>Ga0079300_10000058_pt1 | contig 30827 bp, 27 predicted proteins | sample Wag4_2014_7_11_FD_74799 | JGI IMG/M metagenome (GOLD analysis project Ga0079300, IMG submission 74799) | Fresh water microbial communities from Ohio, USA - Utica-2 Time Series HT 2014_7_11 | ecosystem: Environmental > Aquatic > Freshwater > Water tank | place: USA: Ohio | collected 2014-07-11
AATACCCCAGATTCCAAACATGATTCCACCTATTGCAGGACCTCCAACGCCTGCAATCTGCCAAGAGCTACTGTGCCAGTTAACAGCATTGGGAATCTTTTTTTTGGGCACAAGCATGCTTACCAGTGCAAAAGATGTTGGTCCGCTGAATGCCCTTGCTATTCCGGTACAGAAGGCTATGGCGTATATGGCTAACAGGATTTGCTGTTTGGGTAATCGAGCGGCTGTCCAGCTGCTTGTTACAAGGGTAAACAGAATGGTAAGCAACAAATTCGCTGTTATACTTAGGTGTAACAATTTTTTTTTGTCGCTTCTGTCAATGATGTACCCTGAATAAATTGCCATGATCACAGCCGGAATGAATTCTACTAAGCCAATGAGTCCTATGCTAAATGGGTCTTTGGTCATTTCAAAGACCTGCCAGCTTATCAGGGTTGCCTGCATGGTCAATACCATGATAAAGAAAAACCTGGCAATGATATAGCTCCTGAATTCAGGATACCGCAGCGCAGCAAAACTCCAGTGTTTAAAGATCTTAAGCATAATGCAAAAATCGATAATATTTACGTTGTTTTGATTATACTAGGGCAATATGATGCTGGCCATCTCCATAATCTTCTTCAAGTGCGTTGAGTATGGTTTGCAAGTGATTATTGTTGCCTAAAAAATCTGCTTGGCTGGCATCAACAAACAGTGTTTTAATGTTTTGTTGCCTGATATAGTGTGTATATGTTTGTTGTATACTAAGCAGGTAATCATCAGGTATTTTCTGTTCAAAAGGTCGGTTCCTTTTTCTGATATTTTCCTGTAGTTTTTCTACCGGGGCATGTAGATAAATCAGAATATCGGGTTTTAAAAGTTGCTGATGAATGATTTCAAAAATACGCTGATACAACCTGAATTCATCTTCAGGTAAATTTACTTTTGCAAAAAGCAGGCATTTGGTGAATAAATAGTCAGAAATGGTTATGTTTTGAAAAATATCCTGCTGTCCAACCAGGTCTTTCTGTTGCTTGAATCTTTCTGCCATGAAGAATAACTCAACAGGAAATGCATACTGACCTGGGTTTTGGTAGAATTTGGCAAGGAAAGGGTTGTCGGCAAATTCTTCTAAAATCAGCCTTGCATTAAGTTTTTCAGAAAGCAGATGAGATAAGGTTGTTTTCCCAGCACCAATATTCCCCTCAATTGTAATAAACCTGTATTTCATACTCCAAACTTACTCAACCCGGTACAATTCAGCCTGCATTCTTTTTCACATCGGTTGAAAAAGGTTTACGGCAAGTTGATCATCGCATCTTTCATACATTTCACGGATAGTCAAATTAAGGTCAGGGTCAACCATGTCAGGAGCTATTTCCATCAGTGGCACGAGTGAAAATCTTCGCTTTCCTATTCTCGGATGTGGAATTGTCAGCGCCTTAGATTTCAAAACAAGGTCGTTGTAATATAGGATATCAATGTCTATTGTTCTGGGGTCATTGGGCACATCCCTTTTTCTTCCCAGCACAGATTCAATATTCAGGATTTGATTCAGCAAATCCATGGGCATGAGACAGGTTTCAATTATAAACAATTGATTCAAAAAATTAGGCTGATTTTCATTTCCCCAGGCTGCAGTTTCATAAATCTTTGATTTGGCTAAAACTTTACCACAGCTTTCCTCAATCGCAGTAGTAGCTGCATGGAGGTTAGTAATCCGCTCGCCAACATTACCACCCATCAGTAAATATGCCTTATTTGTAAATTGATTGGTCATAGGGATGTAAAGTTCTTTATTTTCGTCTTCTAAACCTTTGGATGTGAAAAGTTTTTTCAAAACTGTCCTGGCAGCATTATTGGCTCTTTTCGTTTTTTTCGGATTGATCTTCCTTCTTTTTGCAGGTATTGCAGGTGCTTTAATGAGCACCGAACAAGTTCAGGTAGAAAAGAATTCAATTCTGGTTATAGATTTGTCTGAACAGATCATGGAAAGAAAAATGGATGACCCTTTTGCTGAACTCACCGGCGAGGTAACTGCTCCAGATTTGTACACAACAGTCAAATTGATAAAACATGCAGCTGCTGATTCGCTTATAAAAGGTATTTATCTCATCGCAAAAGATAATCCCAATGGATTTGCCACATCCCAGGAGTTGAGAAGTGCGCTTTTTGATTTTAAAAAAACAGGCAAATTTATTGTTGCTTATGGTGATTACATTTCACAGAAAGCCTTCCATGTTGCCAGTGTGGCTGATAAGATTTATTGTCATCCAATGGGTATGTTTGAATGGCAGGGAATGTCTGTAGAATATGTTTTTTTTAAAGGCCTTATTGACCGGTTGGAAGTAAAACCTCAGATTTTCTATGCCGGAAAATATAAAAGTGCAACTGAGCCATTCAGGGAAACCGCCATGACAGCTGCAAATAAGGAGCAGACCAGCGAATGGCTTAATGGGATATATGGTAAAATGATTGATGACGTATCTGCTTCTCGAAAGCTGAAAAAAGATTCCATACGTTTACTTGCGCAAATATTTGCATTGGATAAACCGGAAAAGGCAGTTAAAACGGGTTTAATTGATGGTTTGAAATACGATGATGAGCTAAGAGATGAATTGCGTAAAAGAATCAATCTGACTAAGCAGGAATCCATAAATTTTATAAAAATGGGCAAATATGCTTCTGCAAATAATGTTGCTGGGGCCTATTCAAAAAATAGAATTGCACTTGTTACCGCAGAAGGCGCTATCGTATATGGAAAAGGATCTCCAGATGAAGTTGGATCTGATGATTACATCAGTGTGCTGCGTAAGCTTAGGAATGACGACGGAGTTAAGGCTGTCGTACTTCGGATAAACTCTCCGGGGGGAAGTAGTTTAGCCAGTGAAATTATCTGGAGGGAAATTGACTTAATCCGCAGCGCAGGTAAAAAAGTGGTTGTATCTATGGGCGATGTTGCTGCCAGTGGCGGGTATTATATTGCTTGTAACGCAGACAGGATACTGGCTCAGCCTAATACCATCACTGGTTCAATTGGTGTTTTTTCGGTTGTACCGGATCTTTCATCTTTCATGAAAAACAAGCTTGGTGTAACTTTCGATAGAGTACAGACTGGCCCTTATGCAGATATGCCTTCAGTAACGAGATCACTAAATAGCTCTGAACAAAAATTCATACAACAACAAGTAGACCAGATATATTATGATTTCAAAAAACGCGTTGCTGATGGTAGAAAAAAGTCAGTTGAATATATTGATAGCATTGCCCAGGGCAGGGTATGGACTGGACAAAAAGCAGTTGAAATAGGACTTGTTGACCAGTTGGGCGGTTTGGAAGACGCCATTGGTGTGGCCGCGAAACTCGCAGGCATTAAAGAATACAAAATTAAAATGTACCCAGAGCCCAAGTCATTTATTGAATACATTCTTGAAAATTACGAGGGAGAATTTGCGTCCATTGCACTCGATCAGACTTTAAACAAAGAAGAGGTCAGGTTGTTAAAGCAACTCAGTGATTTAAAAAATGAAAAGGGAGAAATTAAGGCAAAAATGCCTTTTGAATTCAAAATCAAATGAAGAAACAACATAAATATAGCCAACTCACCGCGATGATGGCTATTGCTTCCGCTAGTCTACGCTCCATATTCAGGAGCCCGTCAGCTGTTATTTTCAGCTTTCTTTTTCCAATCATATTCATACTTGTTTTTGGGTTCCTAAGTTCAACCACACCAGTGATTAGGGTCACATTTGATCCTGCTTCACAAACTGATAATGGTCTTTACAAGCAGCTATTGGAAAAGAAAAACTTAAAAATTGTTACTCAGCCACTTATCATTTCCAAACAGGAGTTGGATAAAGGACATATAACCGCCATACTCAATATTAAAGCTGTTAACCCAACGGCATTTCCAAAGTATGCTATTGAGATAACTACTTCAACGGCGGCTACCGATAAAATAGGATTACTCCAATCAATCATTCAGCAAACCATCACAGAACTTGATCTTGTTGATTTTCCCGGAAGACCTACCTACGCATTCATGGATAAAAAAGTATTACCCGGGAGGGAATACAGAACCATTGATTTCATTTTGCCGGGTCAGCTTGGATTTTCATTGCTCAGTGCAGGTGTCTTTGGCGTAGCTTTCATTTTTTTTAGTTTAAGACAAACACTTGTACTCAAAAGATTTTATGCTACACCCATCAAGAGAAACTACATTGTTTTTGGAGAGGGACTGGGCAGGATAGCCTTCCAAATGATCACTGCAGTTGTAATATTATTAATAGGGCATTTTGCATTTAAATTTACGCTTGTAAACGGGATGGTTACATTCATTGAACTTTTGATTCTCAGTTTGGTAGGATTGATCGTTTTTATGGGGTTTGGATTCATCGTAAGTGGATTGGCTACAAGTGAGAGTACTATACCACCCTTTGCCAACCTGGTTACTCTGCCCCAGTTTTTATTGGCGGGAACCTTTTTTCCGGTAGAAAATTTCCCTGCATGGTTGCAGCCTTTGTGCAGGATTTTGCCATTGACACATCTTAATCAAGCTATGAGAAATGTTGCATTTGAAGGTGCGCACCTCAATGACTGTTTACCCCAGCTTCAATACCTCTTGATTTGGGGAATAATTGTTTATGGTGTCGCCATCAAAGTATTTAAATGGGAGTAAAGTATTTATTCAGCAAAAAGTTTTAGGTTACGTTGTATGCCTTTCCATTTTGTTCTGCTTAACGGAGATTCCTTGAATATTTTTTTGAAACTTGATTCATCAAGTGACATCCAATCATTGAGTGAAAAGCTGATAATTTCATTCTTTGGAGCAAGTTCTGGGTGATTATGTGGTTTGCTGAACCTGTTCCACGGACAAACATCCTGACAAATATCGCAACCAAAAACCCAGTTATTCGCTTTTGCAGCAAGGTTATCTGGAAGTGTTGCTGAATTCAATTCTATTGTGAAGTATGATATGCACTGATTTGCAAGCAAGGTTTTATTGGGGAGTATGGCCTGAGTAGGACAGGCATCAATACATTTTGTACATGTACCACAATAATCCTGCGGGAGTGGGTTATCCGGTTGCAATTCCAGATCTGTAATCAATGTTGCAAGAAAAAAAAAAGAGCCTTTTTTCTTGTTAATCAAATTTCCATTTTTACCTATCCAGCCAAGTCCACTTTTTGCAGCCCAGCTCCTTTCAAGAACAGGTGCAGAGTCTACAAATCCTCTGCCTTCAACTTGACCAATACTTTCCTTGATGTTGAACAGAAATTCATTGAGTTTTTGACGAATAACCAGATGATAATCTTTCCCATAAGCATACTTTGCAATTTTTGGAGAAGAATTATCCTGTATTTTTTCCGGAAAATAATTAAATAGAAGTGTGATAACTGATTTGGCTCCTGGAACTAGCTTTGTGGGGTCTACACGCATGTCAAAATGATTCTCCAGATATTTCATTTCGCCCTGAAATCCCTTTAGGAGCCATTTCTCAAGCCTTGCTGCATCTTCCGTTAAAGCTTCAGCTTTTGCAATACCAACTTCATCAAAGCCCAGCTCGATTGCAATAGCTTTTACCTTATGCGCATCTGTTATAGCCTTGTTCTGGAACATGTAAATTTAATTTCCTTCAATAGCACTGTTTACGGCATCCATAAGTTGTTCAGACAAATCTTTCCTGAAATTATCATTCAACTGGTTAACGATTAGTATGCCGGCAATTTTTCTTTTGGTATCAATCCAAGGTAAGCTTCCATACATACCCACTGCAGATAGGATGACTCCATTACCTTTACCATCATCTTCCAAAATCCAGGATCCCATTCCATATTTGTATCCCTTAGTAATATCAGGAGAATACCTTATGCGGGCATTGGGAAATTGCTGCTTGAGCAGTTCATTTACCGCATTTTCACTCAATACCCTTTTTCCATTAAATACGCCTTTGTTCAGCAACATTTGCATGAAATTCATGTAGTCAAATGCAGAACTCATGGCCCAACCAGAAGGATTAGGGGCGTTTCCTGATTCATTGTAGAATGATGCTGACCTGATTCCCAGTGGTCTGAACAGTTTTTCCACAATCACACGTTCAAAAGATTTTTTGGTGGCTATCTCAACAACCCTGGCGGCAATATTCATACCAACACTGCCATATGCAAAAGCCTGACCAGGGTTGTCAACAATAAGTTTTTTTATAGCATAGTGGTCGGCTTCCTCTTCGAGGGATGCAAATTTTGTTTTTTGTGCCAGCTTCAACAATCCTACTGGGTCATTGTCAAGCCCCGTAGTATGTGAAATACAATGCCTGAGTGTGATATACCCCTTCATGTATTTGCTGAAAATGGGTAGATATTTGGAAATCGGTTCATCCAGGTTGAGCTTTCCTTCATCCACCAGAGACATGATCAAAGCAGCGGTAAACCACTGGCAGCTGTGACCAATGGGGGCCGGACTTTTCAGTTTAAAGTCCTCAGTTTCCTTGAGAAAAATATTTTTTCCATCTTTTTGGATGACAAGGGCATATTCTTTTCCCAATAATTTCTCATTGTTTTTTAAGATTGCATTCAGCTTGCTAAAATCTGCCTGAGCAAAGCCAAACTGAAATAAAAGCATAAAAATCACAAAGAGGCTGAATTTTTGACACCTTGCGAATTGGTTTTCTGACATTATTACAGGGGTTTGGGTGATGGAAGTTGGTTTGCTCATTAATTTGAAAATAGTGAAATATGAATTTAAATAATTTTACAATTCAAGCCTCGGAAGTAGTTCAATCTGCTCAGCAGCTGGCATTCAATGGAAAGAACCCAAATATAGAAACAGAACATATCTTACAGAGTTTATTAAACCAGCAGAACTCACCGGTTGAATACCTCTTAAAGAAAAACAATGTTTCTCTTCAGTTGTTACATACAAAGTTAAAGGAAGCAATTGTAAAATTGCCTAAAACTGATGCTGATGCTGCGCAAGCGCTTTCCAGGGAAGCTAATACAGCTTTAATGCGAGCAGGATCATTGCTTTCCAAATTCGGGGATGAGTTCATCACACCAGAACATATCCTTTTGTCTTTGATGATGGGTTCTGATGCGGTTTCCAGACTTATTAAAGAGTCTGGGTTAACTGAAAAGGGTTTGTTGCAAGCTATTGCAGAATTGAGAAAAGGGGAATCTGTGAAAAGTCAAACTCAAGAAACTCAGTTCAATGCACTGAATAAGTATGCCAGAAACCTGATTGAAATGGCCCGGCAAGGTAAATTGGATCCGGTTATCGGAAGAGATGAGGAAATCCGCAGAACCTTACATATCCTTACACGAAGATCTAAAAATAATCCCATATTGGTTGGCGAGCCCGGTGTTGGAAAAACGGCTATAGCGGAAGGTCTCGCTATGCGTATTGTAAATGGGGATGTACCTGAAAATCTCAAGAATAAGCTTATTTATGCTTTGGATATGGGGCAACTCATTGCAGGTGCAAAATATAAGGGAGAGTTTGAAGAACGCCTTAAGGGTGTTGTAAAGGAAGTATCTGGCAGTGATGGTGAAATTATTTTATTTATAGATGAGATCCACACACTTGTGGGTGCAGGTGGGGGAGATGGGGCGATGGATGCTGCAAACATCCTTAAACCGGCATTGGCACGTGGAGAACTTCGGGCAATTGGTGCCACTACTTTGAATGAATATCAGAAATATTTTGAGAAAGATAAGGCACTCGAGAGGAGATTTCAGAAGGTTATCATTGATGAACCTGGCATAGAGGATGCTATTTCCATATTGCGTGGGTTAAAAGACAGGTATGAAACGCATCATCATGTTCGCATAAAAGATGAGGCAATCATCGCTGCTGTTGAACTATCCAACCGGTATATTACAGATAGGTTTCTGCCTGATAAAGCAATTGACCTGATTGATGAAAGTGCTGCTAAACTGAGGTTGGAAATGAATTCAATGCCAGAAGAGTTGGATAAACTGGAAAGGCAAATAAGGCAGCTGGAAATCGAACGTGAGGCTATAAAGAGGGAAGATGATCATGTGAAATTAAAAGATCTCAATACTGAACTTGCAAATCTGGCAGTTGAGCGCGATACGTTGAAGGCTAAGTGGAAAGAAGAAAAAGAGTTAGTGGAGAAAGTTCAGCAGGCTAAAGCAGATATAGAGAAACTTAAATCCCAGGCAGAACGGGCAGAACGTGAAGGTGATTATGGTATGGTTGCAGAAATCAGGTATGGAAAAATTAAGCAAAAAGAACAGGATATTGTTAATTTATCTGATGAGTTGTCTAAAACAGGAGAAAAGCGTTTGCTCAAAGAAGAGGTTGATGCAGAAGATATAGCAGAAAATATTGCGAAAGCAACAGGAATTCCAGTTGCCAAAATGATGCAAAGCGACAGGGAAAAACTGCTTCAGTTGGAGGATCACCTGCACGAGCGGGTAGTTGGACAGGAAGAAGCAATTTCTGCAGTTGCTGATGCTATCAGGAGAAGTCGTGCTGGTTTGCAGGATCCTAAAAAACCCATAGGCTCATTTATTTTCCTGGGAACCACCGGTGTAGGAAAAACAGAATTGGCAAAAACGCTGGCAGCCTATCTTTTTGATGATGAGACGATGATGACGAGGATAGATATGAGTGAATATCAGGAAAAGCATACTGTCTCCCGACTGGTTGGGGCACCTCCCGGCTATGTTGGATATGAAGAAGGCGGACAACTTACAGAGTCTGTCAGAAGAAAACCCTACAGTGTTGTCTTGCTTGATGAGATTGAAAAGGCACACCCGGATGTTTGGAATGTTTTACTGCAGGTACTTGATGATGGAAGGCTGACAGATAACAAGGGGAGGGTAGTGAATTTCAAGAATACCATCATCATCATGACAAGCAATTTGGGTAGTCATCTGATCCAGGATGCTTTTGAGCAGGCAGAACCAGACAATCTGGAGAATGCTGTGGCATTCGCGAAATCTGGTGTGATGAATCTGCTTAAACAAACAATTCGACCTGAATTTCTCAACAGGGTTGATGAGATCATCATGTTTCAGCCTCTTTCCAGAAAGGAAGTCAGGAAAATTATTGAAATCCAGTTGCATAGCTTGGAGAAGTTAGTTGGGGAAAGTGGAATAGCGCTTTCATTCACTCCCTACGCAATTGATTTTCTTTCAGAACATGGTTATGATCCACAATTTGGGGCAAGACCACTCAAAAGACTGATACAAAAAGAAATCATCAATCAATTGTCTAAGCGAATTTTGGGGGGGGATATTGACAAGTCACGCCCTGTAATGGTAGATGTTTTTGATGGAGTTGTAGTCTTCCGGAACGATAAATAATGAATGCAAACAGGGGCGATTAAGGTTTTGGCCCCTGTTTAACTATCGTTATTTTGGCTCTGGGTTCCTGCTGTGTTGAAGGCTCACCAGAATTATTTTGATTTTGTTTTAGAGGCTGTTGCATCACTTTTTGATGTCTAGGTTGTTTGGTATTTCCAGATTTACCTAATGGTTTATTTTTACCAGTTCGATTGGGAGGTCCATTTCGGGTTGTTTTGACTCCATATTCTGGACCTGCACCCAGTGATTCAGGCAAGGCAGCCTTTTCAACAATTTTCGTTATGAGCTTTTCAATGCGTTGGAACTTATGTTGATCGTCGGGATTGATCAATGTAACGGCAGCTCCTGTAGTGGCTGCTCTGGCAGTTCTGCCTATTCGGTGAACATAATCTTCGCCGTCAGACGGTACATCATAGTTTATTACAAGTTCTATTTGATCAATATCAATTCCCCGGCTCAGAATATCTGTTGCAACAAGTATAGGTAGTCTTTTTGAAGCAAATTCCAGTAAGACATCTTCGCGTTGGGTTTGATCCAAGTCAGAGTGAATGTCTGCTGCATTCAAACCTTTCTTTTTTAATTGTGCTGTCAGTTGTTTAACTGTTTGCTTTTTGGAGCAAAAAATCAGTACAGATTTGTATTCTTTTTCTGAGAGAATATGTTGAATGACAGGTATTTTTTGGGTGTCATAAACTACATAAGCAAGTTGTTTTATGCTTTCAGGTGGTTTGGACAAGGCAATGCTTACCTCAGCTGGATCCTGTAATATACTTCTTGTCAGCTGCAGAATTTTGGGAGGCATTGTAGCTGAAAAGAGAAGGGTTTGACGTTCTTTAGGTAAGTACGAAATAATACGCATGATATCATCATGAAAGCCCATGTCTAACATGCGGTCTGCTTCATCCAAGATCAGGTATTTCAATTCTTTCATCTTCACATATCCCATATTGAGATGGGATATCAGTTTTCCAGGTGTGGCAACAACGATATCCACTCCTTGTGTAAGTGCCTGTTTTTCCCTAACAAAACTGCCTCCATCACCACCTCCATAAACTGCAATTGAGCTGATTGATGAGAAATATGTAAGTCCGTCTAAATGACTGCTAATTTGAACGGCAAGTTCTCTAGTTGGCACCATAATCAGTGCATGTACTTCACTGTCTTTGAGATTATCTGAAAGTAGTTTATGCAGAATGGGCAGCAAAAATGCTGCAGTTTTACCAGTTCCTGTTTGGGCACAAGCTACCAGGTCTTTTCCTGATAAAATAATTGGAATCGCTTGTTCCTGAATGGGTGTTGGCTTTTTGTAGCCACTCATGGCTAAACTTTCTGAAAGCGATTCATGAAAATGAAATGATGAAAAATCCAATATATCTATTTTTTAGATGACAAAGGTATGCCAAATGTCATGTATCTCAAGATTTAGCAGGGGAGTTGCATTTTCTTTTATATTTTTAATCTTCAAGTTTTTACAATGAAAAAGTTTTTGAAGATATTTTTCCTCATGATTTTGCCAGTTTCCGGCATTTTTCCGGTTATCGGCCAATCCATTACTTCACAGGTATCTACCAATTTTATGGTTGAAGCTTATAACATTCGAGGCAGGCCTATTGTCAATAAAGACAATAACAATATAGAAGGATCTCCATTGTTAAACAATGACTGGTCAAAAGGAACAGTCTATTTCAAAGATGGGGGTGTTGCAAAGGATATTGAAATTAAATTCAACTTAGAAAAAAATGAGCTTTATTTCAATAGGAGTGGTGAACTTTTTCTTTTTAATGACCCGGTTTTAAGCTTTCGTATTTTGCTTCAGGTTGAAGGAAATGTTGATGAACTTTTATTCCGGAGTGGTTATCCGGTCAATGGAAGGTTTTCAAAAGAAACACTATATGAGGTAATTGCTGATGGCCCCAAATTCCAGTTGGTTAATTACAGATTTAGTTATCCATCAGATATTTATGTTTACGGTAGCACAGGCTCTAAAAAGAAATTTACGCCATCAGAAGAAATCTATGTTTACGATGTCGCATTCGGAAAGATGACTAAGGTAAAAAGAAATGAATCTTCTATTTCAGATGCATTACCAGACCTTAGGGCAAAGATTAATCAGCTGACAACCGCCAATAGGCTGAAACTTAAATCAAATGACGATCTAAAAAAGTTATTTGAACTCCTTAACAATTGATAAAAAAACATGAAATTCAAGTTTATTGTAATTTTCTCAACCCATTTTTTTGTTTGCGTGATATTCTCAGGGTGTGGGAATGCCCAGAATGGACCCATTTTACAGCTTAAGGATTCAATCTCAATTAAAGATGATAAAGTTATTCCGGTGCTTGATTCTGCAGGATATACCATGCGCATGAAGGCAATGGCAAATGGAGACACTTCAGGTAAATGGACTTTCAATAATCACTTTCCACTCCCGGGTGCAATTTTACCTTTCAATAGAATTATAGCCTATTATGGCAATCTTTATTCAACTAGAATGGGAATTTTAGGTGAATTACCGAAACCTCAAATGTTTAATCGCCTCCAGGAGGAAGTGACAACATGGAATAAAATAGACACATCTACTCCTGCAATTCCAGCTTTACATTATATAGTTGCAACAGCTCAACTTGATCCCGGACCTTCCGGTAAGTATAGATTACGTATGCCCTCTAGTGAAATTGATAAAATAATCCGGATGGCTCAGGAGATCAATGCACTCGTTTTTCTGGATATTCAAGTTGGACTGAGTTCCCTGCAGGAAGAAATTCCAGTACTTGAAAAATATCTAAAAAACCCCCAAGTTCACCTGGGTATAGATCCGGAATTTTCTATGAAAGGCGGACAACGTCCGGGTTCAGTTATTGGCAGTTTCGATGCAGCGGATATAGCATATTCAACAACCTACCTGGCTGATCTTGTAAAAAAATATAATCTGCCTCCTAAGGTACTTGTCATTCACCGTTTTACAAAGGGCATGTTAAAAGACTATGCAAATATTAAACCAAAACCAGAAGTCCAGATTGTTATTGACATGGACGGATGGGGAGCTCCTCAAAGGAAAACAAATACATACTGGCATTTTGCATACAAAGAACCTGTTCAATTCACAGGTTTCAAAATATTTTATAAGAATGATTTGAAAGAACCACCTCACAGACTAATAAAACCGGCAGAATTACTTGCTTTAAAACCTGTACCACTCTACATTCAATATCAATAAAAGCAAAGAGATCCAGATTTTATCCGGACCTCTTTCAGTTGGTTTTGGTCATAATCAAAACGAGGTGTTTGTATAATAAATTAAGTATTATTTAAGTAATGATAGGTATAAATTTAGCGTATAGAAATGAATTAAACAAATATTGTATATGTTTTATTTTAACAATTGAATAATTCCCAGTCCTGCCAATCCGATTAGCATGAGTATAATTATAACCAGAATAATCCAAATTGGAAATTGAATTGGTTTGTACCTATTTTTCTTCTTCTTAAAAGTTTTGGATAAAATTCCTTTATTCAGGTATTGTTGTATGGTAATTATTTCAGCTGGATATTCGAATTGTTTAAGGCCCTCTATGGCATCTGATATTGCTGAATCAGCATTCATGAGTTCTTCCATTTCCCATTGTTCTTCATTCGGCAAAACTCCATTTACATAGTCCAAAAGTTTGAAAGCGATTTTGCCTTCTCCCTGTTGTTCCGGCACTTCGTTAATCTCTTTCATGTGATTCTGATTTTTTTCCTAAAATATTACGCAACATGCGTTTGCCATTCTGTATGTGGCTTTTTACCTGATGAAATGTATATCCGGTTGTATGCTGAATCTCCTGGTATGATTTTCTTTCAAAATAAAATAGTTTAATGCAGGTTGCCTGCTCCTGATTAAGTTCATCGAGGGCTTCGTGTAGACTGGTATTTTCTTTTTCTTTTAAAAACTCCTTTAATTTGAGTTCATCAGCTGAAATAATCTCCAGATCAGCTATTTCTTGTGATTCTTCAATGGGTTCAATCTGATGTCTTTGGGTTCTTAATCTCATCAGGCAGATATTTCGTGCCACGGTATAAATCCAGCTTTTAAAATAAGGTATATCGTATTTATCAACTTCAATAAATGCTTTTTCAAAAACCTGCTGAGCAGCATCCTGAGCATCAGCAGTATTCTTGAGATATTTCATGCAAACCCCCAAAACCATCAAACTATATCGTGCTAATAATGTACCAATGAATTTATTGTCTCCTGATTCCCTGTAAGAGTCCAATAAAACTTTGTCATTTAGTTGTGTGTAGTTTTTCGTCAAGAAGCAATTGATTTACTAATTGATGCAGTAACAGTAAAAATCCACATCATTTCTTGCCTGAAAACAATAATTTTATCGAAAGTAAAATCATCACTACGGCAAATATTTTTTTTACAGTATCCTGTGAAAGACTTAATGAAAACTTACTTCCCAAGTAACTGCCTGCAAAAAAGCCCAAAGCAATTAGTCCGGCATATTTAAAGTCTACATAGCCGTTTTTGTAATAGTTAATAACACCGAGAATACCTACCGGGAAAAGTATCATGGCAAGTGAAATACCCTGGGCCATATGCTGACTCAAGCCTAGTAATAAAACCAATGCAGGAACTATTAAAACGCCGCCTCCAATACCAACCAAACCACCTAAAAAACCTGCCGCTAAACCAATTAGCAGTAATATTAAAATAGTTTCCATTTCAATTTTTTTAGTGTCCATGCGCTCTTTGCTTTATAAAAGTCAATCTTGTAAGGGTAAGTTACCGGAAAAAGTATAGCTGAAGTCTACTTTCCAACCATTTTTTTCATTTATCACTTTTATATCCATTGGTTTCATTGAATGTGAATTAGAAAAGTTGATGAGGCATACGCTGTCACCCAGGTTTTCCATTTTATTGATAATAATCGAAGCCGACTTTAATGAGAGTCTTTCTTTTTGTGGCTGTTTTTTCATGTATTGTTTATACCGAGAAAACAATTCCTTGTCTTCTTCATCTTCTGAAAGATAGAGTTCTGCCTCCTCGAAATCACCATCCATAACCGCTCTGATAAACTCCCTACATGCATCAAGGGGGTCTTCTGGTACTTTGTATCCCTCTGGTTCTGTACAACCAATCAAAGTAAAAAGAATCATTCCGGTTAATGAGAGTAGTCTTTTCATCTTAATTTTCATTTTGCTGATCTCTGTCATAGGCTCTGATAATGGCTTTAACAAGCCTGTGCCTCACAACATCTTCTTCGTCAAGTTCAATATGGGCAATCCCATCAATATTTTTGAGGATCTTTGTTGCCTTGGTGAGTCCGCTTTTTTGATTTTTAGGTAAATCAATCTGACTCAAATCACCGGTAATAATGGCTTTGGCATTTGCACCAATACGGGTTAAAAACATTTTAATCTGTAGGTCAGTTGTATTTTGGGCTTCATCCAGAATGATGAATGCATTATCAAGTGTCCTGCCCCTCATGTATGCCAATGGTGCAATTTCAATTACACGGGTAGACATATAATAACCCAATTTGTCGGCAGGAATCATATCATCAAGGGCATCATAAAGCGGCCTTAAATAAGGATCAATCTTTTCTTTGAGGTCCCCTGGAAGAAATCCGAGACTTTCACCTGCCTCTACAGCAGGCCTGGTAAGGATGATTTTTTTAACAGATTTGTTTTTCAATGCCCTTACAGCTAAGGCTACTGCTGTATATGTTTTTCCTGTTCCTGCAGGTCCGATAGCAAAAATGATGTCATTTTTTTCTGCCAGACTAACCATTTTCTTCTGGTTTTGTGTTCTTGCACGTACAGATTTACCATTAGGACCAAAAACAAGTACTTCATGCGGATTCTTTTCTACAAAATGATCTATCTGTTCAGCGTCATCTCCCCCCAGAATTTGTTCAAAATAATTGTGACTTACGTTGCCGTTTCGTTCAAGATATTGAACCAGTATTTCTATTTTCTCTTTAGCCTGATCTATCATTTCAGGTGCTCCACTTAATTTTATTTGTGTACCCCTGCTTAGGATTTTCAACAACGGAAATCTTTTTTTAAGCAGATCCAATTTCCCGTTATTTACACCAAAAAATTCAATGGGATTAATTGATTCAAGGTTGATAATTGTTTCAGTCAATGTATGTGTTTTAATACTTTTTTGATGGCTTCTTCAAATTTACTCTTTTCGCCGGGATACAAAACTTTTAAATTAGCAACAAAATGTGAAAAGACTTGTTCAAATTACCTTTGAGACAATTTTAATTTACATTTTTCAATTGCAAAATAACCCGTTCAGGATCTGCTGAATTGAATACTGTGCTACCCGCTACAAGAATGTCTGCTCCTGCTTTTACAATGATCTCAGCATTTTCGAGTGTTACTCCGCCGTCAATTTCAATCAATGCTTTGCTGTTTTGCCTGATTATAGCATTTTTTAGTCTTTCTATCTTTGATAGCATAGAAGAAATAAATTTTTGTCCGCCAAAACCTGGGTTAACTGTCATGATGCAAACAAGATCTGCATCACATAACACCTCTTCTATCTGAGAAACAGGTGTATGTGGGTTTAAGGCTACGCCTGCTTTCATGTTCAGGGATCGAATTTGCTCCAGATTCCTGTGGAGATGATTGCAGGCCTCAACATGAACTGTGAGTATGTCTGCACCAGCCTCTTTAAATGCATGCGTGAATTTTTCTGGTTCTTCAATCATCAGGTGAACGTCAAAAATTTTATCGGTAGCTTTTTTTATGGATGAAATTACGGGTAATCCAAAGCTAATGTTTGGAACAAAGCGCCCATCCATTACATCTAAGTGAAGCCACTCTGCTTCGGAGCGATTGAGCATAGAACAAGCTTCATGCAGATGAAGAAAATCTGAGGCAAGAAGTGAGGGAGCAATTATTGGCATATTTTTTATTTGGGTTGAGATAGATTATTTAAATTTTTGAGAGCTCCCTGGTGTGATGGGTATAATTCGAGCACCTGAAGGTAGAAATTGCGTGCCTCATCATTTTTATTTTGTTTTTCAAGGCATTCTCCAATTAAAAAGTAAATGTCAGGATTCTTTCTGTCAAGTTCCAGTGCTTTGTACAAACCATTTAACGCTTCGTTTACCTTTTTTTGCTCGAAAAGTAGGATCGATCTTTCAATAAACGCATCAGTAAAAGTAAATTGTTTCATGATAGATGAATCAAAAGACCGAATTGCTTTTTGAATTTGATTTTGATTCGATTCATAGACTCCTCTTATAAAATAGCCTCTTGAAGACCTTATTTGATTAACCTTGTCTGCAATCATGTCTGCGGATGTTTTTTCCCATTTTTTGTTGTTTTGCAACTGATAAAGAAAGGCCAGCTCCAGCTCACTATCGGGCTGATTGGGATAGTTTGATAATGATTGCTCCAGGTATGATATAGCCGAAACTGTGTCTTTTGATAGCGTAAATGAGTAAGAGAGGGCATTCAGAATTCGGGTGTCTCCCGGTATTTTTTCTTGGAATTTCAAGAGTACATCTATTGCTTTTGACGTATCTCCTGAACTGATAAGGGTTTCTGCCCATTTTAATTGAACTAATGCAGAATCAGGAAATATTTTTGCGTCATTTTCAATATACATTTCCCTTTTGTTGCTTTCGGTAGTTGCTTGTTCACGGTTGTTTTCATTACAAGCTGATGATAATAAAAGGTTGAATATCAGCGTTAATATAAAAAAATTGCTCAATTGCATGTCCAAAATTAGGAATATCTATCCTTTTAATCCATTCAAAGCCGGTAGAGGTCATCTAATTTTATAATTTTGTCTAATAAAATCCATATATGATTAAAACTTTAACTGCTTTCAAGTTTGTTGCTCCATTCTTAATCATCTTTTGTTTTTTCAGCATGCATGATACATCGGCTCAGGATAGCCTTCAGTATGCAGCTGAATCACATTTTAAGAATATCCGTCAACTAACCTATGGCGGGGATAATGCAGAGGCTTATTTCAGTTTTGACGGCAAATGGCTCGTGTTCCAGAAAACTTACGCAAAAGAGGGAATTCCTTGTGATCAGATTTATGTTGGCAAGATTCCTGAGCGTGCAAATGAAAAATTTGAACCTAAATTGGTAAGTACTGGGAAGGGCAGAACAACTTGCGGGGCGTTTCTGAAGGACAACAAACATGTTGTTTTTGCGTCAACGCACCATGCCAGTGAGGCTTGTCCACCTGTTCCGGATAGGGCAAAATACGGTAATAAGTATATTTGGCCACTTTATCCGGAATATGACATTTTTGTCTCTAATATGGATGGTAAAATAACAAGGCAGTTAACAGATAATCCTGGCTACGATGCAGAAGCAACTATTTCACCCGATGGTAAAACGATGTTGTTTACTTCAACGAGGGATGGAGATATCGATCTTTATACAATGGATTTAAAATCTGGCAAGACCAAAAGGATAACCAATCAGCTTGGTTATGATGGTGGCGCCTGGTTTAGCCCGGATGGCACCAAAATAATTTGGAGAGCTTCCCGTCCTCAGACTGAAAATGAAGTTAAGGAATACAAGGATCTCTTGAAGGAAAACCTTGTTGCGCCAACCCAAATGGAGGTTTGGATTGCCAATGCGGATGGAACTCAGGCTAGGCAGGTTAGCAAACTTGGACAGGCAAATTGGGCTCCTGCGTATATGCCTGATAGTAAAACAATAATTTTTGCGTCCAACCATGAATATAAAAGAGGGTTTCCATTTAATTTATATACAATGAATGAAGATGGATCTGATTTAAAGAAAATTAGTCGCGACAAAGGTTTTGATGCTTTCCCAATGTTCAGCACCGATGGGAAAAAGGTTGTTTTTTGTTCCAACAGAAATAATGGTGGAACACGCGATACAAATATTTTCGTAGCTGACTGGATAGATTAGAAGTAGGGGAGCGTTTGATTGTTTAATCTTCTGATGAATCTAATATGTTTATTCTCAATAAAATCAGTCTCTTTGGAGGATTGATCTAAAATTACAGGCTGAAAATCAAAATCGGTCAATACTTTAAACCCAGACTCTCCAGGTTGTCCGATTTTGATTTTCTTGTATTTTTCAAGTAGCGAACAGAAATAATAAGTGATTTCAAAACCTTTTAGGGCCATTGTTGGACTCTTTACCCCCATAGATGTTTTGTAAATTTCATCCATTCGCCTTACAAATAAATTTTCATGGGGCAAATAGAATGCCATAGTATAATATATAGCCATGTTTGCGTATTTCTTGGCTTGTATCTCTTTTAAAGATTCCCAATTGGGCATTCCAATAAGATGTAATTTTTCTTTTGGCAACACATCATTGGCTATACTCACAAATTTTGTAGCAAATGCTTCATCAAAGCTTCCCAATATCCAAACGTTGGTTTTGATACTGTCAAAATATTTGGTTACATCTTTAATATTGAAATCTTCATTCAAATTAGCAGTGTTATACTTCAGTCCAATTTTTCCCTGTTGACTATTTAGGTTTCCGAAAATATTTTCAAGTTGTTTTTCTGTGGCCTTTTCTTTGGTGAACCAGACAATATTGGCAGTTTTCCAGTTTCTTCCAATTTTTTGGTAAATTAGTTCGAGATGTACATTAATTCTCGGGTTCACAATATACAAGTCTGGAGATGCTGTAATACCTCTGGTATTGGGATACGTTGCATTAATTATGGGAATATTCATTTCCTTTGCAATGATTGCTAGCTGGAAAAATTCATTACCACCAACTTGTGCAATAATCATATCCAGTTGATCAAAGTCTCCATTTTCAAAAGCCTTGCTGATGTTCCCCTGATAACTTTGTACATCGTAAAGCTTAAGGCTTATAGATTTCCCAATAGCATTCAGAGAATCTATGGCAAGTGCAGCCCCTTCATAGAATTCAAGTGCGGAAAGTGTTTGTTTTGGAAAATCACGGGGATTGATCAGTTCATTTTCATGATTGAAATGCTGATCAAGGTTTAAAGAACTGAACAACCCAACTTCGACTGTTGATTTTTTTTCTTGTGTAAAACCTATTATGGCATAGCTAATGGAAATTAGAAATAGGGCGGTTTTCATCCACCAAAATTACTCAATTATTCCCATTCTATTGTGGCAGGTGGTTTACTGGATATGTCATAAACAACCCTGTTTATACCCCTGACTTGGTTTATTATTTCGTTTGAGATTTCTCCCAGGAAACTGTATGGAAGATGTGCCCAATCTGCTGTCATGCCATCAACTGAAGTGACAGCTCTCAATGCTACTGTAAATTCATAAGTTCTTTCATCACCCATCACTCCAACTGATTTAACAGGTAGCAGGATTGCTCCTGCCTGCCACACCTGGTTATATAACCCATGCTTTTTAAGTAGTTGTATGTAAATATGGTCTGCCTGCTGGAGGAGGTCAACCTTTTCTGGTGTTATCTCTCCCAAAATTCGTATGGCAAGTCCAGGCCCCGGGAAAGGATGTCTGAAAAGCAAATCATCAGGGATACCCAACTCCTGGCCAACTCTTCTCACTTCATCTTTGAAAAGAAATCGAAGGGGCTCCACCAACTTTAGTTTCATGGTTTCAGGTAGTCCTCCAACATTATGATGAGACTTGATGGTTACAGACGGACCATGTACTGATACACTTTCTATGACATCGGGGTAAATTGTTCCCTGTCCTAAAAAAGAAATATCGCTCAATAATTGTGCTTCCTGGTCAAATATATCAATGAACGTCTTGCCTATAGCTTTTCTTTTTTCTTCGGGATTGGTTAATCCGGATAAAGCTTGGTAGAATTCATTTTTTGCATCAACACCTTTGACATTTAAGTCTAGTTGTTCATACGTTTTTAAGACGGCTGCGAATTCATCTTTTCTGAGCACGCCATTATCAACAAATATGCCATATAGGTTTTTACCAATTGCTTTATGGATAAGGGTTGCCGCTACGGTTGAATCAACTCCGCCGCTCAACGCCATTACAACCTTTTTATCGCCAATTTGCTCCTTAAGTGCAGAAACAGTATCCGTGATGAAATGGGCTGATGTCCATTCTCCCTTGCATCCGCAAATGGAGAATAAGAAATTTCGGATAATTTTTTTCCCAAATTCAGAATGGTAAACTTCAGGATGGAATTGTAATCCTAATATTTCATGAAGTCCAGTTTCATTTAATTGGAATGCCGCCACAGGAATAGAAGATGTTGTTGCCAGTACACTGGCATTGTCTGGTAATTCCAGTATTGAGTCGCCATGGCTCATCCAGACCTGAGAGGTTGCCGGAACTGCTTGAAGAAGCGGATGTGCTGAACCGGTTTCCAATATAGCTCTTCCATACTCCCTTTTTGCAGACCGTTCAACCCTACCTCTGAATTGTTTGGCTGTAGATTGTGCTCCATAACAAATACCAAGGATTTTTCTCTTGGAAGCCAAGGATCTTATATCAACTTCAGGCGCATTAGAATCATTTACAGAAAAAGGAGAACCTGATAGTATAATACCTTTCAAATCTTCTGAAAAATCTATCTCTTTGTGATACGGAATGATTTCACAATATACATTTGCTTCTCTTATTGCCCTGGCAATTAGTTGTGTGTATTGGGAACCGAAGTCTAGGATGATGATCTTCTCGGCCATAAATTAAATTGAAAGTTAAAAGTGAACGCTAAAATAAGTAATAAAAAAAAAGAACATCTTTGGGATGTCCTTTCAAAATATTATGAATATAAATAATTATGCTATTTTGGCGATTGCTTTGGCAAGAGAACTTTTCAAATTTGATGCCTTATTTTTGTGAATTACACCTTTTTTTGCCAATTTATCAATCTTACTCAGTACACCAGGTAGTGATTCCTTGGCCTGAGTGGCATCTGTAAGCGCACGAAGGTCACGCATCGCATTACGGGTTGTTTTGCCATTATAACGATTTTGGTCCCTGCGTTTTGCTACCTGACGAACGTCTTTTTTGGTTGCCTTATGATTTGCCATCTTTCTTTATTTCTTTTTTGTCGGGATGCAAAGGTAATACAGTAAATTCAATCCTCCAAAAATTATAAGGATTTATCTGATAAAATACTGATTTGAACTTTCATAAATAGCATATTTTTTGAATCAAATGAACGATATTTGCATCCGAAAATCCCCTAAAACTATATTTTACTTTCAATGAAAGACTTTTCATATATCACTTCGTCTCATCCCTCATATATTGAGCAGTTGTACAGGGAATTTACCCATTCCCCTGAAGCTATTGATCCTGACCTCAGAAAGTTTTTTGAAGGTTTTGATTTTGCTGTTTCACACGCACAGGAATCAGTTGCACCACAGGTTTCTGTATCAAAGGATACAGGAGATTGGAAAAAGGAATTAGGTGTTTATAGAATGATACTTGGATACCGGAACAAAGGTCATTTACTGGCCAAAACCAATCCGATTAGGGAACGTAAAGACCGCAATGCAAACCTAAACTTAAGTTTTTTTGGTCTTGATGAGGGCGATTATGATCAAGTTTTTTTTGCTGGAAATCTGATTGGACTGGGTGCAGTTACGTTAAGGGAAATTCAGCAACACCTGCAAAAATGTTACGCGCAGCATGTAGGTGTCGAATTTAAATATATCAGCAGTCAGGAAAAAATTGATTTCATAACTTGGGAAATAGAATCCAAGTTTTCAGAACCTGTTCCTGCGGATAAGAAAAAACGTATTCTCGAGAAACTTAATCAGGGGGTCATATTTGAAAAATTTTTGCACACCAAATACATCGGGCAAAAAAGATTTTCACTTGAAGGCGGTGAAACAACGATTGCCGCTCTGGATGCAATTATAAATGCATCCGCAGATTTGGGTGTTAAAGAAGTTGTTATTGGAATGGCTCACCGAGGAAGACTCAATGTACTAGCCAATATAATGGGTAAAACCTATTCGCATATTTTCAGTGAGTTTGAGGGTAAGTCAACTCCTGATCAGACCATGGGTAGTGGTGATGTGAAATACCACCTTGGTTTTGGAAGTGATGTAATCACAACATCCGGCAATAAGATTTCACTGAAGCTGATGCCTAATCCATCACATCTGGAAGCTGTTGACCCAGTAGTTCTTGGATTTTCAAGAGCAAAGGCAGACGTTATGTACAATAGCCAATATGATTCAATATTGCCAATTCTTATTCACGGCGATGCCTCGGTGGCTGGTCAGGGAATTGTGTATGAGATATTACAGATGTCAGGTCTAGATGGCTACTCAACAGGTGGTACTATTCACTTTGTAATCAACAATCAGATTGGTTTTACAACTGACTTTGAAGATGCTCGATCTGCTGATTATTGTACTTCTCTGGCTGCAATGGTGCATGCACCGGTGTTTCATGTAAATGGCGATGATCCAGAAGCTGTTGTCAAGTGCGTTGAAATTGCTACACGATATAGGCAAAAGTTTAACAGCGATGTTTTCATAGACATGGTGTGTTACAGGCGTCATGGACACAATGAAGGTGATGACCCAAAATTTACTCAACCTCAGTTATATGCTATTATAGACAAGCATGCCAATCCAAGAGAACAATATCTAAAGACTCTTCAGTCAAATACCAATCCTGAAATTCAGACGCTGGCAGTAGAAATGGAAAAGAAGTTTTGGTCTGATTTACAGGAAAGACTAGATGAGGTGAAACAGAATCCATTACCGTACCATTATCAGGCTCCTGAACTTGTTTGGAAGAGCATGAAGAAAGCAGTTCCTTCCGATTTTGATAACTCACCAGTTACTGCAATAGAGGAGTCAGGATTCAGGAAGTTGTTTGATTCAATAATGCATATTCCAGACGGATTCAAGCCTCTCAAAAAAATTGAAAAACTTATTCAAGACAAAATAAACCTTTTACAAAAAGAAAATAAGGTTGATTGGGCAACAGCTGAGTTACTTGCCTATGCCAGTTTACTTCATGAAGGAAAGGAAGTGAGAATGAGCGGACAGGATGTCAAACGCGGAACATTCAGCCACAGACATGCCATCTTGAGGGATGAAATTACAAATGAACAATACAATCGTTTGTCTGGTGCTGAAAATAAAAGCAAGTTCAGGATTTTTAATTCCCTCCTGAGTGAATATGGGGTTTTAGGTTTTGAGTATGGGTATGCACTTGCAAATCCAGATGCCCTTGTGATTTGGGAGGCTCAGTTTGGTGATTTTTCAAATGGAGCCCAGACGATGATAGACCAGTTTATATCTGCAGCTGAGCAAAAATGGAACAGAATGAATGGACTGGTTATGTTGTTGCCTCATGGTTACGAGGGACAGGGTCCGGAGCACAGCAGCGCAAGGCTGGAGCGTTTTCTGCAGATGTGTGCAGAATTAAACATGGTTGTTACCAATATCACAACTGCTGCTAATTTTTTCCATGCCATGAGAAGGCAGATGACCTGGCCTTTCAGGAAGCCTATGATTAATTTCTCGCCCAAGGCGAATCTCCGCCATCCGGGAAGCTATTCAACTGTTGGTGAATTCATTGACGGTAATTTCAAAGAAGTCATTGATGATCCCAATGCACCTGAGCATACTCAAAAAGTAATATTTTGCTCCGGTAAAATTTATTTTGACCTGAATGAGTTCAGGCAACAAAATGGCGTTACAGATACAGCAATAATTAGGATAGAACAATTATATCCGCTTCCAGGAAAACAACTTGAATCACTTGTAAATAAATATAAAAATGCTTCGTGGCGCTGGGTTCAGGAAGAACCTAAAAATATGGGCGCAGCTTCCTACCTAACTATGAATCTTGATTTTTTTCCATTCAGCATCATCGCAAGAAATCCCAGTGCTGCTACTGCAACAGGTTATAACAAAATTCACCTTTCGGAGCAACTGGAGATTCTCAAACAAGCTTTTGCATAACAAACATCAATCAATTCATTAAATTTTTTCTTATGTTAGAAATAAAGGTACCAACAGTGGGGGAGTCAATCAGTGAAGTTAGCCTTACCAAGTGGTTGAAAAAGGATGGTGAGTGGGTTGAAAGGGATGAAGTGTTGGCTGAAATTGAAAGCGAAAAGGCTACATTCGAAATTAATGCCGAGAAATCTGGGTTACTTCAGATAAAGGTGCATGAGGGAGATACTTTGGCTATAGGTGATGTAGTATGTTTTATAGATGAGACAGCCAAACGTCCTGAAGGATTAAAAGTTGATGAATTACCTGCCAAAGGAAATGTTGTTGCCGACATGGTTACACCTTCAAAGCCAGTAAATGAATTAAAGGCAACTCCAGTTGCTGCAGCAATCATAGCAGATAAAAAAATTGATGCAAAAGCAATTAAAGCAAGCGGATCAAGTGGTAAAATTCTCAAACAGGATGTATTGGAGGCTATTGCCAACCCCGGTAAGAAGCCGGGTGTAGAACCATTTACGAGAAATGAGCGCAGGGAGAAAATGTCGCAGTTGCGTAAAACAATCTCGAGAAGGTTGGTTGAAGCAAAAAATACAACAGCCATGCTCACTACCTTTAATGAAGTGGATATGGGGCCTGTTATGGATATAAGGGCTAAATTTAAAGATAAATTCAAAGAGGCGCATGGTGTAGGTTTAGGTTTCATGAGTTTTTTCACAAAGGCCTGTGCATTTGCATTGCAGGAGTGGCCTGCTGTAAATGGATACATAAATAATGATGAACTCATTTATCACGATTATTGCGACATTTCAATAGCAGTATCTGCTCCTAAAGGATTGGTTGTTCCCGTTATCAGGAATGCTGAAAGCTTAACTATGGCTGAAATAGAAAAGAAAGTTGTTGAACTTGCAACAAAGGCGAGGGACAACAAATTATCATTAGAAGAAATGCAGGGCGGGACTTTCACAATTACAAATGGTGGCGTATTTGGCTCACTGATGAGTACGCCAATCATTAACATTCCTCAATCTGCTATTTTGGGGATGCATAAAATTGAAGAGCGGGCAATGGTTGTCAAAGGTCAGATAGTTGCCAGGCCAATGATGTATCTGGCATTAAGTTATGATCACAGAATTATTGACGGACGAGAAAGTGTTGGCTTTTTAGTAAGGGTTAAGGAACTCTTGGAAAATCCTGAACTGTTATTATTTGGAAAGGATCCTGTTAAAACTTTACTGGAACTATAATTCAAAAGACAATGATGGGTGGTTTTTTTCATTCATATCATAAAACTGCCTCATCAATACTGGACTCCTACCACTTTCAGGAGCCTTTTGCGGTCTTTTTGAAAAACTATTTCAGAAGGTTTAAAAAATTTGGCTCACGAGACAGGAAAATTATCAGTGATCTGTGTTATGGATTTTTAAGAATTGGAAAGTCGTGTGTTTTATTGGATTTCAATACTAGAATGGGGATAGGCTATTACCTGACCCATAAATCGGATAACGGATATCTTCAATGGTTAAATTTTCCTTTAGCTTTGTCTGTGGATAGTGATGTGGCAGAAAAATTAGTGGCTGTTAAGGAAATTTTCAAAGTGTTTCAGCCAGAGCATCTATTTCCGGAAATTGATTCATTAATGCCTGAAATTGATCATTCAAGTTTTATAAACGGTCACCTAAAGCAACCACCTTTTTTTATCAGGGTCAGACCCGGCAATAAATCAAAATTCCAAAAACTTTTAAGTGAGAATAAGTTACCTGGGCAATGGGTGAATGAAAATGCCATTTGTATTGAAAGTACGGGAAGATTGCCCGATGATATTTTCCCGGATAAGGATTTTGTTATTCAGGACATAAGCTCACAAAAGACATTTGATATCATAAATGATCTCCCGATACTTGTTGAAACTATATGGGATGTTTGTGCCGGAAGTGGAGGTAAAACATTAATGGCAGCTGACTTTTTCCCTGCTGCTAGGATTTATGCTTCAGATATTCGTGAAGAAATTCTTGATGAGTTGCAACGTCGTGCAAATATTGCGGGATTAAATCAAGTTAAACTTTTTTGCACTGATTTAGAACATCCCATGTCTTCTGCGGTTGTCAGGTCTAATCTGCCAGCAACAGGTGTTGATCTCATCATTGCAGATGTTCCTTGTACCGGTTCAGGGACCTGGGTAAGAAGTCCCGAATGGCTGCACGAAATGGATGCTGAAACCATCTCCTTGTATCAAAGACGTCAAATTGTAATTGTTGAAAAACTTTCTCAGCATTTAAAAAAAGGAGGATATTTCTTGTATATTACTTGTTCAGTTTATCAGCAGGAAAACACTGCTATTGTTAATTTTCTCGAAACAAACTCATCACTTAAGCTCGTCAGTACAAAGATGTTATCAGCAGATTTTAAGGGTGGAGATCATCTTTTTTCAGCATTATTTACTTTACCAGTTTGATGCTGCCTGTTCCTGTCATATCGGAATATGTGATGATGTATGGTCCTGCTTTCAACATACCAACATTTTCCCACTTGAATACATAAATTTGATTGCCATTGACTTGCTTGGACTCAGTGAAAATTACACGACCTATTAGGTCTGTCAATCGAATTTCAATTTTACCATTAGAGGGTGCTTTATAAACTAAGTTTATTTCATTTTCAAAAGGATTTGGAAATACTTTTAAACGGGTCTCTTTTAAAAGTAAAGCTGCATTTTTTTTGAGTCTTTCAATTTCCAAAATGCCAAAAGCTTTCTGCATATTGGGTAACCCATAGCCTGATCGGGTATCAGGGCTTGCATACAAGTCTCCACTTTGTTTTACAGCCTCAATAATCTCATCGTTGCGCATTTCAGGAAATGCTTGCCAAAGGCAGGCAATCAACCCTGCAATATTTGGATTGGAAAAGGATGTTCCATTGCCACTTGCTGGTAAGCCGCTGCCATTGATTAAAGCTGTTCCCCAGCCTACAGATACAATGTCTGGTTTAACACGCTGATCAGATGATGGTCCATAACTAGAAAATGGGGCGACCTGCCTGTTTATATTTACTGCACCCACTGCAAGAACATGTTCGCCGTCTGCAGGGGCACCGATGAATTTCCAGTTATTGGTTCCAGAATTTCCTGCACTATTCATCACCAAGATACCCTTTTTAAATGCCAGCTCTGCTCCACGCGTGACTATAGTATTTTTTCCATTCATGTCTTCATACTTATAGTTGAATGCCGGATCATCAAATGTAGTATAGCCCAGTGAAGAACTTATGATATCAATTCCGAGACTGTCTGCCCTTTCTGCTGCCGCTACCCAGTTCTGTTCTTCAATTGGAAATTCTGATTTTACATCTTCTGTTCTGAACAAGTAATAATCAGCCTCTGGAGCTGAACCAACAAATATTCCAGGCAAGTTGGCAGCAAGTATGGAAAAACAATACATACCATGCGGGTCATCTTCTTGGACCTGACTATTATTATCAACAAAATCCCATGTACCTCTTATCCTTCCTGAATTGCGAACAGAGTCAAAAGCTTTAATTGAATTATAGTTGAAAAACCCCCCATCTAAAACAGCAATGCTTACACTTTGGCCTTTAAATCCTAGATTATGAAGATATTCTCCTCCATGGATTTGAATCTGTTTGCTGGAGTTGCCGTATTGTAAAGAATTAACAGTTGAGTTTATTGATTGTGTCTCTTTGTTTATGACTGTGATCTCCTCGATGAAATCCTGAATTGCCTGCTGTGAGGGTTTAAAGGCAACTGGCTGTCTTTTTTTAACAAATTTGAAAGAGTTGATTTTTGACAGGACCTGATCATCTGTTGTCTGAATCAAAACCTGATTGAGCCATTTTGAAGTATTGATTACCGTTACTTTCCCTGCGAGCATTATGCTGTCAAGATAAATTTTTGAAACAGGAAGATCAGTGCTATCGTATTTGATGTTGAACTTGATTCTTTTGGCTATGCTTTTTGGAGATAGAAATGTAGAAGGGTTGGAAAGCTGATGTTGGGTTCCTTTTTTGTCGGTTAGCGTAATGATATGTTTCGAGTACTGAGAAAAGGCATGAGTTTGTAGAAAAATAAAAATTACAAGGAATGCAGTTTTCATGTGTTAATTGTGACTGATGATCGTAAATTTCAAACCATAACTACCTGCTTCATAATATCCTGTGCTGTTATTTCCATTAGGAGGTTGCCAACTTTCATGAATTATCTCTTTGAAAATGAGTCCAATTTGTCTTGCATAAATTTCTTTTGCATAATTTATCTCAAAATAGAAATTTTTATTAGCCGGATTACCAATGGTATCATTTTGCTGCAAAACAGTTAAGCAATCAGGGAAGTTCTTGTTGTTAAAAATAGACGGAGATCCCACATTCGTATAAGTATAATCCCAATTGTCAAGGTATAATAATGCAGGGTTGCCAGTTGTATTTATTTTGGCATTTCCTTTCCATTTGGAACCTGCTATAATCGGACTAACAAGCTTTATGTAACGCTGATTCTCTTCAATTACTTCGATAGTTTCATTTGATATTGCAACTAAATAGGTATTTATCGGGTTCCATTTGGTTGTGTCATCTTTTTGACGGCGTGATCTTGTTATTTTGAATGTTAACCTTCCGGCATTATCTATGCTGGCACTATCTACATTTTCTCGAATAATGGAACTATTGATTTGTTTTTTTGTTCTGAGGTTTAGGTAAACTGAGGAATCTAGTTGGTATATGATATTTTTACCTTTAATTAATGGGAAATAATCTGAGGCAGGTGTAAATGAGAGGTTTTCAGTTACCTTTTCACAAGATATAAGGATGATGAGGCATATAAATGATATGGAAATCCTATGATGCATCAGTTTGTTCTTTGTATAATTCCACCGCCAATTACATCATCACCTTCATAGAATACGGCTGATTGTCCGGGTGCTATACCTTTAGCAGCGTCATAAAAGGTAACGCCAATCCCATCTGCTTTGGTATGCAGCGTTCCGTTATTACCAAAATCTTTGTATCTGATACGTATTACAGCGCCCATGCCATCCTGTATGCCGTCATACTTTATGTAGTTTAGTTTACCAACAAGCATTTCTTTTTGTAGTAGATCTTCTTCGTCACCTAACGTTACAGTATTTGTAACCGGGTTGATGGATGTAACGAATACAGGTTTTCCCATAGCTATATCAAGGCCCTTACGTTGACCAATTGTATAAAATGGGTATCCTTTATGTTTACCTAGAATTTTTCCAAACTTATCTATAAAGTTTCCACCATTTACGCTTGTTTCAAGTCCATCTACGTTTCTTTTTAAAAACCCGCGATAGTCATTGTCCGGAACAAAACATATTTCATAGCTTTCATTCTTTTTGGCCAGTTCAGGATATCCAAAATCATGAGCCATTTGCCTGATTGCAGTTTTCCTGAATTTTCCAAGTGGTAAGATTGTTCTGCTCAATAAGTCCTGTTGCAAACCCCAAAGTACATAGCTTTGATCTTTGGTCTCATCCAATCCTTTACTGATGACAAACCTATCATTGTCGTGTTGTCGGATATTAGCATAATGTCCGGTTGCTATAAATGCACAATCCATGGCATCCGCTCTTTTCAGAAGGGCCCTCCATTTGATATGTGTATTGCACATCACACAGGGATTGGGGGTTCTTCCTGCGAGATATTCTTCAATGAAGTTATCAACTACAAAATCTCCAAATTCGTCCCGAATATCGAGAATATAATGAGGGAAACCGTGTTGTACAGCGGCTGCACGCGCGTCGTTAAATGAATCAATATTACAGCATCCTGTTTCTTTCTTATTGCCACCAGAACTTGCATAATCCCATGTTTTCATGGTTATACCAATTACTTCATAGCCTTCCTCGTGCAACATTAAAGCTGCCACAGTGCTGTCTATTCCACCACTCATCGCCACCAATACCTTACCGTGCCTGCTCATTTTTTTATGTAAAGTTAAGGAAAGGGGTGGCGTCCGCCATCAATTAGTCTATGAGGTTATTTTTTACTGCATAAAAAACCAGTCCAGCAGTATTTTTCAATCCAAATCTTTCCATGAGTCTATCTTTGACGGATTCGACTGTTCTGGCAGAGATTTCCATTTTTTGAGCAATCTCTGAAGCAGTGAATTCAAGACACAGCAATCGGATTACTTCTTTTTCTTTTTCTGAAATATTAATTTCATTATTGAGTGAGGGGATTGTTTTGTTTTTAGCAGATTTTTTGAGGAGTACCCTGTTTACAAAATTATTCAGGTAATATCCACGCACCATAACTTCCATAATGGCTTTTTTAATTTCTGTGGGATCTGCATTTTTGAGGAGATAACCATTTGCCCCATTTTCCATGAGGTGACTCACAAACCTTTCATCCTCATACATGGTAAGAATAAGTATCCTAATATCAGGAAATCTTTTACTGATTTCTTTTGTTGTTTCAATACCATCTTTTCCGGGCATTCTTAGGTCCAGTAGAACTATGTCTGGTTGTTCTACTTGTAATTTTTCAAGAAGGTCGTCACCATTTTCGGCTTCAAAAATGAAGGAAATGTTTGTGTATGGCCTGAGTGAAAGAATTACACCTTTTCTGAAGATCTTGTGATCGTCAGCTATGCCAACCCTAATGTTGCTCATGCGGAA
>Ga0079300_10000060_pt1 | contig 30123 bp, 25 predicted proteins | sample Wag4_2014_7_11_FD_74799 | JGI IMG/M metagenome (GOLD analysis project Ga0079300, IMG submission 74799) | Fresh water microbial communities from Ohio, USA - Utica-2 Time Series HT 2014_7_11 | ecosystem: Environmental > Aquatic > Freshwater > Water tank | place: USA: Ohio | collected 2014-07-11
TTCAACATATCCTTGGTTGTTGTGATACTATATCCCATTTTATGATTCTATGTTATTCTTGGGAAATGTTAGTAATAAATCACGGTAATACTCATACTGCTTTTTTCTTAACTCAATTTCTTTAGGTAGTCCTTCACTTATTGAAGTGGTTAGTATGTCAAATTTGTCGAGGATGGTAACGATGCGTTCTTGTTCTTCCAATGAAGGTAGGGGGATTTTATAAATTTCAAAATCAGATGCTCTAACATGAGGCACGCCACTTCCTCAACTTGATGTATTAGCGAAAGTTTGTTTCGAGTATATGATAGTGGTGAGGCATTTGGAATTCATGTACTACATTCCGACCTTTACAAAAAATAAATCGTGAATGCATTAGAAAACATAAAAAACAGCTTAATTGACAGAATTCTGGCTACAAAAAATGAGCAATTATTGGAAGCTATTAAAAGTATTTTTGACTCGACTCAATCAGAAGAAATGATTTCTCTTTCAACTGAACAAATTGAAATGTTATCTATGAGTGAAAAAGATATTGAATATGGTAAATTGGTTTCAGAATCTGAATTAAGCGATAGAGATTCTACATGGCTCAGTTAACAATACATTGGACCGAGACAGCAATTAGACAAAGAAATTATATTTTCGGATATTGGATTAAAAGAAATCAAACCACAACTTATGCAAAAAAACTAAATGAGAAAATAAAAGAAAGAACAATTCTTTTAAAGCAAAACCCTGAGTTAGGTAAGAAAACTGATTTCAAAAATACTAGAGCAGTTTCTCTTGGACATTACAGTATTCTTTATCAAAAAAGTAATTTTAAAATTATAATAACTGGTTTTTGGGACAATAGACAAGAACCTGAAAAGTTATTAAAATTCCTAAAGAAATAAATTAACAAACGGCTCACAACGGCTGACAAACGCAATCACTGATTTTCGGTGGGTTGTGATTGTATTTTCCTATATTCGTTTTTTATAAAATAGAAAAAACTCAGTTCCGTAGCCGAGACCGACGGATTTCACAAGCTCTCCCAAATCAAAATAAGCGGCTACCAAATTATTGAACACTTTTAACTCTTTTTCTTCAAATTTTAGTGTTATCAACATAAATAGTATTGTTTGTAGGCTTAAATAAAATGTACTTTTTGGCTTGGGGAAAGTCGGCATGTAAGTTGCCTTTGTTGCCGTCCAATGAGCTATGGACTTTATTTGGCAAATTTAAATTGCTATATTTAATTTATTTTTTCATATTGGTTATTCAGGCCAATGAATACCATTTCATTATTTGGTGTGCGAATTATTTTTTTGATTGAACTTAGGTTTGAAAATACTTTTTTCATATTTTCAAAAGAAATATTCCCTTCGAGATCCAAGGTATAAACTGTTGAATCGACCAGGACATAAAGCTTATTATCTATTAGACATATATCATTGAAATCCCTTGGTTTCTCGATGTCTGTTTCTCTTTCCTTATCAAATCCATGATCCCGATGTACTCTTAAATATCCCTCTGTTTTTCCATTTATCACAATATAATCAGATGATCCTCCCATACCAACTGTAGAGGAAAGAAGAATGAGCCAGTCTTCGTTTAATTCTCCTTTAACAATATGCTCATAAGTTCCATTGTTTTCTAATTCCTTTGTTAAAATGTGTTTCGGATTTTTAGGTTCAGAAATATCATATTCAAGTAAATATTTGGGAAATACTATATTGTCAACTAAAAGCAATTTATTGTTCAATATAAGAATATCGTCGATGGCCTTACCAAATTTTATATCGATAGGGATTTTTATTTTTTCTAATTTAAAATCTTCCTTCTCAAGATCAAGTATCGCAAATATTTCTCCTGAATTAGTTGAATATCTATCTGATTTTCCACCAAAATAGACCACCTTATTTTTTGAATGTAAGCTTGTTAATTTAAAATCAGAATGTATTTTCTTCAGTAGATTTCCTTTAATATCAAATACTGAAATGATAGAATCAATGGCGCAAATAAACTCATCGTTTACAACAATACTCTTACTGTTCATCGTTTTTGAAAAACTCCCCAGTTGGCGTATTTCATTATTTTCAATATCACAGATCAAGCTTTTGCTATCTAATGGAATAATGAATAATGAATTTTTGTCATCATTTGAGCCGGTAAATGTATCTGAATGGTCAGCTGCTTTTTTTTGAAAAGGGTTATCACAAATTGAAAACATCGCTGCTCCAACTATGATGAAAAATAATTTTTTCATTGTTTTGTTTTTAATAAAAAAAAGGGCAGCATGTACGTCTTTGACTCCTTCGTAGTGATCCATGGTAGAACGATTTCCATTGAAAATCCTGCCATTTTCCTAATACCCTTATAAAAGTGGTTGTAAAATGACGAAAAGTACAACGATCATTGCCTGATAAGTCAGGCGTTGGTTTTATACCCTCTGTCAACCCTAAAGGCCAATGTCGGACCATATCTGTGTCCTAAAAAGCCAATGCAAGTAAATGTAATGTTATATTTATGGGAATAGAATTCAAAAGATGGATTAAGCAATTCGCTTACTTTCTTGATTTTTCCAGAATTAATGTCATCAGTTATTAATCTAAAGACATCCTGGTCATACGCAAGACTTAAGTCGGTAACTATACAGCCGCCATCTTCCAGTTTATCCCATATTGTACCTCTGCCATTGCTACTTGAATACCAGTTATTGTCACTTCCACCTTCTCCCTCACTGTCACCTCTATGAAAGAATACGGAAAGTTCCCTAATCTCTTTATCAAAACCAGAAAACCCATAGCCTCTTCTAAATTTGAGCTGAATGGTTCTACCCGTAGGTATATGTAAATAAAATTCCGTTAAAACGCAAGGCTTTATATGCACAGAATGCCTGTCATATACAGCCGGGCCTTCCAGGGTGTATCTAATATAGTCAAAGTCTGGGTGCTTGAAAATCGGAGAGATACTATCCGCAGGTCTGTCCATGCCTTTATGTCTGGTATCCTGATGGCCCGGCCGAAAATATCCGCGATCTACAAACCAGAATACATCAATTACCGGAGCGAAATGGGTCACCGGGACTTCCAGATCAGAGCCGCTACATGGATAAAATAACACTTTGGATGCACTCTGAGCTAAATTTTCAACAGGTGCAGCAATGGGAACATCTATTGTAAGTTTTTTTTGTACAAACATAATATTCTATTCATTAAATGGTTAGGGAGTATCTTACCTTTAAATTCCTTTATTGGATAATTCTTTTTAAAAGATATATTTTAATTCAATCACGTGATTTCCAAAAAACTCTCTCCCAGTTCTTCCCTGATTAACATACCCACATCTTTCCATGGTTTTGATGGCTGGAAGATTATTTTCGTAGCAATGACCAAAAGTTTCTTTATAACCTAGTGAACCTACAAAACGGGTGAGTTCATTTAACGTTTCGGTCGCATACCCCTTTCCGACATAATGTAATCCTATATTAAAGCCGACATCATTCGTATAACCCGGGAAATAACTGCCGTGAATGGCAAAACCGATGATATCCTTTTCATTTTTTTGTCGTACCAACCAAAATCTATATCCCTTTTGTTCATTGGACAAAAACCCACTTAATTGCGAAAAACTGGTGAGAGCATAAGGTACATATTTGTTAATGTGCTGAAGTTTCTCCGGCGTGTCAAAACAATTTTGCCACAATTCTTCCAATTCAGCAGGGGTGGGAAATGGAATGTAACTAAGTCTAAGCGTATCATTCATAATCTATTACATTTTATTTTTTAAGCATATTTTTTTAGTTTATAACCAAAGTCACTTTATAGCACGAAGGTAATCTGGTCTGCAGGGTTTGCCACTCGTTTGTTCCTTTCTTTGATTGTTTGATGTGCTAACTCGGATTTCCTAAGAGGTCAAGGGTAATGATCAAGCTTGCGGTTTGTTTTAATTGTCCATACACTATCGCTCTTTGACCAAATTTAATAGCTAAAGCTTTAGCATTATCTAATGACATTCCGGCAATGAAAAAGCTTTTTTCAGCTGCCCACTCCTTTAGTTTATCCTGACCTTCCCCTTCTATTACTATATAGTCATTGACTAATTCACGAAGTTCAGCATTCCTCCTTACATTCTCCACTTCTTCGAGAGGACGAGACATAGGATTATATGCCGAAATATAAGCCCATTCCGTTAAGCTATTTTTCGATAAAATATTATCAGCATCTTCTGAATGTTCACCAATATAAATAGGTTCACTGAAACCCTCTACGCGGTATTCAGCATTCATATAAGCAGTTATTAGGTCCTCTTTCAAATAGGTGTTTTTTAGTAAGTAATGAATTCTTTTTTAAAATAAAAATTACACATCGCTTTTTAAAGTTGCACATAACAGTCTGCGCGCAGGCGAACGTAGCCCCGTGTTTCGCCAACATCAGGGCTATGTTCACCTACATGCTATTACCCGTTGTATTTATTCTATCTCTAGCAATTCTCTTGTTGCTGAGTTAAGTTTTTTCTTAACTTCTGGTTTATTTACAATATAGTCATTTACAACTTTTTTAATATGCTCTAAATGCTGATTATCAGATTTAATGGTCCAAAACATAAAATTTATTATCTCAATAACAATTTCAGGATTATCCTGATTGGTACTGATAAATTCATTTAAATCAGTAGTGAAGAAAAATAACGAAGCCTCTTTAAAAGCATAATTAAAGTTCCAGAAAAACCGCTCTCTTAAACGATTAGACTTAACTGAATCTTTAATCCCTTTTAATAAAAGGTTTTTTATTCTATCGTCTTGTGGTAGGTTGCCATAGCAGTGACTACATATTTCTGAAATGAAATTATAATTATCTTCGACGTAACACTTGTTTAAAAGAAAAAGTAAAAAATCAGCATAAGTATTAGTTCCACTCTCATGATGGAGTGTAAGCAAATTAATACTAATCTTTAAATTTCTATGATTTCCACGTCTGGAATCACGTAAAATATCATTTGCGTAAGATGAAATGAATCCACATTCTGGATTATCTAAAGTCATAAGGGTCTCATAAAACTCGTTTAGCTTTTCTAATGCTTGTCTCATATTTTTCTTTTTTTAGATATTATTAATATTGTTGGCGATGAATATACAGATGATTAAATAGGCTTAAAATATAGATTATTTTATTTCTACAGCGAAGCAACATGATATCATCTAATTCTTTTTATGTAAATACCGAGGCATATTATGCATTCCACCATGATCGCCTTCGACATCCTCTAATTTGGTGTAATCCCTCCAGGGTTTTGTGTTATAATCAACTAACAAATACGTTGGCTTAATTTGAGCATGCATAGCTATTTTTTCCATTAATCCACCCATTCCAAAGGGCTCGTAACCACCTCCAAATCCAACATGATCATGGAGCAATATTGCAAATGGTTCCAGTTTATTTCGAGCCTGACAAAACAAAGCATCATAAGTCGCTATTCCGTCGGCGAATAAAAATAAAACAGCTAATCGTTTTGGACCATGTTCCTCATCGTATTCCGGTTTACGTTCCAGAATTTGAAGGAAGGAATAGGCTTCCCGCCTCTTATTTTCAGTATTAAATGGATATCTGGGTGTAAAATGAACACTGGGTGTCCAACCAAAAGGCGCAAGATCATTTGCCGACACTTGAATGCTAAAAAGATTCTCGTAACCTAAAAATGCGTGCTTTACAAGTTCTGTCTCCAGTTCTTCCTGCGTGACCAAATAATCCACATAAACGAAAGAATGCGCAGCATGGGTTGAACCAAAAACCTTAACGGCATGCCCATCGGTATATGAACCCGGATAAAAAACGATTCTTGATTTGAAGAATTCTCTTGGAAATTTATCTCCTTCTTTTATTTCCAGGAGCCATGTTGGAATAGTCTCCTTGTCATTTTTTAAATACTCATACATTGTCATGTTGGTTGATTTTAATTATTGTATTGAATAATTCTAAGAATTGGTGATAGCTTAAAGAATATTTTTCTTTTAAACACAATCTTAACTAATTTCACCTGATTGTTCTATTGTAGAATATGGGTATCTTAAAAATAGTCCTCCATTTGAAACTTCAACTATGAATACTTTTTTTTGATTGAAATTACAATAATTGTCAATAATGGGCTTATAATTTCTCTCAAAATCTTCGTCATTCCAATCTGGTGTAAGTATTAAATTTTCTTCATTTATTTTAAGACAAGCAAACCAATAAGCTGACAGTAACAATATAGCTTTTACAAAACTAATTCTTCCTGTATTATATCTTATTGGATGTAGGAGAGAGTTACGTCCAAAACCATCAGCAATGATTGTAAGAGAACAGGACGAACAACTGCCGTTTGGACCAAATGATGGGATAAAATTAAATGAACCATTATTTCCAAAGCCACCTCCATTATCCATATTTCTCCCACGCCTTAGCTCTCTCCTTAATTCCTCTGGGAAATATTTTTGAACATATTCATCAAAGAATTCATTAGACTTAAAGCCAATTCTTTGTAAGCTGTTTTCAAAGATTGTACTAAGCATTTCAGAAGATTGCAAACCACCCATATCAGTGATTAATTTTTTTACATTTTCTACATTTTGACGCATGATTTTTTAAATTTTGGGTTTATAATATTTTAAAAATGACTATACAAAGCTTATACATGTAAAATACACAATTTTTACATACAGAGTGGATATTCCGGGTTAAAGTGGGTTCTTCGTAACTTTTGGTGATTACATATATTTTAAGCTCACATTCTTGTCAGCCACACCCTTTTCAATGAAGTTTCATGTTAGTGGATTTGTCCTCGTTCTTGGTCATTCCTATTTTACTTATTAGTAATCAAATTTGAAATTTAACTAAAATTGAGGAGGAACCCTATATTACCGTAATATGCATCTTATGCCATTGGTTTAATCATGCTTTCAATAAAACTAATTTCTTCCTTGGTTAAATGATACTTTTTATAAAGTTGCTTATCAATTTCTTCAATTGATTTACTCCAATCAATATCTGATTTTGAGGTGAAGTTTTGAAGTGGAATAAATTTATATGTTTTAGACGTAGCATCTTGACTGGCCTTGCCAACACTATGTTGAAACCTTGCAAATTTTGTAGTAAAATATTTGCAAAGATTTGTTGCTGATAGTTCATTTAGTTTTAAGTCGCTACCCACAGCTATGTATGATTCTGTGCAAATAGTATTTGGAGCACCAATAAATGTATTAAGGTTGTCATCTTTTAATTCAGTGCCAATATTATTTGCTCTTGGTGTAAAAACCTTAAATTTATCTATCCACTCTGTGTTATTTGTAATTTCTTCTCTGTTTAAGTACCCGACTTTTTTTCCTTTTCCATAACAAATGATAGGATCTTTTAAGCCTTTATTTGAATCACGGAATTTTTTGTCTTTTGTGAAATAGCCCCTAAACCCAAAAGGTCTTAATGCTGAAATGTGAATTTCAAAAGATGTAAAATCTGAGTGAGATTTTATTTTTTTTAGCATCTCGACAGCTATATTATGTCGAATAAGTATATCTGAATCTTCAGTTTTTAAACTTCGTGTGTAAATCTTTGGTGTTAAATCATCATTATAGGTAAAGACTTTAGTTAAAGATTTAGTATTATCATAATCTTTATTCCATGAGAAATAACAGATTCCACCTCTAAGATTTATGTTTTGAAAAATCAAATCAGGTTTAAGGAAATCGTGCAATTCAGAAATATGTATATCATTGAGCATTTGGTCTCGAAATTTACCTAAATCACTGCCTCCTGCATACCATCTAGTTGGCATAATCATCGATATACAGTTTGGATTTAGCTTTTTTGCTATATCTACAAACTCGTTATATATAGGTGTCGCAAAGTTTTTATTTGCACCACCATCTTTCTGCTGATATGGCGGATTTCCAACGATTACATTAAACTTCATTTTCTTTTCATTTATTTTTATTATGTCATCTTTAATCAATTTGTTTTCTTTGATTAATTCATAAGATGTATAATTCTTTTCGATAAGGTTAATATCTAATTCAAGCAATGAGTATACTTTTCTTGTAAATTCATAAGCAATTTTAGATGTTGGAATAGAGTAAAAATTGCTAGCTACCTCTTTCCCAAATTTTTTATAAATAGCATAAACGAACTCACCTTGTTTAGATGCAATATCCAAAAGCATTGTAGATTTATTAATAGCATTAACTGGTAAAGAGCTAATTATTTTATCTGTAACTATTTCTGGTGTTACAATTTCAGAATCCGACAAACGGCTGAATTTTTTCATAGCATTACTTGCCCTCTCTATTGGAGTTATAGATAAATCATTTGCTAAAGAATTTATGTTTTGAATTTTATAATCAAGTTCACTTAGTATAAAAGGGTTAAGATGTTTTTGAAATAACTCGAGAATAGCAGTATCTAGATTTAAATTTGAAGTAATTCGTAAATTATTTCGGTTTCCTTTAATTTGACTTATAATCTCTTGTAGCGATTTTACTTTTGAATCTGTTAGAAATGTAAAGAATAAAATCCTTGCATAAAACATTGCAAATTGACCTTTATAATCTACTCCTGCTTCATCCTCAGTTCCTTTGGACTTCTTGCTGTCTTCATCCGTTTCTTCATCTGTTTCAGTTCCTTCATCAATATCCAACTCATCTCCTTCACCCAATGATGGCTTTATTTCAATACCTTGTCGAGAACCAATTTGTCCTTGTTTTTCAATTTCAGCCTTAATAGATTCAATTTCTAATAAAGAATAATCAATTGAAATAGTTGTAGCCTCATCAAACACGCTTCTACTACTTGAATATTTTCTAATTGAATCAAGAATGTCGGCTGGTTGTACTTGAATAATTTTATTGTTATTCATGACAACAATGGGTGATATTTCTAGTTCTCTCCGTATTCTATTTTCTAGCTTGCTATTCCCGTTTGATTCTGTGTTTACATTGTAAATTTGAGATTTATGTTCCTGCATTTGGAACATTCTATTTGGGTTAAAGTCAACCAACAAAGTTTGTGGCTTCATATTGAACTTAACCACATCACCGTTTGGCTCTTTGAAAACTCTTATATATTGATTTTGTAAACGAAAAATAGCTTGGTCGTATTCTTGCGGTGATGCTGTGTCTTTGAGGTAAAGCATCGTGTCCCATTCATGGACAGTACTTCCTGTAAGCATCCTGTTTACAGTTAATGTTATCGTTTTTTTATTTTCACTTTCACATTTTTTTATTTTGGATTTTACAGATTGCGTATCTTTAAAATTCTTCTTGTTCTCAACTCCTGAAATATTTATGATTTCGTAATTGCTAAGGTGCTTAAATTTTTGTTCCTTAATTAATGCTTCTAATGCATCACAAGATGCACGATAAGGCAAAACACAAACAATATGGCGGCACATTTTGCCCTCCTTTATTTTGTCATAATCCAAGAAACTTAATACATTGACATCTTTCTCAGAACCATCAATTACTTTTAATAAATCAATAATTTCTTTCTCATACTTGAATTTTTTATGTAGTTTTTTTTCTTTGTCTATGGTAATTGATTGAGGTTTGAATAGTTCCGAAAAAGTGTAGGTAACACCATTTTTCTTCATTTCTTCCATTTTTTTGCGGGAAGATTCATTCGGGTTAAATGCAAATCGAATCATTTGAGGAAAACCATAATATGGGTTATCCCATTCCTTAATTTCATCTTTATAAAGATTTTCTAAATCCCATTGTACTTGGTCTTCGGCAATGTTAGAAAATTGATAAAATGCAATGATGTCATCATTTGTAAATTCACTATTCATCAAAATTCGATAAGGTGTACCGGAAAGATGAATACGAATTGTCGCCTTCAATTCTTTATCAATAGTTTCTAAATCGTCTAGCGAACTGTCGTTTAGCTTTATCTCACTTTTTATTTCGTTAGCTTTTAGATTTCCTGCATTTAAAACTTTCCCATATTCTGCTGCTCTTGCTCCAAAATGTGTTTCATCAATTAATAATAAGTCAACTTGACTTTGAAATATTTTTCTATACTTTGGTTTTATAAAATCACCTTGAAGGTCCTGTAAAGTAAGAAACAAAACAATTTTTTCATTTGCTTTTTGTTTATCAGCTATAATCGTATCTCTTTCTAAAAGAGAATTACTATCGAGAAAACAATACCCATCAAATTTTAAATGACTTTCGGTTGTTCTTTTCCATTCTTCTTTAACATCGGCTTTTGCAGAAACAACTATTACAAGTTTTGCATTCATCTCAACCGCACAACACATCGAGGTAAATGATTTACCAAAACGCATAACTGCATACATTAAAAGGTTTTTTCTTTTTTTTATTACCGCCTTCTTAAAATTGTTTATTGTTTCTTGTTGGTTAGGTCTTGGGTTGTAATTTTCAGTTCTTTTGTATGTATGGGTAATAGGAATATGACTTTCATCAAAACGATAATATTGATATTTTGATTCGTTCTTCTTATGCCCAATCTTAATATCATCTATTGCATCTTGCAGGTCTTTTTCTGTTGCGTTTTTGAAAAACTCATTTGAATAATACGGTATGTTTTTAAAAGCATTTTTCTCTAAACGGATTCTTTTTAATTCTTTTTCTAAAAAATAATGGACTGCATAATCTCTGAAAAAAGTTTCATCATCAACCTTTGCTACATTACCAAACTTCTTCTCAAGGTTAGGAAAGAATTTTTTCCATTCATTTAATCTTGTTTCGACAGGACGATATGTGTCACCAACTTTTAGATAATTGGGTATTGTTTCCGTTGTAAATGCGTAAATCTGAGGTTCAACTCTTCCGATTATTAACTTATCGAGAATATCTACATCTATTTTTTTTGTTTCTGACATAGCTATTCTTGCCTATTTATTAAGTAAATCAATAAATTTTTTTGCTTTACCCATTGATCCTGTAACAATATCCATTTCATCCCAATCCATAATTTTACAATATTTACCATTGTGTGTTAAAATGTTTTGCGATTTACACCCATTGCATTTAACGATTTCATTTACTGTATTTCCAAACAAATCGGTATTTTCTTTAATTAAATCTATGCAACTATTTGGCACTACTCCTTTTAATCCATCCATCTGCCAAACATTCCATGATATTATATTAGCGATGTTCTGAATTGATTTTAATAGCGGTTCTTTCTCGAATTTGTGATTGTAATTTTCAATAAATGTTAAAAGTATCGCTTCACGTGCAAGTAGTAAACTATCACCTTGCCATTCAAAAGCGTAAGTGTTTTTAAATGCAATTAGAGATGCTTTTAACCAATCCTCCTTAGAGTTTACATTTTCATTAATTACTCTTAATTTTCTGTCTAAAATTCCAATTCGATTTTCAACTGGTATAAACTCTCCGGTTGTACTATCATATCTACTTGTAATGTATGGAGCTTCTCCGCAAGAAATTTCTAGACGTGTATCAAGAACATAATCTTTCCATGTCTTACTCTTTGGATAGGTTATTTTCTCTTTGTTTGTTTCCCAAATTTTAGAACCATCCTTAGCTAATATTTCTATATTGAATACATTTTCTCTGCCAAACCAAGTATTATCAACTAAGTTGTTTTGAGCGTTACATATCCAGGAAGGAGTAAAAACTTCTGCCATTTCTTTGGATCTAGATTGCTGCAAAAGTTTGTCTTTATGCACTCTTGGCATTATAATACTTCCATAATCACCTGAAATTAAATCAGGTAAAATTTGCGAATGAAAACTGTATTTCTCTCCAATGTGTTGGTAATTATCAGTAGCCCAAAAGATGTTTTGCTGTGTGGTGTGGTCAAACAGGAGTATGTCGAGAACATGAGGATACTTCTCGATTAATTCATTTTCTAATATGTCTATTCCTGTCCGCACTTATATTTTTACTTTGTTAGATTTCAAAAGGTCTTTAACATCAATCTCAAGAATATTGGCTATCTCATAAAGTATTTCTAGCCTTGGTTGTTGTCTGTTTTGTAAATATGTATTTACCAAATTGTAGCTTTTGACCAATTGTTCGGCAAGCCAAATCTGCTTAACACCTTTTTCAACCAATACTTCTTTTATTCTATTCATTTGTCTAAATGATGTATTATCACAAATATAGTTTTAAATTATTTCGTATGTCATTTTAAAAGATAAAAGGTAATCAAATTATTTTCAACATCATCGTCTGTGCCTTGGAAAAAATGGCTCTTTTGGTTTTGCAAAAGGTTGGCCTGTGTGTCGGGTAATAAAAAACACGTATTTTTAAAAAATAATTTGCACGTAATTAGTTTACCGTATATATTTTTTCTTAATATTAATGATTAAATGTAATGAACACAAAGTTAACATTGACCATATAGAACAAACCGTTATTGAAAATTTTAATCGATACAGACGTAATCTGCATTAAAAATCTCTGGTTTACCATATTTTTCTATGGCTGTTTTCAATATTTCTGAACACCAATCGGCACTCATATTATTGGAAACTAAAGTACTTCCCTTACATGGCAATGCGTCGTGTGTTTTCAAGAGTAAACTGCTAACATAGTGCAAATATCGTTTAAATAGATGATAATTATAACTATCGCTTCAATGAACGATAATTCTGTATATCGTTGGTGGTTTGCTTAAAAAATATTCTTTTTGGCTTGGGTCGAACTAACCACCAGCTGCTAAACTAATTAGATATACAGACTTTAAGTAAAACAATAAACTATAATATTTACTAACCTATTTACCATAACTTTGTAAGTTACTAAGGTCATTATCATGTAATAACTTATAAAATTTGTCCAATAAAGCATTTACCTTTTGATGATATGAATTCTGCATTATTTTTGTTATATTAAAACAATCTTAGAAAAATTAACTATTTTAGTCAGCATCGTTCTCTCTGCCATTGCGACTTGAAATACCATCAACTAGTACCCTTTATTTCATTTAGTAGCTGCTCCATGGCAACGTCGGCAAAATCAACTTCATAAGGAATATTGCGTATTTTTCGAAATTTAGAAAGCAATGATAAACTTAGCGCGGGATTATCATTTATTTCCCTTGAATGCACAAATTCATGCGTTTCATCTGACCAAAATAAAGCACTTAATCTGCCACTTAATGGTGAGCCGGTTATACTGATCAGGTGTAACTTTTTAAAGCCTTCCAATTTTTCAAAATAAACATGCGTTCTATTTTCAATAGCTGCAAATAATGCCCCTAAGGTATAAATAGAACCTCCAATAAATGACCCGCCGCTTACCAATAAGCCTGGTCTCAGCAGATAATATTCAGCTTTGCTAATAACAATCTGTCTATTAGAAAAAATAAGTTCCTTATTTTCGTCAAACAAATCATTCATTCGCTTATTTGCGGTATTTCGGATTTGATCTGAAAAATGAATCTTATACAAACTTTCACTTAATTCAATTTGATTATAAATCATTTTTAAATTATTGTCACTGATAAGCGAAACATGAATTTTAGCTACTTGTTTATATTTATTCTCAATCAGGTAGTGGGCATTTTCTTCTCCTATGATTTTACAGAATCTACTTTCAGAAATGACCCATTTTTCATGATCAAAAGTCATTAATCTTCCAGCGTTCGTTATAAAATTCATAGTTTTTAGTTGGTAATTATGTTTTTGGTAGCGTAATGCCGCTATTTATAAACAAACAAAATTACAATATCAGAAAATTACCCTACTCAATAGTCATACCCTTTTTTATTTCACCTTGATTGTTGATATTGAATTTTTGGAATTTATCGTAATCTATTTCCGGATAAGCAAGTAATTCATCCGGGCCATTAAATTGAATCAATCGAAATTTATCTTTGAAAACTTTATTATATTGTTTATCTAAAATATAATAATATGCGATGTGATCACAAGCAATCATATATTTATCGTTAATGATATCAGTCACTTGATAGTGAGATTTTAATTGGTTTTTATCTTTAAGCAAGGGGGTAAATTTGTTTTTTATAAGATTTAACCAATATTGGCAATCTTCAATTTTCCATTGTTTCTTATCTATTCTACGTTGTAAAAAACCTACTAATTTATCGTCATATTCATAACCATTTGCCTTTAACCACTGATTATATTTGGTCGTATTTTTTTCTTTCATCACATTCAAGACATACCTCTCTGCCATACTAAGTATTACAAGTAATCTTTTTTGTTCCTTATAGGTGAGCGAATTGAAAGTTTTAACAATGTAAGGGTTAACCCACTGATAAATCATTTCCAGATATTTTTTATTTGGAAAAATGGTTTCATTTAAAACCTTCAATGATTCATTTTTTAATTCCTGGTAGTTTCCTAAAGCAAAAATAGAATAGGCTGTCAAATTAAATTGTCCATCATAATTCTTATATTCATAAAGTAAACTATGAATACTTGAAAAAAGTAATTCCGCATACGATATAGCATTTTTTTCAGGTAAAGCCTCCGGAACATTGACATCAAAAAAAGGTCTTTTATACTCTACATAATCGCCAATACCTAACAAACAATAGGAAATACTACCATTTGGTAATTTGTAAATGGAGAATCGATTTGGACTTATTTTGAAGACATCAGGAGAAATGGCTTGGGAAAATAGCGAAGGAACCGTAATTAAAAATACAAATACGACTAAATTATTTTTCATTTTTTGTTATTGAAAATTTATAACGTAAATAGCTATTGGATATTTTAATGGCTTAAGAAAAATAGTAGGCTAATCATTTGGGGGTTGGCCAGCATATTATGGTGATGGAAGAGCGATATTCTGGGTAGAGCGGTTTGTTTCTTATGGAATAAATATTTCCCTTAAAAACTCATCACTCAACAGCTTCTTTATAAACGCTACTACTGGTTAATAATTTATCAACCAATGCCATTCATTTAGTTTAGCAACTGATCCATGGCAACGTCGGCAAAATCAACTTCATTAGGAATATTGCTTACTTTTCGAAATTCAGAAAGCAATGATAAACTTATTGAGGGATTATCATTTACTTCCCTTGAATGCACAAATTTATGGGTTGCATCTGACAAAAAAATTATAATAATTCTAGAAAATGGTTCTTATATAAAAGCATTCCTGTTAGAGAAAATATCTATTCTGAATATAAATTTTCTGGAATATGATACGTTGCTGAGTAAACAATATTATCTCCTCTCTTTTTGAAATTATCAAAACAATTCATATACCAACTAGAATCTGTTGGATCAGATGTATGACATTCAAAAACCTCACAATCATAAAAACATCCATCCAACCAAGGTTCAATTCCATAAATTCCAAGACCAAGAGATATAACTCTTGCTAAAACCACTTCAAAATCCTTTTCTGAAAAATATTGATTATTTCTATAATCAAATCCATCATTGAGATTTGTTAGTCCATAAAATACGTGTTTTTCTAAATAAGCATCTTTCTTATAAATGTTATCAATCAAATCAGAATCCATAGTATATATAATTTAGTTGTGATTAATTTTAAAAAAAGCATAAAATCTTTGATACACTCCTATTAAATTAGTGGTAATCAATTTTTAAATAAAAATTGCCTAGTATATAATTTTTACTCGTCCTTTTTAACATTTTGTTTGTCATTTATAAAATAAACTTTATTTTTATTAGAATCTCTGACCATTACCGTTTCTTGTTTAAATTCTTTACATATTTCTGTTGCTATTAAAATCAAAACATCGGAATCCACACTTTCAATAGTCATAGTATAAGATTTTTTGTACAATGTTATTCCATGTTTACTTTTATGTGCAGCACTAAATAAGTTTCTACTTAACGTATATTCAGACTGTATATTATTATCTACTAATATGTTTTTAAGTCTGCCCTTAACATTTTGTCTATTTAAAAATGCTTTCCAATTACTATCGAAGAAAAATTTAACCTTGTCAATAAATGTTTCAGCCTTAACTAATGTAAAATTTAAGTCTGTGGAAAATGTAATTAAAACAGAAGAATCATCAAATTTATTATCAACTGCCTCATTTAAATATATTGGGGAAACATTTTCTAATTTCATTGAATAAATATATAGTAATTATTAATCTTGCGGTTTGCTATAATTGACCATAAACAATGGCTCTTTGCACTCTAGCAAAATTTATATTTTTTTGAACTGAATTGCTTATTAGAAAGCACAAAAGTTAAATAAGGTAGCTTTCTTACCATCTACCTGATGAATCACCGTAATACAATCCAGAACGCCCGTTTTTCCTTCACGTTCTACTCCATGTTTTGATGTACGGGAATCTCTTTCAAAATGAAACATACTCATAAGTAAGCTAAATCCAAATACATCTAAATTCACAAAAGGTCTTTCTTCAGAAAAACCCCTCCCCTCCATAATTTGTGTACATCCCAAAGTTAGAACCTCTAATTCCTCAACTGAATTTTCATCAGAAGGTTGCTCAAAAAAATCCAGCATTCTGTATTTTTTAGGTCCTATTTTTAAATATAATCTTGCTTTAGAAAAAAAATAAGCGACGTGATTAGCTAGCGCGTAATCCCTGTCCTTTTGAGTCATGTTATTAAGAAACAAATCTAATTCTTTTAATTCATTCATCATGTTTTATAGATTATGGGTTAATAATGTATTATTTATTTTTGAGAAGTTAGGCCTATAATATGAAATAGTTAAATGGGATTACTCCCGTCTAACATTATTTTCATTTAATTATTGAGTTTAATTATTTGAAAATTTTAATTCGAAAATAAATCTCTAATATTAGAATTAAACTGATCCTCCGTGATTTTTCCTTTAGAAACTTGTCTGGCCCATAATTGGATTTGATCTTTTATGTCTTCATCATAAATATCATGTAACCATTCTTTGATATTTGCATATACTCTTGAAGAAAGAACAACACCAGGAAATTCTTTCTTAATATCCATAGCCCAATTGATGTTAAGAGATTGGTTAAGTCTTCGAATTTTGTTTTGATCTGAGTCACCAAAGAATAATTCACGCAGTGCGTAATTTTGCATTAGCTTTTCTATGCTTTCCGTATCATTTGTCAAATAGGGTAAGACCGTTTCCAAACATTCCGAATTGGATTCAATTATAGTTATGTTATTTACCAGACCTTTAAGATAGTAAATGCGTGCTTCCTCCTTTTGTAGTTTATTGACGTGAAGCAGTGCGTTTTGCCAACCTTCTTGTTTGCTTATTTCTATAGCTATATCCTGCCAAGAACTATGCATCTTTGCGATTTCAGAAATTTCTAGAGACGCCTTCTCCGCCAATTGCCAATATTTGTGTTTAATAAGCTGAATGGTTAAATCAGATAAAACCTCATTTTTTTCTTTTTCATTTAATATTTCACAAACCGTTCTTATATAAACCAGAATTATATTTTCTGTTTCTACAAATTTATTTATTTCGCGAAACGCAGAGGTAATATTTACTAGGGTCCTATTTTTTATGTATCCAACATCCATTTTATGAGTAACTTCTAAAGCTTTATCTAGCATATTTTTATTTATAAATAAATTTGAAAATTCTTCAAATATTCTATTTTTTTCATTTCTTAATTCTGTTACACATTCAATAACTTCCTGAAGAATTAATGATGCGTCATCTATCTTATTTTGAGCCATTAACTCAATAAAAATATCTTTTAAAGCATAGCATCTTTTCTGTAAGTCAGTTTTTAAATCCTTCATATAAGTAATTCCACTAAATGAATCATTCTTAGCTATAGTTCTAGCAAAAAATAGAGATTTTTTTAGAGTTTGCGCTGATAACACATACTTTTTTTGTTTTGCTAATTCAGTAGAAATGAGAGCTAAAGCTTTACTTTTTTCTTTTGCATCAGATATAGCTTTTGCATATTGTAAAGATTTATTTGTAGCGCCAGTCCGGGCTAATGTTATAGCAATAAAACTTATGGCGACACTCTTTTCTTTCTTATCAATAATTCTATTTGAACATTCTAAAGCTTTTTCCATATCCCCCTGCATAGCAAATTCAATAGAAATTAAATTCATGGCCTCACATTTTGAATACTCATCCGTTATTTTATCCGCGTATAAAAGTGCTTCTTGAATTAATTGCTTAGTTTCCTTTTCCTTACCAAGTTTAAAAAGCTCAGAAGATATTGATTTAAATGCTTGACTCCTCCAATAAAAGTCAGTTATTTCTTTTGCGCATTCAACCAATTCCACTATTTTATCTGCTTTTGCGCATTCAGAAGAAATATTTAATAAAGATTTATATCTCAAATAGTCGTCAGTTATACTTCTGGCGCAAACCAAAGCATCAGCTGCACTTCCATTTTTTGCAATTCCTATAGAATTATTTAAAATATATTTACTTTTGACATAGGAACTTTTAATTAAATCTAATAAGATAAAAGATTCGTGTAACATTCCTTTGCAAGCTAATTCTCTGGAAATATCTTTAATTAAATTTTCCTTCAATTCTAAATTTGCAGAAATCAACAAATTTTCTTTCAAAGCTATGGCTACAAAATCTAATTTTTTTTGTGAAATTAATTTCTTAGCAATTATTCTTAAAGACTCTCCCTTTATTTTCCTATCAGTTATTTCACGAGCTATTCCTAATGCTTCATTAATCAATTTGTCAGCACCTAATTTATTACCCTCAATTTCCATTTTTCCCGAAATAAAAATCAAAGCTTCACTCTTTATTTTCCCATCAGTTATTTCACGAGCATAAACTATTGATTTTGTTATATTTCCTTGTTTAGCTAGTGCCCTTGAAATAAGTTTCTTTCCTAAATTTTCTTCTCCTATTTCTTTGGCACATATCAAAGTTTCATCAATTTTTAATTCGCTTGCCAATTTCACCATACTTTTCATCTTGGTAAAATAATTATCATCCGAATAAAGGTGTTCTAGTGGAGATCCTAACAAATCAATCATAGCATTTGTAATTTGTTTTTTTACTTTTTTAAAACTATCTTCAGATACAACTGACCGTGCTTCATTCAAAATAAGCTCAGATTCCTCTATTTTACCTTGTTTTGCTAATTCTCTGGAAATATAAATCATAATTTCACTCTTATTCTCTCCATCAATTAGTTTGTAAGCAAAAAGCTTTGCCTCATTTATCATAAAATCAGCTTCAACTGACCTTCCTTGAATTTTCAATTCACTGGAAAATGAGGCTAATGCCTTACATTTTAGGTAAACATTACTAATTTCATTAATAAATTCTTTAGCTTCATTTAAGACAAGTAAAGCTTCATTAGATTTCCCTTGAATAAATAATTTTCCAGATATTTCTTTCAAAAGCATACACTTATTATATTTCCCAATTAGTTTCCGGGGTTTTACCAATGCTTCATCCAGCTTATCTTGCTTTATTAATTCCATAGAAATTGACAACACTCCTTTTATGTTTCTTTTCACATCGCCTATGCTTTCTACACACGCTAATAACACCTCAAATTGGATATCACTGTAAGGTCCCTTTTCCTTTATCCATTCTTTCTCCCAATCACTCGCACGCTTGTAAACTACCAGGTAATCCAAACCTAATGTTGCCCATTCGGTGGCCATTAAAAAAACCAGGTAACTTGGGAAGAAATCATTCCAATTAATTAAGGAATGGTCAACAGGTAATTGTTCGTCAAGATGATTCAACAATTTTTCTATGCTTGTTTTTCTAAAGGATTTTACTTTACTATCAAGTAGCGAAAGTTCCATTAAACAAAGCATATAAAGAATAAATTTACGTTTGAAACCTTCCTTATCATTACCAGCAAAACTTTCGATACGTTTCAGTCCAAGGTCTATTTCTCCGTTAGCTATAAGCAATACAATCCGTGTTGCATCATTAGCTGCCTCATATTTAATATCCAGTAATCCTAATGCTGCCTCAAGTTGGATATCGTGCTTGTTTAACTCACCAGCTTTTATTAAACTTAATTGATAGAGTTGTTTGGTAGCATTAAATTGTTTCAATACTCTTTTTTGTGCAACCTGATAAGGCTCGTTATTCAACAAAGCCAATAACTCCTTATGGTGAACTTCTTTTTTGCTTTCACTTAGGTGTAATGCATAATTTTCAAGGGGATAATGCTGTTCGTAAGTTCCTTCCAATGATTGCCAATTTGCACAAAATTCAATGAGTCTTTCACCTGCTTCTATAACTTTTACAGCATTCTGCTTGATTAGATATTCCCTAAAACTTTCATGAAACAACTGATAATCTAATACATCTTTGGTAAGCGGGTTTTCATTTAATACTTCCTTTAGCGTGCTGCCAACCCGTTCAAGTGTTGCATCACTTAACTTATTTATAAGACCAATATGTGGTATTGTCAAGTAATCCTTTGATGCCGCAAAGGTAAATAGAGAAGCAAATATAGCATCACCATCCTTGTCATTGGCATATCTTTGTAAAATGGCTTTGTAATAATCATCAATTTCATTAGGTATTGCATGGGCATCGTTCAATGTAATACTTCCATTTTCAATGGCACTACAAAGTAACTTTAAATAAAGTGGGTTTCCTTGCGAACGTTCTAAAATGGTGTTAATCCAGGGACTCTCTCGCTCTATTTCATATTTATTTGCCACTTCATATAACATGGCACGAATATCCTCCCTAGTCAATCCCTTTAGCTCTAGTTTAGTATGATGATCTGCTGGTAGTGTCCCCCAAAATTCATCAATGTAATGATGTCCACCAGGTCGGGAACCATAAATAATTAAAATATTTTCAAAGTTTTCGCGAGGCATAAAATTTACTAAATGGTCATTAACGCCTTCATCTAGTCCGTCAATTAAAAATAAAAGTTTATTATCTTTATTATGATCACCCCATAGCCGCCATTTTTCAAAAAGTTGATTTTGTAAAGACCAATAGGTATTATCTAAAGCATGAATTTCCTTACCCGCTGGGAAAATATCGTCCGTACATTTAACAAGATAATTTAAAAAGTGATTCACTTGAGCTTGTGGTGTGCCTCGACGAATAAAATAGGATATAACTTTTATTTTTTTCGCTTCTTCATTGGTACGTAAATCTTTTAAAAACTGAGCAAGTAAGGCTGATTTTCCAACACCTGGATTACCTTGGACAGAAAAATAACCCTTATTTTTTTGAATAACGAAATGTAACAATTTTTCACGCTCTACATTTCGACCCTTAAATGTATCTGTGAGTTCTTCAATACGCTGGTAAAACTCATTATTTCCTTTGGTTTTCCAATTTTGAAGTGGTAAGTATTCGTGAAATTCAGAATAAAACTTTTTTTCACGATAATGTTTGGCCAGAGGATAATTTAATAAGCCTACCTTGTCATCTTTCAAATCATTAAAAAATGCAAAAGAAGCAGGACTTTCTTCTCTCCTGTAAAGTAAAATAGGGTGTAAACAAAGAGAGTTGTTTTCTGATACCAAAAATACCATTCCATCAATCTCCTCAATTCCAGTATTTTCGAGCCACTTTGTAAGAAGTAATTGATTTAGGAATGGCTCAAATTTTTTTATATCCAAATTACATTTTTCATCACTTGGTGTAGCGCCATGTGCATAGCTGTTTCTTAAACTGATTGCGTTAGTTTTATCTTTTTGTAATGCTTTGTCAAAAGAATCAAAAGCAGCTTTAAAATCAGTCAGCATCCATTGGTGCTTTTCATTATTTAGCTCTTCAAAAAGAACTCTGCTAAATAATTGCCAGATTCCCAACGATGGGGTCCGCAAGCCATGCGCAAGTAACTCCTTGGCAGAATCACTTAGTTTATTTCTCTTTACATACTCTGAAATTATAACAACTGTGTATGTTTTAATGATGCTCTCAAAGAGGTCAATCATGCGATGAACCTTCCGAAACGGTTGATTTTCAGTATTGAATAAATTAAAGAGGGTAGTTACATGTGGGTGATGCAGCATAATTATTTATTAAAATATTGAGGTATTAAAAAAGCTTTAAACTATGAAAGTATTTTACTAAAGTTTCTGAGCAAATTTTCAGACCATTTTGCAAGAATATGTTTTGATGATAAAGTATGTAATCCGGTGAATTTGACCAGGGTAAAGAATGGTTTTTAAAGGTAATTATTTATGAAATTTAACCATTTTTTTAGTATACATATCATTTCCTATCCGTTTGCTTTGAGATACTTATAATGAGTATAAATTTCAGCAAAATAATGACGTTGGTGAGTTTTAACTCTCTAATATTTTGTAGAGATTTTTATTAAAATATTTGAAATGAATGACCGCAAATACCTTCCCTAGAAATATTTTTAATAAGTTTCTACTATTTCATTTTTGACTGAATTGGAAAAATGCATTTAACTTAGTAAAAACAAGTATGACATTAACAAAAATCTCTATTTTTTATAAACTTATTTATCTGATTATCAGATTTTCCTTAACTCCAGAACTTTGGTTTCATAAAATAATAACTTAAGCTTCAGATAAAAAATTCTTAAGGCAGGGGGAATCTCATATCCTAGTTAGTTTTTTTCAATTAATTTTTCTAACCAGGTTTGTAGCTCAAGTTCTTTCCCTAAAATATTATAAATGGATTTAATATCTGAAATAGATTCCTTGGTCAAAATACTATCAAGCCCAAAATTCTTTACCCTAATTTCTAAGCATTTTTGATACTGCTCCAACGCATTTTCATATTCGCCTTTTAATTCAAAAACTTTTCCGATTTTCCTATATAAAATTCCAACCTTTGGATGGTTTACATCTAAAAATTTTAACCGTATTTCTAATCCTTTTTGTAAATACTCCATCCCTTTCTCATATTCACCTTTATTTGCATAAGATAATCCAATATTACCATAAGTTGCAGCAATTTTATCATGTTCCTCCCCAATAGTTTTTAGTTCAATTGCTAAACCTTTATAATAATATTCTAACGCCATATCAAATTCACCTTTTTTATCCCAGAAAAAACCAATATTATTAAAGGAAATGGCTACATCTGGATGCTCCTCACCTATTGTTTTTAATAATATACTCAAACCTTTATAAACATATTCTAACGCCTTATCATATTCACCTCTTGTTTCCCATATTCCACCAATATTATCATAAGAAATGGCTACGTCAGGATGTGCCTCCCCAATGGTTTTTAATTCAATTTCCAAACATTTAACATAATATTCTAACGCCTTATCGTATTCACCTTTTAAATCCCATATTGCACCAATATTCCTGTAGGAATTGGCTACGCTTGGATGTTCCTCTCCAATGGTTCTTAGTGCGATTTCCAAATAGTTAACATAATATTCTAATGCCCTATCGTATTCACCTTTTATCTCCCATATTAAACCGATTTTATTATGGAAATCGGCAATATTAACATGTTCCTCCCCAAAGGTGTTTAGTTCAATATCCAAACTTTTCCGGTAAAACTCCAGCGCTTTATTGTACTCAGCAAATCGATTATAGCATTCTCCTATAATACTTAATAATTTAGAATCATTTTTATAGAAATCTCGCGTAAAATCAATTTTATCAAAGTATAACCTAGCTGATTCATTATCGATTACTTTAATAGCTCTAAGCCCAAGTTCTGTTTCATATTGATTCTGAAATGGAATATATCTAATAATCTTATTTAAGAACTCCTTCCTTAATATTTGTTCTTGTAATTTATCTAATAAATCATTCAATTTTATTAACGCCTTCCAGTCATTATCTGTTACTTTTTTAAGTAGTAATTGCAGCGTTTTATCTACCCCATATATTTTCATAAATTGGAAAAGAGGAGCTATAGAAATATCTAAATCATCTTCACCCTCATCAATTAAAGCTGTAATGAGACTCATATCAGCATTAACCGCTTGTACTTTGAGAAAGGCTTCTAAACAACTAATTTTTAACTTATTTCCTTTTTTTAATTCTTCATTAATGTAAACTGTATCAATTTTAGGTATATGTTTTTTAAGTTGGTTTCCAATGATATATAACAACATTCCCTCTACAGTAAACCCGATACTTATACTCATATCTTTTATGTAACGGCTCACCCATCCTAAATTTTTAAGTCTTTGATACGGGGCTTTTATACTGTCAGAAGAAAGGTAATATTTCAACTCTTCACTTTTTAATAAGTCGTCCAATAAAAGCTCATTTTTTCCAATATTCCAAACTTTCCGAGCTAGTAATTCAAAAAAGGTCCTCTCTTCTTTTGAAAAGGTATTATACCAATCTTCCCATAGATTCGTATGACGGCTACCTTTTTTAAATAGGTTTTTTTTATTATAAACCTCCAGAAAAATACGCATGACCAATGGATTACTGATTTGATCATAAATTTTTCTATCAGAATAAGCTATATCATCAAATGAAAAACGAGGAACATAAATCGAATCCTTCTTTTTGGAATAATTACACCAAAGAAGTTTCATTTCAACCATGTTTAAATTCCTAAGCCAAAAGGTGTATGAATGTGTCCCATTTTCAAATTCATTATTATCCTTATATACTAATTTCAAATCTTCATCTGAAATAGTATATCTCGTAATATCTACCATTGAGTTAGCACGGATCGTTACAACAAATTTGATACTTCCCTGGACAAAAAGTCGGCTCAAATTAAATATTTCCAGCCATAGACTTTCAGCATTTGAAGATTCATTGATACCGTCAATTAGGAAAAAAGTAGGGTTAGATTGGGTTCCAGATAATGATGAGTAAGACTCAATTCCAGATGCAATTTCCAAATTTAATTGATAAGAAATCTGTTCAACCAATTTTGTTTTTTCCATTCTACCTGCTCGAATAAACAGGGTGTTTAGATTTCTTTCTTCATATTGTTTTTGCATTTCCACCATCAGGTTTGTTTTTCCACTTCCTGCTTCTGCTGCAATAATGAATACACTTGACCTTGTGCCTATCCATTCCCTTAATTTTATTTCAATATCCTGTCTATGAACATAAACACCAGGAATTACTTTTTTTTCAGATTCAAGGGTTGTTAAGATTCTCTTATTCTCATCTTCAATCCTATCAATAAAAATTTCTTTAGTGAAGGTTTCAGGATGATAGAGCTTTTCATTTTGTTTGTCACGTAACAACAGATTTAAACGTTCTAAAATCTTACCTGACGTTAGTTTTTCTGTACCTTCAGGGCTGAAGAATTTTACTGTTTTACCCGTATAAGATTCATAAACCATCATTTGTTCCTTATCTTCTTTTTCGATTGCTAATTCACCTGGAACCACAATAAAAGGAATGAGATTTAGTTTATTACCCTGCCTATCTTGAATACAAACATTAGCATCTAATAAAGCAGAAGTTTCAATCGTTTGAATTTCATCTGATTGTAAACTATAAGTTTCACCGTGCTCCGTTTTGATCATTAAATAATTGGAACAAAAGGTCATTCCCTTAAGTAAGTCTTCAAATATGGGGAAATATTGTTCCCATAATTCCTCGTAGGTTGAGTTGTCTAACGTTTGTTGGTGACCCAGATACCTATTACTGAAATTAATCAGACTGTCAATTCCAGTAAGTTTTTTATAACTGATTTTAGTTTCACCATTTGCTTCTTCTGTTTCAATTTCAGTTTTGTATAATTTACATTTTTTATCAATTTGGACAGAATAATAATATTTATTTAAATCGGGACAGAAATAAGGATATTGTTTCTCATTTAGAAACAAAAGTGTTTCTCGAATAAACCTATTCCAATTCCCAAAAGTTGTTTCAGTTAAGGTATTGTAGAACAAGTCTACCATTTTCCTGGATTTGATAGAATTATTGAAAAACTCTGAACCAACTATAAGGCCAAGATATTTGAGATAATTTAGAAATGTATCTTTAAAGAGATGAATCTTTCTTAAAGGGTCTTTTTCAAGAAGGGTACGTTTTAGTGGGTGAGCAATTAAATATGGTAATCCTTTAATCAATTCAATATGAGATTCAGAAATTGTGGAAATCTCTGTAAGCGGAATATCACAGAATGGACATTCCATAGTTACTGGATAAATTTTACCTTTTTTATTATCTGGAGCAGAACAATCAATATTTTTACAAGAAAAACTCATACCTTAATACTTTATCACAATGTAAAATAAATAACCCCAAGACATAACCCCTAAGCAAGTCTTAACTATTACAACTGCATATCTACTATCTTCTGCTGACATTGATTGAAGAACTTTGCTCATTTCTTTAATTAAACGCACAATGATTGCTAAACTTTTAAATTTCTAATAAGGAGAGGGAGGAATCTGTTTTTGTTTAATCTTTATTTATATAGATTGAGAATTATTTAATGGTCAAACCGCTAGTCCCATTTTAAATAAAATGAAATAACTCTAAGCAAGGAAACTAAAACTGTTATTAAATCTTCTTCCTGAAGATTTTCAGGAATGTAATTCACACTGTTTTTTACATGAACCGACGCATTTCCTAAAATTCTTAAAGAATGAAAATGACTTATCATCCATGGTGCAATAATAGCAGCAGATTTAAGTGCTTCAATATCATTGAGTAAATTTCCTCTCCAAACTATAGATTTGTATGTACAAATTTCTTGAACTATTGCTTCAATTAACGTCCTGCTGAAGATTGAAACTAACTGTAGGTTTACATTATCAGATTTAATTGAATTTTCAATTAATATTGCATTATTCACAATAATAACGTTTCCTTTAATTTTTATTTTTTTAATTTTATCTATAATTTCAGCACATAAAGCCCTAATTATTTCATTTCGTGCTTTGGCAATAACATTTCTACCTAACGTTATATTTATTGCCTCATCCCATTTTTTAGAATGCTCAAAATCATAAATATAAAAATTAATATTATTCATATATCTAGATATTTTAAGCCAATCCGTTGCCTGCCTTAAAAAAATATTAAGCATTTCTAAAATGGGATAATTTCTTTGACCGGCTAAAAGTGGCAAAGACATTGACTCAAAAGTTTCGTTTTTTAATTCTAATGCAGCAACAGATCCAAATACTGACCAAAGAGCATCTTTATAAATTTCCAATTGTTCATTTTCATCTTCAAAATTATGTGCTCCAGGAATTCTGACATATAATATTTGTTTAAATGGGTAATTATTAGTTAATTTATTCAATTTAAATGTCCCAAACTGTTCCTTAATTATAATTAATGGACTAGAAAATTTAAAATCAACTGCAAATCTTTTTTTTAATGCATTAACTAACATGCCATCAATTTCCATAGCAGGATTGGCATGAGTGGAAATAACTAATAATTCATCCTTTGAATTTATAATATCTCCATAAAATAGATTGATATTTTTAAAACCATAAATTGTTTCAATGGATATTCTATTAACAAATTCTGGCATTTTTAAATTACTAAAGTTTCAGGGTTGATAAAAATTTGATAATCCGTTAAATAAAATAATGGAAAACTTGCACTAAAAAAATTAATCACAATACAAGGCCTTTATAACTTCTAAATAATTCAGAATAAATAGGTTATCCAAAAGACTAGAGGAGTATTGTAGTTGTTAACATAACAAAAAAATACTAAAATAAATTGGTTCTATTAAATAGAAAAACTATATAAATTAATCCTTTATACAACGAACTGAAAAACCAGAGCGTTTATAGCAAAATATAGATCCTAAAAAACGTAAATTTTTTGGATATGTAATAATTTGGTGATTAGTCCAATAATAACTTGCTACACCAATTAAACCAAATTCTCTATTGAAATCAATATAACCAACACGTGGAAGATAATTGAAAATTTCATCGGCAAATTCCCATTCTAAATCAGTGGGAACATAAAATCCCATAGGCTATACCCCTTGGATCACTAATAGCTAATTAATTATAAAGTTTTCCTTGCTGTATTGAATATTCAGGATGAAAACGGGGATAACACCATACAGGTTGTTTGGCTTTGCCAAATTTTCTCCACTCTTTAGGTGATTTAGTTTCAAGAATAAAATCTCCATTTTGAAACTTATTAGTAGCTAAATTTTCTGCCATCTAAATTTGTGCACCAAATCTATTAGTATTGATTTTTGTAATAGAACTTTAGTCTAAATTATTTTTATACTTAATACTTTGCATTATATTATGCATGCCATAAACTTCTTGAAATTTAGTCCTCAATTCTTCCCAAGATAAATTAAGATTTACAGTTTCGAAAGCTTTAGTCTCTGTATTAATTGTATCATTTATAACCGAATGCTCAATAAAAGGAATTAGCATTGGTCTTGTAGAAATATTACACAAAGGACACCAAAAATCACCAGTTGGTTTTTCAAACAAATGGTCAGGATTATTTGAACATTTGTATTTATATATTGAAGGCATTGTCTCAAAATGCATAAGCTAAAAATTTAAAAAGAAATAGAAATAAAGTTTAGTAAACTCCGTTTGAAAAATAAAAAAAAGTATAAATAGAAAATTATAAGGCTATTGTAAAATGTAAAAAATTAAAAGAAAATTAATTTAAACACTTTAATTGAATAGTTAAACCCAATTTATAGTATTCTCTTGCCTTTACAACATTTCCAAGTCTTTCATATAACTCACCTAAATCACTATAAGTAGAAGCAACATGGGTATGCGACGTACCAAAAACACTAATTTGAATATCTTTTGTTTTTATGTAATATTCAATAGCTTTTCTGTAATTACCCAAATTTTTAAATGCGGTACCAATATTGTAATAAATTGCGGCAAGAGAAGGATGTCTATCACCTAGAGATTTAATTTGAATACTCAAACTCTTTTTAAAAAAAATAATCGCTTCATTGAAATATCCCTTGCTGCTCAAGGTTCCACCAATATTATTGTAATCTGCAAGAAGAGAAGGATGCTTGTGCCCTAAAATTTTTATTTTGGTATTCAAAGCCAATTCCTGGAATTCAAGTGCCTTTTCATAATTTCCATTACGACAATAGATTGACCCAATATTACTATATGAAGTTGCAACCTCTATATGGTTAATTCCAAAGAGTTTTAGTTGAATCTTTAGCCCCTTTTCGTAGTAAGAATATGCCATTTTATAATCTCCAAAACTTTCCAAAACTCTACCTATTTTACTATAAGATCTAGCTACTGAAGTATGCTCTGTGCCCACTAACATCTTAGTTAAATTTAAACTTTTTTTATAAAAACCAATAGCTTTTTCGTATTCTCCAAGTGTTCTCCATGCTGACCCTATAGAACTATACAAATTTGCTACTAACAGGTTTTTAGAGCCTAAGAATTTCAACCTAATCTTTAAACTTTTTAAGTAATAAGTCAGTGCCACTTCATACTCACCCTTATTAATTTTAATTAGGCCTATATTTTCTAATAAATTAGAAATAGAATTATAATTTTCCTTCAAATTTTTGATGTTTAAATTCAAACTTTTTTCATAATAATTTAATGCTTTATCGTAATAACCAAATTTGTATAAACAATAGCCAAATTCAAGTAATATATCTGGATCATTTTCATAGCTTAGGAGTTTAAACTCTATATCATTAAAAATAACATCAACTTCTTTTTTATCTAAAAGCAAGACTGTCTTCAAACCTAACCATAAAGCATCTTTATTTTCAAATAAATTAAATGACTTTAAAAAACTTAAAAATTCCCTTCTAATCTTATACAAATGCAATTCTTCTAAGTAGGTATCTAATTTCCTAATTACTAACCACCGATTAAAACTTGAAACTTTTATTAATAATTCAATCGTATCATTTACCCCTTTTAATTGTAAATAAATAAAAATTGACTTTAGGCAAAAAGCAATAACATCCTTACCTGTATCAATTAATTCAACAACTAATTCAATAGAACCGTTTGACGCCAAATCGCTTAGAAAGGAATCCAATGCAGCTTTTTGTAAGTTATTACCTCTATCTATAATTAATAATAATGAGTTAATGTTATGATACTTTTTATTCTCAAATAGTTTTTGCCCAAGTAAATAAAATAGAAATCCTTCTACAGTAAAACTTATATAAATCGTCAAATTCTTTATGTAACAACTTATCACTCCATTATTTCTAAGTCGATTATATGGTGAATTAATAATATCTGAAATAAAGAAATTTTTTAAAACTTCATTTTCAAGTAAATCATCTAGGAGGATCTCATTTGTTCCTATATTCCAAATTTCACTTGATAATAAATTAATAAAAATTTGTTCCTGTTGAGAAAAACCAAGAAACCAATCTTTCCA
>Ga0079300_10000062_pt1 | contig 29841 bp, 27 predicted proteins | sample Wag4_2014_7_11_FD_74799 | JGI IMG/M metagenome (GOLD analysis project Ga0079300, IMG submission 74799) | Fresh water microbial communities from Ohio, USA - Utica-2 Time Series HT 2014_7_11 | ecosystem: Environmental > Aquatic > Freshwater > Water tank | place: USA: Ohio | collected 2014-07-11
GATAAATAATATACATTACCATAACCACCAGAACATATTAATACAGCATGTCCAAAATGTTTTTCTAATTCACCTGTAATTAAATTACGGGCAATAATACCTTTTGCTTTTCCATCAATTTTAACAATGTCTAACATTTCATGTCTTGCATGCATGGTTACATTGCCCAATGCTATTTGACGCTCTAAGGCTTGGTAAGCACCAATTAATAACTGCTGACCTGTTTGACCTGCAGCATAAAAAGTTCTTTGAACCTGTGTTCCACCAAAACTTCTATTACTTAATAAGCCTCCATATTCACGTGCAAAGGGAACACCTTGTGCCACACATTGATCAATAATATTCGCACTCACTTCTGCTAAACGGTGAACGTTTGCTTCACGCGCACGATAGTCACCGCCTTTAATCGTATCATAAAATAATCTGAATACACTATCTCCATCGTTCTGATAGTTCTTGGCAGCATTAATTCCACCTTGTGCAGCAATACTATGTGCACGACGTGGAGAATCCTGAAAACAAAATGCTTTTACTTTATAACCCAACTCAGCCATAGAGGCTGCGGCAGAAGCTCCAGCAAGTCCAGTACCTACAATAATGACTTCCATTTTTCTTTTGTTGGCAGGGTTCACTAGTTTACAATGTCCTTTGTAATCGACCCATTTGTCATCTAGATTTCCGGAAGGTATTTTAGCGTCTAACATATTTAATCTTTTATCTAAAGTGTAGAATATAATTTATTTTGAATTTTTAATTTACCCAGTGTAAATAAAAACTAATAGGCATTAAAGCAAAAGCTAATGGAATAATAATGGCGAAGCCATAACCAATAGAGCTAATCATTGCATGATATCTTTTATTATGCACTCCAATGGTTTTGAAGGCACTTTGAAATCCATGTGCTAAGTGATAGCCCAATGAAATACAAGAAATCACATAGAATATTACCACCCAAACATTTTGAAAAGTATCCTGCATGACTGCGTATAAATTATGTACTATAAAGCCATTGCCTAAATCCATTTCTTCGACACCTGTTATTCTTGAAGGAACCCAAAAATGTTTCCAATGTATAACAAAAAACATAAGTAGTATAGTTCCTAAAATGGCCATACTTCTGCTATACCATTTACTTCCTTTTGAATAATTTACTTCATAACCTACTTTTCTTTTACTTCTATTTTCTAAGGTTAGCATATAGCCTTGAATAATATGTAGAAAAATACCTAAGAATAATCCTATTTCTAAAATTCTAGGTACTATAAAGCTTCCCATAAAATGAGCTGCTTTGTTGAACATGACGCCACCGTCCATTGCCCAAATACAAGCATTTAATCCTGCATGTACTACTAAGAATAAGACTAAGAAAATACCCGTGAAAGCCATTACTAATTTTTTCCCCACGGAGGACGTAAACATTTGCTTAAAGGTCATAATAAGATGTATTTTAAATCGCAGCAAAAGTAAGAACGAATTGCGAGCTTAGAATAAATCGTTGCATGATTTTTCTCAGATTTAATAAATAAATAAACAAGTCCTTCAAAACCCCCCTTTAGATAAGTTTTTCACCACTTGTATAAAAATAAAGCTGGAATCATATATTGACTTAATTTTATACCATGATAAAAATGCTTACTATACTTTGGAATAGCTTTAAAATGGCCATTGGGGAGCTAAAAGCGAATAAATTAAGAACCTTTCTTTCTTTGTTTGGTATCACCATTGGTATCTTTTGTATTATAGGCGTTTTAGCCACTATTGACAGTTTGCAATCAAAAATCAAAAGCGACCTCTCTAGTTTTGGAAACAATTCGGTGTATATCGACAAATGGGATTATTCTGGCGGCCCAGAATACCCATGGTGGAAATTTGTTAAGCGTCCAAGTATGAAAATAGAGGAAATGGACTTCGTTAAAAAGAAGAGTACACTGGCTTCCAATATGGCTTTTGTTATGCAAACCCAAGAGTCTTTTTCATATGAGGATAATGTATTAAAGGGGGTAAACATTTACGGTATTACTCCAGAGTATAAAAAAATACAATCTTTTGATATTGGATATGGTAGGTTTTTAAGTGAGTCGGATTTTACGCGTGGCGTACCCTATGTAGTTATAGGATATAAAGTAGCAGAGGAATTATATGGCAAGGCAGATAAGGGGGTAGGAAAAACTATTACCTATAATGGCCGTAAACTTTTAGTGATAGGGGTTATTGAAAAACAAGGTTCTGCCATTATTAATGGCTATGACTATGATAAGAGTACTATTGTTACGCATAATTATTTGGCTTCAGTGTATAATCCCGATAATTTAAGCCCCGTTATTATGGTGCAACCGAAGACTGGCATTACTTCTAAGGCTTTACAAGAAGAGTTAACTGGTATTATGCGTCAAATTAGAAAACTAAGTCCTACACAGGATGATAATTTCACTTGTAATGATGTAGCGCAATTTAAAGACCAGGTAGAAAGTGTATTTGGTGCCGTGAACCAAGGAGGATGGGCTATTGCAGGACTTTCTTTAATAGTGGGTGCCTTTGGTGTAGCCAATATTATGTTTGTGACAGTTAGAGAAAGAACCAGTCAAATTGGATTAAAAAAAGCAATTGGTGCCAAGAGTTCTTCCATTTTATATGAGTTTTTATTAGAGAGTGCTTTTTTATGTATTATAGGGGGACTAGTGGGTCTATTATTAGTTTGGTTACTAACTCTAGCGCTTAGTACGGTGCTTCCATTTGCTATCACCATAGCCCCAAGTATTATTTTACTAGCCTTTAGTATTTGTATAATTTTAGGAGTGGTTTCAGGCATTATTCCTGCGTCTATTGCAGCTAAAATGAACCCAGTAGAAGCCATTAGAACAAAGTAATTAGCTGAATTTTCGCAAGACTTAATGTAAACTCAGTGTTTTAATTAACTTCGTGCTGTGTATACAAAACCAATTATAATATTAGCTATAGAGTCTTCCTGCGATGAAACCGCGGCCTCTATTATTGTGAATGGAAAAATCCTTTCCAATTTCATTGCCAATCAAACAGTGCATGAAAAATTTGGTGGCGTGGTACCAGAATTAGCCAGCAGAGCACATATGGAAAATATTGTGCCGGTGGTAGACGCTGCTTTAAAAAAAGCCTTTCCTGAAAATACCGCTTCAGAAAGTTTAGCAAAATTAGATGCTATTGCTTTTACACAGGCGCCAGGTTTAATTGGAAGTTTATTAGTGGGTGCACAATTTGCAAAGTCCCTTGCACTTTCATTAGATAAACCATTAATTGCAGTACATCATATGCAAGCGCATGTACTCGCTAATTTAATAGACGATCCTAAACCTAACTTTCCTTTTTTATGTTTAACAGTGAGCGGTGGTCATACACAAATTGTAAGATGTAATAGCGCTTCTGAAATGATTATACTGGGTGAAACCATTGATGATGCTGCAGGAGAAGCTTTTGATAAAATTTCAAAACTATTAGGACTGCCTTATCCAGGTGGCCCACTTTTAGATAAATTAGCACAGAAAGGAAATCCAAAAGCCTTTGTTTTTGCGAAACCTCAAGTACCGAATTTAGATTATTCATTTAGTGGCTTAAAAACCAGCGTGCTTTATTTTTTACAAAAACAATCACCTGAGTTTATTCAAGAAAACTTAAATGATTTATGCGCCTCGGTTCAGTCTACCATTGTGGAAATATTATTAAAGCAACTTAAAAAGGCCATTCAAGAAACTGGTATTAAGGAGTTTTGTATAGCAGGGGGTGTGAGTGCCAATTCAGGACTTCGACATGGGGTAGCTGACCTTGCCCAAAAAACCAAGTCCATGGTATTTCTACCTGCCTTTGAATACTGTACCGACAATGCCGCCATGATTGCCATGGCTGCTCATTTTAAGTATTTAGAAGGGGCATTTGAAAGTTTAGCTGTTACCGCCTCTGCAAGATCTAATTGGTAAATTAAAAAGGATTAACTTTGCAGCCTCAAAAATAGTTTAGCAATGATTAGTGCAAGAAACGTCACTTTGGCTTACGGTAAAAGGGTTTTATTTGATGAAGTAAATATTAGCTTCACCAAAGGAAATTGTTATGGTATCATTGGCGCCAATGGTGCTGGTAAGTCTACATTTTTAAAAATATTAAGTGGGGAAATTGAACCCAATAAAGGAACTGTAGAAATAACGCCAGGAGAACGTATGTCTTTCTTAAAACAAAATCAGTTTGAATTTGATGAGCAAACTGTATTAAGTACAGTGATGCAGGGACATAAGCGTATGTGGGAAGTTATGCATGCCAAAGATGCTTTATATGCTAAAGAAGATTTTACAGAAGAAGATGGAATTAAAGCAGGAGAGTTGGAAGCGGAGTTTGGAGAGATGGGAGGCTATGAAGCAGAAAGTAATGCGGCAAGTTTATTAAGTGATTTAGGGGTGAAAGAAGCAATGCACCAAGACTTAATGAAAGACATTCCAAGTAATTTTAAACTTCGAGTTTTATTAGCACAATCGCTATTCGGCAATCCAGATATTTTATTACTAGATGAGCCTACCAACGGATTAGATATTGAAACCATTGGATGGTTAGAGAATTTCTTAGCAGATTATCAAAATATTGTACTGGTGGTAAGTCACGACCGTCACTTCTTAGATACAGTGTGCACGCACGTTTCAGATGTTGACCGTTCTAAAATAAAAACATTTACAGGTAACTATTCTTTCTGGTATGAGTCGTCTCAGTTAATGGCACGTCAAATGTCAGATAAGAATAAAAAGAATGAAGACAAGCGCGCTGCCTTATTAGATTTCATTGCGCGTTTCTCTGCCAATGCAAGTAAGAGTAAACAAGCTACTTCTCGAAAAAAGGCTTTAGAGAAATTAACTATTGAAGAAATTGAACCATCGAACAGAAAATATCCAGGTATTATTTTTCAACCACTACGTGAAGTAGGTAATCAAATTTTGAATGTAGAAAAATTGAAAAAAGAAGTGGATGGTCGTGTCTTATTTAAAGACGTTTCTTTTTCAGTAAGCAAAAACGACAAGATTGCTTTTTTAAGTAGAGACCCTTTAGCCATTACTTATTTTTTCGATATTATTAATAATAACGGTAAGGCAGATGGTGGAACTTACGAGTGGGGAACCACCATTACCAGTGCTTATTTACCTATGGAGCACAATAGTTTTTTTAATGAAGCCTATACTTTAATGGATTGGTTAAGACAATATGTTCCATCACATGTAACGGACGCTGATGAGCCTTTTATAAGAGGCTTTTTAGGCAAGATGTTATTTAGTGGAGATGATGTATCCAAAAAGACCAATGTCTTAAGTGGGGGAGAAAAAGTACGTTGTATGGTAAGTAAGATGATGCTCCAAAACCCAAATGTGGTTATTTTGGATCAACCTACCAACCACTTAGACCTTGAAAGTATTCAAAGCTTCAACGAGGGCTGTCAAAACTACCCAGGTGTGGTATTAATTACCTCTCATGACCATACTTTTATGCAAACTGTGGCCAATAGAGTGATAGAATTAACCCCTAAGGGTATCATTGATAGATTGATGACTTTTGATGAGTATATGGAAGATAAAAGGGTGCAAGAATTAAGGGCAGAAATGTATGCATAAGGCTTCTAAAACGTCTTATAGCTTCATGAAAACCAACATTTTAGCCTTTTTTGGGTTTTAATGGCCTAATTTTCAAAAAAACACTAAAATAAATGGGACTGTAAAGGTTATTTACTTACCTTTGCCGTCCGTAAAAAATAATTTCTCATGGCTAGAGTATGTCAATTAACTGGAAAGAAGCCGATGTCTGGAAATAGTGTTTCACACTCCAACATCAAGACAAAGCGTCGTTTCCTTCCAAATTTGCAAAAGAAGCGTTTCTACTTCATAGAAGAAGACCGCTGGATTACCATCAAAGTATCAACTGATGCTATTAGAACCATTAATAAGAATGGTTTAGCTTCTGTTGTTAAAGATCTTAGAGCACAAGGCGAAAAGATTTAATTAACCCAATTAAGTATAACTTATAATATACCATCATGGCAAGGAAAGGAAATAGAGTTCAAGTAATATTAGAGTGCACAGAGCACAAGACTACTGGTTTACCAGGTACGAGTCGTTATATTACTACGAAGAACAAGAAGAACACTCCAGATCGTTTGGAGTTTAAAAAGTATAACTCAATTTTGAAAAAAGTAACGTTACATAAAGAAATTAAATAGTCATGGCAAAATCAGCATCTAAAAACGCGAAAGTAAAAGATCTTAAGGCTTCAGCTGAAGCAAAAAACTGGACTAAAGTAATTAAAGCTATCCGTAGTCCTAAAACAGGCGCGTATACTTTTAAAGAGAATATCGTTCACAAGGATCTTGTAAAGGAATTCTTAGCAGCTAAATAGTCATTCTTAGACTTTATTAGTCTTCATTTATTATCTGCTAGCAATTTTACTACGCATAAAATCATTTAAAGTTCAGACCTGGTCTGGACTTTTTTATTTTAATTAATTCTAACCTAAAGCATCTTTCTATTTTATTGATTAAATTTACACCATGAGCTTTTTAGGTAAATTATTTGGCATTAAAGAAAAGGAAACCCTTGACCAAGGTTTAGAGAAAACCAAGAAAGGTTTTTTAGAGAGAATATCTAAAGCCATTATTGGAAAAACTTCTGTGGATGATGAAGTATTAGATCAATTAGAAGAAGAATTAATTGGTGCAGATGTAGGTGTAGATACCACTTTAGCCTTAATTGAAAAATTACAAGAGCGCGTTAAAAAAGAAAAATATTTATCTACTTCAGAATTGAATGGATTATTGCATGAAGAAATAGTTTCCTTATTAGTAGATGCCCCCTCTAATCAATTAGGTTTTATTCCTCCTGCTGATAAAAAGCCCTATGTTATTTTAGTAGTAGGCGTGAATGGAGTGGGTAAAACAACTACCATTGGTAAATTAGCACATCATTATAAAGAAGCCGGAAATACAGTGGTAATGGGCGCTGCAGATACTTTTAGAGCTGCTGCTGCCGACCAACTCACTATTTGGAGTGAAAGAGTAGGTGTGGCTATTGTAAAACAAAATCATGGTGCCGACCCTAGTGCAGTAGCCTTTGATACTATTCAATCGGCTATGGCAAAAAACGCCGATGTGGTATTAATAGATACCGCAGGTCGTTTGCATAATAAACTACATTTAATGGACGAGTTAAATAAAATTAAACGCGTCATTGAAAAACAATTACCAGGAGCACCGCATGAAGTATTACTAGTATTGGATGGATCTACTGGACAAAATGCTTTAGAACAAGCCAAACAATTTATGGCAGTCACCAATGTGAATGCATTAGCCATTACAAAATTAGATGGAACAGCCAAAGGGGGTGTGGTTTTGTCAATTGCGCATCAGTGCAAAATTCCTGTTAAATATATTGGCGTAGGAGAGCAAATTAAAGACTTGCTTTTATTTGACAAAGAAGAATTTGTAGATTCTTTATTTCGCTAGAATGTATATCGAATGCCAATACCTGCCCAACCGCTTTCAAAATAGCTACTTCCTACAAAATTAAAAGAGGGCTGCCAGTCAACACTAATATTAAGAGGTGCAGTTTTTACTTTATAATCCAATCCTAAAATTCCATCGATACCCACAGCAATACCTGCAGTATGGTCTGTATTATTTTTTTTCCAAGTCTCACTCCAAATACCTAGGTGACCACCATAACCTACATACCAACTTAAGTTTTCATTGCCTTCAATAGGTGCATAGGTTTCATATAAAACAGTTGCTCTAAATCCATCTAATGAAAAATAGCCCAATGCTTCCACCGCTTTATTAGTTCTTATAAATTGCTTATAACTTATAGCGCTAGGATACATTTTAACACCAATGGCAGACTTATATGCTTTTTCGTAGCTTGTACGCGTTTTTATAGTGTCAATACTAATGTTTTGGGAATAGACAGAAAGGGCAATAAATAAAGGGAGAATACTAGTAATAATATGTTTCATAAACCTTTTTTGGGGGTACACAAATTTAAGGGGAAATTCTAAAAATATACTGTTTAATTATTGCTAAAATTTCTATAAAGAAGCTCTATCAGGCCTAGGGAATCTTGCGAATAATGTTTAGGTTTGTAGTATGCATAGTTTTAAAGAATTATCAGAAAAATTTAATAAGGGATTCGAGGCTGAACACTTCCCAAAATCACCTACCACCTTATATGAACCAGGCAATTATTTTTTAAGTATTGGTGGCAAAAGAATACGACCCGTAATGTGTTTATTGGGGAATGAACTATTTAGCGACATTCATTCCGATGCTTATCAACTAGCCAATGCGGTGGAGCTATTTCACAATTTCACTTTAGTACATGATGATATGATGGACGACGCTTCTTTAAGAAGAGGCAAAACCACTGTGCATGTCAAATACGATGAAAGCACTGCCTTATTAGTAGGAGATGTTATGCTCATTCGCGCTTACGAGTATATTCAAACCATACAGGCTCAATATTTACCTAAGATTTTACAACTATTTAATAAAACCGCTAAAGAAGTTTGTGAAGGCCAGCAATTAGATATGGACTTTTCAAAATTGGAAAAGGTAAGTATGGAAGAGTATATACATATGATTACCTTAAAAACTTCTGTATTATTAGCAGCTAGTTTAGAAATGGGCGCCATCTTAGGAGGAGCGAGCTTGAGTAATTGTGAGCACTTGTATGAGTTTGGAAAAAATATAGGTATTGCCTTTCAAGTACAAGATGATTATTTAGATGCCTTTGGAGACGCCGCTATTTTTGGTAAAGAACCAGGGGGCGATATCAAACAAAATAAAAAAACATTTTTATTAATACATGCATTGGAAGTAGCGAATGCTGCTCAGAAAAAAGAATTAACTGAATTATTAAGTTCCAATGCACCCGATAAAGTAGAAAAAGTCTTAGCCATTTTTAAATCTTGTGGAGTGGACGCCTGGGCAGAAGCCTCTAAAGCAAAATATATGCAAGAAGCTTTCGCGCATTTAGAATCGATAGCAGTGGTATCTGACAGAAAGAAGCCACTTATAGAATTGGCCAATTATTTAATGAATAGAAATCAATAACCCTTTGCAATGATGAATTTATTTAGGAAAAAATCGATCGAAAAAATTGTCAAAGATGCAGAGGCGGGATTAAGTGATGGTCATAGCGGCAGCGGATTAAAAAGGGTTCTAGGGGTTCGTGACCTTACTTTAATGGGTATTGCTGCCGTGGTGGGTGCAGGTATTTTCTCTACCATTGGTACTGCAGCTTTTCACGGAGGCCCTGGTATCTCTGTCTTATTTTTGATCACAGCTGTCACTTGTGGTTTTAGTGCACTTTGTTATGCTGAATTTGCAAGTAGGGTGCCTATAGCAGGAAGTGCCTATACATATGCCTATGTTACTTTTGGTGAATTGATTGCTTGGATTATTGGTTGGGCATTGATTTTAGAATATGCCATTGGAAATATGGTAGTTGCCATAAGTTGGAGTGGGTATTTTATTAATTTACTAGAAGGTTTTCATATTCATCTTCCAGGTTGGTTGTCTACCAATTATGAGACTGCACAACAAGGTTATGAAGAAGCGGTAAAACATTTAGCCGCTGGCGGAACTAATGCTACATTTTCAAAACTTGCAAGAATTGGATATGATGCCATCACCAATGCACCCATGATTGGTCAAACAAGAATCATTTTAAATATTCCCGCATTTGTGATTGTGTTTTTAATTACGCTGTTGGTATACAGAGGTATTAAAGAAAGTAAAAAGAGTACAAATTTCATGGTGATCTTTAAAATTGCGATCATTCTCATGGTAATTATACTTGGCTTCTTTTATGTGGATACAGCCAATTGGGCTCCATTTATGCCCAATGGATTTAAAGGTGTTTTAGCGGGTGTGTCGGCTGTATTTTATGCCTATATTGGTTTTGATGCCATTTCTACAACGGCAGAAGAATGTAAAAATCCTCAAAGAGATTTGCCTAGGGGTATGATTTATTCCTTATTAATCTGTACCGTATTATACATTCTTATCGCCTTGGTTTTAACGGGTATGGTAAGTTACACAGAATTAAAAGTAGATGACCCTTTGGCTTTTGTATTTGAAAGAATTGGCTTACATAAAATTGGATACATTATTTCAATTAGTGCAGTAGTAGCTACCACAAGTGTACTCTTAGTATTTCAATTAGGCCAGCCTAGAATATGGATGAGTATGAGTAGAGATGGATTATTGCCTAAGAAATTTTCAGCAGTACATCCTAAATATGGTACACCAGGTTTTGCCACCATCATCACAGGAATATTTGTAGGTGTGCCCTCCATGTTTATGTCTATTTCGAGAATGACAGACTTAACCAGTATTGGAACCTTATTTGCATTTGTACTAGTTTGTTTTGGAGTATTGGTATTGCCTAGATTATCTCCATCCATTAAAGGACAAGCATTTAGATTACCCTACATTAATGGTCAGTATATCATACCTGCATTGGCAATGATCTTTTTATATTTTGCACAACATAGAATTTTAAATGCGTTTAAAGAAGCGGGTAACGAAGGGTATCAGGAAATTTTATTTTTAGTCTTTACATTCATATTTATAGTGGTGGCCATTTTAAGTTTCTTAAGAAAATATTCAATCATTCCTATCATTGGTGCCATGTGTTGCTTGTATTTAATGATTGAGATTCCGCCTGTAAGTTGGATGTGGTTCTTTATTTGGATGACCATTGGTTTGGTGATCTATAATTTATATTCTAAAAAGCATAGTCTTTTAGCAAAATAATTAATTGATGAAGTATCAGGTAGGTGATGAAATTTTAGTATTACATAGTAATGAAGAAGGGCATATTATTGAAATTATGAATGAAGAAATGGTCATGATTGAGGTTAGAGGTGTGAAGTTCCCTGCCTATATGGATCAAATTGACTTTCCTTATTTTAAAAGGTTTACCCAAAAGAAATTATTTCCTGAAAAAGCAGCGCCACAGAAAATTTATGTTGACCAAATTCCCAAAGAAAAAATAAAAGTATCAGAAACTAAAATTGAAGATGGGGTTTGGATACATATTGTTCCAAAATTTTCTTTAGACGATTTTAACGATGAAGTAGTAGAAAGCTTAAAAATTTATTTATCGAACCATACAAGGGTGGGTTATAACTTTGTATATGAGCAATTATTTTTAGGCGAAGTAGGTTTTTCATTGGAATCTACTATACATCCCTTTACCGATTTTTATATACATGATATCCAATTTGCAGCAGTGAATGATTCGCCAGGTTTTGCTGTCGATTTTTCTTTAGTGGAGCCACATAAAAAAAAGGCCGATCATTTTGAGACCAATTTGAAAATTAAGCCCAAGCAGTTATTTCAAAAAATTGAGACATTAAAAGAAAAAAACCAAGCGGCTATTACCTATTTATTATTTGAAACCTATCCCGATAAAGCAGAGGATAACCATATTCAAATGGATATCTTGAGATCGGCGGGTTTTAAAGTATATGATGCAAATAAAATCAAACAAAATTTACCTTCTGCTAGAACAGTCATTGATTTGCATATTGAGAAGTTAATTGATAGACATGACCACCTTTCTAATTTTGAAATATTAACTATTCAACTAGTTGAGTTTGAAAAATGGTTTGACCTTGCTTGGTTAAATCATTTACCCTCACTAACTATTATTCATGGAGTAGGAACAGGCAAATTGAAGGGTGAAATTCATGATATATTAAAGGTGAAAAAAGGAGTAAAGAATTTCATCAATCAATACTCCGATTTTTATGGTTATGGCGCCACTGAAGTGTTTTTTGAGTACTAATTTCACGTCAAATTTTATTTACTTACCTTTGCCTTACTACAAACCCGAGCTATCGTGGTAAGCAATTACCAAGGAAAGTCCGGACAGCATAGGGTAACCCACCGGTGAATAGCCGGCGTTCCAATTTATTGGGACAGAGAAAGTGCCACAGAAAATAACTACCTCGCAAGAGGAAAAGGTGAAAACGTGCGGTAAAAGCGCACGGATAAGACAAGTAATTGTTTTATAGGGTAAACCTTGGGTGCTGTAATGCCACGTAAAGGAGCGCTTAAGAACGACTCGTTCAAGTTCCAGGGTAGGCAGCAAGACTCCAACAGCAATGTTGGGGCTAGATAAATGATAGTTTAGAAACAGAATCCGGCTTATGAGGCTTGTAGTATTTTTTAAAATTTGATCTTAGTTTTTAAAAACTAAGATTGTAAACTTGATCATACATGACTATAGAACAGATAAAGCGTATGAAGGACCAAGTAAGTGTCCTAAGGAGGTTTCTTTGACGTCGATAACAGAATATACAAAGTAGCCACCGACAAACAATTGTCCTTGTCTCCTGGTTTTTGGGATGACAATACACGTGCTACAAGTACCATGAAGGAAATAAAGGTGAATGAGTATTGGATACATATGTATCAAAATGTTGAATCCCATTTAGAAGATTTTGTAGTGCTATTTGATTTTTGGAAAGCGGGTGATGCCACTGAATTGGAAACCCAGGAAGCTTTTCAAAAAGCAACCCTCTTTATTGAAGAAGCAGAATTTAAAAGCACTTTAAATAAACCCGAAGACGAACTTCCTGCGATTTTACAAATTAATCCAGGGGCTGGTGGAACTGAAAGTCAGGACTGGGCAGAAATGTTACTTCGTATGTATACCATGTATGGCGAAAAACAAGGTTGGACAGTAAGCTCCATTGATTATCAAGAAGGAGATGGCGCAGGTATAAAATCGGCTACCATACAATTTGATGGCCCCTTTGCTTACGGTTTTTTAAAAGCTGAGTCAGGTGTGCACCGTTTAGTAAGAATTTCACCATTCGATAGTAATGCAAGAAGACATACTTCTTTTGCTTCAGTATATGTATATCCTTTAATTGATGATACGATTGAAATTGTAGTCAACCCAGCCGATATTGAATGGGAGTTTTACAGAAGTGGTGGTAAAGGAGGGCAGAACGTCAATAAAGTAGAAACTGCTGTGAGACTAAGACATGCTTCAGGTATAATTGTAGAATGCCAACAATCAAGAACACAGGGAGAGAATAGAGAGATTGCTATGAAGATGTTAAAAAGTAGATTGTATGAAGAAGAAATGCGTAAAAAGCAAGAAGCTTTAAATGCTACTAATGCCAACAAGAAAAAAATAGAGTGGGGTAGTCAAATAAGATCTTATGTTTTTCATCCTTATAAAATGATCAAGGATCACCGTACCGACTTTGAAGTAGGTAATATAGGCCCCGTCATGGACGGAGAAATTGATGGCTATATTAAAGCCTATTTAATGATGGAAAAAGAATCTTAATAAGTCTTTGACTTTATAACTTATTGATTTGATTTAGCCGGAAGCTTCATCAATTCATACTTACTCTTAGGTCTTTGGCTTTCTTGCCATTTAAATCCTTTAATAATTAATTCTTCTTTAGGCGTTATATTAAGCGGTGTCATTTTTCCAATGAGTTGGTTTTTGAAAACTACTTTAGCAGGCTCTGTATTTTCAAAATACACTTCAATAATCTGGGCATTGGAATGGTTTACTCCTATAAAGTATTTATCATTGTCTAAAGGGAAATATACATTTTCCGCATTGCCTTTGGCACTCATTTTATGAATTTCTCCGTTTTCAAACCATACATTGAGCTTATTACCTTTTAGTTGGTTATAATAACTAGTGGTATCAATTTTATTAATAGCAAAAGCATTTTCAAATACATATAACTGCTCTGGTTTTTTATTCTTTACAAATAAGTATAGTGTATCGCCTGTAATTTGATTATCATTGGCCCATATAATAGGGTCGGAGATAAGTCTTATGGTAGAATCACTTAAAGAATAAAATAAGCTATCGGCTTTGCCTTGAAGTGAATCGGAATATATTTTTACATGGTGATAGGCTTCAAAATATTTATCTAATGTTGTATCGGTAATAATGCCCACTGAATCTCTTGCATTGGGTATCTTTCTTTTTAAGTCAGAAATTTTACCCGCATATAAAGTATCTGCTGCAATATATAGAGTGTCTTGTTTTTGTTTAATTAAAAGAACTGGGTTTTCTGTAGCCAAGAATGTGCTTTTTTGTTTATTGGCCTTAATATTATTAGCCATTAAGTCAAAGCCTAGGGTATCTTTTGAAGTATAAATGGCATTGCCTTTAAATTCACCCATTTCAAGTGAATCATCTACCGCCATTTCATCTGCTATAAAATAGTAGCTGCTATCATTAATATTTGATCTATCATACATATATCCTTTTCTTGTGCCTGTATTATAGTTACCATTACTAGTACTAATAACCCTGCTACCTGTTATAATTTTAGTGGGGCTTAAAAAGTTAGTGAGTTGAGAGTAGGTATTGTATTCTAGAGTATCGGTAATAATATTATTTTCTGGATCTATTAACTCCACTTTTTGTCTAAATATCACATCTCTTGTTTCTCCATAGTATAAACCCTCTTTGCTTGTTAGTACTGTTTTATTACGCACTAGCTTACCACCATTTTTAAAGCTACCTAACTTAGCATTCACATCATAATCTAAAGAGTCGGTGGTTAAAACGCCTTTGCCATCCGTCAATTTTACTTTTTTACGCAAAAATGCTTTTTTGGTAGCGCCTAAGTATTTTAAATAAGATGAATAAGTATGCACACTGTCGGCATCATTGATATGCACATTGCCAAAACCTTCTAAAGTATTTAAAGTAGAATTTAAAATAATACTATCGCCGTATAATAAAGTTTTGCCTTGACGAATTTTTACATGGCCTACTAAGATCAAGTAGTCCATACTATCCATTTTTTTGACATTGTAGACTTCAGCAGAGAGAAATTCAATAAGTTTAGAACCACTAGTAACTGTGGGAGTTTGCGCTGTAAGGCTGTCTTTAGGATTTTGAGTGATAGGGGTTTGCCCTTTTACGGAATAAAAGCTAAGCCCAAATAATAATATGAGGAGTGACCATTTAATCATGATTCACAGAATCAGCTAAAGGCTTATCTAAAGGAGTTGATTTATCTTTTTTGCCAAACACAGATACATTAATATACCTTTTAGGATGTACTTTAATATCGTCGACTAGAGTATTGATACTTTTAAGAGTGCCTTGTAAATCATTGTAAAAAGTAGAATCATTCATTAATTTAGAAGCGGTGCCATTACCAGCATTTAATTTTTGTAAACTTGTATTTAAAGAAGCCACTGCTAATTGAATAGTTTTGATGGTCTTGTTTAAATCGGCATCTTTTACCGATTTAGAAACACTGTCTAAATTGGTAATTATATTATTTAGCTTCTCGTTATTATTATTCAAGTTCTTTGTAAACGCATTGATATTATCAAAAGATTGACTTACCGATCCGTTTTGTTTTTGCAACATTGATTCAATATTAGCCATGGAACTATTTAAACTCTTCGTAGTGATGGCTAAATTTTCTAATACAACAGCTAGATTTTGTTTGTTTTTTTCATCCAATACATGATTAATATTATTCAAAACTTTATCCAAAGAAGTAATGGCACTATTTGTTTTCTCACCTAAAGGAGAAAGGGTATTCACGAAATCACCCAATAAACTATTTGCAGGCGCTGTTTGAATGGTGTCACCTGATTTAAAATAAGTTGTAGCATTACCTAGTACAATGCTTATACTACTAATTCCTAAAGGATTATCTTGTATACTAGCTATTGAGTTGTTGGGGATTTTATAAGCTTCATTTAATTTTACAGAAACAATAATAGAAGCTAGATTATCTTTTTGATTTTCAATTTCAAAAACCGTTCCCACTTGGTAACCATTTACAAATACAGGATTAGAAACAATGAGGCCTTTGGTATCGGCATATTTTGCGTAAATATAATTCCCTGGTTGGAAAATAGTCCTTCCCTTTAGAAAATTAAAACCTATAATCATTAAGGTAATGGCAATTACGGTAAGCGCGCCCACCTTGGTTTCGTTTGATACTTTCATCTTGAATGAATTAGATATACTTTATGTAAAATTAGCTAAAAAAGTGGAGCTAATTCGTATTTGTCTTTTTCTGGTTTTCCAGAGAATTTTTATACCTTAAGATTGACTTGGTTATTACCTCACAAATTTGATTTTGCCCTTCGTCGCTATTCAGATAATCCTCGTCTTCTGGGTTGGAAATAAAGCCAGTTTCAACTAGTACCGCAGGCATTTGTACGGCAGCTAGTACCCAAATTCCTTTCTGCCTTTGTTTGGCTTCTCTGCTAATTCTGCCAGCGGCTTTAAATTCTTCCTCAATGGTTAAAGCTAAACTAGCTGCTCTTTGAAAAAATTGTTGAGTTAATAAACTAACCATCATAGAACGGGTAGGGTCGGCCTCTTCAATTTCTTTAATTTGTTTTATAGATACGGAGTCTAATTTTTCCACTACATCATCCACTGCCTCGTTCGCCATATCTTTCTTTTGGTCTGATTTCCCTACATTATAAATAAAGGTTTCTGTACCCCTTGCTGTACTTGGGGTGTAGGTGGTTTTATATAAAGGCACTCTTCTGGTTACTTTTCTTTTAACCCCTTTTTTCTTAACGGTATAGGTTTTATTAGTATATCCAATAATTTCTCTACTTCTACTCGGGTTGGCTGAATTGGTATGGATACAAATAAACAAATCACCTTTGGCTGCATTGGCAATATTAGCTTTTTCAACCACTGAATTGAAAATATCTGTTCTTCGCGTAAGAACCACTTCTACATCAGGTATGGATTGATTGATATATTCTTCCAATTTTAATGAAATAGCTAGGGATACAGCAGCTTCAGTTGAATATTTGCCATTTGAACCCGGATCGCTGCCACCATGACCTGGGTCAATAATGATACGTTTAATGGTTTTGGATGAGTTTTGAGCTGCCGTACTTAAGCTAATAAGGGTAAAAAGGGCTACTAGGCTATAAGTTAATGCTAAAATCAGTCTATTTTGCTTCATAATCAGTGCCTTAATGCTGTTTTAGTTTATTTTTGCTGCTGTGATAATAGCAGGATACAAAAATAACGTAAAATACAGGCGTTCTATTGTTAATAGTAGCATTTTACTAACATTAACAATAGTTTTAATGCCCATAATGGGTGTTTTTGCTCAAGCCAAATTAAAGGTAGGAGTAAAAGACAGTGTTTCTGTTAAAACAGATACCCTTTCTAAGAAAATGGATAGTGCTTATATTAAGTCACTTAGAATATCCAAGGATAGTATAGATACCCCCGTTAATTATAATGCAGAAGATTCAGGCGTGATGATTATGTCTACTAAAGAATTCTTTTTGTACGGGAAAGCTAAGACCGTTTATAAAACTTCAGAATTAGAGGCAGCCACCATCGTCTATGACCAGCAAAGTCAAAATATTAAAGCATATGGTGCAAAGGATACTTCAGGAAATCCTTTAAGTAATCCAAAATTCAAAGAAGGGTCTATGACTTCGGTGAATGACTCTATTTATTTTAATATGAAGTCCGGGAAGGGGCTTACAAAAAATACCAATTTTCAGCAAGGTGAAATTTTTATTAATGCCACCACCATGAAAAAGGTAAATCAAAATGAGGCTTTTGCATGGAAGGCTAGGTTTACTACTTGTAATTTAGACGATCCCCATTTTGCTTTCAGAACCAATAGATTAAAAATAATTACCGAAAAAATTGGTGTATCAGGCCCGGCTTTCCCAGAATTTGAGGGCGTCCCTTTTCCCATAGGTATTCCATTTGGAATTTTTCCTTTATCAAGAGGGAAGCATTCTGGTTTGATGGCACCTGCCTTTTCTACGAGTGAAGATTTTGGTTTAGGCTTTGAAGGATTAGGCTATTATAAAGTGCTGAGTGATAATTTTGATGCCACCATAAGAAGTAATATTTATTCATATGGAGGATGGAGTGCGAATTTAAATAGTAAATATATTTTACGCTATAAATACATTGGTAATTTTAACCTTAGTTTACAAAATTCAAGAATATTAAATAGAAATGTGAATATAGCCAGTGAATTTACAGGGGGTAAAACATTTATGATTAATTGGTCTCATTCTATGGACTCGAGGGCATTACCGGGTACTAATTTTTCTGCCAATGTAAATTTTGGAAGCACTAAGTATAATAGTTATTTATTGAATAACCCTTATCAGAATTTTCAAAACCAAATTAGCTCTTCCATTAGTTATAGTAAATCTTGGGATAATAAATATAATTTATCAGTAAACTTGAATCATAGCCAGAATAATAATTTAGGTTTGGTGAATTTAAGTTTGCCCAATATTAATTTTAATGCATTGACTATATATCCTTTTCAGTCCAAGAATCAGGTGGGTAGTGGAAAATGGTATGAAAAATTAGGAGTAGGGTATAATGGATCTTTTCAAAATCAAATGGCCTTTTATGACTCCGCCTTTAATTTCAACAGATTATTAGATACGATGCAATGGGGTGCTACACATAATATTCCTATTAGTGTTTCCCTTCCTTCCCTCGGACCCATCACCATTACACCTTCTATCACTTTTGATGAAAAATGGTTTGGTCGACAAAATACGAAGTCTTGGAATAGCCTATTAAATAAGGTAGATACGAGTTATGAAAAAGGTTTTTTTAGAGCACCCAATGTAAGTTTTGGTCTAGGAACAGCAAGTAGAATTTTTGGAACCTATAAATTCAAAAGCGATTATGTACAAGCTATTCGTCATGAATTAAGGCCTAGTATCTCCTTTAACTATTCACCCAATTTAGCTAAATCTTATTATTATTCCACTCAAATTGATTCCACTGGAAGAACTTACCGCTTTTCTAAATATGATGGAGGCGCATTAGGTGGAGCTTATTCAGAAGGAACTTTTGGAGGTTTAAGTTTTGGTTTGGATAATTTGCTAGAGATGAAAGTAAAAGATAAAAATGATACTAGTGCGGAGAGCTTTAAAAAAGTTAAATTAATTGAAGGATTTGGCTTTACTTCTAATTATAACTTTCTAGCCGATAGTTTTCAATTAGGTAATTTTAATTTTTATGCCCGTACTATTTTATTTGATAAGTTTAATATATCCTCTTCTTTCAGCGTAGATCCTTATGCCACTGATGCGCAAGGTTTTAGGGTGAATAAATTAGATATCGATCCTACTAAATTTAAATTTGGACATATCACGAATGGAGGGGTCTCCATTGCTACCTCATTTAAAAGTAAATCGAAAAACAATGAGGCCTCTAAGAAAAAAGAAATTCCTTTAGACCCCTTCATGACCCCCGATGAACAACAAAGGCAATTGCAATATGTAAAAGCTAATCCGGCAGAGTTTACTGATTTTGATATTCCTTGGAGTTTAACTGTATCTTATTCCTTCCAATTTTCTAGAATAATCAAACCCGATTATTCAGGATTTAAATTACAAACTTATTCAAGTTTGAATTTTAATGGAGACTTTAGCTTAACACCCAAGTGGAAAATTGGTGGAACAGGCTATGTAGACGTGGCCAAGGCTAGCATTCAACAACTTAGTATGTTTATTACACGTGAGATGCACTGCTGGCAGTTAGCTATCAATGTGACACCAATTGGTATGTACCGTTCTTTCAGTATTACTGTGAATCCTAAATCGGGCATACTAAGAGACTTGAAAATTAATAGAAGCAGAACATTCTCTTCTTCAATTAACTAATTTTTATCATTATTCTTTAAATAGTAATTAGCCATTACATCATAAACGGCTTTTTTCAAGCTGTCTTTATCATGGCCTTGCGGATAGATAGCAGGAAGAATATGCATATCTATTTTTCCAGGGGTAAAGTATAAGATAGGTCTTGCTGGGAGTATTTTTTTAGTATTTAATAAAACTACGGGGATAATTGGTTTCTGTGTTTCAACGGATAATTTAAATGCCCCATCGTAAAAAGATTTTAAAGGTTCCGTGGTTTTATTTCTAGTGCCTTCAGGATAAATTAACATGTCCAATCCATTGTTCAAAACATTCACCATTTTATCGAAACTTTCTTTACGACTATTGTGGTCATTTCGATCAACTATCACTGAGGCAAATCGGTAAATCCATCCAAATAAAGGAACATATACAAAACTTTTTTTTGCAATGGTTTTATTGGCTCTTGGTAAAAAGGGGGTGCTTATGGGTATATCAATTAAACTATTATGATTACATACTACAATGGCATTAGGCATTCCTTTAAAAACTTCTTTTCCTTTAACACTATACCTGCAACCAGATAAAAATAAAAACAAACTCATCCACATTTGAGATACTCTTCTATGGTATCTTGTTTTAAAAGGGTCTGGCACAAAGAAACATAATAAATACAACCATAAAAAAATAAACATGGTAGAGGCAAATACGAGTAGTGCCCAAATGGCTAATGTTCTTGCAATAATATTTTTTACCAATTTCATATCTTTTTTTAAATGGCCCAGTCAATAGGGTCAATATTATTTTTTACAAGGTATTCATTGGCGGCACTAAAATGCTTACAACCAAAAAAACCATTATAAGCACTAAAGGGAGAGGGGTGTGCTGCTTTTAAAATTTTATGTTTTGAGCTGTCTATAAGTTTTATTTTTTCTTGTGCAAAATTACCCCATAAAATAAAAACCAAACCTTTTTTTTGGGAAGAAAGTTTTAGAATTACATCGTCTGTAAACTTTGTCCAACCAATTTTAGCATGGCTCGCAGGTTCATTAGCCCTTACTGTAAGTACTGCATTTAATAAAAGCACCCCTTGCTTAGCCCATGCACTTAAATTGCCTGAACTGGGAATAGGCATGCCAATATCTTTATGTAGTTCTTTGAAAATATTCACTAAAGAAGGAGGTGGTTTAATTCCATCGGGAACAGAAAAACTTAAACCCATTGCTTGGTTGGGGTTATGATAAGGGTCTTGTCCTAGTATAATCACTTTTACTTTATCATAGGGGGTTAAGCTAAAAGCATTGAATATATGACCACCACTCGGATATATAGTTGTATTTAATGCTTTTTCGGCTTTTAAATGGTCAGCAATCTGGCTAAAATAGGACTTATCGAATAAATCCGACAGCGCATTTTTCCAACTAGTTTCCATTTTAATTTCCATAATTTATTAATAATTGTAGTTCAATCTAAATAAAGATAATTGTTGTATAACAAACCATCATTATTCCTTTTACAATCTAGCATTTTGATATATGTACTTTAATAATTTGAATCGATTACTATTTTTTTCCATGTCTATGATTAATTCTTTTCTAGCTAAGCTTTCAAATGCAGGTAAACTAGGATTATTACCTTGTAAACGTCCTAGGTTGTCTAAAGCTATATAACCAAATGCGGACACTACATTTAATATAATAGATAAATCATTTTTACGTAGATTCTTTACAGGAAGCTTTCTTATACTATCATTTAAGGCCTGTGCATGCTGATGATATAGTCTATAAATACCTTCATATTGTTTAGCTCTTACAGCAAGTGTAATAATTCCTTCTTGTATGTCTTTATATATGTCATATAAATCGTTGGTGAGTTGTATCAAACCTCCTAATGCATACCAAGTGGCATCTGCTTCTGGAAGATAGGGGGTATCTGAATAATGTCTGCACATAAGTAAACAAAATCCGCCTTTTCGAGTAGTAATGGACAATAAAGACTCGTCACTTACTTTTGGGTTGAATTGTTCTAAGGAATCTTTTTGGGCAATATGAAGTCCTTCAAAGTCTTTAAAATATTGAGCTCGATCTGCTACATCATTTAATAAACGGGAATGCGTATAAATAAATACTTTTTCAAAAAATGTTTGTGCAATATATTCTTCGGGATGATAAAAAATAGCATCTATTTGGTCAAGGGTTAAAGTTTTATCGTCAAAAAAATCGTCGTAGACTGAAACCATAATGAAATAAAGTAAATTTCTTTCTTTTTCATTTGAATTATTATTTCGACCAAATAAACTACTAAAACTATCGTTAATATAATGTTGTTGAATGCTATATCTTCTAACTACTTTTTCTAATGTTTTTTGATCAAACTTTCCATCAAATTTTAGTTCTACCCTATGTAAGTATTCGGTAGCCCATTTTTCGGACTGCTTTAAACCCGAATAGGTTTTAAGCGTTAAATTAGCAATAGATTTTATATAAGAGACTAAGTACATATTTATTAAAATTATAATAAAATGTTTATACAAAAAAATAGGATAATTGGCTTAAAATGCTGCTATTAATGTATAATTATTAAACTCTTTTTTATTTTCTATTTTAAGCTCCTTATTCACTAATTTACATGTTTTAGCAATAAAATAGTTGGTTCATTATGAAAAAGGGAATCCTTTGCATTGTATTATTTATTTTTTCTTTACATCTTTATGCTGCTTCAGTACTGAGTGATTCTATTGTGAATCAAAGAATCACTATTTTAAAATTAATTTCTAATTTTCAATCAAATAATCCATCTGATGAATTACATGGATCTTTTCCTTCCTTCAGAAAATACTATTTCAGCTCAAAACTAATGCAAGAGGATAATGTGTTTTTTACTTCGCTTGTTTTATTGAATATTGGACAATTTCGTCAAAAGATGTATCCAGAAGAATTGTTGATTTTTGAAAAAGCTAAAGCAAATGCCATTATTTATTTTGAACGTTTTAAAAATCAAAAAAATCAATTAACCTATAATTTTTGGCCAAGGAATCCGCCACAAATTTTTCCAAATGGGGGATGGCTAAATTTTTTCAATAAGAAGTTTGCTTTACCGGATGATATTGATGATGGAGCCATTACTTTATTGGCTATAGGTGCTAATGATTCACTCGCAAAAGCAATGCAATCCAAGTTTGGCGATTATAGAGTAGGCTTGACCAAGCCCAATCAAGGTTTTTATAAAGAATTTAAAGATAGACCAGTGTATAGTACATGGCTTGGAAACAAAATGCCTAAAGATGTTGATTTGTCTGTACTCACTAATGTTTTATTGATGCATACAATTGCTAAAATTCCTTTAAATGCAACAGATTCAGCAAGCCTGGATTTAATTGTGGATTTAATTAAATCAAAAAAACATTTAACAGATCCAACAATTGTTTCACAACATTATGCGCATTCTGCAACTATTCTATACCATGTTTCAAGATTAATGTCTTATTCGGATTACCCTGCCTTGCTGGCATTGAAACCACTCTTATTAGAACAATCTTTACAATTATCAAAACAGGCTAAATTCCCTTTAGAAAAACTATTATTGAATACAAGTATTTTAAGATTAGGTGTTCAAGAAAATTTATCAATTGATATTTGTGAAGCATCGTTGAGCGCAAACAATTATCCCTATTTTGTAAACAACATTGCTTGTATTTTACGTAATCCTTTTAAAAGAATAGTCAATGCTTCTAATATTGTACGTTTTGATTGTTATTCTTATGCGTTTAATTTATCCTTGTTATATGAGAATTTGATGTTGAGAGGGGATTTTTAAAAGTAACTTATCCAAAGCCTCTCAAGTATAACAATGCTCGGTATCCTTGTCTTTTGTCATTCTCGTCAGCTTACACAAAGTCTTTCAAGGAATCGGATTAGCTCGCAGTTTCTGCTCGCTGATCCTTGTTCCTCAAACTTACCCAAAGCCTTTAATGCAAGCGCATGGCGCTTACATTACTTTTATGCTTCTCATATGTTTACGAAAGCAAGATTTCGACACATCTTCGAAACATAAAAGCCCATCACTTTTGTGATAGGCTTTGTGATTCGGATTGGATTCGAACCAATGGCCCTCATCTTAGAAGGATGACGCTCTATCCAGCTGAGCTACCGAACCCTTTTCTTAGGCTGCAAATTTAATGAAAAATAAGCCTGATTTCAAAGAAAATAGGTCTATAAATCAATCCATTGCCAATAAGTCTCTGATAACCACACTGGCAACTGTACAGCCAAAAATAGCAGGCATATAGCTTAAAGTTCCAATTATTGACTTCTTGGGGAAGGCATTCTCGGTTTCAATGATACGAGACTGGTCGGGCTTTTCTGGACTAAACACCACTTTCAATCCTTTTTTTATACCCAAGGCTTGTAAACGCTTTCTTACATATCTAGCCAAATTACATTCATGGGTTTTGGATAAGTCGGTGACTTTAATTTGTGAAGGATCTAGTTTTCCTCCTGCTCCCATAGAACTAACTATTGGCAGGCGCATATCGAAACATTTTTTTATTAAAAAAACTTTAGAAGATAAAGTGTCAATACAATCCACCACATAATCCCAGCTTGCCGACTCAAGAATGGCTGTGGTAATTTCTTCCTTTATATATACTTCTTGTACTGTCAAATCTAGTGATGGATTAATATCTAATAATCTATTAGCTAAAACTTGTGCTTTAGATTTTTTAATAGTAGAATGAAGCGCTGGTATTTGTCTATTAATATTACTTGCATCAATAGTATCATTATCTACAATGGTCATTTTTCCAATGCCCGCTCTCACAATCATTTCTGCACAAATGCCTCCCACACCTCCTAGGCCAATAATAAGTACATTTTTACTCATTAAGCTTTCCACCTTATCATCTCCTAACATTAATTGAGTTCTACTCATCCAATAGGGTATCATATCGTATCTTTAAATCATTAAATAGTATTCTTATGAAAAAAGCTTTTATTGCTTTATTTGCCATTTTGATTTTTTGTCAAATTAGCCTTGCGCAAAATTCGGTGAATAATTCCATAAAAATACTTAGTCAGAAAAAAGGAATTAGCATAAGGGGTTTAGCTGTGCCCAACCAAAATACCATTTGGGCTAGTGGATCTAAAGGAAGTATTGCTAAATCGGTAAATGGCGGAACCGATTTTGAATGGATGCAAGTTAAAGGGTATGAGACCAGAGATTTTAGATCCATTCATGCCTGGGATGATAAAGAGGCTATCATAGTGGCTATAGCAGCGCCTGCTATTATATTAAAAACAAAAGATGGCGGAACTTCTTGGTATAAAGTGTATGAAAATGCCGATACCCTAATGTTTTTAGACGCCATTCATTTTAAAGATGCCTCTAATGGTTTAGTAGTAGGAGATCCCATTAGTAATCATATATTTTTATTAAACACAGTAGATAAAGGAGAACATTGGAATGAAGTTCCTTCTAGTTATTTTAAAACGCCATTAGAAATAGGGGAAGCTTTTTTTGCATCAAGTGGTTCTAATATTGCACAACTTAGTAAAGACGATTTTTTAGTTTCAGGAGGATTAAGATCAAGATTATGGATAAATGGAACAGCCATGGATATACCCATCCTACAAGGAGGAACTTCAACAGGTGCCAATAGTATGGCCATTTCTCCTAGTGGATATAATATAATGATTGTAGGAGGCGATTTTATGAAAGATACTAGTCGTTTAAAAAATGTAGTGGGTTTGAAGCAATCAACAAGAAAATCAAGTTGGGTTATTGAAAAGCCTATAGGATATCCTAATGGATACAGATCAGGTGTTGCATATATATCAAATAGTATATTAATTAGTTGTGGAACTTCTGGAGTAGACATTTCAAAAAACAAAGGTAAAAGTTGGGATTTAATATCAACTGAAAGCTTTCATGTAGTTCGTAAACAACCTAATACAAATGCTGTATTTTTAGCAGGTGGGGGTGGAAGAATTGGATATTATAGTATTCCCTAAAAATCATTTTTAATTTTCAATACTTAGTGTACCTTAGTATTAGTATTAAAACATGAAAAAATTCCAAGCTATTATATCTTTTGAAATGGATGAGGACTTTATGTCTTTAGTGCCACCTCATCGAACTTATATCAATTATTTATTGAATAAAGGTATTATTGATACCTATGCAGTAAGTATGGAAGTGCAAAAATCATGGATTACCATCAATGCCCATACTAAAAAAGAAGTAGAAGACTACTTGGATAAATCGCCTTTAAGTAAGTACTGGAACTACGAAATAGTAGAGCTGTTTGTATATGATAGTCAATCTACTAGGCTTCCTGCTGTACAATTAAATTAAATCACCTTTTTTTTGGGGAATTCCTATTTGAACCCTATTTTTGCAGTCCTCAAAAGGGGGCATAGCTCAGTTGGTTTAGAGCATCTGCCTTACAAGCAGAGGGTCCGCGGTTCGAACCCGTGTGCCCCCACAGAATAAGACAAAGGGTTTCAAGCAATTGAAGCCCTTTTGCTTTTTTAGCCAATTAGTCTCTTGTACTTTGTATACCTTTTCAACCTTTATAACTATTATATTTAAATTACCTTCGCTGCATGCAAGTTTTCACTACGCCCAATAAAATTATCATCACCTGTCATAAATGGTTAGCCCCTGCTTTGAGTAAGGAAGTGAATGCCTTAGGCTTTACGCCCAATAGAGTTTTTCAAACGGGCGTGGAACTGACAGGTACCGTTCAAGATTGTATTAAGTTGAATTTAAATTTAAGATGTGCTAGTCAGGTAATGTATTCTTTAAAGTCATTTATTTGTAATGACCCCAACGAGCTTTATAATAATTTAGTAAAGATTGCTTGGGAAAAGATAATTGATCCAAAAGGATATTTTTCAGTTACTAGTAATGTATTCCATCCTACTATCTCTACAAATTTGTTTGCGAATTTAAGAGTAAAGGATGCTATTGTAGATAGAATGCGTGAAGTCACTCAACAAAGACCCTCCACAGGTTCTGATTTAGCAGGAGCAGTTGTTTATTTATTTTGGAAAAATGAGGAAGCCGAAGTGTTTTTAGATACCTCTGGAGAAACATTAGCTAAACATGGTTATCGTAAATTACCAGGTACTGCTCCCATGTTAGAAGCATTAGCAGCAGCGACCATACTTTCTACTAAATGGGATAGAAAAGGAGCCTTTGTAAATCCAATGTGTGGTTCTGGTACCTTGGCTATTGAAGCTGCACTTATTGCTACTAATAGAGTACCGGGTTTATTGAGAACTCAATATGCTTTTATGCATATTCTAGGGTATAAAAAAGAAATGTACGAGGTTGAAAATGCAAAACTAAAAGATCAAATTATTAAAATCCCTGGACTTAAAATTATTGCATCCGATATTAGTAAGCGTGCTACAGAAACAGCGAAAACCAATGCTACTGTAGCGGGTGTAGACCACTTAATTTATTTTCAAGACTGTGACTTTGAACAAACCAATGTTCCTTCCAATGCAGAGGGTGCTATAGTAATGTTTAATCCAGAATATGGAGAGCGATTAGGAGAGGAGTTAGAATTAGAAGCCACTTATGCAAGAATGGGAGACTTTTTGAAAAATAATTGCAAAGGATATACTGGCTATATTTTTACGGGTAATTTAGAACTCGCTAAAAAGGTAAGATTAAAACCTAGTAGAAGAATTGAATTTTATAATGCCACCATTGATTGCAGATTATTAGAGTATGAATTATACGCAGGTACTAAAAGAGTGGAGAAAAAGGCAGAAGCTAGTGAATAATTATTCATACAATAAATAAGGTTCCATCGTTTTACTCCATTGATTTACTTTTAAAGAAGCTACTACTTTATTTAACCAATCTTTTAAAGGAAGGTCGAAAAGTTTTTCAGCATCGGGTATACCTAATAGTAAAGATAAATGATTCCCACCTGTAGGGTTTACATTCGTTGGATAGGCCTGCCATTTAAAATCTTGCGGGTGAATGTCCTTAATGAGTTTTAAAAGTATTAGCCCTGTCATCACCGGATTAAATGCACTCGGTGCAATCACTTTAATTCTTATGCCTTTAATATCTTCAATTTCATTATCAATTAACATGGTTAAACGCAGTGTTTCAATTTTGATATCGTCTTTTAAAATATTTTGCCAAACCAATACAATGGCAGGCATATTAAACCAAGGTGCACCGATCCATTCAAAGCTATAGTCACTGCCTCTGCCTACTGAAACATTGGTGGCTTCGAATAAACATAAACCAGGATAGAGTAAACAGGCTTCAAAATTTTGAAGTGCAGGTGAAGGGTTAACCCATTTATAATTCCAATCAAAAAATAATTGCTCTCTTTTTAAATTTTTACAAGGAATTACGTTTAAATCGGCATTCCAATTTTGACTTTCATTAAAATACTTAGCCAATTCACCAAAACTAGATTGATGTTTTATAGGGATAGAGAACCTTCCAATAAAACTACTAAGTGAACTATCGAGCATAGGGCCTTCAACTAAATTAAACATACCTCCTAAAGGATTCGGTCTGTCTAATAGATAGACTGGCAATTTATACTTAGCTGCCGTTTCAATAAAATAACTCATTGTCCATAAATAGGTATAGAACCTAGTGCCAGCATCGGGTATATCAAATAATAATACATCAATGCCTTTTAAATCATCCTTAGTGGGGGCTAATTTTTCGTTATATAAACTAATGATGGGTAATTTAGTAATAGGGTCTACCTGATTTTTTATTTTTTGTCCATCTGCGCCCTTGGTACTTATGCCATGTTCTGGTGAAAATAATAGAACAATATTAAATCCAGCATCAATTAAAGCCTTTCTACTAGCAATTCCTTTAAAAGTAGTGGCAGCATCATTGGTTAAAAAAGCAATCTTTTTAGTTTTCCATTTTGGATCTAATGCAAGTAAATTATCTATACCAAATTGAATGCTCATTACTTATTTTACGATTGCTTAAAATGTAAATTTAACTTCAAATTTTCTATCACATTAAATATAATAGGACAGCGGTCGTAGTGCATATATCTCGTAAACATTCTTTTTTTTAATTGAGGAATGTGAAAGGCAGGAAATTCTTTGCATCCTGCAAAACGGTGTTCATACACAGAACAACTATTACCCACTAAAAAATGACAGGGTATCGAGTTTATAACCATTCGTCCCGATTCCCCTTTAGAAATATAGGCTTCATCAAATTCCTCCCTCGTTTTTCCTAAATGATTCGCCAAATTGGAAGCTTCGGCTTCGTCAATGTTGACCATTAAGCTTTTACAACAGTTCCCACAGCTAGTGCAGTCAATTTGAGGACTAATCTGTTCAGACAAAGAAAAAGCTTCCTTATCAAGGGCTTCGCTATCTATTTCAGTCAGAAAGGCTTGAAATTGATCGTTTTCTGCGCTTAATTCGCCTGCTTTCTGTTTGATATATGAAAGGTCGGTAATGGGGTATTTTGGATCTGTTTTGATACTTTAAAGATAAGAGAATAATCGTTTATCCACATAATTAGGGCTTTTGGTGAAAAGTAAAATTGGGGTAACCACCACGCTCATTAGATTTGCAGTCAGACAAGGGCCTTTTTATGCCCCTAAAGCATTGATAATTATGGCAGAAACTAAGATTCCATCAGAGTATAACGAAGATTCGATTCGGTCTTTAGATTGGAAGGAACATATACGATTAAGACCAGGTATGTATATTGGTAAATTAGGAGATGGCTCTGCTCCTGATGATGGTATTTATGTACTCATGAAAGAAGTCATTGATAACTGTATCGATGAACACACCATGGGCTATGGTAAACAAATTGAAATAGGCATTGTGGGAAAAGAAGTAACCATAAGAGATTATGGTCGCGGTATTCCTCTTGGAAAAATAGTAGATGTAGTAAGTAAAATTAATACAGGTGCCAAATACGATAGTAAGGCCTTCCAAAAATCGGTGGGTTTAAATGGAGTAGGTACCAAGGCGGTGAACGCCTTAAGTGAAGACTTTTTAGTTACTGCATTTAGAGAAGGTAAACAAAGAACAGCTACTTTTAAAAAAGGAGTATTGGTTAGCGAAACCAAAGAATCCAAAACAACGGAGGCCAATGGTACCTTGGTGGTATTTACGCCCGACTCTACAATGTTTAAAAAT
>Ga0079300_10000065_pt1 | contig 29558 bp, 24 predicted proteins | sample Wag4_2014_7_11_FD_74799 | JGI IMG/M metagenome (GOLD analysis project Ga0079300, IMG submission 74799) | Fresh water microbial communities from Ohio, USA - Utica-2 Time Series HT 2014_7_11 | ecosystem: Environmental > Aquatic > Freshwater > Water tank | place: USA: Ohio | collected 2014-07-11
TCCTGTGATTGTTCCTGCATTTTGAGCCATTGCACTAATTGCTGTAAAAGCAAAGGCACAAAAAAGGCTAAAACGAGTTAATAATCTTGTCATAATAAATTGTTTTAAATTGAATTGTACCTCAAAATACCAAATTGTTAGCAAATAAGAAAAAATTATCAAAATACTGTTAAAGTTTTTATTTTCGTAGCATGAATCCAAACACGATCCCCGGTCTTTTAAATACCTACCATGGCAAGGTGAGAGACGTCTATTACATTGAAAATGAACTACTTGTAATGATTGCAAGTGATCGCATCTCTGCATTTGATGTCATTTTACCTAAACCAATCCCTTTTAAAGGACAGGTTTTAAACCAAATTGCCGCCTATATGCTGGATGCTACCAAGGATATTTGTCCAAATTGGCTCATTAGCATCCCTGCTCCAAATGTGGCCATTGGTCAAAAATGTACCCCTTTTAAGATCGAAATGGTGGTAAGAGGGAACTTAGTTGGCCATGCTTGGCGAACCTATTCTGCTGGAGGCAGGACACTTTGTGGTGTTACATTACCGGAAGGTTTAAAAGAAAATGACTTTTTCCCAAATCCTATCATCACTCCATCCACCAAGGCGAGTGAAGGACATGATGAAGATATTTCAAAAGAAGTTATCATCGCAGAGGGATTGGCTTCGGCAGAAGATTGGGCCATTTTAGAAAAATATGCTCTTGCCTTATTTGCAAGAGGAAAAGAAATTGCTGCTAAAAGAGGATTGATTTTAGTGGATACAAAATATGAGTTTGGAAAGATTGGAGATACGATTTATCTAATGGATGAGATTCATACCCCAGATTCATCGAGGTATTTTTATGCAGATGGATTCGAAGCAAGACAAGCCAGTCAAGAAAAGCAAAAACAACTAAGTAAGGAATTCGTAAGAGAGTGGTTGATTGAAAATAATTTTATGGGCAAGGAAGGACAAACTGTCCCTAATATGTCTGAAGAGTGGATTCAAACTATTTCCAAAAGATATATAGAACTATATGAACAAATTATTGGAGCGCCATTTAAACCTGAATCAAAAACTGAATCAGAAACTTTTGAATTGATTCGTAGTAATTTAAATACACTAGGAATACATTAAAAAGAATCCCGGCCATGGTCGGGATTCTTTTTAATGTCATTTTTTTATTTCACTTCAATATCAATCCCCAATCTTGGCCTTAATCTTTCTTTGGCTTTATTAAATACCTGCATCCCCTTCTTAACCCCTTTTCTTAATGCCTCTTGTGCTTCTATTGGCAAATGATAGACTTCCTTACATGCAGTGGTACAACATCCATCAAAAGCATTTGCGCAAGCTTCGCATTGTATGAAAAGCAAATGACAAGCATCATTTTTACAATTGGTATGGGTATCTGCAGGTTTACCACACTGATGGCAATTGGCAATAATATCATCAGTTATTTTTTCACCAAGACGATCATCAAATACAAAATTTTTACCTTTGAATTTGCTTTCTAATCCCGATGCTTTTATTTCATTGGCATAATGAATCACACCACCTTCTAAATGAAATACATTTTTAAATCCCTCATGTAACATATACGCACTTGCTTTCTCACAACGTATACCTCCTGTGCAATACATGATAATATTTTTATCCTTATGTGGTTGCATCATTTCTGCAGCCATCGGCAATTGATCTCTAAAAGTATCCGAAGGAATTTCAATGGCATTGTCAAAATGCCCTACTTCATATTCATAGTGATTGCGCATATCAATTACTATTGTATCAGGGGATGACAATAATTGATTCATTTGTTCCGCATTCACATATTTCCCTTTATTTTCCATACTAAAACTGGGATCTTCAATGCCGTCGGCGACCACTTTTTCTCTGACTTTAATTTTCAATACCCAAAAACTTTTTCCATTGTCATTTACTGCCTTGTTCAAACGAATACCTTCGAGTGGTTGAATTGAAAATAGATAAGTTTTAAATACTTCAAATAAATGCGTAGGCACACTAATTTGTGCATTGATACCTTCTGTCGCAATATAGATACGACCAAATACCTGCATCGCATTCAATGCTTGGTACATTTCGTCTCTAAATAAAGCAGGATCTGAAATTGGGAAATACTGGTAAAAACTAATTGTCGTACGCTCGAAAGCCTCTTCGTAGAGTTTTTGTTTCAACTCTTTGTTTGAAACACGATTGTGCAGTTGTGCCATATGGTTTTAATTTAAGCTCAATTACAGATTAAGCAAATTGACCACAAAGGTAAACTTATTCAAGTTTACTAACAAATGATCCAGTTAGGGAGGCAAGTCCTCCTAACAAAGCACCTACTAGTGCAGTCACCGCAATTAAAGCAATATAGGAACCACCTAGAGGAAGAATCTGTGCTACTTTGGTAGATAAAATATGGTTGTTCGCCAAGTCAATCCCAAAAGCCAAGCCAGCCCATAAAGCACCCACACCTAAAGCACCTGCAATAAATGATTGCAAGGGTTTAATTGGCAATGCAATGGCGATGATTAAATTAGTTACCACAAAACTCCACCAAGGTAAAGTTCCATAGATGCCGATGGCGTATGTTACTAATGCTACTAATAATATTGAAAGTATAAATTTCATTTGAATGCGTTTAAGTTGATCGATTAATTATAAATAAACTAAGCAACTGCTTTTTTAAATTGAATATGCCATTTTGTTCTTTCGTGTTGCTTTAGTTTTTCTTTTGACAAGAAAAGCAATCTATAATATTTACCAGCTGCCCAATAATCCACAAAATTATCATAATAAGGACTACCCGGGTTACCACTCTGTCCTCCTGGATATAAACCATAGGCTTCGATTTCATCTGTTAATTGCACAATCATTCTCCAGCTTGGTCCATGATTTTCGCCAGTGGCATTAATGATATTCACACCTCCACCGATTGGTAAATTTAATCTACTCAGTACTGGTATTTTTGTAAGGTGTAAGACCCTTGTAGCTTTAAATGCTTCCCAGCTTAATTTATTTTCTTTTTCTAATGCAAGACATTTCACAGTGGCTTTTTCTATACCCAATTGCACTTGGTCTTTCAAGCTTTCTACTTTGTCTTTTGTTCTGATATCATCCGCTACACTAAAATTAGAATCACGATTCATTTGTTCCAATAAAATAAATGATTCAGGCTTGGTTAATGGAATCAATGAGCCTGCTAATTCATCTCCCCAAACTGCATTCTCCACACTATCCCAAATCAATTTGAAAATGGTGATGCCTTTTTCTGAAGGATCATTGTATAAATTCCACTGAGACATTGTTTGTACCATTCTTTGTGCCTCTTTACTTAATGCATTCATCTCTACAAACTTCATTAAAGCAGGTCTAGCTTGTTGTGCAAATACATTGTAGTTATTGGTTTGCAATGCTTGCATATCTTGCGCCGACAGTTGTGTTCTACCAGTCAATTGTTGGTTGACACTGATACCTCTATACAAAGGAAATGAACTTGCGGTACCTAAATAATAAGGATAGCTTGCATCGGTCGATTTTTGATTGGCACTACTTACAAATCCACGTGCAGGATTTAGGATCATTGGATTTTCTTCAAAAGGAATGATACCCTGCCATTCATAGGCACTATCTGTTCCCGGCATGATAAAATCTCCTTGTCGATCCCATCTAGCAACAAAATCTCCTTGTTGTTTAATGGCGATATCGCCAGTCTTAGTTGCGACTACAAAATTTTGTCCAGGACATTTCCATAATTGAATCGCTTTAGAATAGTCATCAATATTTTTGGCTCTATTTAATTGGTAAAAAGTTTCAACCCCTGTAGAAGCATTGTGTGCTGTCCATTTAACTGCAAGATTTTTCCCATTGGATTGTGGATTTTGATAATAGGCATCGAACATCACTGGTCCCCAATGACTCATTGAAATATTTTCAATCACATCTGCGCTGTCTTTCACTTTAATCACTTCTACTCTTTTAGTCATCGACTTCCATGCGCCATTATACCAATATTCATTTTGTGTAGTGTCTTTAAATTTTAATTCATAATAATCCAATACATCACGTCCTGCGTTGGTGACACCCCAAGCTAAACTATCATTGAATCCTATGATAACTGCTGGAGATCCCGGAAAGCTTGCACCATAAGTACTATGCGTTGGGGTGGTAATTTGAACCTCGTACCATAATGAAGGTAGATTCAATCCCAAATGTGGATCACTTGCTAAAATTGGTCTTCCCGATTTTGTCATAGATCCACCAACCGCCCAATTATTACTTCCATTATTAGGATCTGGTGCTTCTGGTGTTTCAACTAATTTTGCAATATCTACTTGTTGTATTTTTTTCAAATACACCATATCCGATTCCAATGGCTTTACTGGAACAATACTTGGTTTGGCATAAGTAGTCCCAATAGGGATAATTGGATCTAAAGAATCTTGTTGGTTGGTATACAATTGATCAAATAAATCATAGCCTAGATAATCTCTTGTATTGGTCAATTGTAAATCTGCACTAGCAGATCTGCCTGTTAAATCATATGACATAAACATTAAAAACAAATAGGTTTTTTTTGGTGTCCAGCTTTCTGGCTCAAAATTCATCAACTTGTATTCAAATGGTAAATCTTCTGGTGCTAATTGTTTTAAATATGCATTCACACCAGCAGTATAAGCATCCACAGTGGCTTTCATCACAGGATTATTTTCATTGATATAAGCTTCAGTTTGTTCAGCTCCATAGACCATCCCTAATCTTCTGAAAAAACGATCAATGGATAATTTATCCGCACCTGCTATTTCGCTCAATCTTCCTGCAGCAACTCTTGTTTGAAAGTCCATCTGCCATAGTCTGTATTTTGCATGTAAATAGCCTTGCACATAATAAGCATCTTCATCATTGTCAGCATAAATATGTGGAACTAATCTGTCATCCATTAACACATCCACATCTCCTTTCAAATCATTCGCAAGGATTGTGGCATCAAAATTCGTATTCAGTTTTTCTGCGTTTTTCCAAAATCCATGTTGTGGAGATAAAAAATAACCCAATCTTGGTGCTTTTGTGCCTCCTAATTTTAATTGGATATTGAGTGTAAATACAAGTCCAGCTGTTACAGTCGCTGACACTAAAAATGGTACAATGCGCATGGCAGTAATTTAGACCTCTAATGTAGCAATTATTTGCTAATGCCGGCCTTAAAAAAAGCTAAATGATCTTGAAGGGATAGAGCTGGATGCGCGGCCATCAATGTTTCTGTTTTAAGGATACAAGATTGGAGGAATTTTTGATGTTCAGCCGAGCCATTAAAAAAGGGTTTATGGTTCATTGCCAATTGTAATTCAGCAATTTGTTTCATGATGGTTTGCGTTTTGGGTTCCATATAAGTCTCCACTAATTTATCCCAAACATACCCCGAGGCGGCAAAATTTGGATGTACTAGGTCTTCTGCATAGAATCGGTAATCTCTTAAATCATCCATCACATATTCATATGCTGGAAAATAATCTACCCGATTGGATTGGCTCACTAATTCATGTACCGCATGGATTAAGACCGCTTTACTTCTATTATTTTCTATCAACCCTTCTCTTAAATGACGAACAGGACTAATGGTAAATATGATATGTAATTTTGGATTAAAAGTTTGTAAACGCTTAACCAAATCATCTAACTTTTCTAATAAATCATTTGGCTGCATCAATGATTTATAAAACCAATTGATTGGTCCTTTATGATTGTTGGCTACCACCTGCCCATTACCCAATGGAGCTTCATTCGTAAGATGATACAACCAAGCAGAACCTAATGTAATCACCAATCGATTGGCTGATTTTAAAAAATCATGCACTTCTAAAATAGTATGATTGATACCTTCTAATGCTGTATCTTTTTCTATAGCAGAAAAACGACTATGATGGTTCCAGCTATGCCAAAGATCATTGTGTAGAAATAAATCATCCGATTGATACTTTCTAATTTCCATTATTTCCGTCAATGCATTTATAACACTAACCGGATTGAATAAGATACCATATGGGTTTTCAGAGAGTTCAAATAAATGTGTCTTGAATTTTGCTCCAATATTTTCTGTAAAACAGGAACCAATCAATAGGAGCTTATCTCCATATTCAATGGGATATTTAGAGGGCTTAGCGTCTAATGTTAATTTGAATTTCATTTAAACAATCTTTGCTTCATTGATTCGTACAATACAATACCAGCAGCAACAGATACATTAAAGGAATCGAAATTAGTTGCCATCGGAATCTTGAAAAAATAATCTGCAGCCTTGGCTAAATAAGGTTGTACCCCTTTCCCTTCGTCTCCCATAATAATACAACTTGGAATGGTTAAATCTAATTCATGTACATTTTTATCTGCACGCATTTCACTTGTAAAAACTTGAATGCCATTCATATGTAAATCATCCACCGCTTTTAATAAACTAGAAACGCGGACAACATGTATATGTTCCAATGCACCTGCACTGCTTTTAAATGCCTCTTCATTCAATGCGCCAACGCCTTTATCTGGTATAATCAAAGCTTGCGCACCACAACAATGTATACTTCTACTAATGGCCCCAATATTACGTACATCGGTGACCCCATCTAACATCATAAACAAAGGAACCTCTCCTTTTGTAACTACAAAGTCAATCACTTCTTGCAAGTCTAAGTATTTGACATTGGATATAAATGCAAGTACCCCTTGGTGATTTGCTTTGGTCATGCCGTTCAATTTTTCAATGGGCACTAATTGAACAGGAATGGTATGCGTTTTAGCAAATTGCTTAATCTCATCTAAACCTTCACCTTGTGCATTTTTTTGTAATAATATTTTTTCAATATTTGCACCAGCATTCAATGACTCAATTAATGGTTGACGACCAATAATAAATTTACGTTCAGTCGTAAAACTTGGCCTAGGGCTAAATCTTCTTTGTCCTGTAAATCTTCTTTCTGGCCTGTTGTTTCTTTCCTGCATAAGTCAAAGTTATGGATTAAAATAAAAATCCCGTCCCAATTTGTGTCGAGACGGGATCTTTATTCAATCAATGAATTTATTTTAAACCAAAGGCTTTTTTAACCTTGGCAACATAATCTAATTTTTCCCAAGTGAATAACTCCACTTTCATGACCTTCTTTTTACCATCTGGAGTAGTGAATGTTTTAGTCACAGTTTCGTTCTTACGACCCATATGGCCATAAGCAGCAGTCTCACTGTACATTGGGGTTCTTAACTTTAATCTTTGCTCGATAAAGTAAGGACGCATATCAAAAATGCCTTCTACCAACTTACCAATTTGACCATCCGTCATTTTCACCTTAGCAGTACCATATGTATTTACGTTGATTGAAGTTGGCTTAGCCACACCAATCGCGTAAGACACCTGTACCAAAATTTCAGAAGCTACACCAGCAGCTACTAAATTCTTAGCAATATGACGTGTTGCATATGCAGCAGAACGGTCAACCTTACTTGGATCTTTACCAGAGAAGGCACCACCACCGTGTGCACCTTTACCACCGTAAGTATCTACGATAATCTTACGACCAGTTAATCCAGTGTCACCATGAGGACCACCAATTACAAACTTACCTGTTGGGTTAATATGGTACTTGATATCCTTGTTAAATAATTTTGCGTATTTCTTGTATTTCGCTTGTACTCTTGGAATCAAAATTTCAATAATATCTTTTTTGATTTTAGCCAACATTTTTGCTTCACCATCAAAATCATCGTGTTGAGTAGAAACCACAATCGCGTCAATTCTTACTGGCTCGTTTTTGTCGTTATACTCTAAAGTCACCTGAGATTTTGCATCTGGACGTAAATATTTAATAGCCTTGTTCTCTCTTCTTAATGCAGCTAATTCAATTAAAATTTTATGCGCTAAGTCCAAAGCCAATGGCATTAAGTCTTCAGTTTCATTGGTTGCATAACCAAACATCATCCCTTGGTCACCAGCACCTTGCTCTTCCTTCTTCTTTTTATCTACCCCTTGGTTGATATCAGCAGATTGTTCGTGGATCGCAGATAATACACCACAGCTATCTGCTTCAAACATATATTCACTCTTTGTGTAACCAATTTTCTTGATCACATCACGTGCAATTGTTTGAACATCTAAATAAGCTTTAGATTTTACTTCACCAGCCAAGATCACCTGACCTGTAGTTACTAAAGTTTCACAAGCCACTTTTGATTGTGGATCAAATGCTAAAAAATTATCGATTAAAGCGTCAGAAATCTGATCCGCTACTTTGTCTGGATGTCCTTCAGAAACACTTTCTGAGGTAAATAAATAAGGCATATTGTTTTATTTAGATGTTATTTTTAAAGAGCAAATATATTAAATTATCCTAATTAATATAGACTGAATTGTAGAATGGATTATAGATTGGTATAGTAAATACGCAACCTCATTCTGAACTTAGAATGTGATCCTCCACCCAATCTTACTCTACCTATTGCAGGTTGATTGCCCAAAGATGTAGATAAGTAATCTGTTATTTGGATTTTATTATAAGGATAAGGCTGTACGAATTTTATAGAATCGTTCACAGGTGCATATAATCTAAAATCAAATAATGAATCTGTTCTTGCAATTAACCCTTGAACATACCTACTTACGTTGAAATTGTAAGTAGCCACATTACTATAACCATTCAAGGATTTTGAGATTTTCTGTCCACCAAACTGTACTAATGCTTGAAAATTCATTGAGCCTGGATAATCATTTGGCACAGACCTTAACTGCTTAGTTGCTGTATCATATACCCCTAAGAATAAAAAATTAGGTGCGGTCATATAGCTGTCGGTAGTCATTAATCGTGCAGCATCTGGGACTTGTTCTGCAATCAATTCGGCCCTATGTATAATCTTGTTTTTAAAAGTCTTTAATCCAGGTACTTTAATTTTTACCATTGTACCAGGACTTGTTTGTACATATACTAATGAGTCTTTAGCAAAACCATTTAAATGACTCGCGATTTCTGAAGCTGCTCTGTTTCTTTGAATAAAGTTAGCATTTTGAAAAGCAGAATAACTAAACCTAAAATAAGTTACTAAAGTATCTCTGATCACACTTCCTGTTGCACTCGTAGAATAGTATAAAGCCAGTTTTGTATTGGAATCTAATAATGCCAATTGGATGAGTGCATTGTGGTTGTCAGCTGCATTTGTTGTTATAGCAAAACCAGGAAAAGCGTTGCGGAATGTTGTATCGTTTCGGTATACCCCATTGGAATCGTATGTTTTTAATAATTCAGTCCCAATTGATTGGTTCAATCTTAGACGAATTTGGTTAGATGCATTTTCGAATCGATCATTGATTGAATCTTTTGCACTTGCAAAATCAAAAAGTTTAGGATTACTAACTGCAACACCTTTTCTTAACCCATATGCATTGGCATAATTACTCGCATACAATTTACCTACTTCTAATGGTGTAGCTGGATCAATTTTATTGACATAAATTTTAACTGGCTTAGACGAGTCTCCGTAAAAGCCTTTATAACTTAAAACTAAAACCGCAGAATCTACAATGATACTGTCTTTTGTACCCTTAATATAGAAAGGATAAAAACTAGGCTTTAATTGCAGAAACATTGATGCACTTGTCTTTCCAAAAACTGGATCATTGTTAATATCGCCAAGCACTTGTAGGTCTGTTGGATAGATTCTTAATGAATCTTCTAAAACAATCGTTTCTGTTTCTACATCTATAACTGTGTCTCTGGTGTCGATAGCGTCTTTATTAAAAAACTCATCCACGCCTAACTCTGAAGTGCTAATTCTAGTACATGAAAAAAGTAATGTAACTGCGATTAAAATATAAGTGCCCCTTCTAGCTATATTGATAAATGCCATGTATAATTGCTTTATTTGCCTGCAAGTTCGTTGTATAAATCTAAATACTCTGTTAAATCAGAATCCCACCCATTAAAAGGCACTACTTTTTTACCTTTTACTGAAGCAAATTCTGAAACCAACTTCTTATCAATCACGTCTGATCCAAAAGAAATAGCATCCGCATAAGTCGCTCCACCTCTGAACATAGCAGAGTTGGACAATTCTTTAAATGCATCTAACTCTTTCTCTTTCACATTGGTATTGATCAAAGCCTTGGTCATAAAATCTTTTGGAAACTGTTCATCGAATGTATTTTGACCAATAGTGAACACCACTTTAGCATTGGAAAATACAGGTTCTTTCTTGAAAGCAGTTTTAATATAAGCCGGGATTAAACCGGTCATCCAACCACTACAGTGAATGATGTCTGGAGGCCAACCAAATTTCTTCACGGTCTCTAAAGCACCGCGGCAAAAGAAAATGGTTCTCATGGCGTTATCATCATACCAAGTTTCATTTTCATCATGAAATATATGCTTACGCTTAAAAAAGTCTTCATTCTCTAAAAAGTATACCTGTAATCTTGCATTGGGTAAGGAAGCAACCTTGATTTGTAATGGATAATCGTCGCTATCCACTTGAACATTGATCCCTGATAAACGAACTACTTCATGTAAACGATGTCTTCTTTCATTGATCATCCCAAATCTTGGCATAATACAACGGACTTCTAATCCACTGTCATTGCTTTTAATTGCGAGTTTATTGATCACCTCTGCAAATTCTGTCATCTCTAAATAAGGCGACATTTCTGTAGCAATGTATAAGATGCGTTTTTTTTCTGACATTCCTTTTATAGTTTAACTAAGTAACCTCTACGAGTTGGCAAAGGTACGGATTTTCAAGGACTTTATAAAACCCTAAAAAAGGCCAATTATTAAGGCTTTGTCAAGGGTATTCTAGACATTTGGTTGTAAATTGCGTGGCAACTGAAACCTTACAAAAATGGGAAAGTTTCTTAAAATCGGGTTCTTTTTTCTTTTGGGTATCGCTTTGATATGGTGGAGTTTACATCAAATTCCGGCCGAAGAATGGACAAAATTCACCCTTGCCCTAAAGCAATCAAAACTTTGGATTGTATTCCCTGTCTTTATAATACTTGGACTTTCTCATTTTTTACGTGCATTAAGATGGCGCTTGATTATGGAACCTTTGGGGTATCGACCAAGTATTGCAAATACCTATCTTGCCGTACTCATTGGTTATCTGGCGAATCTAGCCATCCCCCGACTTGGAGAAGTACTTAAATGTACATTATTGGCTAAGTATGAGCATGTACCTGCAGAGAAAATTGTGGGTACCATTGTCGCAGAAAGAGCATTTGATGTGATTAGCCTAGGCATCGTTTTTTTATTGGCACTTGGATTACAATTCAATGTCATTGAAGCTGGATGGAATCAACTAAAAAGTCAAGCCTCAGTCCCAGTCATTGATTCAAATAAGGGTGAGTGGAAAATATATGTTCTTATAGGCATCGGCATTGTATTGATAGCACTATATTTTATACTTAGAAAACGCATCCCTACAATCGTTGCCTCTATAAAAAATATTATAAGTGGAATTTGGGAAGGTGTAATGAGTGCTACTAAATTAAAACAACACAATTTATTTTTCCTTTACTCTTTTGGTATATGGTTTTTGTATTTACTAGCAACCTATGTAGGATTATATGCTACAGCGGGAACAAAGAGTAGTTTTGCCACAGCAATTAGTTGTTTAGCCTATGCAAGTATCGGTATGATCCTAACACCGGGTGGTATTGGCGCCTATGCTTATTTTATGGCAAAAGTATTAGAACTCAATGGGGTTGATTATACATTAGGCCTCGCCAATGGTACTTTGCAGTGGTTTTCACAATTCTTAATCGTAATCGTATTGGGTGGTCTCAGTCTAATTTTATTACCTATTATCAATAAACAAGCTAAGTAAGATGCGCGCAGTAGAACATATTGAAAAAAAAATCATGTCCCTTGCACAAGCAAAAGTATTTATGCAAGTTTGTAAAACCACTGGTAAGACAGTTGCATTTACCAATGGATGTTTTGATATTTTACATCCTGGTCATTTATTTTCATTGGCTCAATCAGCAAAAGAAGCAGATTTTTTATTGGTTGGTTTAAATAGTGACGCTAGTGTTAAAAAGCTGAAAGGTCCTGAGCGTCCAATTCATTCTGAATCAAGCAGGGCTTCAATATTGGCCAATTTGGTATTAGTGGATGTGGTAGTTGTCTTTGAAGAAGAAACACCGCTTCAATTAATTCAAACCCTCCTACCTGATGTGCTAGTAAAAGGTGGTGACTATACCATTGAAACAATCGTTGGTGCAAAAGAAGTGATTGCAAATGGAGGAAAAGTAATTATTAACCCAATTGTGGAAGGATTTTCCACGACAAATATTATTGAAAAAATAAAAAAATAAACATGCAATTTTTACAACAATTACAAATTCAAAAAGAAAACGAAGGCAGTTCTACAGGTGCGAAATGGATAAAAAGTAAGGGCGAATTGATCTTGTCTTTTTCTCCAGTTGATAATACAATGATTGGTGCTGTGACCACTACAGATAAGGCTGCATATGATCAAGTAATTGCAACTGCAAAAAATGCATTTGTGGAATGGCGTAATTGGCCAGCGCCAAAAAGAGGTGAAGTGGTTAGACAATTAGGCGAAGCTTTAAGAAAAGATAAAGCAGCACTTGGTCAATTGGTGAGTTATGAAATGGGAAAGAGTTTACAAGAGGGTTTAGGAGAAGTACAAGAGATGATAGATATCTGCGATTTTGCAGTGGGCTTATCAAGACAATTATATGGATTAACCATGCACAGCGAAAGACCATCGCATAGAATGTATGAACAATGGCATCCGATGGGTATTGTTGGTATCATTTCTGCTTTTAATTTTCCTGTGGCTGTATGGAGCTGGAATGCTGCATTGGCATGGGTTTGTGGTAATGTAACTGTTTGGAAGCCTAGTGAGAAAACCCCATTATGTGGAAATGCGATTCAAAAAATTGTAGAAAAAGTGTTTGCGGATAATGAGGTTCCAGAAGGTGTCAATAATTTAATTCAAGGAGGACGTGAAGTGGGAGAATGGATGACTAAGGATACCAATATTCCATTGGTTTCAGCGACTGGTTCTACGCGCATGGGCAAGGAATTAAATAAAGAAGTAGCAGGACGTTTAGGTAAAACAATTTTAGAATTAGGAGGCAATAATGCCATCATTATTACAGAACATGCCGATTTAGACATGTCCTTAATTGGTGCTGTTTTTGGAGCAGTAGGTACTGCAGGGCAAAGATGTACAAGTACCAGAAGGTTGATTATTCATGAAAAAATATATGATCAATTTGTAGCTAAATTAGTCAAAGCCTACCAACAAATTAAAATCGGAAATCCATTAGATAGTAATAACCATATGGGTCCATTGATTGATAAAGACGCAGTGAGGATGTATTTGAATTCAATTGAAGCATGTAAAAAAGAAGGTGGTCATTTTATAGTAGAAGGTGGCGTACTTGAAGGTGATGCATATGCAAGTGGTTGTTATGTAAAACCATGTATTGCAGAAGCGAAGCCTCAATTTCAAATTGTACAACATGAAACATTTGCTCCAATCTTATACCTTTTAAAATATAAGACCATCGAAGAAGCAATTGACATTCAAAACGGAGTTCCACAAGGTTTGTCTTCTGCAATCATGACATTAAATATGAGAGAATCAGAATTGTTTCTTTCTGCAAAAGGGAGCGATTGCGGTATAGCGAATGTTAATATTGGAACAAGTGGAGCTGAAATTGGCGGCGCATTTGGTGGTGAAAAAGAAACTGGAGGAGGAAGAGAAAGTGGATCTGATGCATGGAAAGCCTATATGCGTAGACAAACTAATACCATCAATTGGAGTACACAATTACCACTTGCTCAAGGTATCAAATTTGATTTCTAATTGTTACTATGTATAAATTTATCCTCACATTTTTTTTGTTCAGCTGTTCCCTACTTGCTTGGGGTCAGGATGCCACATTTTGGCATTGGAAAGACCTTGAAAAAGATGGCGTACATGGCGTGAGTCTTTTTAAAGCGCAGCAACTTTTAACAGACTTAAAGTTAAAACCCAAACCCATTATCATTGCCATATTAGATGGCGGTATTGATACAGCACATCTGCAAATAAAACCGATGCTATGGAACAACCCTAAGGAAATACCAGGCAATGGTTTGGATGATGACAAAAATGGATATATAGATGATGTGCATGGATGGAATTTTTTAGGCAATGCTGCTGGTCAAAATATCAACAAAGCATCTGATGAAAAATCAAGAATCTACCATCGCTATAAAAATGAATTCAAAAAAGAAATGATAGATAGTGCAGCTTGGGATGCAAAAAAGAAACAGGATTTTTACACATGGCAACAAGCCGCAGCTGAAATTATTTTTACGGAGGAAGATGCAGCCAATTTATCTTTTATTAAAATGGCAAGGAATGCAGTCGTTAAGATGGGAAGTATTTTAATTAGAGAAATAGAGGATACTAATTTTACAACAGAACAATTAGAAACTTATCAACCCATTGGGAAATTAACAGCAGATACAAAAATCTCCTACCTAAGAACGATGCAGGCTTTAGGCATTGATCGATTAACTGGGTATCATTCAATTATCGAGGATTTAAATGAATACATTTCAGGCAAAGACCAATCCGCTGTCTCTATAGACACACCTCCTGAAGATCTAAGAAAAAAGATTACCCAAGATCAATACGAGAATTTGAATGACCAATATTATGGTAACAATAATATTACTGGGCCAAATGCAAAACATGGGACGCATGTAGCAGGCTTAGCTGCTGGTATTGTAGATACTAATTTTACCAAATCCACATTTAGTAACCCTATTCAAATTATGGGGGTGCGCGTGGTTCCAGATGGAGATGAGTATGATAAGGATGTTGCTTTAGGCATAAGATATGCGGTTAACAATGGTGCCAAAGTTATTAATATGAGTTTTGGTAAATCTTTCTCCCCAGAACAAGCATGGGTAGATAGTGCTATTCGATATGCAGCATCAAAAGATGTATTAATCATTCATTCTGCAGGCAACGAATCATATGACTTAAATATCAAATCAGTCTACCCTAGCCCTGTCTCTAAAGTATTTAAAGACAAGTCAACTAATATGATTACTGTTGGAGCAAGTAGTGACCCAGTGATTGCAGAAAGTATCTTAACAGACTTTAGTAATTACGGCAATAAAATAGTGGATGTATTGAGCCCAGGCAACAAAATATTTTCAAGTTTACCCAATCAACAATATGGTTTTTTAAATGGCACAAGTATGTCAGCACCTATTTTAAGTCATATTGCAGCATTGGTTCGTGCTTATTTTCCTAAGCTTAGTGCGACTGAAGTTAAAGCTATACTTTTGCAAAGTAATTGGAAACCAAATGACCCAAATACCTTATTCCCTATTCCACAAAAAGACCAATCAAAAAAATTGAATGATATGAGTGCAGAAGGTGGCATTATCAATGCTGCACTAAGTATTCAAAATGCACACCAATATCTAAGAAATAAAAAATAAAACTCAATAATAAATAATACATGTCTAGACCAAGCACCACAGAGTACGCATCATTTTTTCAAACCTATATTAATTATACAAGTGGGAAGGATTATGAAATTTTAGTAAAACAATACCAAGACAGACTTGTAGATTCATGGAACGCTATACCACTTGAAAAAATCAAGTACGCTTATGGTCCAGATAAATGGACGATACAGCAAATGTTCCAACATGTGATTGATACAGAAAGAATTTTTGCTTACCGTGCACTTGCAATTGCAAGACAGGATAAAACAGCCTTGCCAGGCTTTGATGAGAATAGTTATGCAGCAAATGGAGATGCAAGCCACCGTAACTGGAAGGATATGTTAATTGAGTGGAGAACAGTAAGACAAGCGACTAATTTATTATTTGCATCCTTTACACCAGATCAATTAAAAACAAAAGGTAATTGTAATGGACATGATGTCACTGTAAATGCCTTAGGCTTTATCCTTTTTGGACATTCCCTGCATCACTTGCACGTATTGAAAGAGCGTTACGATGTGTAATATTTGAAAATTACCCTCTTTCTAAAATTGAATATGGCTGACAGGCAAAAAAAGAACCCCTAATTTTATTTAGGGGTTCTTTTTTTATATGAAATTTTAGAATTCTTGAATTGATTTGCACCGCATGCCAATCAATTTATATAATTACTTTGAAGCGTAAATATGTACTGCTAATTGAACTTGCGTATCAATAGCACCTACTCCGTAATTGATTCCAAATAAAGTTCTGTCAATTGGGAAGAAAGCTTCTGCAAAGAAACCTTTTTCGTCAGCGTTTCTGATGATTGCTTCAAAGCTGATCTCTTTTGTAATGCCCTTTAAGGTAACTGAACCAGATAATGTTGCTTTTTCTGCAGTTGTATATTTTACAGCACTGATATTAAAAGTTGCTTCACCAAATTTAGCTACATCAAAAAAGTCAGCAGTAGATAAGTGACCAGCTAATTTATCGCCAGCAGCATCTGTTACTTTCATTCCAGCAACATCCACCACAAATGATCCACCTACTAATTTACCACCGTCTACTTTAACAGATCCAGACTTCACTGGGAAATAACCAGTATGGAAATCGGACTTTTTAGAACCTGTAAAATCTACTTTACTTTTTTGTACTGTCACTGTAAAAGTTTCAACTGCTTTTGTAGATCTTGGGTTGTTGAAAGAGAATAATACCAACGTCGCTAATGCGAATGCCGAAGAAAGAATGATTTTTTTCATATTTGTTGTTTTAAATTTTAAAATTTGCTAATTGCTTAGGTATAACAAAATAGGGCTCTTTTTGTTTAATTTGATGTTAAATAAGGAACAATCTTTTGTTTATTCTATTGTTAATAGCTTCCCGAAGATATAAAACAATGTTTAAACAACGAAATAAATGATTATAGCTATTTTTCAATCTATTTTCCCCTCATAATCTGCCTTTTATGGATTATCTTTGCCAAAATTTCAGATTATGAACCTGCATGAATATCAAGCAAAAGAGTTGCTTAAAAAGTACAATGTTCCTGTTCAAGAAGGTGTAGCCGTTGATAACGTTAAAGACGCTGTAGCTGCCTACCAAAAGATTGCAACAGATACCAATAACAAATTTGCGGTTGTAAAAGCTCAGATTCACGCAGGTGGACGTGGTAAGGGTAAAATAAATGGTTCAGAACAAAGGGGTGTAGCTGTTGGTAAATCTGCAGAAGACATCGAAAACTTTGCAAAAAATATTCTTGGTGGCACTTTGGTGACCATACAAACTGGCCCGGCCGGTAAATTAGTTAGCAAAATTTTAGTGGCACAAGACGTTTATTATGAAGGTCCTCAACCAACTAAAGAATTATACTTGTCTATCTTATTAGATCGTGCTAAAGGCATGAATGTAGTAATGTATAGCACAGAAGGTGGTATGGATATCGAAGAGGTAGCCCATAATACGCCAGAAAAAATATTCAAAGAATGGGTACACCCTGGTGGTGGATTACAAGGTTTCCAAGCAAGAAAAATAGCATTCAACTTAGGTTTAAGTGGAGATGCTTTTAAAAGCTGCGTGAAATTTGTGACTAATTTATACAATGCATACGTAGGATTAGACTGTGGTATGTTAGAGATCAATCCTCTTTTCAAAACTGCTGATGACAAAATCATTGCAGTTGATTGTAAAATGAATATTGACGATAGCGCTTTAATGCGTCATCCAGATTTATTAGCAATGAGAGATGTTACGGAAGAAGATCCTACAGAAGTAGAAGCAGGTGAATTCAATTTAAACTTTGTGAAATTAGACGGTAACGTAGGTTGTATGGTGAACGGAGCTGGTTTGGCAATGGCCACAATGGATATGATTAAATTAAGTGGTGGTGAGCCAGCTAACTTCTTAGACGTTGGAGGTTCTGCGAATGCACAAACAGTGGAAGCAGGATTTAGAATTATCATGAAAGATCCTAATGTAAAAGCGATCTTAATCAATATTTTCGGTGGTATCGTTCGTTGTGATCGTGTTGCTGCAGGTGTTATTGAAGCATTCAACAAGTTAAGCAATATCGACATTCCTATCATTGTACGTTTACAAGGTACCAATGCGGTTGAAGCAAAAAAATTAATTGATGAAAGTGGATTGAAAGTTCAATCTGCAATCTTATTGAGTGAAGCGGCAGATTTGGTGAAGCAAGCTGTAGCGTAGTTTTTACAAGCATTCATTAAAAAAATGAAACGCTTGTAAAAACACTCAAATGATTATAAAAATACCCAACATGTCCGTTGGGTATTTTTTATTCCACTACCCTTACCTCAGTTAATCCACTAAAAGAATACACATGACCAGTGGATAATTCAACACATTCAATTCGAATGCGGCGTTTTTTAATTTTTTTGAATCGCTTACCTTTCTCTGTTTCAAATAAAGCACCATCAGGCAAATGTGCAACAAATGCCATCCCCTCTTTTTTAACTTTATCATAACGTCTCAAAACCAATAATAGTGCAGTTTCCCCATTGGCTGTTGCAGCTGGGTTGAGTACTGTTTTTTTAAGTGACTTTTTAATATCTATGGGAAATAAATCTCGTTGAATAAAGTCTGTTAGTAATAAACCATATAGGTATTTCCATTCTTTACCATGTGCTTCTACCCTGTTTTTATATTGCTCGTAACATAGTAAATGACCCAATTCATGTAAGAGGGTGATTAAAAATTCATATTGATTTAAATTGCCATTGACTGAAATCTTATGGTTGGCACCCATGAGCGGATGTCGATAATCACCCAATACAGACTTCCTTGCTTTGGTGACTGTTAAGTGTAATTTGTATTGATGAATCAAGGCCAAGACAGGCTCAAAAGCACCCTCAGGTAAATATGCTTTTAGCGCGTGAAGTGGATGTTCAACTTTTGACAATTGATTTGATTTAAGCGTCTTTTTTTATTTTTGTCCACCCTATTTCAATCCAAGTATACAATAGATACAAAACCATTGCAATCATTAAATTATAGTTGCCAATAGGTGCTTTTTTCTGGATAGCATACCATAATGCTGCCCCACCAAAAATAATAAACTTAAGCATGGCCCCAGTCATCACAGATCGAACCATCACATTGGGTTTACTGAGGTCTACTTGACTAATTCTTTTGAAATTAAAAAAAGCTATTATAAATAAAATACCATTGACTACTAGGATAAATTGACTATTGATTGCATTCAAAATAAAAAAGTTTTGTTGCAATAACATAAGCGCAAATACAGCAAAAAACAAGGCAAATACCGGAAGAAATTTTTTTTGAAAATAGATATTCATTTACTTTTTTGATTTAAGTTGGGTATCTCTAACGATTTTGAATAATGAAAATACAATAAAAAATGAAGGTAGCATCCACAAAAACAGAGGTGTTACCCTTCCCATTTTTTGATCAATATATTTCCCTAAAAAGATCAAAAGGGTTAATACAATAGCCCATTGGCTAGCAAGACCAGCGAACTTACCCCATTGAATTTGATTGGTTTTATTATTCATCTTCACACAATTAGTCTAAAGAGGGCAAACTTTCAGGAAGCGAAAGAGGTATAGTATCCAATTGTTGAGGGTTCCCTTCTGATAATACTTTTTTGATGCCTTCTATGTACTGCTCTTTATAATGAACTGCTTGTTCTAAAGAATCAGTTCGAATTTTAAGCAATTCTAATGCTGATCGGCTTTCCTTAGTCCCGTATCCAGGAATATAATATTTTAAGGGTGTAAAAGCAATTAAAGCAATTGTTAATCCGACTAAAAACATAAAAGCAATACTGAATCCTAAATACACTGATTTTCTGGATAATCTAAAAGCAATGACCTCGTCATAGGTGTCCTCGTTGGTCACTACCAATCGATACGTACTGCTACGTCTTTTAAAAGTATTGTTAATATCTAAGTTTGACATAATCTTTAATCTCTATAAAGGTACAACCTTTGCTTTATTTAAACAGAATATGACGTATTTTTAAAGTGTTTTTAACCCTATGCAACAAGATAATACATATCCAAAGATCAAAAGCTTTATTTGCTTGTTTGCAATGGCCATACTATTCCTTATTGGCAATCCAATCTATGCTCAGGATACAACAAAATCAATCCTAGATGTAAATAATACAAAAATTGTAAAAAAAACCAACCAATTTTTAGATACAACCCAAAAAAAGATCAACAACTTTATCAGTAAAAAAATTGAAAGAGTAAAAGATAGCTTGAATAATAAGACGAATAAACTTCTGGAAAAAACTGGCATTAATGAAATAGACAAGCCACTCCCCTATGAGCGATTATTGGATAAGAAATATACCCTTGGGCGTCGTGCTTACCAAAATACCGTATCGCAGTTTAATTATTTATTCAATGCTGAGATTGCTTTAGATGAAATCATCCAAAAAGCAAGAGATATAAATGAAGATGATTACACGGAATTACTCCCTTTTTATGATTATGATTTAAGCATAACTGCAAAAGAATCGATTGATTCAATCATATATAGGTGTAATGCTAATATTGTATTACACGATTTAAGAAGTAACTATGTAGATGACGCCTATTTATTATTGGCAAAGTCTTATCTTTTTCATAAAAATTTTGACACTGCTGGAAGTATATTACAATTCATCAACTATTCATTTTATGATAAGGAAGATGGCGCTGATCAAAACATTGGTAGCAATTTAAATAAATCTGGCAAATTCAGTATTGCCTCAGCAGAAAATAATCGAGTTTGGGAAAACAAGAATGTCAGAAATGAAAGTATGATATGGCAAGCGAGAAATTATTTTGAAGCTGGTGAAATTAATGAAGGGATCAGTTTATTACAATTATTAAAAACAGATCTAGGCTTTCCAAAGCGTTTATATCCCTTTTTATTCGAACAATTGGCATATGGCTATTACTTATCTGGCATCAATGATAGTGCAGCAAATTATCTTATCAAAGGATTAGACAATGCGCCAGATTTAAGCACTAAAGCAAGATGGTCCTATTTAATTGCACAATTGTATGAAAAGGAACAAAAAGCTAACCTAGCCTATATATGGTATAAAAAAGCTAGTGCAATTGTATCCAATCCTGTTATTGCAGTTTATGCCAATATTTATATGGCAAGTATTGAAGCGAATCGTGGAGAAAAATCATGGGAAAATTTAGCCAACGCATTGGAGCGTATGTTAAAGAAAGACAAATACAGTGCCTTTGCCGATATTGTTTATTATGAAATGGCACAACTAGCCCTTCGCAATCAGGCAGCTTCAAAAGCAAATCAATGGCTGATTGCATCTATTCAGAAAAATGAAAAAAATAATAAACTAAAACAAAAGGCGCTAGTTCAATTAGGTGCTTTAAATTATAATGTGGATCAATTTTCAGTTGCAAAAATTGCATATGACAATTTGAACGAGCTGTTAAAATCATATCCTAATTATGACCAAATTACTTTACGAAAAAAGTGGATTGACAAAATAGCCAACTTAGACGAATTGATTGCCAATGAAGATAGTTTGCAAATGATTTATGCTGCTCCAAAAAAGGATCAAATTCAAATTGCAAAACAATGGCAAAAAAGAGCCATTTTAATCAAGTCTCAACAAAAGAATTTATTGACTGACCCAAATAAGAAAACAGCAGCATCTGAAAATGTGAATTCAAAGAATCAATATAATAACTCAGGCTACACATTTAGTAATGCATTTTCAAATCCAACAACAAAAAAAGTTGCACAAACAGACTTCTACTTTGACAACCCTCAAAATGTTAGTATGGGTGTTACAAACTTTATTAAAAAATGGGGGGATAGGCCAAATGTCGACAACTGGCGTAGAAAAATAACAATACAATTAACAAGAACAAATCAAGTAAATACCAATATAGATAATACTCCAGCTTCTACACAGTTGAATACAGCGCTAGTTTTGAATAAAAGTATTAAGTCAACAAACCAAGAGAAAGATAGTACTGAGGATCTTGCCATCCAATTGATTCAAACTGAAACAGATTTGACACAATCCAAAATTAATTGGAATAATAATAGCTTATCCATTGCAAAAATATTTTTATACGAACTGAATGATTTTGAAAAAGCTTTACCTAGATACCAAGCGGTGATTCAAAAAAATATTGATTCTAATGTGACTGAAAGTGCTTTACTAGATTTAGCAAGCCATTATACCCATATTGGGCAATACACCAGTGCTGATAGCTTAATAAAGCTCATCACAAGTCAATTCCCTGAAGGTATTTATGTAAAAAAGAAGCAAGCCAAAGAAAATCTAGAACGTATTAATAAAAATAGTTCAGAGGCATATCAAACAGCTTATTTTTTAGCACAAATTGGAGATTGGGATCAATTTAGTGCACAGATGGATTCAGTTCAAACGCAATTCAAGGGCACAAGGTTTCAAACCCCCTACCAGTTTTTAAAAGTAAAAATGTATGCACAATTAGGTAAAGACAGCATAGCGATTGTATCCTTAAATGATATTATTGAAAAAAACAAGAGTGAGTCCATCAAAGCAAGGGCTAAAAATATTATCACTGAGATTAATAACAGAAAAGCAACCGAAGCCTATCTTGCCACTTTACAAATAGCTAAACCAACTAAAGTAGTCAATACCCAAGAAGAAGCCCTTGAGCAAAGCAAAGCGCCTACTAACATATTAAAGAATGACAGTAGTTTAAATAGAATCGGCAAACTTAATAATATAGCACCTGTTTCAATTAAAAAAGATAGTGCTCAAACTCTAGCAGTAACAAATCAAATTGTTTTTAACAAGGATAGCCTAGAACAACATTATATTGCTTTACAAACATTCAATGTTTCAGCTGTTTTTGTAAAAGAAATTCAAAATGCATTCAAAGATTTTAATACTGAAACATTCAGAAAGTTGAACTTATCAGTCACTTATGTTCAATTTACCGATCAAAATCATATTGTATGGATTGGGCCATTTACAAATGCACCTGAAGGTCTAGCCTATATCAATCAAGTGAAGCCAAGATTAAGTTCAGAAATTATTTCGTTCATTGCTAAAAAACAATACGATCTAACATTGATTGGAAAATCAAATATTATTTTAATTAACAATCAGGAGCAATTAGATCAATATAAGCGTGACAAATCAAATTATTATTTTAAACCTTAAATGGTAAAAAGTGAATTCAGAAAATAAAACAACAACAAAAGAAATTAAAAAAGAACCTAAGCATTGGGTAAAGCTATTTTGGAAATATTACCTAATTGCAGTAGGCATCTTTTTACTATTTATCCTAATGCTCAATTTTGGATGGATTGGCGATATGCCCGATCTTGATGATATTGAAAACCCAACAGCTTCTTTGGCAAGTCAAGTCTATGCTCAAGATGGTACCCCCATGGGTAAGTTTTATTTAGAAGACAGAATCAGTGTGAAATATAGAGATATCAGCCCCTATTTATTACAAGCACTGGTTGCGACAGAAGATAAAAGATTTTACGATCATTACGGTATTGACGGTGAGGGATTATTGAGAGCGGTCGCTTTTCTGGGAAGCCAAGGTGGTGCATCTACCATCACTATGCAGACTGCAAAAAACTTATTTACGGATAACTGGGGCACCAAAAATAAACTCTTAAGAATCATTCAAAAAATTAAAGAGAGCATCATTGCCATTAAATTAGAACGCAATTTCACTAAGCAAGAAATCATCACTTTGTATTTAAACACAGTTCCGTTTAGTGAAAATTTATTTGGGGTAAGCAATGCATCTAGATCCTTTTTTCAAAAAGAACCAGATCGTTTAACTATCGAAGAAGCTGCTTTGCTAATTGGCATGATCAATGCCCCTACTAAATACAATCCCAACAGGAATCCTAAATTAGCCATTGAAAGAAGAAACTTGGTATTGAACAGAATGGCTGGTCAAAAATATATCACCAACGATCAAGCAGCACAATTAAAAGCATTGCCATTGGTCACTAACTTTAAGAAGCTTGACGAAAACAATGGATTAGGTCCCTACTTTAGAAGTTACCTTGGAGAATACATGAAAAAATGGTGTAAGGAGCATAAGAAAAACAATGGCGATGCTTATAACCTATACAGAGATGGTTTAAAAATTTACACTACCATTAATCCTCGCATGCAATTGTATGCTGAGGAAGCAGTTGCAAGGCATATGGCCTACTTACAAAAAGAATTTAACAAACAATCTAATATCAAAACAGGTGCAGTTTGGAAAGACTTTAACAATCAATTGGAATTAGCTGTAAAACAAACCGATCGTTGGAGGAATTTGAAAAGAGAGGAAATGGAAGAAACAGATATCAGAAAAACATTTGATGAGGTATTACCAATGCGTGTTTTTGCTTGGAATAAAAATAGGTTTATAGATACCATCATGACGCCAATGGATTCCTTAAAGTACCATAAGCAAATGCTACAAACTGGTTTCTTAGCTGTGGATCCTTTCACAGGTGAAGTCAAAGCTTGGGTGGGTGGGATTGACTTTAAAACATTTAAATACGACCACGTCAATATCAATACAAGAAGACAAGTAGGTTCTACCATGAAGCCTTTATTGTATTCTTTAGCCATTGAAAAAGCTGGCTTTACCCCATTTAGTATTGTACAAGATCAACAACAAAATTTTGAAGGTTATGGCATGGTACCCAATACGCCAAAATCTTGTACAGGACAAGCTATGCCTATGGCACAAGCTTTAGCTGAATCTAGAAACTGCGCCACTGCCTATATCATGAAACAAATTAATGGGGATGGCAATGAAGCAGCAAAAGAATTAGTTGCCTATTTAAAAAAATCCAATATTCAAGCCGATATCCCTGCCTATCCTTCTATTGCTTTAGGTGCTTGCGAAGTGTCCTTGTTTGAAATGGTGCAAGCCTATACGATGTTCCCAGGTGGAGGTTATAATGCCCAACCATTTTTTATCAATCGTATCGAAGATAAAAATGGCAATGTATTAGAAAGCTTCTCCCCACAAAGAAGAAAAGTGATTAGTGAATTAACTGCCTACTCAATGGTGAGTATGATGGAGGGGGTGATTTCTAAAGGTACTGGTAGAAGTATGTATTCTTATGATATTGGAACGCAAGCTGTCGCAGGTAAAACTGGAACGACCAATGACAATAGTGATTTATGGTTTATGGGTTATACGCCACAAATACTTGCAGGTGCATGGGTAGGTGCAGATGATCGCTACATTCGTTTTACAGATAATTATTTTGGACAAGGTGCACATGGCTCCTTACCTATTTGGGCCTATTTTATGAATAAGGTGGCAAATGATCCTGCAAGTAATTTAGATAGAAACGCAAGTTTTGTCAGACCGGATAATTTAAGTACCGACTTTAATGTCAATTTTGTTGGCAAGGACTCAAGTATTGATTTAACAGTCCCAGATGAGGATGCAGAAGGTATTGAAGCCGAATCGGATTACAGTTTAATTTCAAATAACGAACCAACTGTTGAAACACCTGCTACAAATAATCAACCAGTCAATAAATCAACCCTGCCTAAAAAGCCAGTTGTAGAACCTAAACAAGCCACTACACCTGCCACAAAGCCAAAAGCTGTCATGCCAAAGAAACAACAATAAATAAAGTTGGAAATTTGAAAAATGAAATTATATAAAAAATGAATTGACTATAAAAGTGACTTATTTTCAGTCTAATCTTTTTGTTGCAATGCATATTGCAAAGTAAAATGATGGTAACTATTTTTTTGAAAAAATCCTGTACCATATTGAAATTGAATTCTTTTATAGGGGAACCCAAAACCTGCACTCAATCCATTCAAACTATTTGGCTGATTGGGAAGATTTAATTCGAATCTTCGTGCAAAATGATAGCCAAGATCTAATTCAAAGTTTTCTCCAATGTACAATTGAGATCCCAATACAAGGTGGTTAAAAATATTTTGAAGTGACCCAGGTTTTTGAAACCCCTCCGCATTGTAAAAATCGAGGTCATAGTAGTTATCATTCCAAACAGATAATCGTTCTGCTGTCACTGAAAATTGCAAGGGTGCATTCGCTAATTTTTTGGACCAACCAAGTATTAAATTCAAAGGAAGTTCTTCCTTTTCTTGAAAATATTTTAATTGCGTCCCTACATTTTGCAATAAAATACTCCATTGTGACAAGCTGTTATTTGAAATGTATCTCACACCCACATCCATTGCAATGCCATTAGATGTGTATGAACCATAATTGGATTGAATAAATTTTATTTGTGTGCCAAAATTAAAATTTTCCAGATAGGTTTTTGCAATACCCACCTGAATTGCATATTCATTGGGGTTAATGCTACCATATTCATTGCCTAATACATCTGTTTGTGCAATACTTCCGTAGTCCATATAGTGCACGCCCCATCCTATCACCCAATCGGATTTTAATTTATTTGCCCCATTTAAATCATACTGTTGTATGCCTGCAAAATAGGGCTTCACACTTACTTGTAATTCCTTGTCTAATTTGGTTGTTAATAATGCGGGTTGCATCATAGCTAAACCAAGGTCATTCCCAATTGAACTAATATTCAGTCCACCTAAACTTGTTGCTTTTGCAGAATAAGGCAATTTTAAAAATTGGTAGACTGCATTCCCTGCTGTAGACTGAGCAAAAAGGGCATTGCCTCCTATGAAATAACTGCTATTTAAATAGCAGGTAATAAAAAACCCTAGCTTGTAGATGAATTGTATACCACGCATGTAACAAAGCTAGGGTTTGGAATTTAAAAATCAATTAAACAAGGGCTAAATCTAGCACCTGTTGCATATTTTTCACATAATAAAACTTGACCCCTTTAATAAAAGCTTGGTCAATTTCATTTACATCTTTTTCATTTTGCCAACAAAGAATAATTTCTTTCATACCAGCTCTTTTAGCAGCTAAGATTTTTTCTTTTATTCCTCCTACTGGCAAGACTTGACCTCTAAGTGTGATCTCTCCAGTCATTGCCAAAAATGGCTTCACTTTCCTACCCGTATAGGCCGAACTTAAAGCAGTTAAAATGGTGATGCCCGCACTTGGACCATCCTTAGGAACCGCACCTTCAGGAACGTGCATATGAACAGACTTGGTATTAAATAGTGCAGGATCTACACCAATTTTTTTTGCGTTGGCTTGTAGATAGGTCATGGCAGTTGTCGCACTTTCCTTCATCACATTACCCAAATTTCCAGTTAATTTTAATTCACCTTTCCCTTCTGAAAGCAAGGTCTCAATAAATAAAATATCACCTCCCACATAAGTCCAAGCTAAACCTACAGCGACACCTGGCATGTTCACTGTCTTATAAATTTCATTGCTATACCTTGGCTGTCCTAAAATTTTAAGTAGGTCTAATTTACTTACAGTAGGCTTGATTTTATGTTTGTAAGCAATTTGTTTTGCTTGATAACGCATGATCGAAGCCAATTGACGATCCAATTCACGCACTCCACTTTCTCTTGTATAATCCTCAATTACTTTTTCCAACACATTATCTTGTATTTTGAAATTGTATTTCTCTAAACCATGTAATGATTTTTGCTTAGGGAATAAATGTCTTTTCGCAATTTCAACTTTTTCCTCTACAGCATAACCACTCAGATCAATGATTTCTAAACGATCTCTTAAAGCAGGCTGAATTTGACTGATATCATTTGCTGTTGCAATAAATAAAGTCTTACTTAGATCATATTCTGATTCTAAGTAATTATCATAAAAACTGTGGTTTTGTTCTGGATCTAATACTTCTAGTAATGCCGAAGATGGATCTCCTCTTTGGTCTTTGCCAATTTTATCAATCTCATCTAAAATCATGACAGGATTAGATGTTTTTACTTTACGAATGCTTTGAATGATTCTTCCAGGCATGGCTCCAATATAGGTTTTTCGATGCCCTCTGATTTCACTTTCATCATGAAGACCGCCTAAACTAACTCGGGTATATTTTCTGCCAATCGCATGTGCAATGGACCTGCCTAAAGATGTTTTACCAATCCCTGGAGGGCCAAGGAAACAAAGTATTGGGCTTTTCATATCACCCTTCAATTTCAAGACAGCTAAGTATTCTAAAATACGATTTTTGATTTTTCCCATGCCATAATGATCATCATCTAACACTTTTTTTGCGTGCTTTAAATCATAGTTGTCGTCTGTATACGCATCCCATGGAAGGTCTAATAATAAATCTAGGTGATTGTATACAACAGAATAATCTGGTGTGCTTGGATGCATACGCTCCAATTTTTCTAACCCATTTTGAAATAATTTCTTTGCAGCTTCTGGCCATTTTTTGCCTTCTGCCTTCTTCTTCATTTCAGCCACTTCGCGTTCGTTAGGATCACCTCCTAACTCATCCTTGATACTCTTAAGTTGTTGTTGTAAAAAATAATCCCTTTGTTGTTTGTCAATTTCTGTTCTGGTCTTATTGGCAACTTTATTCTTTAGCTCTACAAATTGTAATTCTTTTTGCAAATACTCCACCAATTTTTCGGCTTTCTCTTTGACACCATTGATTTCTAATAAGCCTTGCTTTTCTTGTAAATCAATATTCAAGTTGCTCCCAACAAAATTGACTAAGAAAATAGGGCTTTCAATATTTTTTAAGATCATGGTCGCCTCGGAAGGAAAATTAGGAGACAACTGAATGATCTGTGCAGCTAAATCTTTAATAGTAGACAATAATGCTTCAAAATGTTTATCGTCTTTTTGCACAGGTGCCTCTTCTATTAATTTTACTTTCCCTTTAAAAAATGGATCTTCCTCTACCATCTCCAATAACTCAAAACGCTTTTTACCTTGAATAATAATGGTGGTGCCCCCGTCTTGCATCTTGATCATTTTAATGATCTTAGCCACGGTACCTATCGCACATAAATCTGCTGGAATTGGATCTTCAATATTTCCATCTTTCTGCGCCAACACACCTACTAATTTATCTTTAGCATAAGCCGCTTTCACTGCTTGAATGCTTTTATCTCTTCCAACTGTAATAGGAATAACTACCCCAGGAAACAATACGGTATTTCTTAAAGGTAGGATTGGGATCATTTCTTCTATAACAAGCGGTGGTTCATTTTCCATATCCTGCTCGTTAAATGTGAATAAGGGGATGTATTCGTTGTCTTCTTCTGTTTTAAATAAAAATTGTTTATCCAATGTCTTAAGTTTTATAAATTCTAGTCAAAATGACATACACCTTTGTTGATGCATAGGTTATATCCGTCTGCATATATATAGGCAATATTGGTGCCAAAAGGAATCAAATGTAAGAAAACCACCTTGAGTTAGGCACAAAAAAAATCCTTTCCGAAATTTCGGAAAGGACCTTCTTGCAAGAAGTTATTTAAAAAACTTCTAAGACTACTTAGTAGCAGCAGAATCAGTAGCAGTTGAATCCATTGACATAGCAGCAGAATCAACAGCAACAGCAGCTGTATCAACAGTTGCAGCAGCAGAATCAGTTGTAGCTTCAGTAGAAGCACCACCACATGCAGTTAAAGCAGCGATAGCGAAGATTGCGAATACTTTTTTCATTTTTAATGTTTTAA
>Ga0079300_10000066_pt1 | contig 29368 bp, 25 predicted proteins | sample Wag4_2014_7_11_FD_74799 | JGI IMG/M metagenome (GOLD analysis project Ga0079300, IMG submission 74799) | Fresh water microbial communities from Ohio, USA - Utica-2 Time Series HT 2014_7_11 | ecosystem: Environmental > Aquatic > Freshwater > Water tank | place: USA: Ohio | collected 2014-07-11
CGGGGCGGAAGGGCGGCGCGGGCGACGGCGGGGGGGGTCATGTCGACCATGTATTCCCTGATGCGTAGAGGGGCGCGCACCGGATCAGTCCGGTCCGCGCCCCCCCAATGAGTCTTGCCAAGGGCCCGTTGGCCGGGCCGCGGCGATTAGTGATGCGAGTCCGACTTGAAAACCGGCGGATCGCTGAACTGGTGGAACGGCGGCGGCGAAGACAGCGTCCACTCGAGGGTGGTGGCCCCTTCGCCCCAAGGGTTGGCCTCGGCCTTGCGGCGACGGATCGCCGCCTCGAGGAGAACCACGAGGAAGACGCCAACGCCAGCCACGGTGATCAGGTAGCCGTCAGTCGAAATCCCATTCCAGAAGCTGAACGCCTCCGGGTAGTCGACGTATCGCCGGGGCATGCCCTGGAGACCCAGGAAATGCTGCGGGAAGAAGATCAGGTTCACGCCGACGAAGGTGATCCAGAAGTGGGTCGCGCCGAGGAACTCGTTGTACTTCACGCCCCACATCTTCTCGAACCAGTAGTAGAAGCCGGCGAAGATTGCGAACACGGCGCCCAGGCTGAGCACGTAGTGGAAGTGCGCCACCACGTAGTAGGTGTCGTGCAGGCTGTAGTCGATACCGGCATTGGCCAGCACCACGCCCGTGACGCCGCCGACCGTGAAGAGGAAGATGAAGCCGATCGCCCAGAGCATGGGCGTCTTGAAGTCCAGCGAGCCGCCCCACATGGTCGCGATCCACGAGAAGACCTTCACCCCGGTGGGCACCGCGATGACCATTGTGGCCGCCACGAAATAGGCGCGCAGGTCGACGGGCATCCCCACCGTGTACATGTGGTGCGCCCAGACGATGAAGCCGACGAAGCCGATGGCCACCATGGCGTAGGCCATGGCGAGGTAGCCGAAGATGGGCTTCTTGGAGAAGGTCGAGACGATGTGGCTGATGATGCCGAAGCCGGGCAGGATCAGGATGTAGACTTCAGGATGGCCGAAGAACCAGAACAGGTGCTGGAACATGACCGGATCGCCGCCACCGGCGGGATCAAAGAAGTGGGTACCAAAATTCCGGTCCGTCAGCAGCATGGTGATGGCGCCAGCCAGCACGGGCAGGGACAAGAGCAGGAGGAAGGCCGTCACCAGCACCGACCAGGCGAACAGCGGCATCTGGTGCAGGGTCATGCCCGGCGCACGCATGTTGAAGATGGTGGTGATGAAATTGATCGCCCCCAGGATGGAGCTCGCACCGGCCAGGTGGAGCGACAGGATGGCGAGGTCCATGGCAGGGCCGGTATGGCCCGAAGTCGACAGGGGTGGGTAGATCGTCCACCCGCCGCCGAAGCCCTTGCCCGGCCCACCGTCCACGAAGAGGGAGAGGCAGAGCAGGATCCAGGCGGCCACCAGGAGCCAGAACGAGACGTTGTTCATCCGCGGGAAGGCCATGTCCGGCGCGCCGATCATGATCGGGACGAACCAGTTACCAAAGCCGCCGATCATGGCCGGCATGACCATGAAGAAGATCATGATCAGGGCGTGGGCAGTGACCACAACATTGTAGCCGTGGTTCGAAGCCTCGACGAGCCCGAGCTGGTCGAGCCAGCCCCCCTTGACGAAGAGCTGCAGGCCAGGCTCGGCCAGTTCAAGCCGGATCAGCCCGGACAGGGCGCCGCCCACAATCCCGGCCATGATGGCGAACAGGATGTAGAGGGTACCGATGTCCTTGTGGTTGGTGGAGAAGAGCCACCGCACCAGGAAGGGCGGCTTGTGGTCGTGATCATCAGCGTGATGAGCGGCGGATGCGTGGGCCATTTGTATTGTCCTGACCTCAGTTCGACGCCGGCGCCGCGGCGGGCGCAGGCGTTGCGGAAGACGCCGGCGCTGCAGCAGGAGCCGCGGCCGGAGTTGCTGCCGGCACTGTGGCTGGAGCCGAGGCCGGGATGACTGCGGGCGTTGCGGCGGGGGTCGCCGCGGTAACGGGAGCCGGAGCGCCGCCAACCTTGTAGCCGCCCTTCGATGCGGTCCAGGCGTCGAATTCGGCCTGGCTCACCGCGCGAACCTCGATGGGCATGTAAGCGTGCTGGACGCCGCAAAGCTCGCGGCAGTTACCGTAGTAGATTCCGGGTTTCTCGATCGTGAACCAGGTCTCGTTCACGCGGCCGGGGACAGCATCCGCGATGACGCCGAAGGCGGGCACAGCAAAGGCGTGGATCACGTCCGCACCCGTTACCAGCACCCTCACGGGCTTGCCCACGGGAACCACCAGGGGTTCGGTCGCGGCGAGGAGGTAGGGAACCTTCTGGGCGGTGGCCTTGTCCTCGGGCAGGACATTCGAGACGAATTCGCTGATCCCGTTGTCGGGATACTCGTAGCCCCAGTACCACTGGTAGCCGGTGGCCTTCACCGTCATGTAGGGCTTGGGCATGTCGTGATAGGCATAGAGAAGTCGGAACGAAAACACCGAGATGACGGTCAGGATCAGGATGGGAACAATGGTCCAGACCACCTCGACCAGGGTGTTGTGGCTCCACTTCGCCGGGGTTGGATTGGCCCTCTTGTTGTAGCGGACCATGACCCAGACAAGCAGGGCGAGCACGAACAGCACGATGCCCGTGATGATCGGCAGAAGAATCGCATCGTGGAAGAAGGTCGCGTCGTGCTTGAGCGGGGTAACCCCCTGCTGCAGGCCGATCGCGCCAGGGGTCGGTTGCCCGACCAAGTTTCCGGCGGCCAGGGCAGGAAGCCCCCAGACCACCGCCATCGCAGTTGCGGCTGTCGCTGCGAACCGCGCCCGAATGCCTTGAACCCTAGACTTCATGTCCCCTCGGTCGTTACTCGCGGACGAAATGCGCCCGAAAGGGGCAGCCCCGCCGACGTCTCTGAAGACAGCGCCGCCGGTTACCCGAGGCCTCGGTTCTTCGAGCGCGTACATAGGCGCTCGCGTCGACCTTGCCAAGCGCTCCAAACGCTTTCCGAAGGCATGCGGCAGGGTGACGTCGGGGCTCGCAGGCCCTATCTCTGCCACCCAGAACCGCGACGGAGTCCCGCATGCCCAGCCTTCCCGAATCTGCATCCCTGATCGAGACCCACGGCCTGGCGCCGGAAACGGCCCGGCGCGTGCTTGCGGATGCGGTCGGCGAGGCCGACGACGGCGAGATCTTCTTCGAACGGTCGCGCAGCGAGTCCTTCCTTTTTGACGATGGTCGGCTGAAATCCGCCGCCTTCGATACCTCCGACGGCTTCGGACTGAGGGTGGTGGCGGGGGAGTCGGCTGGTTACGCCCACTCCAGCGAGGTCTCAGAGGCCGCCCTCAAGCGCGCCGCAGGCTCGGCCGCCCTTGCGCGGCGTGGCTACTCCGGGATCGCGGACGAAGGTCCAAGGCCCACCAACAACCGCCTCTACGATGAGCTGGACCCCACCGAGTCCCCGGACTTCGAGACCAAGGTCGCCCTGCTACAGGAGATCGACGCCTGGTGCCGGGACCGGGATCCCCGGGTCGTGCAGGTGATGGCCTCCCTCGCGGGAGAGCAGCGCACCGTCGAGATCCTGCGGGCCGACGGACGCATCATCCGGGACGTCCGCCCCCTCTGCCGGGTCAATGTCCAGATCACGGTGGAGCGGGATGGCCGCCGGGAGACCGGGTTCGCCGGGGCCGGTGGCCGGGCCGGTTTCGAGGCGTGGATTGCTCCCGACCGCTGGCGCGGCCAGGCCGAGGAGGCCCTGCGCCAGGCCCTGGTCAACCTCGAGGCGGGCCCCTGCCCCGCCGGCGAGATGGACGTGGTGCTCGGCGCCGGCTGGAACGGCGTCCTGCTTCATGAGGCGGTAGGCCACGGGCTGGAGGGCGATTTCAACCGCAAGGGCACCTCGGCCTTCGCCGGCCGGATCGGAGAACAGGTCGCCGCCCGGGGTGTGACGGTCTACGATGACGGCTCCCTCCCCGGCCGCCGGGGCTCGCTTACCGTCGACGACGAGGGCACGCCGACCGGCCGGACCGTGCTGATCGAGGACGGCATACTGGTGGGCTACATGCACGACCGCATGAGTGCCCGCCTGATGGGCCTTTCGGCGACCGGGAACGGCCGCCGCCAGTCCTACGCCCACATCCCCATGCCCAGGATGACCAATACGGCGATGGAGGGCGGGAATACGCCCCGGGATGAAATGATCGCCTCGACGAAGCGGGGGCTCTACTGCGCCAACTTCGGCGGTGGCCAGGTCGACATCACCAATGGCAAGTTCGTCTTCCAGTGCACGGAGGCCTACCTCATCGAGGACGGCCAGATCACCCGTCCGGTGAAGGGTGCCACCCTGATCGGCGACGGGCCGACGGCCCTGACTCGGGTCACCATGATCGGCGACGACTTCGACTTCGATCCTGGCGTCGGTGTCTGTGGCAAGTCTGGCCAATCCGTGCCTGTGGGCGTTGGCCAGCCCTCGCTCAAGATCACCGGCCTGACGGTGGGCGGCTCCGGCGGCTGATCCCCAGCGGCTGATCCCCGGCGGCGACTCAAACGCCGCCGGGTGACAGGCCGTCAGGAGCTGGCGGTCTCCGCCTCGGCGTCTGTCCGGACCGGCTTGTCCGTATGGGCCCAGCCGCGCACCAGGAAGCTGAGCAGGATAAAGACAACTCCGAACCCAACGCCCGCCCATCCGAGGGCGTTGAAGCCGCCGATGGCCGTGTCCAGGGCGAGCTTGGGATCGACGACCTCGCCGCCGACCGACTCCGTGACCAGGAGCCCGGCAATAAAGCCGCCCACGAACTGGGCGATGGACGAGGCCAGGAACCAGACTGCCATCATGAAGGACACCACCCCCGGCAGGGTGAGCTTGGTGATCTCCGACAGTCCGACTGGCGACAGGAAGAGTTCGCCCGTGGTGTGCAGGAGGTAGAGCAGGCCAAGTAGGATCAGAGGTACCCGGAAGGCGCTGTCGTGCAGACCGGCGCCCCAGACCACGATCAGGAAGCCCAGACCGACCTGGACCAGGCCGAAGCCGAACTTCAGGGTCGGGTTCGGATCCTTCCCGCGACGCCCCAGCCAGGTCCACAGGGCGGCGAGAATGGGCGCGAAGATCAGGATGAATCCAGCGTTGAACGACTGGGTCTGGGCCGCGCCGACCGAGGTATCGATCCAGCTCCACCAGCTCGTCGGCTTCACGCCGATGGCGGCCAGCTGATCCGGTGTGCCGAAGGGGATGCCAAGGAAGTGGCCCGCCGCCTGGGTCAGGGACAGGTCCACATTGGTCGAAGCGAAGAGGTTGAGCGAGGACCCGGCCTGCTCGAAGAGGGTGAAGAAGACCACCGACCCCAGCACCAGAATAGCGGCCAGTCCCATCCTCTGGCGCTCGACCGTGGTCTGGCAGACCCGGACGATGATCCAGGCCAGGGCCACGATGGACAGGATGATGGCCGCAATCAGCGCCCCCCCGACCAGCCTGCTGTTCTGAACTGTCAGGTAGACGATGCCGATGGCCAGGATCGACATGATGTAGGTCATCCACTCCCGGTTGACCAAGCCGGCGAAGGGCTCGCGCAGCTTCGCGGGGTTGGGCGGCTCGCCCTTGCCCTCGAGAAGGGGCTTGCCAAGCATGAAGACCACCCAGCCCAGGAACATGCCCACCCCGGCCAGGCCGAAGCCAGCCCACCAGCCGAAATGCTGTCCGAGGAGGCCGCAGAGGATAGACGCCCAGAAGGCACCGAGATTGATGCCGTAGTAATAGAGGGTGAAGCCGGAATCCCGGCGGGGATCGCCATGCGGGTAGAGGTCTCCCACCACCGCAGAGATGTTGGGCTTCAGGAAGCCTACCCCGAGAATGATCAGCGAAACGGCGAAATAGAACATGCTGGTCGAGCCCGGGTCCTGGAGGGTCCGGATCTCGAACTGGCCGTCAGGGATCGAGGCGGGAAGGCCGGTCTCGATGGGAACCCCCGGAATGGTGATCCCGCCGCCCTCGCGCGGTCCGAACTCGTACTTCTTGCCCTCCACCAGGATGTGGGCGACGCGGTCGTCCATCCGGCCCTCGGCAGCGATCGGATAGATCCTTCCGCCATAGATCAGGTCCTGCTGAGCGGGGCGGCCCTCAAAGCCCATGGAGATGTGGCCCGCCACAAGCAGAAGCGCGCCAAAAGCGACGGCCTTGCGAGAGCCCAGCCAGCGGTCGGCAATGAATCCACCGAGCAGCGGCAGGAGATAGACCAGGGCCGTGTAGGACGCATAAACCGAGCTGGCCTCGGCGCGGTCGAACAGAAGGTGCTGGGTCAGGTAGAAGATCAGTATACCCCGCATGCCGTAGTAGGAGAACCGCTCCCACATCTCGGCAAAGAACAAGACAATCAGACCCTTCGGGTGGCCCCGCAGCAGCTGGAGCAGCACGGGCACGCCCGTGGCAAAAGTGACGAGCAGGCCGAGGAGGATGACGATGTTCATCTTAAGGGATTCCGGCTGCGAGCGGGCGCGACGGGCCCGAGTAAGCGACAGGCGAACAGAACATGCGCCGCGGGTTCAGGCAAGCAAGCGGCCAGCGGTCAGAAGGCCAGCTCTTCCCAGACCGGGGCTACCCGGCCGCCCCAGGCGCCATGGAAGCGCTCGAGCAGGCGGTCGGCCCGGGTCATTCCGCTCTCGGCAATCTCGGCCAGGGGCGCGAGATAGCGGCTCTCGTCGGCCCCAGTGGCGTCCAGCCGGGCCCGGCGCTTCAATCCACCATCGGCGATGGCCACCAGGTCCCGGGCGACATCCTGGACGGTCCGGGTCCCGATTGTCGCCCGCAGGCCCAGGCGGGTCACGTCGGCGCGCAACCGCTCGTGGGAGTCCAGCGGCCAGTCCCGGCAGAGCTCCCAGCCGGCCTCAAGGGCCTGGCGATCGTAGAGCAGTCCGGTCCAGAGCGACGGCAGGGCGTCCAGCATGTCCTGCGGCCCGGCGTCGGCACCCCGCATCTCGAGGTACTGCTTCAGGCGCACTTCCGGGAAGGCCGTGGTGGCGTGGTCGGAGAAGTCCTTGAGGCTCGGCCGGTCGCCCGGAAGATCATCAAAGCCCCGGGCCATGAACTGCCGGAAGGAGCGCCCCGAAAGATCCACGTAGGCACCGTTCCGTTTGACGAAATACATCGGCACATCGAGCAGGTAGCGGGCATAGGACTCGTATCCGAAGCCCTCGTCGAAAACGAAGCCCAGCATCCCTGTGCGGTCCGGGTCGGTGTCCGTCCAGACATTCGCCCGGGCGGTGAGGAAGCCCGAAGGCCGCCCTTCCACGAAGGGCGAGTTGGCGAACAGCGCCGTGACCACGGGCTGCAGGGCGAGACTGGTGCGGAACTTGAGCCGCATGTCGGCCTCGTCGGCGAAATCGAGGTTGGCCTGGACCGTGCAGGTGCGGAACATCATGTCCAGGCCCAGCCCACCGACCTTGGGCATGTAGGCGCGCATGATCCGGTAACGGCCCTTGGGCATGACCGGGACCTGTTCACGGGTCCACTCAGGCGTGTAGCCCAGGCCCAGGAAGCCCAGGCCCAGCCGCGCGCCCACCGCCCTCACCTCGTCGAGGTGATTCGCCGTCTCGGCGGCGATCTCGTGCATGTCGGCAAGGGGCGCACCGGAAAGTTCGAACTGCCCGCCGGGCTCCAGGCTCACATTGGCCTTGCCCCGCTCCAGTCCGATGAGGGTCTCACCCTCGCGGACATCGGTCCAGCCGTAGGCCTTCAGGCCTTCCATCAGGGCCAGGATCCCCGCCGCGCCATCGTAGGTGACGGGAGAATGGTCCGCTGTCCGGAACACGAACTTCTCGTGCTCCGCCCCCACGCGCCAGTCCGCCGGCGGGGTCTCGCCCGCCTGGATCCAGGCGACAATGTCAGAGAAATCCAGCGGTCGATCGTCGACCTTGGAGTCGGCCATGCCCGTCTTCCCGTAGTTTCCCTTCCCGGACCCGCCTTTCGGCGAGGCGCGATCTTTACGCCGTTAAGTCGCTTCCGCGCAAATCAGGATTTCTGCAGGCCATCGCGAAGATCAGGACCGCAGGTCGCCGAGGGCCGCCTGGGCCAGGGCCAGGGCGACCAGGGCGGCGGTATCGGCCCGCAGGATCCGGGGGCCGAGCGACACCGGGATCGTCTCTTCCCGGGAACGGAGGGCCGACCGCTCCGCCGGTGAAAATCCGCCCTCGGGCCCGATCAGGAGGGCCAGGGGTCCGGGCGGCAGCCCCGCCAGCGCCTCCAGGAGGGGCGGTGCCTCGCCCGCCTCGTCGCAGAAGATCAGGCGCGCGCCGTCCAGTCCTGCCCCGATTATCCGCGAGAGGGACTCTGGTGCCCGGATGGCCGGAATGTCGAGGCGACCGGTCTGCTCGGCCGCCTCGGCGGCAATGGTCTCCAGGCGGTCGATTCGGGTGTGGTCGGCGTTGCTGCGCTCCGTGATCGCCAGCCGGATTTCCGCGACCCCAAGCTCCACGGCCTTGGCGACCGCTGTCTCAAGGGGTGTCCGCTTGACCAGGGCCATGACCAGGACAAGCGCTCCCGCAGGCGGCTGGGCACGGGTCCGCCGGACCAATTCCAGCCGGGCCCCGCGCTTGCCGGCTTCCGCGATCCGGGCGAGCCACTCGCCGTCCCTCCCGTTGAAGACCAGGACCTCGTCGCCGGGGCCCCGCCGCATGACCTGGGAAAGGTATCGCCCCTGGGCTTGGGAAAGGAGAAGGCCCCCGTCCCCGGAAAGTTCGTCCCTGACATGAAGGCGGATCATGCTTCCTCCTAGACCCGGCGGCGTCCTTCCGCCTAGGCTTGCATCATGACTGACAAGGACACGTCCGACGACGCCTACGAACGGGACCTGCCGCGCCTGCAGCTGGCCCTCGTCCGCTACCAGCAGCACGCCATCGCCGCTGGCGACAAGGTGCTGATCATCTTCGAGGGCCGGGATGCGGCGGGCAAGGATGGCTCCATCCACCGAATCACCGAGCACCTGTCTTCCCGGGCGACCCGGGTGGTCGCGCCGCCCAAGCCCTCTGACCGCGAGAAGAGCCAGTGGTTCTTCCAGCGCTACGTGCCCTGGCTTCCGGCAGCGGGCGAAACCGTCATCTTCAACCGGTCCTGGTACAACCGGGGCGGGGTGGAGCCGGTCATGGGCTTCTGCACCGAGGACGAGCACGAGCACTTCCTGCGAGAAGTTCCCGCCTTCGAGGGCATGCTGGTCGACAGCGGCGTGCGGCTGGTCAAGCTCTGGCTGGACGTCAGCCGGAAGGAACAGAAGCAGCGCCTCGAAGAGCGCCGGACGGACCCCCTGAAGGCCCTGAAGAGCAGTCCCCTCGATGAGGCCGCCCAGTCCCGGTTCGACGCCTATACCGAAGCCCGCGACAGCATGCTGCGACGGACTCATTCAGTGAAGGCGCCCTGGGCCTGCGTCCGGTCCGACGCCAAGAAGCCGGCGCGCCTGAACATCCTGCGCCACCTCGTCCGCTCCCTGGCGCCCCAGGAGATCGCCGATGAGGTCGAAGCGCCCGATCCGGGCGTTCTGTTCAACTTCGAACTGAGTGCCCTGTCGGACGGTCGCCTGGCCCGGTGAGCCCCGGCCTTTCCGAAGCCGAGGCCCGTCGCCTGGCCCTCCGGGCCCAGGGATTCGGCCGGGCCCAGCCTTTCGCTCCCGGGCGGGCTGACGTCCTCGGCCTGGTCCGGCGCCTGGGTGTCCTGCAGATGGACTCGGTCAATGTCCTGGCCCGGTCCCACTATCTGCCCCTGTTCTCTCGGCTCGGCCCCTATCCGCGCGAGGCCCTGGAGGCCCTGGCCTGGGGACCCCGAAAAGGCCTGTTCGAGTACTGGATGCATGAAGCCTCCCTGGCGCCCCTCGAGGTCCAGCCCCTCCTGCGCTGGCGGATGGAGGATGCAGAAGCGGGGGTCGGGGTCTGGCGGGGCGTGGCCAGCTTCCTGCGATCACACGGGGCTTTCATCGACAAGGTGCTGGACGAAATCGCCCGCCGCGGCCCCCTTTCGGCGTCCGAGCTGGGCCTGGGGGCGAAGGGTGCCGGCGGCTGGTGGGGCTGGAGCGAGGGCAAGCGGGCCCTGGAGTGCCTGTTCTGGACGGGACGCCTGACCACCGCCGCCCGACGCGGCACCTTCGAGCGCATTTATGGACTGCCGGATCAGGTCCATCCGCCGCGCCTGCTTCGGGCGAAGACCCCGGACCGGGGGGAGGCGCAGCGGGAACTCCTCCGGATCGCCGCCCGGGCCCAGGGTGTGGCGACCGAGGCAGACCTGCGGGACTATTTCCGCCTGCCCGCCGCCGAAGCCCGGCTGCGGGTTGCGGAACTGGTGGAGGCTGGGGACCTGACCCCCGTGCAGGTCGAGGGCTGGCGGGCCCAGGCCTACCTCTCGCCCGGTGCCAGGGTGCCCCGGAGAGTCGAGGCCGAAGCCCTCCTCAGTCCCTTCGACAACCTCATCTGGTTCCGCGACCGGGCTGAGCGGTTGTTCGGCATGCGCTTCCGGCTGGAGATCTACACCCCCGCCCACCGCCGGGTGCACGGCTATTACGTCCTGCCCTTCCTGGAGGACGAGGCCCTGACCGCTCGGGTCGACCTGAAGGCCGACCGGCACGAGCGCCAGCTCCTTGTCCAGGCCGCCCACGCCGAGCAGGCGGCGGGACCGGGGACGCCGGAAGCCCTCGCCCGCGCCCTTTGGCGCATGGCGGGCTGGCTGGGGCTGGAGGCGGTGGTGGTGGCACCCCGGGGCGACCTCGCAGGCCGCCTTGCGGGAGAGGTTGCCCGGCTAGGCTGAGGGCTTGGGCGTCATCACCAGCCAGGGGGTCGGCGCGGCGCGGAACTCCCAGACGGCGAGCAGCTGGTCCAGGTGACTGCGGTTGCGCAGCAGCTCGGGCAGGGGCGAAGTCTTCGGACCGGGGCGGACGACAGTGATCTCATGTGTGGCCGCGAAGCGGTCCTGGAGTCGGGCCAGGACGCCTGGCCGGTAGACGTCATGGGTCTCGACGATCAGCCGCATGCCCGCCAGGGCTGGGGCGAGGTCCGGCCTCAGAAGGTCGTCCTCGGCTCCCTCAATGTCGACAATGACCAGGCACCGGCGGCCGGCGAAGGCCTGGAAGTCCCCGGGCTGGAAAAGCCCGCCCACCTGGACGCGGTCAGCCACCCCGTTGAGCTCTGCCATCCGCCGGCAGGCGGCCTGCGCGGTCCCGGATGTATCGTGGGCGTGGACCTGGGCGCGGGGGGCCAGCCGGGCCAGGCCCGCGGCGTAGTAGCCCTCGGCGCATCCGATATCGAGGATGACCTCAGGGTCCGCGGCCAGGGCCGCGGCCAGGTGGGGATGCAGTTCGTCCTCGTAGGTCCCGATCAGGCGGGGCGCCAGTGCCCCCTCCGTGGCGTCCTCCACATAGGCCATGCCCGCGAAGGGGCCGCCCAGAACCCGGCCACCATTCTGGTCGCGCAGGGCCCGGGCGATCATCCGCGAGCGCCAGATGGCCAGAACCCGAAGGCCCAGGGTCGCCCCCTCAGGCGTGGACAGGCCGCCCGGCGCGTCAAGCCGCGCACGGAACCACTCCCGGACCGTCTCCAGATAGCTGGCCATTACCACCCCGCAAACTTGGCCGCACTCTGGCCCCCGGCGTGCAAAGGCTCAAGCCGCCCGTCTCAGGCCGCACCCAGGGTCACGGCGTGGAGCCGGGCGTAGGCCCCGCCCTGAGCCACAAGGTCCGCATGGCGGCCCTCCTCGAGGATACGGCCGTTCTCGAAGACCAGGATTCGGTCTGCGGTCCGGATCGTCGAGAGCCGGTGGGCGATGATGACCGTGGTTCGCCCCTCCATCAGGGCCTCCATGGCCGCCTGGACCTCGCGTTCGGTCTCCACGTCCAGGGACGAGGTCGCCTCGTCGAGGACCAGGATGGGCGCATCCGCGAGGAAGGCGCGGGCGATGGCGACGCGCTGACGTTCGCCGCCGGACAACTTGACGCCCCGCTCGCCCACCAGGGTGTCGTAGCCCCCAGGAAGGCGGGCGATGAAGTCGTGGGCCCGGGCCCGCCTCGCGGCGAGCTCGACCGCGTCCGGAGTCGCGTCTGGCCTTCCGTAGGCGATGTTCTCCGCAATGCTGCGATGGAACAGGGCAGGGTCCTGGGGCACCACAGCGATGGCCCGCCGCAGGCTGGCCTGGGTGACCGAGGTCACGTCCTGCCCATCCACACGGATGGTGCCGGCATCCACGTCATAGAGGCGCTGGATCAGCTTGACGAAGGTCGACTTGCCCGAGCCGGTGGGACCGACCAGGGCGACCCGCTCGCCAGGCTGGATCCGCAGCGAGAAGTCGCTGAACAGCTTGCGACCCGACTTGGCATAGCCGAAGCCCGCCCGGTCGAAGACGATCTCGCCGGGCCCGGGCGCGAAGGCCGGGGCGCCCGACGTGTCCGGGACCTGCGGCTCGGTGCGCATGTAGCGGGCCAGGTCCTCGGCGTCGTCCAGGCCCTTCTGGAGCATGCGGATGTTGTCGCCCAGGTTCCGCAGGTAGCCGCTCATCAGCATGAAGGCCGTGACCCCGAAGACCACATCGCCGGGGGTGGCCTCCCCGCGGGTCCAGAGCCAGATCAGGAGACCCGTCAGGCCCGCCTGAAGGAAAGCAAGCAGGAGGTTCTGGACCAGCCAGATATCGGTGAAACTGTACCAGGTGCGGATCACAGCGTCGCGCCAGAGCGAGGTCACGTTGGCAATCCTGGCCTCCTCCCGCGCCTCGGCGCCGAAGCTGCGCACGGCGGCGTTGCCCGAGATCGAGTCCGCCAGGGCGCCGCCAATCCGGGTGTCCAGCGACACCGAGCGCTGGTTTAGGGGGCGGGCGAAGCGGGAGATCAGGAAAAGGTTCGAGGCGATGAACAGGCCAACGGCGAACAGGGAGAAAAGGCCCACCATGGGCCAGCGCAGGATCATCATCACCGAAAGGCCCACCAGGACCAGCAGGGCCGGGCCGATCCACATGATCACGGCATCAGAAACCTGGTCATAGGCCCACATGGCACGGCTCAGCTTGCGCACCGTCGCCCCGGCGAAGGCGTCGGCGTGCCAGTCCGCTGAATAGGCCTGGACCCGAGCGAAGCCGGCGTCGGTCATGTCCTTCATGTTGAAGGCCGCAAGCTGGCACCAGGGCTTGTCGCGGATGTTCCTCACCAGGGCCAGGGTCACCCCCAGCCCGATGAAGATCGCCCACCACCGCCAGGCGTCCGGTGCCAGTGTGGGCCCCTGGATCAGGGTGTCCACCATCCGCCCTGCCGCCCAGGGCATGGCCATGTCGAGGCCGATCGAGACCAGGCAGAAGGTCACAACCCAGGCCAGACGCCAGGGTTGGCGCATCCAGAAGCCGGCAATAAAGCCCAGCACCTGGAGGTTACTGAGGGCGCGCTCGCGGGGCGCCTCGTCCTCGTCTTCGTAGTGTTCAGTCATGTTTTCAGCAGGGTTGGCCCGGCCCGGGTCGTGGGCGGGGCGACGTCAGGAAGGAGTCGGCGGCAGTCGGTCAGGACGAGGCGTCAGCCCCGAAATCGACCCTCAATGCCGGGGGCGGCGGCGAAGAACTCTGTCATTCCGGCCCCCTTTCCTGTTGCTGAGAGCAGAGGTGTGATGCCCTTGCGGAAACCTGGGGTCAACCCGCCGGCATGTGGTCCTTTTCGACTGATGCGGCCCGGTCACAGTCTGGTAGAAGCGCAGGCATGCTTGAGACGCCGAAGTCCGAAATCCTTCCCGACGCCCGGCCCGACAACTGGGTCGACCGGTTCGCCCCGGAGGGCCTGAGACCCTGGCTGAAGCTGGGCCGGTTCGACCGCCCCACCGGGATCTGGCTGCTCATGCTTCCGGGCTGGCAGGGCGCCGCCCTGGCGGCGTCCATGGCGGGCCGTTGGCCAGACCTGTTCCTGCTGGCCAAGATCTTCGCTGGAGCGGCCCTGATGCGGGCGGCAGGGTGCGCCTACAATGACATCATCGACCGGGACCTGGATGCCAAGGTCGCCCGCACTGCGGGCCGTCCCGTCGCCTCCGGACGGATTTCCGTCCGGCAGGCCGTGATCTTCCTGGTCGTCTGCAGCCTCGCGGCGGCGGCCATACTCTTTACCCTCCCGCCCCTGGCCATCGGCCTGGGGGTCTGCTCCCTTCTGCTCGTAGCGGCCTATCCCTTCATGAAGCGGATCACCTGGTGGCCCCAGGCCTGGCTGGGTCTGACCTTCAACTGGGGCGCCCTCCTGGGCTTTGCAGCCGTGACGGGCGAGATCGGGATTCCCGCCGTCCTCCTCTATCTCGGGGGGGTCTTCTGGACCCTGGGCTACGATACGATCTACGCCGTCCAGGACCTGGAGGATGACGCTCTGGCTGGCATTCGCTCCTCGGCCCGCCGGCTCGGCCGGTCTGCCCCGAAGGCGGTCCTTGGCGCCTATGTCCTGGCCTTCCTCCTGGCCCTGGCCTGCGCCTTCACGGCCCGCCTGGGGCCCCTCTTTCCACCCCTGGCCGCGGGCTATGGCCTGATCCTGTCCCGGCAGGCCGCCCGGCTGGACATGGACGACCCCGCCGGCGCCCTAACCCTCTTCCGCGCCAATGCCCTGGCCGGCCTTGTCCTCTTTGCGGCCCTCGCCGCCGGGCAGTTCGGGCAGGGGCTTTGGGGCGGAGGGGGCTTGTAGAGCGACGGGCGGGACACGATAATCCCTCCCAACCGCCAAGGAGGCTGACATGGCCGATGACGCCCTTCCGACCATCCTTCAGCTGACGCCCATGGATGACGACTATCGCCGGGACCCGGCCAGCGTCCTCGCCAGGCTCCGCAGCGCCTGCCCCGTCCATCACGACGCCTTCAGCGGGGCCACCTTCGTGTCCCGATATTCCGACGTCCGGGGCGTGGCCACCGACCTGACCCTCTGGCGGGACCCCTTGCTCGCCGATCCGGACAGCCGGCGCCTGCAGCGGTTTGATCCGCCCGACCCAAGCCTGCCGCGTAGCGAGACCTCCAGCATCCTGACCCTGGATGACCCCGACCATGCCCGCATCCGAGGCCCCCTGTCCCGCGCCCTCTACGCCCGGGTGGCGCGTTTCCGGCCGGAGGTCGAGCGCATTGTCGACGAGGCCCTCGACCGGATCGGCGACAAGGCCGAAGTCGACCTGATGGACCTGTTCTGCGTGCCGATCCCGATCGACGTGATCGCCTCGATCCTGGGCGTGCCCCATGATCGGCTTGAGGACTTCAGGGACTGGTCCGAGGGCCTGATCCAGGGGCTCAACCCCTTCCGGAACCCTGACCAGACCACCCACATGGAGCGGTCCAGCCTCGCTCTGACGGCCTATTTTGCCGAAGCCATCGCCGACCGGCGCGCCCATCCCCGCGATGACCTCATCTCGGACATGGTCCGCCTGCAGGCAGAAGGCACGCGCATCAGCGACACCGAGCTGCGCATCAACCTCACGGCCCTGCTGGTGGGCGGCAACCTGACCACCACCGACCTGATCGGCAATGGCGCGCGCCTTCTCATGCTTCATCCCTCGGAGAAGGCCAAGCTGATGGCCGACCCGGCCCTGGCTTCCGCCCTGGTGGAGGAAGTCCTGCGCTTCGACCCTCCGGTCGACGCCACGTCGAGGGTCGCCTCCCGGGACCTCGAGATCAGCGGCTGCCCGATCTCGAAGACGCGCAGCGTCAACCTGCTCCTGAGGGGGGCCAACCGGGACCCTGAAGCCTTCGAGAATCCCGATGCCTTCGACATCACCCGGAAGAAGGTCCCCCACATGTCCTTTGGTGGCGGTGCCCACATCTGCATCGGTGCGCCCCTGGCCCGACTGGAGGCCCAGGTCGCCCTGCCGCGCCTCTTCGCCCGCTATCCCGACCTGAAGCTGGCGGATCCCAGCGCCGAGCCGGCCTGGCGCAGGCTGCCCTTCTTCCGGGGCCTGGAGACCCTTCCCGTGCGGACAGGGGCCTGATTCCAGTCACAAAAACCTGCTATCCGCACTGCAATACCCTTAACCCGGACCTCAGATCCAAACCCAAAAGGAGAAAAGCCATGCGCAAGGTTCTCGCCCTCACGGCCTGCCTGCTCGGGGCCGCCGCCCTCACCGCCTGCACCACTGTCGACGCCACGACCGGCGAAACGGTCAAGAGCAACACCAAGACCGGTGCCCTGACCGGGGCCCTCGCCGGCGCCGCCCTCGGCTACCTGACCAACACCAACAACAGCGACCAGGGCCGCAAGAACGCCATGATCGGCGCGGGCATCGGTGCCCTCACCGGCTCAGCGGTCGGCAATTACATGGACAAGCAGCAGGCCGAACTGCGCCGCGAACTGGCCGGTACGGGCGTCGAGGTCGATCGTCAGGGCGAGAACATCGTCCTCCAGATGCCCGGCGACGTGACCTTCGACACCAGCCGCGCCGAGATCAAGCCGCAGTTCTACACCGTCCTGAATGACGTGGCCGGCACCCTGAACAAGTATCCGCAGACCACGGTGGACGTGATTGGCCACGCCGACTCCACGGGTGCCGCCGATATGAACCAGAGCCTGTCCGAGCGCCGCGCCGGCGCTGTCGCCGAATACCTGGTCACGGCCGGTGGGGTGATGCGCGAGCGTCTGGGCGTCGCCGGCAAGGGCTCGTCCGCCCCGATCGCCGACAACGCCACCCCCGAGGGCCGGGCCAAGAACCGGCGCGTCGAAATCGTCCTGAAGCCGGTCACCAGCTGATCGGGACCGGCGACCCGTGCCTGCCGCTGCGCGCGTTGATCCCCGGACCTTCTTCAGCCCGTCGGAGTGGGCGCCCCTGGCGCGCCGCTCCCGCTGGAAGGGTCTGGCCCTCCTGGCTCATGCCTGGGGTGTGATCTTCGCCGCGGCGGCGATGGCCGTGGTGTGGCCCCTGACCCTGCCCCTGGCCGTCGTCCTGATTGGCGGCCGGCAGCTGGGCCTCTCGATCCTGATGCACGACGCCGCCCACGGCGCCCTGCATCCAAACCTGAAGGTGAACGACCTGGCGGGCGAGTGGCTGACAGGTGGGGGGCTGGCCCGCTACCGCGCCTACCATCTCGGTCACCACAAGTTCGCACAACAGGACGAGGACCCCGATATCGGCCTGTCTGCGCCTTTCCCGATCACCCGCACCTCCCTTCGGCGGAAGATGATCCGGGACCTCACCGGACAGACCTTCTTCAAGCAGAGGTTCGGCGACCTCGTGCATCGGCTGAAGGCGCGCACGCCCGGCCAGCCCCTTCTGCCCATCCTGGCCGAGGAGGTCCGCCGCAAGCGCCGCTGGCTCCTGGGCGGCGTCGTGATCACCCTGGTCGGCGGGGCCTTCGGGGTCTGGTGGGCCTGGCCGGTCCTCTGGGTCCTGCCCCAGGCGACCTGGTTCCCGGTCATCACCCGCCTGCGCAATATCGCCGAGCACGCCTGCATCGCCCGCGGTGAACCCGATCCGCTAAGGCAGGCGCGCACCACCCGGGCTGGCTGGATCGCCCGCTCGGTTCTCGCCCCCTACTGGGTGAACTACCACTGCGAACACCACATGTTCATGCACCTGCCCTGCTACAACCTGCCCAAGGCGCACAGACTGCTGGCCCGCAAGGGCATGCTGGACAGGATGCTTTACGAGCCCGGCGGCTATCCAGTGGTCCTGGACCGCGCCACCGGCCGCCGCCAGACCCCGGCCGCGGCTGCAGCCGCAAGATGATCGGACGCGATCCGGAAAGTCTGCGCACCTTCATCCTCGACCATACCCGGCTACAGTCGCCGCCGCATACTCCCGAGCTCCGCCTCCACCTCGCCGACGAGATCACCCCGATCTGGCGCATGACGGAAGAGGCCCTGCAGGAGATCGGCCTGCCGCCGCCCTTCTGGGCCTTTGCCTGGGCCGGGGGGCAGGCCCTGGCGCGCTATATTCTGGATGCGCCCGGGACCGTCGCCGGCCTGCGGGTGGTGGACTTCGCGTCCGGGTCGGGGATCGTCGCCATTGCCGCCGCCCGGTCCGGCGCCCGCCAGGTACTGGCAGCGGACATTGATGGCTTCTGCGGTGCCGCTCTGGCTCTGAACCTGGAGGCCAACGGCGTGTCCGCGGACTTCACAGACCAAGACCTTCTGGACCTGCCCCCGCCAGAGGCCGACGTCATCCTCGCGGGAGACATCTGCTACGAGAAGCCCCTGGCCGAGCGGGTGATGGCCTGGCTCGAGGCGGGGGCCAGGGGGGGCACCCGGGTACTCATCGGCGATCCAGGGCGGTCCTACTTCCCGAGGGAGGGCCTGGTCAGGCTGGCGGAGTACCAGGTGCCCACCACCCGCGAGCTCGAGGACATGGAGGTCAAGCGGACCGCCGTCTGGACATTCCCTCCCGCCTGATCCAATGTGAACATAAAGGGAACAGACGGAAAGGATCGCCCCCATGAACCTCCACATCCTGGACCTGGAACAGCGCTGGGGGCGGCGCTCTCCAGACTCCCGCACTCCAGGCTCCCAAACGACGGACTCCCGGACGCCGTCGCGCCTCCGCCGCCTCGGGGCCCTGGTCGCGGCCGGGGTCCTGGGGCTGGCGGCACCCGCTGTCGCTGCGGAACCGCCCACCCTGTCGATCTACGCCGAGCCGGCGCCCCCCGGGGTCCGCGACCGCCCCCTTGAGCCTGGCCTGGCCAGCCAGACCCTGGGTCTCGCCCGGATCGCCTCGGGACTCCGGCACGGTGCCCCCTACGCCGTCGTCATGTGGGGCCGGAACTGCCCCGTCGACAGCCTTGTCTCCTGGGATGAAGCCAACGACGGCTTCGAGAAGGGCGATGTCGACGTCCGGATCTTCCATGAGACCCTCTCTGGACTGGGCTTCCGCGTCGCGGGCGACCCCACCGACCTGTTCCGCGACGCCGACGCCCCCGAGGGCGACCTGCAGGTCGGTGCCTTGATCACCGACTACACCCTGGCCGTCTGCGCTGGTTTTTTTCCGGGCGAGAAGAAGCTGGAGATCGAGGAGGCTCGGGGTGCCGGGCGGGGCCAGATGACGGTCGATTGGCAGATCCACGCCCCCGCCCTCTCCCGCACCCTCGTCCGGGTCCGCACCACCGTACGGGTCGAGGTCAACGACCCCGTGATCAACACTCCTGAGGCTATCTACCAGTCCCTCCTGAAGGACAGCCTGCGAGCCCTCGCCGCAGATGACAGCTTCCGGAAAGCGGTCACCACACCCATCCGGGCCGCCTCCGGACTTGTGGAGCCCTCCGCCACCGACCCGATCCGCCTCTCCGGCGCGAAGATCACGGCGAAGGTGCCCGACGCCCATCAGGCTGTGGCGGCAGTCTCCACTGGCTCCAGTCTCGGCAGCGCCTTCCTGGTTTCAGAGCAGGGTTACCTTCTGACCAATCGCCATGTGGTCGGCTCGACACGCATGCTCAAGATTCGGTGGTCGGACGGCACGGAAAGCGTTGGAGAGGTGATCCGGTCGGATCCCGGCCGGGATGTGGCCCTGATCCGCACCGAGCCGCGTCCCGGGCCTGTCTTCAGGCTCAGGACCGCGCCGGTCCGGCAGGGCGAGACCGTCTACGCCATCGGCACGCCCATGGAGACCCGCCTCCAGGGGACCCTGACCCGGGGCGTCATTTCGGCCACCCGGACACTCGAGGGCTACCGATACATCCAGAGCGATGTATCGGTGAACCCAGGGAACAGCGGCGGCCCGTTGCTGGACGACGCCGGTCAGGTCGTCGCCATGACCGTGTCGCGCTATTCGCGCAATCCGGCCGAGTCCGTGCAGGGGCTGAACTTCTTCATCCCCATCGACGACGCCCTGCGATTTTTGGCGCTGACCCTCGAACCTCGGTAGGGCACTGTCTCTTCGCTTTGGCCCATTTCCGTCGGCGCAGAGCCCCGGAGCCCTTTCATGCTGCGCAGAACCTTCCTCGCCGCCCTGCCCGCCGCCGCTGCAGGATCCGCCCTGGCGCAGAGTCGCGAGGCCAATCCGAACCGGAACCGGCCGGATGTGGGCCCCGGGGACCGCATCGACGGCGCCAACTTCGCCAGTCGCAGCGCCGCCTGGGGCGTTCGCGGTGCCGCCGCCACCGCCCATCCCCTCGCCACCCAGACCGCCATCGACATTCTGAAGCGCGGGGGTTCGGCGGTTGACGCGGCCATCGCGGCCAACGCCGTCCTGGGCTTCGTCGAACCGATTGCCTGCGGGATTGGCGGCGACGCCTTCGCCATGCTCTGGGACCCCAGGACCCGGCGCGTGGAAGGGCTGAATGGTTCTGGACGCAGCCCTGCGGGCCTCAGCCTCAAGACCCTGCGCGCCCGCGCGGTCAATGGCATGATCCCGTCCTTCGGTGCCGTATCCGTCAGCGTCCCAGGTGCCGTGGACGCCTGGTGGACCCTCCACCAGAGATACGGGAAGCTACCCTGGAAGGACCTTCTCGCCCCGGCCGCGACCCTGGCGCGCGAGGGTGCCCCGGTCAGCCAGAACGTTGCCTACTATCTGGCGAGGTCCTTTCGGGGCTTCACCCGTCCGGGGTCTGGGATCGAGGAAGTCGAGAACTTCCGGCGCGTCTGGGCCGCCGGGGGCAAGACTCCCGCCGAGGGCGAAATCTTCGCCAACCCCGACCTGGCCCGCACCTATGACCTGATCGCGGCCGGGGGCCGGGACGCCTTCTACCAGGGCGAGATCGCGGAACGGATAGAACGCTACTTCCGAAGGATCGGCGGCTGGATGACCCGCGCCGACCTGGCCGCCCACCAAGCCCGCTGGGATCCACCCCGGACAGCGCGCTACCGGGATGTCGACGTCTACGGCCTTTCACCGAACAGCCAGGGCCTGGCCACCCTGCAGATGCTCAACATTCTCGATACCTTCGACATCTCTGGAATGGGCTTCCAGTCGGCCCAGGCCATCCACTACGCCGTCGAGGCCAAGCGGCTCGCCTACGAGGATCGGGCCCGCTACTACGTCGATCCCGACTTCGCCCGCATCCCGACCGACTGGCTCCTGTCCAGGGAGTACGCCGCCGAGCGCGCCCGCAGGATCCGGCCGGACTCCATCCTTACGGACCTTCGTCCCGGTCAGGCACCGTCTCGGGGTGACACCACCTACTTCTGCACGGCGGACGCCGACGGCATGATGGTCTCCTTCATCCAGTCCAACTATCGCGGCATGGGATCGGGCCTGTCACCGGACGGCCTGGGCTTCATGCTTCAGAACCGGGGTGAGCTCTTCGCCCTGCAGGACGGGCATCCCAACCTCTATGCCCCCGGCAAGCGCCCCTTCCAGACCATCATTCCCGGGTTCGCGGTCCGAAACGGTGAGCCCTGGCTGGCCTTCGGCGTCATGGGCGGCGACATGCAGCCCCAGGGTCAGGTCCAGGTCCTGTCGAACATGGTCGACTTCGGACTGGGGGTGCAGGAGGCCGGGGATTCCCCCCGCTGGCACCATGAAGGCTCTCCAGAGCCTACCGGCGAGCCGGCCAAGCCCGGCGCAGGCCTCCTGCGACTTGAGTCCGGGGTCCCCAAGACCACCCGTGAAGCCCTGGCGGCCCTCGGCTGGCCGATCGGCGAGAGTGATGGAGGTTTTGGGGGCTATCAGGCCATCCAGCGTTTCCCCGGGCGCTATGCGGCCGCAACAGAGATGCGGAAGGACGGCGTCGCCCTGGGGTGGTGACTCCACCCCGGCCCTAGAACTCATCTTCCATCAGCGAGCGAAACTGCTCGAAGATCTCTGCGGCGCGGGCTTGACCTGTCAGGGTCGAAGCCCCCTCGGTGGCCTCTTCGGCCCCGGGTGCCAGCGGCGGCGAGGGCACCGGGCCCAGCCGGCCGACGACAAGGCCGTTCTGGACGAGGACAAGCGCCTCACCCGCCTCCAGTCCTGCAAGGAGCTGGGCCGCCCGGGGCGGAAGATCGTCAAGGTCAAGCTGCTTCATGGCCCTCCACTTTAGAGCGCCGCCGGCGGCGGGCAAGCCGCCTAGCTCACCTGCCCGGGCCGCAGAACGACACCGCCCATGGACGGCGGGGCTCCGACAGGCGACAAGTAGGGACAGGCAACCCCGGAGACCCTGCCCATGGACCTGATCCCGGCTGGCCACGCCCTGGCGCTCTGGTGCGCCCTTCACCTCCTCCTGCTCCTCGGACTGTCCCTTCTGGTGGTGCGCCAGCGGCGTCGCCACGGGGTTGCCCTGGGGGATGGAGACGTCGCCGAGCTGGCTCGCGCCATCCGCGCCTTTGGAAACGCCTCGGAATACATACCCATGGGCCTTGTGGGCCTGACCGCCCTGACCCTCGCCGGTGCCCCGGGCCTGGCCGTGCACATCGGCGGGCTCGTCCTGTTCGCTGGACGCCTGGCCCATGCCATCGGCCTGTCCCGCTCCGGCGAGGCCTCGCCCCTCAGGGCTGCGGGCATTGCGGCCACCTGGGCAGCCTACATCTTCCTCGCCGCCGCCCTGCTGTTCTACGCCCTGCCGTGAAGTCGCCCTCCCGGCTTGCCCCGGGGACGATGGACGGCCATATCCGGGGCATGATGTCCCAACTCGCTGCCGATCTTGTCGCCGCCGCCGTAAAGGCGGGTGCCGACGCCGCCGAAGCCATTGACGCCGAACACCAGGCCCTTTCGGTCAACGTCCGGAACGGGGCCCTGGAGGAGGTCGAGCGCGAAGAAGCCCGGGACCTCAGCCTCAGGGTCTTCGTCGGCCGCCGCCAAGCCACAGTGTCGGGATCGGACATTTCCCCGGAGGGCCGCACCCGCCTTGTGGAGCGGGCCGTGGCCATGGCGCGCATGGCACCGGAAGATCCCTGGGCGGGCCTTGTCGATCCCGAGGGGCAGGCCCGGGCCCCGCACCCGGCCCTCGACCTCTTCGATCCTGCGGATCCGGATCCGGAGACCCTCGAGGAACTCGCCCGGGAGGCTGAGGCCGCCGCCCTGGACATGCCACGCATCGCCAACTCCGAGGGCGGGTCCGCGTCATCCTCCCGATCGGTCTGGCGTCTCGCCACCTCCAACGGCTTCTTCGGCGAACACAGGGCCACGGGCTTTCATGTCGGCGCCTCGGTGATCGCCGGTGAGGGCGAGGGCATGGAAAGCGGATACGACGGCCTGTCCCGCCGGTGGTTTTCTGACCTGCCGGCGCCACATGAGGTCGGCCGTGAGGCGGCGCGGCGGGCGGCTGAGCGACTTGGCGCGCGCAAGATCGACTCGACGACGGCGCCGGTCATTTTCGAGAACCGGATCGCCATGGCCCTGATCGGTCCCCTGCTCGGCGCGATCAGTGGACCCTCCGTGGCGCGGGGCGTCTCCTTCCTAAAGGACCGGCTGGGCCAAGCGGTCTTCTCGACCGATGTCACCCTGGTGGATGACCCCCACCTCGCCAGGGGCCTGGGCTCTTCGCCCTTCGATGACGAAGGTGCCGTCAACCGGCGCATGGCCCTCATCGAGGCCGGCGTCCTGACCACCTGGCTGCACAACGCCGCCTCGGCGCGCCAGCTGGGCATGGCCCTGACCGGCCATGCCTCCCGGGGCGCCGCCGGGCCCTCGGGCGTCGGCACCAGCAACCTGACCCTGCAGCCGGGAACAAGGGACCTGGCGGGCCTGATGTCCGACGCCGGCGCTGGCCTGCTGGTAACCTCGATGTTCGGCCCTTCGCTCAACGCCAACACCGGAGACTGGTCCGTAGGTTGCGCGGGCTTCTGGTTCGAGAACGGAGAGATCGCCTACCCGGTCTCGGAGATCACCGTCGCCGGGAGCCTGCCCGATATCTACGCCCGCCTGGTCCCGGGCGCGGACCTCGAGAACCGGGGCTCGGCGAATTCGCCTTCCCTGCTGGTCGACGGCCTGGCCATCGCCGGAAAGTAGAGGCGGCCTCCCGGCCATCCGGGGCCGCGACGGCCACCAGAGGCCCGATTTAGTGAAAACAGGGGATCATGCGCCCCCGAATGGGTCGAAATCCATTGATCCTTAACCCCGGGGGCCTTATCGCGCCCGAGAAGAACGGGATCCAGGAGCTACTGAATTGCCCCATCGCCAGCTGCTTCACCTCGTCATCGGCGGGGAACTCATCGACGTGGACGCGGTCGAGTTCCGCGACCTCACCAAGATCGACCTGGTCGGTGCCTATGCCAGCTACCAGGAGGCGGTCGACGCCTGGCGGGCCAAGGCGCAGTCGACGGTGGACAACGCCCACATGCGCTACTTCATCATTCACGCCCACAAGCTGCTGAACCCCGACGAAGACGACGACGCGCACTAAGCTATTCTCGGCGCAGCAGGCCCTCGGTCAGCAGTCGGCCCCACATGTTGGAACGGAAGTCGGCCTTGATGGCGGCGGGGTCATAGGCTGGGCTGTCGACCCATTCCAGGAAGGTCTGGCCGGCCGGCTCGCCCTCTGCGAGGTAGCGCTCGAAGGTGTAGTCCAGAACCCCGGTCTTTCCCGCCTTCACGTGCAGGTACTTGAGGCTCAGCTGGGCCAGGGCCTGGCGGATCGGGACGCCTTTGCGGAAGTGCAGGTAGAGCACGCTCATGATGCCCGCCCGATCCGCGCCCGACTTGCAGTGCATCAGGGCGGGATACTCGAGGGTCTCGAACAGGGCCTTGGCACCCTGCACCCTTGCCCGGCTGGGGACTTCCCGGGAGGTGATGGTAAAGTCCACAAGGTTGAGGCCCAATCGGGCGCACGCCTCCGTCTCAAGGGCATAGAAACTGGCGTCAAAGCCGCCGCGGAGGTTCACCACCGTGCGGATTCCCCGGGCCTTCCAGTCTTCGAGCTGGAAGGGCCAGGGCTGGTTGGAGCGGTACAGTTCCTCCGAGACAGCGTGGGCGTTAGAGAACCTCAGCCTCAGGAAGGCGTGGTCCTTGAGCAGGTAGTCGATGTAGGTCCTGCGCCGCCCCTCCGGCGTCGTGAGGTCGAAATCCGCCAATTCGGGGCTCCTGATGACTGGGTCCCTATCTAGGGCGCCGGTGCCGTACAGCAAAGCCCGTGACCGCCAGGCCCCGGCCGGCATCTTGACTTCCCCTGCCTGAGGGCCGACGCCAGCGGAATGAGCGCCCCGGCGGAACCGAAGACTCTCTCCAGCCGCGACATCCTCGCGCGGACCTGGCGCGTCTACCTGGCGCCCCGGTGGCCGGGTCTCCTGCTTGCAGCCCTTGCGGCAGTGGTGGTGGCCGCACTCAGCGCCCGGCTTGTCCAGATCCTCGAGCCCGCCATCAACGATCTCCTGGGCAAGCCCAAGCCAGGCGCCCTGCTGGTCATTCCCCTCACCATCGCTGGCCTCGCCATTGGCCGGGGCCTGGCCCAGGTGCTCCAGGCCACCCTGGTGAACCGGATCGGAAATGCGGTGGTGGGCGATGTCCAGGTCCAGCTCTTCGGGCGCCTGGTGCGGGCCGACCTGGCCCGGCTTCGGTCGCAGCACTCGGGCTCCTTCGTCTCGTCGGTCCTCTATGACGCGGGCCTGATCCGGGAGGCCGCCACTGCTGGTCTGATCAACTACACCCAGCACGCCCTGACCGTGGTGGGAGCGATCAGCGTGATGGTCTCCAACGACCTCGTCCTGTCCCTGGCCCTGATCCTGGCGGTGCCCATCGCCAGCCTGATCATGCGGCGCTACGCCAAGCGGTCGTCCCGGGCTGCCCAAGGCGCCATGGCGGAGACCTCGGCCCTGTCCACAGCGGTGATGGAGAGCCTCGACGGCGTCCGGGTGGTCAAGATCGAGAACCGCGAAGCCTTCGAGGAGGCCCGGGTCGCGGAGGTGGTGCACCGCCGCCAGGCCTTCCTGATCCGGGGTGCCAACGCCCGGGCCCGCGCCGCGCCGGCCACCGAGACCCTGATGACCCTGATCACCGCTGCGGTGATCGCCTGGGCCGGCATGCGCTCCCAGGGAGGGGGGATGAACCCCGGCGCCTTCGTCGCCTTCATCGGCGCCCTGGCCCTGGCGTCACAGTCCCTGCGCCAGCTGGCCAACCTGCAGACCGTCTTCTCCGAGGGCCTGTCCGCCGCCAGGCGGCTCTACGCCGCCCTGGATGTGGAGCCTGAGGTTGGCGACCGCCCGGGCGCCATCGAAACCCCCCGAGGTGAGGGTAGCGTAGCCTTCGAGGACGTTCGTTTCGCCTATGGCGAGGGGCCCGAGGTCCTGTCGGGCGTCAGCCTGGCGGTGAAGCGCGGGGAAATCGTCGCCCTGGTCGGGCCTTCCGGCGGGGGAAAGTCGACCCTTCTGAACCTGATCCCGCGCTTCTATGACGTGACCGGGGGACGGGTGACCCTGGATGGCCGTGACGTCCGGGACCTGACCCTCGCCTCCTTGCGCCGGCGCATCGCCCTCGTCACCCAGGAACCCTTCCTGTTCGACGACACCCTGAGGGCCAATATCGCCTACGCCCGGCCCGACGCCTCGCAGGCGGAAATCGAGGCCGCCGCCCGGGCCGCCGCCGCGCACGACTTCATCCTGGCCCTGCCTGAAGGCTACGACACCCAGGCCGGGGAGGCCGGGCTGAGGCTGTCCGGCGGGCAAAGGCAGCGTATCGCCATCGCCCGGGCCTTCCTCAAGGATGCGCCCATCCTCCTCCTCGACGAGGCCACCAGCGCCCTCGACGCCGAGAGCGAGGCCCAGGTCCAGGCCGCCCTGTCCCGGCTGATGGAGGGCCGCACCACCCTGCTCATCGCCCATAGGCTGTCGACCGTCAGAAACGCGGACCGGATCTATGTCCTGGACCAGGGGCGGATCGTCGAGGCCGGCGTACACGACGACCTTGTCGCCGCCGGCGGCCTCTATGCCCGCCTGGCCGGTGCCCCCGACCTGGAGACGGCGACGTGAAGGGCTTTCTTCGGCGGCCCTGGGTACAGGCGGCGCTTGGCCGGATCCTGGCGGGCTACCTGATCCTCATCCGCCGCACGACCCGCTGGCGACACGAGGGCCTGGAGGGCCTCGAGCCCATGTTCGCCTCAGGCCAGGGTGCCATCGGCCTGTTCTGGCATGGCCGGATTCCCGTCTGCCTGGGCATGGCCGAGACCTGGTGGCGCAAGTCGAGCCGGCGCAGCCTGGTCTCGCCCTCCGCAGATGGCGAGTTCGTGGCCCTGGCCCTGAACCATATCGGGTTTCCAGCCATCCGCATGTCGACCGCCAAGAAGGGCGATTCGGCCAAGGCGCGGGCGGCCGTCGCCGCCTTCCGGGAGGCCATTCAGCATGTCACTGCGGGCGGGGTGCTGATCATCACGCCAGACGGGCCGCGGGGTCCGAACGAGGAGATTGCACCCGGCGCCCTGCAGATCGCGCGCCGGACCGGCGCTCCGGTCTTCCTGACGGGCCTTGCCGTCTCACCCTCCCGGCGCCTGGCTTCCCTTTGGGACCGGGTCATGATCGCCGCCCCCTTCGGCCGGGGCGTCTGCATCTGGGAAGGGCCATTCCACGTCCCGCCGGACGCAGACGAGACCCTCATCGACAGCCTGCGCCTCGACTGGTCCGCCCGCATGGTGGCTTCGACCCGCCGCGCCGAGGCGGAACTGGGCCTGCGGCCGGTTGATCCGCCGCCGGGCGGGTGAGAGACAGGGGCCATGTCTGCTTCCCGCGATCGCCCGACCGCCCACGGGGCCCACCCTGGTCCTGACCATGATCATGGGCATGATCATGTGCACCCGCATGAACCTGCGCACGATCATCGTCACCACGGGCACGAGCACGGGCATGGGGGGCACGGGCATGGGGGGCACGGGCATCACCACGCCCCCGCCGACTTCGGTCGCGCCTTCGCCATCGGAATCGTCCTCAACGCGGGCTTTGTGGTGGTGGAGGCGGGGGTCGGCCTTGCCACCGGCTCCCTCGCCCTCCTGGCGGACGCCGGGCACAATGCCGCCGACGTCCTTTCGCTGATCCTCGCCTGGGCAGCGACCATCCTGGCCCGCCGCGGCCCGAATGGCCGGCATACCTACGGCATGGGCAAGGCCACAATCATGGCCTCGGTGACGAATGGCGTCCTGCTGGTCGCCGCAGTCGGCGCCATCGGCTGGGAGGCTGTGCAGAGGCTCCTGTCCCCTGGCGCGGTAGCGGCCGGACCGGTCATGATCACGGCGGCCATCGGCGTGGTCATCAATACCGCCACGGCCCTCCTCTTCATGCGCGGCCAGCATGACCTGAACGTCCGGGGAGCCTTTCTCCACATGATGGCCGACGCGGGGGTCTCGGCCGCCGTCGTGATCGCCGCCGGCCTGATGCTGCTCACCGGGGGCCTGCAGTGGCTCGACCCGGTCCTCAGCCTGGGAATCGTCGCTGTCATCCTCGTCGGGGCCTGGGGCCTGCTGAAGGAGTCCGCGGCCATGGCCATGGATGCCGCCCCACCGGGCATAGATCCAGCCCAGGTCCGGGCCTTCCTGGCCTCACGGCCGGGGGTCGCCGAAGTCCACGACCTCCACATCTGGTCCCTGTCGACGACCCGGGTCGCCCTCACCGCCCACCTGGTCCGTCCGGCGGGCGAAGATCCGGACACCTTCCTGTCCGAGACCAGCCAGGCCCTCGCAGGAACCTTTGGGATCCATCACGCCACCCTGCAGGTCGAGACCGGCAACCTGGACTGTCACCTGGCGCCGGACGAGGTCGTGTGACCCTTCCCCTGCGCCTCTATGGCCTCGCCACTGGACTGGCCTCCCCCCTGGTCCCGGCCCTCCTGGCGCGGCGGGCAAGGGCGGGACGGGAAGACCCCGAGCGGATCGGTGAGCGGCTCGGGCGAACATCCCGGCCAAGGCCCAATGGCCCCCTCGTCTGGCTGCATGGGGTCAGCGTCGGCGAAAGCCTTTCCCTGCTGGCCCTTGTTGAGGCCCTGGTGGACCGGCGACCCGATCTCACCCTTCTGGTGACTTCGGGCACTCGGACCTCCGCCGACCTGCTGGCCCGGCGACTGCCGGCGGGAGTCCTTCACCAGTTTGCGCCGGTGGATACGCCCGGCGCGACCCGTCGCTTCCTTAACCACTGGCGGCCAGACGCCGGTATCTTCGCCGAGAGTGAGCTCTGGCCCAACCTCATCGAAGGCGCCCGCAAGCGGGGCGTTCGCCTTGCCCTTGTCTCCGCCCGGATCACCGAGGCCACGGCCCGGTCCTGGTCGCGGGTGCCCCGCAGCGCGCGGCGACTCCTGTCTGCCTTCGAGATCCTCCTGCCCCAGGACCCAGCTTCGGCGGACCGCCTGTCGGCCCTCGGCGGGACCTGCGGCGAAATCCTGAACCTGAAGCGGGCCGGATCGCCCCTGCCCTTCGACCCTCAGGCCCTCGAGGCGCTGAAGGGGGCCGTGGCGGGCCGGCCCGTCATCCTGGCCGCCAGCACACATCCCGGCGAGGAGGACCTCATCGCCCGGGCCGCCGAAGGCCTCGGTGCCCTCCTGGTGATCGCGCCCCGTCACCCCGAGCGCGGTGAGGCCATCGCGCGGGATCTCGGCGCGCCCCGACGGGCCCTCGGGCAGATCCCGGGCCCGGGAGATGCCATCTGGGTTGCTGAC
>Ga0079300_10000081_pt1 | contig 27458 bp, 30 predicted proteins | sample Wag4_2014_7_11_FD_74799 | JGI IMG/M metagenome (GOLD analysis project Ga0079300, IMG submission 74799) | Fresh water microbial communities from Ohio, USA - Utica-2 Time Series HT 2014_7_11 | ecosystem: Environmental > Aquatic > Freshwater > Water tank | place: USA: Ohio | collected 2014-07-11
CCTACTACATCGAATCCTTCCCGGATAAATCTATCACAAAGATGAGAGCCTAGAAAACCTGCAGCCCCAGTAATAAGAACACGTTTATTAGACATATATCAGGAATTAGATTTGAAGTTTCGGCCTATGCTCTCATAATGAAATCCAAGCTCGCCTATACTTTTGACATCGAACAGGTTTCTGCCATCAAATATCGCTTTTCTTTTCATGGCCCTGACAATTTTTAAAAAATCTGGTGTTCTGAATTCATTCCATTCAGTAGCAATAATCAGGGCATCTGCACCTTCAAGGGCTTCGTACTGATTCTCTGCGAAAGTAATACTTTCACCCATCAATTGTTTAACGTTTGGCATAGCTTCAGGATCAAACGCGGTTACTGTAGCACCCTGGGCAAGCAAAGATTCAATAATATAAAGTGCCGGGGCTTCCCGAATATCATCTGTATTGGGTTTGAACGCAAGTCCCCAAAGTGCGAAATGCCTTCCTTTGAGATCTCCGTTGAAAAAATTGCTGATCTTCGGCATCAGGTGGAGCTTCTGCTTTTCATTTACATCCATTACCGCGTTTAGTATCTGGAAATCATAATTTGCTTCCTTGGCACTTTTAACTAGGGCCTGAACATCTTTGGGGAAACAACTTCCACCATAGCCAATTCCTGGGAACAAAAATCTTTTCCCGATTCTGTCATCACTGCCTACCCCAAGCCTGACCATATCTACATCAGCCCCTAGCCTTTCACACAATTGAGCTATTTCATTCATGAAAGATATCTTGGTTGCCAGAAAAGAATTTGCGGCATACTTGGTTAATTCGGCTGATCTTACATCCATGTATATTAATGGATTGCCAGAACGAACAAAAGGTGCATACAACTCCGCCATCAGCTTCCTGGCTTTATCAGAATCTGTACCGATAACAACCCTATCAGGCTTCATGAAATCGTCAACAGCAACACCTTCACGAAGAAATTCAGGGTTGGAAACCACATCAAATTCAACTTTTGCATGTTTGGCAATGGCGCTCTTGACTTTTTCTGCTGTTCCCACGGGGACGGTACTTTTATCTACCACAACTACATAATCGTTCAGAATGAGTCCAAGTTCATGTGCCACACCTAACACATATTTCAAATCTGCTGAGCCATCTTCTCCGGGTGGTGTAGGTAATGCCAAGAATAGAATCTTCGAATCCTGAATACCATCCTTCAGGTCAGTTGTAAAACGAAGGCGTTGTTCCTTGAGGTTACGCAGGAAAATTTTTTCCAGTCCGGGTTCATAAATGGTAATCTCTCCGGATTTCAGTTTATCTACTTTTCGCTGATCAATGTCAACACAAGTCACTTCGTTACCAGTTTCTGCAAAACAGGTTCCGGTGACAAGTCCAACATAGCCGGTGCCAATTACGGTAATTTTCATAGCTATTTAAGTTAATTTATGATTGCACAAAAGATTTTACAGATTCGATAATCAACTCCTGCTGCTCTTGATCGAGCTCGGTATGAATGGGGAGAGAAACTACCCTTTCCGTTAGCCAGTCTGTTACCGGTAAATCAACATCAGGCAAATTTAAAAAAGAGAACATCTTCTGGCGGTGAGCAGGTACAGGATAATAAATCATGGAAGGAACACCTTTCGAAGCCAGGTACTCAACTAGTCCATCGCGGTCAACTTGCTCAAGGATCATCGTGTACTGGTGAAATACATGCGTGTTCCCCAAAGCAGTTTTAGGTGTGGTCAGGGACTTAACCCCCTCAAATGACTTATTGTAATTTGCAGCTGCCATGCGCCTGGATTGATTATACTCATCCAAATAACGCAGTTTTATCCGCAAAATTGCAGCCTGTATGGTATCCAGTCTCGAATTACATCCTACAACGTCGTGATAATAGCGTTTGCTTTGTCCATGATTGGCAATCATTTTGATTTTCCTGGCAAGCTCCGCATCATTAGTCATGAGTGCGCCACCGTCACCAAAACAACCAAGATTCTTTGAGGGGAAAAATGATGTACAACCGATATGCCCGATTGTCCCCGTTTTCTTGACCCCCTCACTGCCCATATGTATGGTTGCACCTATGGCCTGTGCATTATCCTCAATGACATAGAGTCCAAAGTCTTTTGCAATTGCCATTATAGACTGCATATCTGCGGACTGTCCGTATAGATGAACAGGCACAATGGCTTTAGTCCGTGGAGTTATTGCCCTTCTCACTTCTTCTGGATTCAAGCAAAATGTAATAGGATCAACATCTACAAAAACAGGTTTTAATCGAAGTAAAGCCATAACCTCAGTAGTGGCAATATAAGTAAATGATGGTGTAATCACCTCGTCACCGGGCTGAAGCTCAAGTGCCATCATAGCAATCTGAAGGGCATCTGTTCCATTGGCGCAGGTTATGACATGTTCAGACTGAAGGTATGCAGCCAGTTCAAGGGCAAAATCACCAACTGCTTTGCCATTGATGAATGCTGTCGCATCCAGCGTTTCATGTATAGCCTTATCAACTTCAGACTTTATTTTCAGGTATTGACGCTTGAGATCAACCATTTGTATAGGTATCATGGTAAATGAATTGTGCTGCGAAATTATGAAAAATACAGGGTTTCCGTTGAATAGGTTGTAGTTTTGCCTTCCAAATACTGAAGTATTGTTTCTATATAATCTTTTTTTAAGATGTTATCAGCTGGTAATCAGGCTTGCATCTATCTGGAGTCCGAAAGCCCGTTTGTGGCTGGAAGGCAGAAAATCAGTTTTTAGTGTATTAAAGGAGAAAATACCTGCTGATGGCAAACAAGTAATCTGGATGCACTGCGCATCTCTAGGAGAGTTTGAACAAGGTAGGCCTTTGCTGGAAAAAATAAGGGCTGAATATAAAAACAGCTTTCTTCTGCTTACTTTTTTTTCGCCCTCAGGCTTTGAGGTTCAAAAAAAATATAAAGGTGCAGACCTGGTTGCCTATTTACCAATGGATGGCAGAAAAAATGCTGGAAAGTTCCTTGAAATTGTCAGCCCATCGCTGGCCATATTTGTGAAATATGAATCTTGGTTCTACTACCTAAAAACTTTGCAAGAGAGCGCTATACCAACTATCCTCATTGCCGCAATTTTCAAATCCGAGCAAAATTATTTTGGCATTTTCGGTGGTTTTCTAAGACAAATGTTGAATTACTATAGTCACATTTTTGTGCAAGACAGTCCTTCACTTGAACTCCTTCAACATCACCACATCAGTTCTGCGTCCAGTATTTCAGGCGATACCCGCTTTGATCGAGTTCAGGAAATTGCATTGGCACCCTTTCAAAATAACATCATTGATTCTTTTTGCAAAAACAGTGAAATCATAGTAGCAGGTAGCAGCTGGACAGAAGATGAAGTCATGCTCTCAGATTACATAAAAAATCGAACTGAAATAAAAGCCATCATTGCACCCCATGAGATTAATTCCAAATCGATTGGCAGATTACAGTCCCTTTTCCCGAATTCTATTTTACTTACCGAAGCAAATGAAAATATTGCTTCGTCTGTCAATGTTCTTATCATCAACACCATGGGAATGCTTTCAAGACTGTATAGGTGGAGCACCATTAGTTATATTGGTGGAGGGTTCAATAAATCGGGTATCCACAATATTCTTGAAGCTGCAGTTTATGGGAAAATAACTGTTTTCGGTCCCAGCCACCACCGTTCCGGTGAGGCAGAAGCTTTGGTTGTTTTGGGAGGCGCATACACTTTCGGCAATTTCACTGAACTGGAGGGCTTATTGGACAACCTTTTCAAGAACCCGGCAGATAGGCAAAAAGGTGAATCAATTGCATTAAATTACGTTTGCAGGAATCTTGGAGCAACTAATATTATCCTTGATTATATCAGAAAATTACCAGGCTTTACAAACCATTAATATTTCAAAAGAAATCAAATTTCATGTTTATTGAACCTCATAAAAGTAAAGGTGGCTGGATAGAAGTTGTTTGTGGATCCATGTTTTCGGGTAAAACGGAGGAGTTAATCAGGAGGCTTAAAAGGGCGAGGATTGCAAATTTGAGGGTGGGAATTTTTAAGCCAAGTATCGATACGAGGTACCACGCAGAAAGCATTGTTTCACACAATGAAAATATGATTGATGCTATTCCGGTACTAACATCTAATGAAGTTTTGGAGAAATCAGTAGATTTTGAAGTAATTGGATTGGATGAAACACAATTTTTTGACCAGGATATCGTAATAGTATGTGAAAAACTTGCCGACCTTGGTAAAAGAGTAATTGTAGCAGGATTGGACATGGACTATACCGGAAAGCCTTTCGGTAAAATGCATGAACTACTTGCCATTGCAAACTATGTTACCAAACTTCATGCAATTTGTATGCAATGTGGTGGAACAGCAAGCTATTCGTACAGGATTACAGCCAATCAAGGCCAGGTTGTTCTTGGTGAAAAAGATCATTACGAAGCACGTTGCAGAAGCTGCTTTAAAAAATAAAATAGAAAAGTGACCAATATCAACAAGATTAAAGCACTATTGCGCAAAGAATTGCTGCTTGAAACCAGACAACAACATACGTTGTATGGCATCATGTTGTATATCGCGTCCACTGTATTTGTGATATACCTGACCATGGAATCTCCTGACAGTGAGACATGGAACGGACTCTTTTGGATTACACAATTATTTATATGCATCAATGCTATTGCTAAAAGCTTTTTACAGGAAGCAAAAGGTAGGATGCTTTATTATTACAGCATTACTCCTCCTTCTGTTTTTATCTTGTCAAAACTAATATATAATGTTGTCTTGATGCTGGTTATGAGCACTATAAACCTGCTACTTTATGCCGCTTTCCTAGGCAGCCCTGCAGTTTCGTTCCTGCAGTTTTACCTGATCAGCCTGATAGGGGCTGCAGGTCTCGGACTTATTTTTACAATGTTGGCAGCTATTGCCTCAAAGGCAATGCAACAAGCTTCATTGATGGCCATACTTGGCTTTCCGCTAATAATTCCTCAGCTTCTTCTTATGATACGTTTATCAAAAACTGCATTTGCGGAGGTCTTCAGGGAAGGGGTCCCCCTGCAACTCGTTCTGTTACTTACAGCACTAGATATATTGATAATTTTACTGTCTGTTATCCTTTACCCGTTTTTATGGAAAGATTAATCAATTGTTCAATATTATAAATTCGATAAACACAATCCATTTTCTATGCGACTATCCTGGTGGAAATTAACTTCAATCTTTTTATTGCTTTATGCCGTTGTTGGCGGGATGTTTCTTCCCGTTCCGGAACTGCCTCAACTTGGTGAAACAATCAGAAATCTTTACTACCATGTTTGCATGTGGTTTGCAATGATGATCCTGTTCACCATTTCAGTGATTCACAGTATCAAATATCTGCGTAACGGAGATTATACGCATGATGTAAAAGCAAGGTCTTACGCAGGCGTTGGAACCTACATGGGTATTCTGGGATATGCTACTGGAGCTATTTGGGCCAGTTACACCTGGGCTGATCCTAACAATCCGGCCTATGCCTCATTTGGATCAATCATGCGTGAACCCAAATTGATCGGTGCAGCTATTGCACTTCTTATTTACGGAGCTTATTTTATCCTCAGAAGCTCTATCAACGACATGGATCAGCGTGCAAGGGTAAGTGCTGTTTATAACATTTTTGCATACGCCATGCTTTTTCCCACCATATGGATTATCCCCCGATTACTCCCAAGTCTGCATCCCGGACAGGAAGGGAATCCTGCGCTCAATTTCAACGACATTGATTCACGGATGCGTATGGTTTTTTATCCTGCAGTAATTGGCTGGACACTCCTCGGTGCCTGGATTGCCACAATTAAGATCAGATATACAATTTTACTTGAAAAAAAATGGAACAACAATGAAAAATAGTATCCTTTCAATCATCTTTATCCTCTTCGCATCTTTGGTAAATGCACAACAATCAGCAGAAACCAGTCCGATGGCATTTGACATGAGAAGCAACGGTAAAATTTATGTTGTAGTTGCAGTATTGTTAACGATAATGATCGGACTAATACTTTATATCATTAGCGTTGACAAAAAAATATCCAAACTCGAAAAGGAATAAAGAACCTTTGTACCTTTGCGGTGTTAGAAAAATTTCAAAAATTCAATTAATATGAATCCCGAATACAGTTTTTTTGATGCCGTTTGCAAAAGTTTTGATAAAGCTTCAAAATTTACCAATTTCGACGCGGGCATACTCGAGCAGATAAAACAATGCAACAGTGTATTGCGTATGCATTTCCCAGTTAAAATTGGGGATAAAATAGAAGTCATAAAGGCCTACAGGGTTCAGCACTCTCACCACAAACAACCTTGCAAAGGTGGTATCCGTTTCAGTGAGATGGTAAACTTGGATGAAGTAATGGCACTTGCTGCGCTTATGACATACAAGTGCGCCATAGTAGATGTTCCTTTTGGAGGGGCAAAGGGCGGAATTAGTATTGATCCCAAAAAATACTCGCCTTACGATCTTGAAAAAATCACCAGAAGGTACACCAGTGAACTGATAAAAAAGAAGTTCATTGGTCCAGGGGAAGATGTACCCGCGCCTGACTATGGCACAGGAGAAAGAGAAATGGCCTGGATTCTTGATACGTATACAGCCATGCATCCCGGAGAAATTGATTCACTTGCATGTGTCACAGGAAAGCCCGTTAGCCAGGGTGGCGTTAGAGGTAGAAAAGAGGCTACAGGATTGGGTGTATTTTATGGTATCCGTGAAGTTTGCAACAATCCAAAAGTCATGAATCGCCTTGGCCTTTCACTCGGCATTGAAGGTAAAAAAATCATTGTACAAGGATTGGGAAATGTAGGATACCATGCTGCAAAGTTTTTTCAGGAAAATGGAGCAATCATTGTTGGCTTAGCAGAATATGAGGGGTCTATATACAATGAATCTGGGCTGGATGTTGAAGCTGTCTTTCAGCACCGGAAATCAACTGGAAGTATACTTGACTTTGCAGGAGCACAAAACTTTGGCAAGAATACCGATGCCCTGGAAGCCCCTTGTGATATCCTTGTTCCCGCCGCCTTGGAAAACGTAATCAATGGCGAAAATGCATCACGTGTTCAGGCAAAAATAATTGGTGAAGCTGCAAATGGTCCACTTACACCAGAAGCAGATGACATCTTGGTGAGCAAAGGTGCATTGGTTATCCCAGATATGTACTTAAATGCAGGGGGCGTAACAGTTTCCTATTTTGAGTGGGTTAAAAACCTAAGTCATGTCCGTTACGGACGCGTAGAGAAAAGGTTCATGGAAAACCAAAACGCCAATCTTGTTTCTCAAATCGAAGAAATGACAGGAAAAGCAGTCACGGACATCCAAAAGAAACTTTTGGTTCATGGTCCAGATGAAATAGACCTGGTAAGAAGCGGATTGGAAGATACCATGATCAAGGCCACCAATGAAATCCTCGAATGCTGGATGGGAAATCCTGAAATAAAGGATATGCGAACAGCAGCATTTGTAGTAGCAATCAACAAAGTGGGCACAAGCTACTCAGAGCTTGGCATATTCCCTTAAACCTTTTCACATATCAAAAACTGGGAAGCTGGACATCCAATTGGGGTTTCCAGCTTTTTTTTCTGCCAGATGGCACTCAATTCCGTTTACAATCATCCAGTACTTTATTGGCAGCATTTGTTGGTAGTTGAGAACCTGCATGAGAGACTTGTCATCCAAATAAATATCCGGAGCTTTACACTCAATAATCATCCAGGGCAAATGTTTTTTATCATAAATCAATAAATCAAAACGATAAGAATTACCCTGAATGCGGATCGTTTTTTCAACTGCGATAAATGATGCCTCAATGTTATGATACCTGATAAGCCAATGGATTAAATTTTGCCTGACCCATTCCTCGGGCTGCAGAGCTACCCACTTTTTCCGGATGATATCAAAAATCTGGCGTTTATCCTGCCATATTCTCATCCTGAACTCAGGTTGCGGAAATACCAAATCAATCATGATGCAAAGTAATCAGTAATTTTGTTTGGAAAAAGTAACATGACCAGCAAAGAAGAAATTGTTAAAAACTGGCTCCCACGGTATACGGGTATGACCTTGGATGAGTTTGGCTCCTACATTTTGCTCACAAACTTCAGTAAATATGTAACACTGTTTGCAGAATGGCACCATGTTGATATCAAAGGCTCTGATAAGCCCATGTTGTCTGCAACATCAGACGGAATAACCATTATAAACTTCGGAATGGGAAGTCCAACTGCAGCAACCATAATGGATTTGCTTACAGCCATCGAACCTAAAGCAGTCCTTTTTCTGGGTAAATGTGGTGGATTGAAAAAAAGAAATAAAATCGGAGACCTGATTTTACCCATTGCAGCAATACGTGGTGAAGGAACATCAAACGACTACCTGCCAGCTGAAGTACCTGCATTACCCTCATTTGCACTTCAAAAAGCAATTTCAACAACAATCAGGGACCATGAATTAGACTATTGGACCGGAACGGTTTACACTACTAACAGAAGAGTTTGGGAGCATGACGATGATTTTAAAGTATACTTACAAAAAATCAGGGCATACGCCATAGACATGGAAACTGCCACAATTTTCTCAGTGGGATTTGCCAATAAAATACCAACAGGAGCCTTACTCCTGGTAAGCGATCAACCTATGATCCCTGAGGGCGTGAAAACGGAAGAAAGCGACCAGAAAGTAACCGGTAACTTTGTAGAAACTCACCTCAAATTAGGAATTGCATCCCTTGAACAACTTATTAACAACGGTATTACGGTCAAACACCTTAAGTTTTAGTAATTCAGGTTTATAACAGGTGCATAAATCCGTTTTTCAGATAACGAGACTTCGCAAAAAAAGCTTAATTTTGCAAATTAAATATGCCAAAACAAATCTGATGCCGTAAGATCAGGTTTGCTGGATGAATGCCCATTGGGGGTGGCTATCGGGATTTGTTTCAGGCAGCAAATTTTTTACGCATGAAGTTATCCCAGTTCAGATTCGATTTTCCACTCAATCTCATTGCACAAACGCCTGCTAAACGAAGAGAGGACGCTCGTCTAATGGTCGTGCACAAAGACACAGGTCTCATCGAAAACAAAATGTTCAAAGATGTGTTGGACTATTTTGAAGAGAAAGATGTTTTTGTAGTTAACAACACCAAAGTGTTCCCTGCCAGGATGTACGGTAGGAAAGAAAAAACAGGAGCTAAGATTGAAGTCTTCTTACTCAGAGAGCTAAACAAACAAAACAGGTTGTGGGACGTAATTGTAGATCCAGCCAGAAAAATAAGAGTTGGAAACAAGCTATATTTTGGAGATGCAGATGAATTAGTGGCTGAAGTAATAGATAATACAACCTCAAGGGGTAGAACTATACGTTTTCTTTTTGAGGGGTCTGATGATGACTTCAAAGCTATTCTTAATACACTGGGAGAAACACCACTACCCAAATACATCAAACGCAAACCTGATGAGCTTGATCGTGAGCGTTACCAGACTGTATACGCCAGGCATGAGGGAGCTGTTGCAGCTCCAACTGCAGGTTTACACTTTTCAGTGGAATTAATCAAAAGACTTGAGATAGAGGGTGTACGTTTTGCAGAAATCACCTTGCATACCGGGCTGGGTACATTCAGGGCTATTGAGGTTGAAGATCTGAGCAAACACAAAATGGAAGCTGAATATTTTAAGGTTGATGAAACAGCCTGTAAAATCGTAAACAAAGCCAAATCAGAAGGACACAGAATATGTTCTGTAGGCACAACAACGCTGAGGGCACTGGAAAGTACGTTCACAGCAGATAAACTATTGAAACCATCTGAAGGCTGGACCAATATTTTCATTCACCCTCCATATGATTTTTCAATTTGTGATTCGTTGATAACGAACTTTCACCTGCCAAAAACATCATTATTGATTATGGCATGTGCATTTGCAGGCTACGACCTTACAATGGAAGCTTACAAGAAAGCCATTAAAGACAAGTACAGGTTCTTCAGCTATGGAGATGCGATGCTGATAATCTGACTATCTATGTCCCCTACCAAAAAAAATGCCTCTTTAAAAGAGGCATTTTTTTTACATGGCAGATTTTTATTACTGAGGATTTATATTTTTTACTGGCAATTAAAAGAATTAGTCAAGCCCAAATAACCCTTTGTTCAGCGCCTGGAGTGTTTCATTTCTTACTTCAGTTGGCACAAGAATTGAAATATTATGTGTGCTTCCACCAAAACTCACCATGTTAATTGGAATATGAGACAGCGAACTAAACATATCAGACATAAGTCCCTTTTCTTCAGTTAATTTATTTCCCACAACTGAAACTATAGTTTGTCCGGCAATAATTTCCAGGTCTCCCAATGGTTGCAATTCCTTTGATATTTGCTCAAGATTCTGGGTATTGTCTATTGTTACAGATACTGCCACTTCTGATGTTGTAATCATATCTATTGATGTCCTGTATTTCTCAAAAACTTCAAAAATCTTTCTTAGGAATCCGTAAGCCAATAACATTCTGCTACTCTTTATCTTAACCATCACAATACCATCTTTTGCAGCAACAGCTTTTACACCATCACTATCTGCATCCTTTAAAATAATGGTGCCTTTTGCTTCAGGCTGCATGGTATTTAATAGTTTAACGGGAATATTGAAATGTTGAGCTGGCCATATAGATGCCGGATGTAAAATTTTAGCTCCGAAATAGGCAAGCTCAGCAGCCTCATCAAAACTTAGCTGTTCAACAGGCCTGGTTGTTTTTACTATTCGCGGGTCATTGTTATGCATTCCGTCTATGTCTGTCCAGATTTCACAGACCGAAGCCTGAATCGCGGCAGCTATGAGTGAGGCTGAGTAATCACTTCCTCCTCTTTTCAGGTTATCCACCTCTCCCTTGGAATTCCGGCAAATATACCCTTGGGTAATAAATAGTTTAATTGAAGAGTTTGTTTCTACAATCTTATTGAGTTTTACACGAATAGCGAGAACCTGCGGTTCATCATTGGCATCTATTGACATAAAGTCCAAGGCCGGAATCAAAAGATGTTCCAATCCAATAGAATCAAGATAGATCGAAAACAATTTAGTACTCATCAGCTCTCCCTGTGCAAGAATATCCTTATTCAAGGCATCGTTGAATGATATTTTAAGGATTATCCGAAGAAATTCAAAATGTTCGTTTATGGTATTGATTGCCCTTTGCTTTATCGTTTCATCTGGGAGCAACTGTGCTATAAATGTGTTATAATGCTGATGAAGTGTATCAATCAGCGTACCAGCCTTCTCTTTGTCACCAGTAGCCATGGCATCACCTATTGCAACCAATGCGTTTGTAGTGCCACTTAATGCACTCAGCACTACTATCTTGGGTTCATTGTCCATTGTAATCAGGTCTTTCACCTGAAACATCCTTTCGGGCTTGCCAACTGAGGTGCCGCCAAATTTCATTATCTTCATAAAAATTATTTAACGGGTGCGAAGTTAAAACTTGATCTTGAATTTATCAGCAAGAGATTGCAGATCTTCCATTACCACAGGTAGTAGCGGGATACCATCCTCCAAGCGCTTAACAGACATCAATCTTTCAGGATCTCCTGGAATGACCACGGGTATATGAGCATCAATGGGTACAGCCTGTCTGAAACGAGAAATCCAGAGGTCCATATCTCTTTTAAAAGCTTCAGCAGTTCTAAATGCATCAATGCGCATAGCGCCAATGAAATGACCAATACCTTTACCTGGTTGATTTTCCGGCATTGGAACATATGCAGGAAAAGGAGGAACCCATGGACCAAAATTTGCGCCACTTAAAACACCTGAAAATATATCTACAATTGCGCCAAGTGCATATCCTTTGTGACTGCCATGCTCCCTGTCGCCTCCCAGAGGCAATAAAGCCCCCCCGTTTTTCAATGCATGGGAATCGCTTACAGGCTGCCCCATTGAGTCTTGAATCCATCCCAATGGAGCATCTTTACCTGTACGTTGGAGTATTTCGAGTTTTCCATTTGCTGCTGTAGTTGTAGCAAGGTCAGCAACGAATGCAGGTTCTGAACCGGCAGGCACTGCTACGCAAATTGGATTAGTACCGAGCATCCGTTCCTTGGAAAATGTAGGTGCAACCAACGCGCTTGCATTGGTCATCACAATACCAATCATATCCTTATGCAATGCCTTCATGGCATGATGTGCAGCAATACCAAAATGATTGCTGCCACAAACACTTACCCACCCTGTTCCCACAGCTTCCGCCTTCTTGATTGCAACATCCATTGCGTAGTTTCCAACAACGAGTCCTAATCCGCTATCTCCATCAACAACTGCTGTTGATGGAGTTTCATGAATGACTTTGATATCTGGAAGTGCATTGATTCTTTTTGCCTCCCATAATCTGATATAGCCAGACAGGCGTGCAACTCCATGGGAATCAATACCTCGTAAGTCTGCTGAAATCAGGGTCTCAGTAGCAAGCTTTGCATGTTCTCGCGTACATCCAATTTTCAGAAATACCCGCTCTATGAAATCAAATAAATATGGATAGGCAATATTTTTTTCCATTAGACAAAGCTATTCTGATTCTGTGAATATTCTAGTTATTTACAATACATTGGTAAAACACCAGCATTTTTTCAGAAAAAAACAGTTTCAACCGTTTTTTTGACTTTGGAGCAATTTTACATCTTACGGAATTTTAATTCATAAATTAAAAATTATGATGAAATTAGAATTAATCGGAAATCTAGGGAAAGACTGTATCGTAAATGAAGTCAATGGCACGCATGTTATTAATTTCAGTGTTGCACATTCTGAAAAGGTACGTGATAAAGACAACATCTTTGTAGACAAAACGAGATGGGTGGATTGTGCTTACTGGACCGACAAAACAGGTGTGGCAAACTTCCTGAGAAAAGGGCAACAGGTGTACACAGAAGGATTTCCGGATGTGAAAACTTACAACAAAAAAGACGGTACCACTGGTGTTTCGTTGACACTTCGCGTAACCTTAATACAACTAGTAGGGTATAGCCAGCCCGAAGGTTCGATTAAGTTTACAGACAAGGAAAAAGACTCTGCCAACCAAGCTGTTGTTGACGATTTACCCTTTTAATGGAATTTAATTTTTCAGGATCGCTGAAAATATGATTCCAAATTGATTTGGGAAAGGCTGTGATCAATCCGGTTGGCCATAACTGGATTGATCACTTTCATAACAGCGATGCTCTGATCTATCATCAATTGAATTGCATGAAGACCGGTTGAATTGAGTCCTGCTTCAACAATTGCATTCTCTTCATTATTTAATAAGTCCTCTCGGATATCAGCTAAGTCATCCAGAATCAGGAAATAGGTCATTAATGCATACCACCCAGCCAATGCGAGTTGTAAATTAAACCGGGTGCCTTTCAACGCAGTTAAGGTAAACAGATAGCTGTCTGCCCTGTTCAATGAAGGAAAGGGGGTACCTAATCTTGTTCCTGTTTGTTGAACCGGCTTTTCTTGAACCAGATATACCTTTAATTCTTGAAAGAGTTGTGATTGCACGGCATAAGGCTGAAATATCATCGACAATTTCTCTGCATGTTCTTTCCATGTACAATGCTTGTGTTCAAGCTTGGCAGCTTCGTGTAAGACAAGTTCATTCAGTTTAAATTGATAGTCAGAAATCAGCATTGATTTATCCATACCCAATCTGAAAAGCATGTCTGCATATATTGGCATAAAATAATACCCCGGTGAGCCTGGAATATAAATTTTTCGATTTTGCCAATATAGGTTATTAACAGGAACTGATCTGTTTATAAATGCTTCACCTATCACGAGATCAATACCATAAGTCAATTTCAAATCATCTTTGGTAAGAAACATAATATCAAGATGGTTTAACAACCCGTCTGGAGTAGGAGTTATCTCGTGCCTTTGATGCTCTGGCATTTGCTGTATCTGCGATCAATTTAAACTGATCGGGATGAGATTGATAGTATCTGTAACTACGGGTAAATAAAGATGTTGGGATTTGTCTAAGTTGCAATGCCTTATCTATTTCTGCCTGCACTGCGCTATCTTTATTCAGCATAGAATCCTTGAACATATAGGATTCAACGAAACCTTCAGCCAATGAAATATCGTTCAAAATATCTGCCATTTCATCTTGATTGAGCACTTTTTGAGATTCATTGTTTTGCATACAAGAAATCACATTTAGGATAACAAGAGTAAAACAGAAAAACTTCAGCCACCTCATTTTAAATCCTCCGCGTATTTAGAAGCATTAGAAATATCAAGTCTTCCACAAATATCAATTACACGAGCCTTATCCTGCGGTAATCCTTTTCGAAACAACTGAATTATTTCATTGGATTTACCCTGAAAGAAAAAAGGCATAAACATGAGATTTGGCGTTTCTGCATGCAACGTATTTAGCATAGATAGAGCTGAAAGTACCTCCTCTCTGGCAGATACTTCATCCACAATTAATTTATCCATACCTTTTCTGTAATAAGTATAGATTGCATCATGTGCAAGTGCATATCGAGCGTTTTGCAGATTTTCCGCTAGCCAATATCGGTTTCTTTGTCCGTCAAAAGGCTTCCAACCAGTTATTGACCTCCCTTCGGGCGCGGCACTTACAATCTGATTGGCTTTTTGAAAATAAGAATCCCCTCCTCTTGGTGCATATGAATCATAATCCATACCCAAAAGTAGATCTACATAAAATGCGAATATAGCTGTAAGGTTTGCTGAAAGGGATTCAGTTCCCGCAATTCTATTCTCATTGAATTCCAGTGGCTGAAATTCAACATACCGAAAAACAATATCATTATCCACAAAATTAACTAACGGAGAAAGGTAATTTGAATTGAAAACAGGTCTTGCAGCCTGAATTGTGAGCGTAGCTTTGTATACATTTGGTTCAACAACCGATTGTAGGTTTAGAAGAAAACTACAATCAATTTTTTCATTTACCTCATAAGGGTCACTGGTCCATTTTCGTTTGTTTAGGAAAGCAATCAACCCGGTCTGTAATGTTTGGAATACTTTTTTATCAACAGCGCTGCCAATCTGTGCATATACAACATTAACCTTAGCATTGAGCTCCTGTGCATTAAGCTTTGCAAAAAAGCAAAAAGCTATAAAAAACAAGAAGACCTGCATTGAAAATGCGGCCTTCTTGAGTCTGAATAGCATATTTTTCAAATTTTCAACGAAAAAGATCTTCTTCATTTTTTCTGAAATAAACCTTATCCTCCATAAACTCCTGGGTTGCAAGTAATGCAGGATTAGGCATTTTTTCGTATGCCTTTGAAATTTCAATCTGCTCTTTATTTTCATGAATTTCTTCAAGACTATCGGTGTGGCTGGCAAACTCTTCCAGTTTATTATGCAACTCTTCTTTTATAGCAATGTTAATCTGACTAGCCCTTTTAGCAATAATCGAAATCGATTCATATACATTGCCAGTCTTACTTTTAATCTCATTCAGATCTTTTGTTTCAGCAACATTTGTAAGATTATTTCCCAATTGCCTGCGAAGTCTGCTCATTATTTAGTGATTTTATATTATTCTTAGATAAAGTTAAGTAACGTTCTGCTTCTTTAAGTAATTTACTTTCAGGAAACCTATCTTGAAAGTCTTCAACTTCATTGATTACTTTATTATAACGCTCTTCCTGTTTTTCATCAATACTCATAGCTGCAAAGCGATAAGACGCCTTGATAGCCATTAGTTTATATTCATCGCCCTTGGGGGAATCAGGATAGTTATTAATGAGGGTTGTATATGCAAGTGCAGCAGCACGAAATTGACCCACATTAAAATAAAGCTGGGCAGACAAGAACTCTTTTACTTCAAGCTTAGCCTGACATTTTGCTATAATTTCCTCAGCTTCTTTATTCCTGGGAGATTCAGGATGTGTATTGATAAATACTTGAAACATACCTATAGCCTTAATTGTATTGGATTGTTCAAGTTCTGCCTTTGGTGATTGCCTGTAAAAACAAAAAGCCTGCATAAACTCCATTTCCTCTGCCCTTGGATTGTTGGCGAAAATCTCTATATAACCTTTAAACAGGTTTTCTGCTGTTATATAATCTTTGAGGTTATAATGTGAGTAAGCAAAACGATAAAAAAGATCCTCATGCTGTGGGGTTCCCTTGAATACAGGAAATAATTCCTCAAATAGAACCTGTGCCTGACGAAACTCTTTTTTATCGTAATAAGAATTTGCCATTTTAAGTTTATACTCAAAGTCTTTACTTTTAAGTACTTTACCAAATTTAGAACAACCTGTAAAGACAACAATAGTAAGCAAGAAAAAAAGCTTATTCCATTTCATGTGAGGTGCAAAGTTAAGCATTTGAGCCTTATACTAAGATACACTAACCATGTTTTTATAATGGTTAATCTTGTCATAAAAATAGGTATGCCCTCCGGTGGGGAAGGCATACCTTGAAATATCGGGAAATATTACTTTTTTGTCCTGAGATTTGGATGAGGTGCAGGAACCATATTAGGCTCACCGGTATTTTCACCTGTTGCGCTCAAGTCAATAACATTGGCATCACCTTCAGTTTGACCATACTTATTAATGAGCCTGTCAGCAGCGATTCCCTGTTGTTCTGAAAGGTAAGTGATAATTGCGTTTACCCTGTCCCAGCTCAATTGTTGACTTGCTTTTGACGCTTCTGCGTAACCGGTAATGAATACTTTACACACTGGATTATTCTTCAATCTATCTGCAGTGGAAGCCAAAATACTTTCAGCATCTTTTGACAACTTAGCAGAGCCTTTTGCAAAAGATACACTTGGGATATTACCCATATTACAGGTTGGAGGCGTAGGCGGAGGAATGAGTTTACAGCAAGGCGGCTCTGGACATTTTCCTACCCCATTGACATCTACAGGTTGACATTCACTTGGTGTGATCAACTGCTTATCTTTATAATCTGGAACACCATCACCATCAGTATCCTTACTTACACCATTTGAGTTAACTGGAGCACCGGCTGGAGTATTCGGCTCACGATCAAATTGATCCGTAACACCATCACCATCAGTATCATCTAGAACTACTTTGGGCATTTTCATGCGCTTCGGTGAGTTGAGCTCTGAATAAACGAATTCAAGAGGGTTTTTCCAGTAAAGTGGTTCAACTGATTTTGTCTTCTTCTGGGCAAATGTGTCCAGACCTGCGAACAGGAAAATTCCCAGGAACAAGGCCGAGAGTATATTTTTAATTTTCATAAATAGTGATTTGAAATACTGATGGTAAGTTTAGAATAAGTTAATGTTAATCCCTATTGAAGTAAAGTTTAGGGCATCATTGCTATTGGAAAGCACAGCTTCGCCAAGTGGAGTTGCCTGATAACGCTGTCCATCGAGCAAATCATCTTTCATGAAAGAAACCCTGTTCTCGATCGCAACATTAACCTTTTTAGAAATTTTGAATGCCATACCTAGTCCTGCAGTTTGTGAGAATCTGGAAGTCATCCCAAAAGCCTTGGGGGCTTGTGTGTTGGATTCCCCTGGAGTTTCATAAGTACCATCTAATAGGGCCTTTACTGCATTTTTAGTGTCATTCCTGGTATCCCATGTTCCGTTTGGAATTCCATTGAAGCTATATTTGGAACCGCCGGCATTTTTAGCATCAACCATAGTTTTGTAGAACGTTGCGCCAACACCCAAAATCGCATACATACCGAACTTGGGTTCTGCTTTGTGGAAACGGATATTCGTAAAGTTGAATATACCCTGAATGCTCAGGTCACTGACCGTTGTCTTGTGATTCAGGAAAATTTTGTCTGTTGGAACGTAGTAGTTACCTTGTCCATCTTTTGTCCACCCCTTGTAACCATTGCTAGTCCAAGCAGTATTGTTTACATAGTTATTGGTCTCTTTCCAGTTTAAACCCTTTGCAGTTCCACGATAGAACTCACCCCTTACTGAGAATAGATATCCAAGTGCCTTTCTTGCATGAACACCAAATCCAAAATTTGGTCTAACAGATGCAACATCACCAGCAATGGTTGGTGATCCTATTTTCAGTCCAAGTTCCCATTGGCTTCTTGGTTTTGCCGGAAAAATATATTGGTTATTGAGAAACTCATTGTGTTGAGCCATTCTGGATGGTGGAATAAGCGATGAATCTTTCCATTCATTGCCACCTTCAGTGGAGCTTTGTGCTTGAGTAGTCATAACCAGGGCCAAAAGACCAAGGATTAGAGAATACTTTTTGATTGTCATACGATGGAGTGTTGGTTTAGATTTAGATTTTTACTTGAAAAACAAGTTGTTACAAAAGTAGTGTTAATGTTTTAATTGTCAAATAAATATAGTGCTTTTTAGCCTATTTTTCAGTAAAAACTAATTAAAATCAGGTACACTGCATGGCTAAAATTAAATTCTGATCCTTGATTTGCCAATATCCACACTTACTTCACAATTAATTGTAATTTCGCACTGATTCATGAACCCATCCCAATCAATTATAGCTGCAGAACTCAAGCAATTTGAAAGTCTTTTCAAAAATGCTGTGAAGAGCAATGCACCAATGCTTGACAGAATTTTAAAATACATAGTCCGAACCAAAGGAAAACAGCTCAGGCCTATGTTTGTTTTATTAGCTGCAGGCGTAAGCGGAGGGATCAATGAAGTAACCTACAGGGCTGCTTCTGTTGTTGAATTACTACATACCGCAACATTGGTACATGATGATGTTGTTGATGAGGCTTCTGAACGAAGGGGGTTTTTCTCCATATCAGCACTGTGGAAAAACAAAGCATCCGTCCTTGTTGGGGATTATTTATTGGCAAAGGGGTTATTACTTTCATTGGAAAATGGTGATTTTAAAATCTTGGAAATCTTGTCGGATGCTGTGCGAAAAATGAGCGAAGGTGAACTGTTACAATTGGAAAAAGCAAGGCTGCTCAATATCCAGGAAAGTGATTACTTCACCATAATCGAAAATAAAACTGCATCATTGTTGGCCTCCGCTTGTGCAGCAGGCGCCTATTCTGCGAGTCAGAATCTTGAAATTACAGAAAAGATGAGGTTGTTTGGTGAGTATACAGGTGTAGCCTTTCAAATAAAAGATGATCTTTTTGACTATGGAGATGAAGATGTTGGGAAACCCACTGGTAATGACATCCGTGAAAAAAAACTGACCCTGCCGTTGATATACACCCTTGATCAGGTAGATACGACTACAAGGAAATCCTTAATATACATCATCAGGAACAAATACAAAAGCCAAGCAGATATCCAACAAGTCATTGCTACAGTTAAAGACGCAGGAGGCATAGTTTATGCCAGCAGAAAAATGGAAGAATACAAGAACAAAGCTATTTCCATGCTGCACACCCTGGACGAAAGCCCTGAACGGATGGCGCTGGAAGAACTCGTGCGATATACCACGGAAAGGAGGAAATGATATGGAGGCGCAAAAAAAACGCTGGAAGATCAAGGATCTGCCATTGGCGGAATCCGCTGTACTAAGGGATGCCCTGAATATTAGCCCACTGATATGTGCATTGCTGTGGGATAGGGGAATCCGGACATATGATCAAGCAAAATCTTATTTCAGACCAAGTGTTTCTGACCTGCATGACCCTTTTTTAATGAAAGATATGCTTATTGCAGTCAAACGCATACTTGCTGCTATGGAGGCCCGTGAGAAGATACTCATTTATGGAGACTATGATGTTGACGGAACAACTTCTGTTGCAATTGTATTTGACTTTCTGCAACAAATTTATGCCCCTGAGATGATTGAGTACTATATACCTAACCGATATCGTGAAGGTTATGGTCTATCCGCGCAAGGAATTGATTTTGCAGTTAAAAATGGTCACAAACTCATGATTCTTCTGGATTGTGGCATCAAATCTGTTGACCTTATTGCAAGAGCCAGGCTACAGGGCATTGACACGATTATATGTGACCACCATTTTCCGGGAGACAGTTTACCTTCGGCAATTGCAATTCTCAACCCCAAACAAAAGGAATGTACTTACCCCTATTCAGATCTCTGCGGTTGTGGTGTTGGTTTTAAATTGATTCAGGCCATTGCAATCAATCAAAGTCTGCCACAAGAAACATACCTTACATATCTCGAGTTGGTTGCAACTGCCATTGCAGCTGACATTGTGCCCATTGCCGGTGAAAACAGAACGCTTGCTTTTTTGGGTATTAAACAAGTAAATACAGCCCCCTCAACTGGTATAAAAGCATTAATGGAGCTTTCCAGAACAGAAAAACAGATCCATATTTCCAACCTAGCTTTTATGATTGGGCCGCGTATCAATGCAGCTGGCAGAATGGATGACGCAAAGAAAGCCGTATCCTTATTTATTGAGAAAGACTTACAAAAAGCAAGAGAAATTGCAGGTATGCTTCAGTTAGATAACACCTCACGCAAAGAAGCAGATGCGTCGATTACCATAGAGGCATTGGATAAGATCCAGCACGACCCGACTTACCATTCCAAGAAGTCTACTGTTGTTTTTTCATCAACCTGGCACAAAGGTGTAATAGGCATTGTTGCCAGCAGACTAATAGACAAATTCTACAGACCTACTGTAGTCCTGACACAAAGTGGTGAATTATTAGCGGGAAGTGCCAGGAGCATACCCGGTTTCAATATTCACAGTTGCCTGGAAAGATGCAGCGACCTGCTCGTGAGTTTTGGTGGACATTATTTTGCAGCAGGCATGACTTTGAAGCCAGAAAACCTAGAAGCATTCTGCAACAGATTTGAATCGATTGCACAGGAAGAGCTTACTTCAGATATGTTGATACCTGAACTTACAATTGACGGGGAACTGGAACTGGGTGACATTTCTAATTCTTATTTCAATATCATCAATCAGATGGAACCATTTGGACCAGAAAATCCCAAACCCGTTTTTTGCATCCGAAACCTGACTAACCTTGGATGTAAAATAGTAAAAGAAGATCATGTGAGATTTGAACTTGGGAAAGGTGGTTATAGAATTAACGGAATAGGATTCAACATGGCAGAATTATTTAAAGCCTTGAATGAGCCCAATGAAATGGATATAATCTGCACGCTTGATGAAAACAACTATCGCGGCAATACCAGCATCCAGCTTCGCGTAATGGATTTTGATATTGCTGGAAAAAGAAGGGACCAGCTATTGCCGGTCCCGAATAAAATTTAATTCAAAGGATTTTCACCAATTCAACAGATCATTTGTCCTGCATCAATGCTATACTCCTGTTGATGAATGTTGTAAGCTGACTGCCTTTCAACATGCCTTGTGACAATAAGGCAAGATCTGCCAGGTTTTGCACCTGTCTTTTTTGCCTATCCCCACTCTTCTCTTTCAAAATTTCACTGAAAATAGCATGGTTTCCATTCACTGTCAGGGTCACTTCATCTGGCATACTGGCATAAAAACTGCCCATAGGTCCGCTCATCGCAGCCATATCTTTCATCCTGCGCATGAATTCGGGCCTGGTCGCAATTACCGGAGGAGCATCAGTACTCAACCCCTTGATTTCAACCTGAACGGTTACATTATCAGCTTTGTACTCAAATAATTCTTTTAACTTTTCCTCCTCTTTTTCAGATAACACAGATTTGGAGTCTTCTTGTTTGTCTATGAGGTTATCAGTTATGTCTGCATCAACTCTCGTAAACTGAACATTTTCCCATTTGGATTCAATCTGCCCGATAAATGAAGCATCTACCATGGTATCCATTTTCACAACCTTATAGCCTCTATCTGTTGCAGACTTAATGTAGGAATCCTGCTGGATCTGATCTGTGGCGTAAAGTATAACGGTTTTGCCATCCTTGTTTTTCTGCAAAGTGTCGGCAGCAGCACGGTATTCTTCAAGAGTATAAAATTGACCTGAAACCGCATCCTGCATGATATGAAAGCGATCAGCCTTTTCACGGAATTTCTCATCTGTCATCATGCCATACTTAACAAACAAGCCCAGACTCTCCCATTTTTCTTCAAAAGCCTGACGCTCATTTCTGAAGATTTCATCAAGCTTGTCAGCCACTTTTTTTGTAATGTGGTTGTTGATTTTCCTAACGTTGGGATCCCCTTGCAAATAACTTCTGCTTACATTCAACGGAATATCTGGAGAATCTATCACACCCTGGAGCAGCATTAGAAATTCAGGAACAATGTCCTTTACTTCATCGGTTACAAAAACCTGGTTAGAATAAAGCTGAATTTTATCTTTTTGGATTTCGTAAGACTGCTTGATTTTAGGAAAATATAGTATCCCTGTCAGTGTAAAGGGATAGTCAACATTGAGGTGTATCCAAAAAAGTGGTGTTTCGTTGAAAGGATAGAGACTTTTGTAAAACTCTTCGTAATCCTTTTTCTCCAACTCGGCAGGCTTCTTAATCCACGCAGGTTCCGTTACATTGATTTGCTTGTCTTCAAAAAAGATTGGAATAGGAAGGAACTTACAGAATTTCTCAAGTATGTTTTTGATTTTAAATGCATCAAGAAACTCTTCACTTTCTGCATTAATGTGAAGGGTTATTGCAGTACCCCTCTCTGCCTTTTGAGAAGGAACCAGTGTAAATTCCGGACTCCCATCGCAAGACCAAACTACTGATTCACTACCTGGCTTATAAGATAAAGTCTCCAGAGTAACCCTCTCACTTACCATGAAACCACTGTAAAAACCCAAACCGAAATGTCCAATTATATTGGCCTCATTCTGCCCCTTGTATTTTTCAAGAAACTCTTCTGCACTGGAGAATGCAACCTGATTGATGTATTTATCAACCTCTTCAGCGGTCATTCCAATGCCCCGGTCGCTGATTGTTATTGTTTTAGCTTCCTTATCAATTGCAACATCTATCCTCAACTCGCCCAATTCGCCAGTAGCCTCTCCCGAAGCAGCATATGTTTTAAGTTTTTGGGTTGCATCTACTGCATTGGCAATGAGCTCACGTAAAAAAATGTCATGTTCGCTGTAAAGGAATTTCTTGATGATCGGAAAAATATTCTCCGTTTGTACACGTATTTGTCCCTTTTGCATATAAAAGATTTTCTAAATCTTTGCAAAATGAGTGCCAGACTTAAAAAATGACAAGTTGACATTGGAAAGTTGTCAAATTTGTTGTACTTTCGCTGCCCATTATCAATAAAACAAATACAGGGTTTATGCAAAATTATGAATTGATGGTGATTTTTACCCCTGTTCTGAGTGAGGACGAATTTAAGTCTGCTCAGAAGAAATATGTCGATTTTATCACTGCTGGCGGTGGTTCTCTCGTACATAGCAACCCCTGGGGGTTGAAATCACTGGCCTACCCCATCCAGAAAAAGACCACAGGTATTTACTGGGTTATGGAATATGTAGCGCCATCCGACATGAATGAGAAGCTGAAAATTCAGCTCCTGCGTGACGAGCAGGTACTCCGTCACATTGTGATCAAACTCGATAAGTACGCCGTCGAGTATAACACAAGAAAGAGAAGTGGTGTATCTACAGGAAACGAAAAAGCAGTGGAGGGATAATACCATGGCAAAAGCAAATGAAATCAAGTACCTGACAGCCATCAAAACTGAAAAACCACGGAAAAAGTTTTGTAGGTTCAAGAAGTATGGTATCCGTTACATTGACTACAAAGACGCCGAGTTTCTCAAGAAGTTTCTGAATGAGCAGGGCAAGATGTTGCCACGCCGCATCACTGGTAACTCTTTGAAATACCAGCGTAAGGTTTCTGAGGCTATCAAACGTGCACGTCAGATGGCGTTGTTACCTTATGTGACAGACTTGCTGAAATAGTTAAACCTAATCACCCCAAGAGGGTGTGACAGTCCAGAATTACCTGGATTGGTACACAAAAAAATCAATTATGCAGATTATTTTAATTCAAGATGTAAACAACCTGGGTGGGGCTAACGAAGTCGTTACAGTCAGGAATGGTTACGCCCGTAATTTTCTTATCCCTCAAAAGATGGCAGTTGAAGCGTCTTCATCCAATCTAAAGCAATTGGAAGAGCGACTCAAACAAATCAGGAAGAAGGAGGAAAAGATGCTTGCAGAAATAAATAAAGTTATTGCTGCATTGCAGGAAGGTCCGATTTCAATAGGTGCCAAAACCGGAACTACAGGAAAAATTTTCGGCAGTATAACTACAGTCCAGATTGCCAAAGCTGTTCGCGAGCAAAAAGGATATGAAATTGATCGCCGCAGAATTCACCTGGTTGATGAAATCAAAGAGATTGGTTCATACAAGGCTAAAGTTGATTTTGGTAACGGTAACGAAGCTGAAATAGCTATGGAAATAGTTGCAGAATAGCAAATTTCCTATATAATTACAAAGCCCCCTTACATCAGGGGGCTTTTTTTATTTAGATTACCAGATGCTCAGGTATTTAATAATACTGGAAATAATCATAATATTGGTCTATTCCTGTAACTCTAACGTAACAGGTACTGACCAGAATTCCAGCAAAGCCTGTGACACGCCTGATCCCGGAACGGTAGCCGGGAAGTTCAGTACACAGGAGCAGATGTTGATTGATACTACAGTATTTGAGAAGTTCTTTAAAAAATACAGTGAATTTAAAGGCTACGAAAAATCAGTAAATAAGTTTTATGCATTGAGAAAAAATCAATTAGCCTGGTTTTCTGAAAAAGGTATTGCTGAACAATCCTCAATACTGTATAATAAGATCCAGGACATGACAGACAATGGATTAAAAAAAGATGTGCACTATCCCATTGAATACGCCCAAGCTATGGAAGCAGAAAACCGTGATAGTATAACATGGTATGAACTGATGATTACAGCTCAATACCTCCATTTTGCTGAAAAAGTGATCACGGGACTTCCAAATAAAAGTTTAGTTGAAAACCAGTGGTATATACCCAGAAAAAAAGTAAGTTATTCTACAATGCTAGAAAATATGCTTTCTGACAGTAGTTTTATATTGCGTAAACTCGTTTTTTATCAATATCAACTACTTCGGGAACAACTAAAAAGATTAAAAAATATAGAATTAAATGGAGGCTGGCCAATTCCTGAAAATATCAAGTATTCTTTAAAACCAGGTGAAAGTGGAAGGCAGGTCAAGATATATAAGCTGAGATTACGCTGCGAAAATTATGAATTAAAAGATACTTCTGAATATTTTTTTGATAGTTATTTAGAAGATGCAGTTAAGCTTTATCAAAAAAACAATGGTCTAAATCCAGATGGCGTTATCGGAAAAGAAACCAATAAGATGATGCAGTACTCAATAAAACAACGCATTGAGCAAATAATGGTCAATATGGAACGTTGCAGATGGTTACCCCCAGATACACTAAAAAAATATGTAATTGTGAATATTCCTGAATATAAATTATACGTTATTGAAAAGGATAGCGTAAAATTAACGATGTCAGTAATCGTAGGAAAAGAAACCCATGAAACAGCAATATTTAAAAGCAATATCACACAGATAGTATTTAGCCCATACTGGAATATCCCAACAACAATACTGAAGAAAGAAATTATCCCACTCGTAAATAGAAATCCTGAATATCTCATTAAAAATAACATGGAGTGGTATAATGGTCATCTAAGGCAAAAACCGGGACCAGATAATGCTTTAGGCGGTATTAAATTCATTTTTCCAAATCCATTTAACATATACCTGCATGATACCCCCACTAAACATTTATTTGAAAAGGAAAAAAGAAATTTTAGTCATGGATGCATAAGAATTGGTAATCCAATCCAGCTGGCATCGTATCTTCTTAAAGATGATAACTACTGGTCTGAGGAAAAAATAAAAAAAGAAATGAATCGCAAAACTGAACTTATTATACCTATGGATGAAAAAGTACCTGTTTATATCGTTTACCTGACTGCCTTTGTCAATGAAGAACAAAAATTAAACTTCAGAGAAGACATATATAAAAGAGACAAGCAAATTATGAATATGCTATTAAAATAGCCTAATATATTGAACATTTTAAAGACTTTCTTGTTCAACGGTAAATAAATAAGAAATCTATGAATATTTTTGTAGGAAACATCAACTATAAGCTGACAAATGAATCTTTAATGGAGATTTTTACACCCTACGGGCAAGTTACTTCAGCAAGAATAGTAATTGACAAGGCAACTGGAAGAAGTAAAGGATTCGGATTTGTGGAAATGCCAGATGAACAAAATGCATTAAAGGCTATAGCCGCACTTCATGAAACAGAAGTAATGGGTAGGAGAATGATCGCAAGTGAAGCCAGACCAAACCCACGGGCATAGAATATACCCTACGCTATCTTACTTTAATAGATATTTTTTGAAAAATGCATTGGAAGTATCTCTGATAACTCCTGAGTCTGATTTATAAACGATATGAATACCCATATCAGGTAAAATATTACACAATTTGAAAGCGCTATCTAAACCTAACACCATCAAACCATTGTCAAAAGCATCAGTTATTACACATTTGTGGGAGAGAACAGTAACGGAAATAATGTTATTTTCAACAGTTTTGCCTATTCTTGGATCAATTATATGACTTTTCCTACCAATATTAGTGTTAGAAAATTTGGATAATCTGCCAGAGGTGCTTACAGACATTCCAGAAATAGCAAGTTGGGAAGATGCTACATCATACAAATTATAATTGTCTGCAGCTATATATCCAACTATCCACGGTTTTTTATTTGAATTGAATCCATTAGTTCTTATTTCACCACCAACTTCTACCAGGAAATCTTTAATACCAAGTGTAAATAAATAATCTGCGATAACATCAACAGTATAACCTTGTGCAATACCATCAGAATCTAGTTTAAGCAAGGGGAATTTCTTAATCAGGCTGTCATTATTAAAATAAATATTTTGGTAACCTGAATAAGCTAAAATACCTTCAATTTGCTTTTGATCAGGTGCAATTATGGGTTTTGGGTTAAATTTTCCCCAAATCAGGGATAGCGGAAGCGTTGTTATATCAAATGCACCTCTTGTTATTGTTGAAACAAAACTGGCTTCGCTAATCAAACTTTGTAAGTGTTTTGTAGCTATTATATACCTCGATGCACTATTGAATGAATTGATGAGGGAATTAGGTCTGTAGATTGAAAAATTCTGATCCATTACATCAAAGATGCTGTCAATTGCATGCTTATTGACAACAGGTTTGGAATAAATGTATTTAACAGTGTAGGTTGTGCCCTGAGCTCTTCCAAAAATCTCGTAAGTGTTATGATGAATCTCTGGAGTCAATAAAATGAAGAGTTGACTAAACAAAGAGATATAAGATATAAAAGCGAGATGAATCATTTAGAACTCGTGATTTGAGGCGGTATTGACAAAAAAAAACCCCACTACAATAAGTGGGGTTTTAAAGAATATGGCACCTACCTACTCTCCCGGGACGAATCCCAGTACCATCGGCCATGAGGGGCTTAACTGCTCTGTTCGGTATGGGAA
>Ga0079300_10000085_pt1 | contig 27274 bp, 51 predicted proteins | sample Wag4_2014_7_11_FD_74799 | JGI IMG/M metagenome (GOLD analysis project Ga0079300, IMG submission 74799) | Fresh water microbial communities from Ohio, USA - Utica-2 Time Series HT 2014_7_11 | ecosystem: Environmental > Aquatic > Freshwater > Water tank | place: USA: Ohio | collected 2014-07-11
AGAAGAACCGCCCACAGCAGGAGTGCCACCACGCTGACCACCACCACCTCCACCAGCATAGAAAAGACTGGTGCCTGTAATGTCTGAGGCAACACCAGCACCACCGGCACCGCCGACACTGTTTGTTCCGGTTCCGCCGACAGCTCCCTGACCACCGCCTCCACCACCAGACCTTTGTGAACCTGTGCCTGAACCAAAACCAGCGCCAGCGTTATTACCGATAGCCGGAGAAACTGTAATTCCCTGTCGGTTTGCTAGAGTTTCTGCACCACCCCCACCACCCGAAGCCCCGTCTCTAGCGGCAACATTTCCATTAGAACCAGCACCGCCACCAGGCATAACAACACCGCTAAAAATACTTTGGCCTCCCATAGCGCCCAAGTTAGCTGCCACACCACCGGCACCAGCAGCACCCACAGTTACAGTCACGGTCTCAGCAGACACAAAAAAATTAGGTAAGCGCACCCAACCGCCAGCACCGCCACCGCCAGAGCCCGAAGCGCTCCCAGAACCAGCGCCTCCGGCACCGCCACCCAACACCAAAACATCAACAAAGCCAGCCCTAGAAAACGTAATAGAACCGTCGCCAGTGAACCTATAGACGTTAGCTACTGAAGTATCAGGCGACCCCGTCGTAGCCGACACAATCGCCGACACACGACCAGCCTCACCACTCATAGCGTCACTCTTAGAAAAATTGCGTACAGAGCTTGCTCGCATAGAAGTAACAGCCATTAGTTACCCTTAAGCGATCTCTGAGCCGAAAACGTTAAACGACATATCGGCGCTCGACGCATACACGGTAATAACGTCTGTGGCGTCCACAGTGATACCGAGTGTTAGCGTGGTCGAATCGTTGGCCGCAATAGGCACGTCGTAGGCGAGGTAATGCTGGTTAGCCTGCGCGGCACCATTAGGGCGCACCGACAAACGAAACGAGCCAGCCGTAGCCGCCCTGTTAGCAACAACGATCGTCGAGATAACCGCCTCGGTCGCCGCCGGCACAGTGTAAAGCGTTGTAGCGGTAGTAGCCGACGGTGCCGACTGCCCCAATACCTTATATGCGTTAGCCATTTATTTACATACCTCCCAATAGAAACGAACCCTCGAAACCTAGACCGCCACCTACGGGCGTCCAGGCAGACGTATTAGTGTTATAAAACTCAACAGCGCCAGTAGTGCTATTAAAGCCAAACAACACACGACCGGCCGGCGTAGGACGCCCCACAGTAGCCCACGAACCCAAACGGGTACCCATAAACTCGCGACGATCTGTAATCGTTGTCGGCACACCAGAAGTAGCCGGTACAAGAGCGTTCGCTAGCGGTTGCTCAAAAATACCTGCGTCGCTCTGAACTAGAGACGGCGCAACCGGTGAACCGGCCGGCGTACCAGTCTTAACCGCCAACACAATCGAGTTAGCTGTAGGGTCCAAACGCAACACCACAGTGTCAATACGAGGGTTAGTCGGGTCAGCGGTAGCCAAAGCTAAAGCCACAGTAGCGTCGGACGTGTAATAGTGGCCGCGCACCATAGCCTCGCCAGCCTCCACGTCAACGGCAAGACCACTACCAGCCGACACCTCCAAAGCGGTACCAGTAGGTACGTCGTCGACACCACTGTTAAAGTGCCTCGCCCACTTACTAAATTGGGTCTCGGTTGTGTCGATACCCTCAAACGGAAAACTCGCCTGGGTCATTATTGCCTCTCTTAATACTCGAGCTCGTACGTGCCCGTAATGTCGAAACTATCGGCTGTGGTAAGCGTTATCGGTTTATTGTACTCAAACGGCTCAGTCTCACCGTTGGACTTGATATACGACAAGACCATAACGTTAGAGCCGGCGGCAACGTTGCCGATAATCGAGTAAATTGTGCCACCCGAGTCGTCCGTTAACGATCCACTAGAAAACGTGACCGGTCGACGACTGTTATACGGCAAAGTCATAAAATACTGGCCGGTACCAAACGTAAGAATATTGGTAAAGTCGACCGAGTAGGCGAAGTACACCATATCGCCGAAACGAGTGTAGGTCGCTGTAAAGACTGGACCGCTAAAAGTCGGCTGTGTACCGTCGGTGCCACCTTGCACACCGGCAAACGTGGTAACAACCCCGTAGCCGGTAGTGTTGCGCTCAATCTCGCTAAGACGCTTTGACTGGCTTAGGGTAGCCTTACCTAGCATAGCCTCGTAAGACGACGGCATAGGTGTACCCACCTCGGCGGCCAAGTAAACCCCGTCGGACTGGATAGACAACGCCACCGTGTACACCACAGCCGTAGCCACAATATCGCGCACAGTAACCGTAATCGTGTCGCCCAGACCCCACTCAGACCCAAACAACATAGTCGTATTGTCGGTAGGTGTGACCGTCATAGACACACGAGTTTTACCCTCGTCGATAAGAGCCTCGGTAGCGGCCTGCGTAAAGTCCGCGACCTCTTGCGTCGTCCTCGCGTCCACAAAAGACTCTATACGCCTATTCCACACCGTCTCGGCCGTAGTCGACTCGGTAAGAGTGCCCTCAAAAAATAGGCGTTCCTCTTGCTCGCCGGCACCGCCCACGATCGCACGAGTAACCGACGGCGCTGCATAAGCGTAGTCGGCAGACGTTAAACGCCCGTTGTCAATATCGAACCGGATAAGACCGCTACGGTCGACCGGCTCGTACACGTCAAAAACTAGGCTCGCGCCCTCTTGTTGTATCGAATAACCGACGCCGCCAGTTTGTGCAAGACCATAAAAAAGTTCCTGCATTTTGTCAAACCGAGCCGAGCCGTAAACCGTTGTGCCACGGCCCTCGTCGGTCGCGACAATTAGATCGCCCACCTGGCGCACTACTGGGCCTGTAACTAAATTCTCGTCGACATAACCCTTTAAAACCGTTTCGACAACGTCGCTACGAATATCGTAGGCCTGCGTTTGCGCTGTAACGTCCGCCTCGGCTGGGTCTGGATAAGCCAACCGCTCAGACAAGATAATCGAGTCGTCGACACCCTCAATAGTCCACGAGCCCTCGGCGTCGTCCTGTGTTTGCGCAAGCGCGGCAGACAACATAGGGCCCGACATTATTACACCGTCTGGACCGGTAAGAATAAGACCAAAGCCAGGCGTCCGTAACAGCTCAGCCATAGGCGAGCTCGAGTGTAATTGTACTTTCCAGGCACCGACCTCGTTATGTCGTAAAATAAACTCAGCACCGACCAAGTCCGCGCCTGAGAGTTGGCCTACACGATCTAGAGACTTATTGCGCACCTCTACCGTTAGGTCGTCAACTCTCACCCGTGCACCACCTCATACGCCAAGTTGTACACACAGTCAATACGCGTGTTTGCGTCTGCGTTAGTGCCAGTGACCAGCACGCTCGAGACGCCTGGGGGAAACGCAAAGAATTTAGGCGCTGTATCCAAAATATCGTAACGGTTTACGCCACCAATACCGGTAACTATGGCGGTCTCGTGGTCGAGCGCAAAAATATCGCCGGTAACAACGTTTTCCGTAAACCGCCAGCCCTCACCGTTTAGTGAGACCTCGAGCCCGTCGACCGGTCCAACAATCTCAAAGCGCGGATACACTGGCACGTCGCTCGTGTTGTTTACGTTGATTAGGCCCAAAGCCTGCGACGAAGAGACACGTAGTTTAGTTAGCTGTGGCAACAGACCGCGACCGGTGTTACCTGTAGTAACACTAAAAGTCTCTGTGTCGGCAGACTGCCAATACGGGTTAGGTGCCTGAAACGAGAGCAACAATTTAGCCCACGTATCGCCGCCAGTTTCCCCACCATACTCAAGCTCGGCACCGCCGACGTAGTGGAGCTCCAAAAAGACGTCTCCACCGGCACGCAAAGCCGTAAGCTTTGTCGGTCCTGCCGTGTCCTGTGTCAGCTTAGCCAGACGGCGTAAATTGTCCTCGACGTCGAGCGCGTCTGTGCCGAGCACCGTCACCGGTAAATCAACGTTACGCACACCTCGACGGCTATACCGGTAGATACCGCCGTAGCGAGCCGAGTCGTCAATACGTACCGACGTCGGTGGAATACCAAAGCCGACAAGCGACGGGTTTAGCACGTAAGTAGAATTATCAAAAGTGATAACGTCACCGTTAGAGCCTGTCAGAGTGTAATTACTCAAGCCAAAACCCTCGCCCTCGTCATAGCTAGCCGTAGCTCTTGCTCAGCGTCAAAACTCTTATTAGGTGCTGCGTAATAGTTCACCGTGCGACCGTTTGCGTCTCCGTCTAACCCGATCATACGCTCGAACCGGTTTAACGGAATTACAACCTCTGGGCCTGCCTCGCCAATAAGCGCGTTAGTGGGCCCAGTGACTAAACCGCCTCTAGCTAATGGCGTCGGCGCTGTAGGCATTTCCAGGCGACCAAAAGCCACCTGAGCGACTAGTTTAAACGGCTCGTCTCCAACAGCCTCACGTATCGCGTTAATACCTTTAAGGATCGTATTAAAACCGTTTATAAAGAAGTTTAGAAAATTCTCAAACCCTGCAATAAGCCCGTTTATTACGGTCACAAAAACGACCCGAATACCATACCAAAGCGTCTCGAAGAAACCACGGAAAACGTCGAGTACACCGGTTACCTTGTCTATCGCGCCAACAAAAAACTCGATAGCGGCCACAAGTATTACGCCGATAAGCTCGGCAACAAAAATAAGTATGGGCGTCAAGAATTCTATAAACTGTATAAATAGCGGTAACAGCATTTCGATTAGAGGCAACATAGCCTCGACTAGTTTTAGCACTACCGGCGCGAGAGCTGTAAACAGCTCGGCGAACACTGGTAGCAAAGCCTCGACAATCGGTACAAGCGCCTCGACTAGTTGCAGAATAATCGGCACTAGCACAAGTAGGGCGTCGGATATAAACGCCGCCACAATAGGCACAAGCTCAGTAATAACCGGCAAGAGCGCCGTAAACAAGTTTACAAAAATTGGTAAGAGCTCGGCTACAAGTTGTAAAAATACGCCTGCTAGTTCACCTAAGACCGGCAACAACGGCATAAGCGATACGAGTAGCCCTGGTAATTCCCCTGCGAGGTTTGCAATAATTGGCGCTAGTTGCTCGAGCACACCAACTAACACCGGTCCAAGCTGGGTAACTACCGGTATAAGCGCTGTCGTTAGGTTCGCAAACGCGCCGACTAGTGGACCGCCCACCTCGGCTTTAACATTCTCAAAGTTAGCCGCCAAGATACGCTGCGCGTTAGCGAGACCGTCCGACGTATTCTCAAAGTCGCCCTGGACCTTATTGGTTTGCTCAAGTAGAGCACCATACCGAGCCTGTTGTTTCTGGACCTCGGTTAGAGGCTCACCGGCGGCCGCAATACCGTTAGCGTAAGCAAACGACTCCACAGTCGCCGCCGAGAGGTCGATACCGAATTTACGTAACGGCTCAGTCTCACCGGCAAGACCAGACTGGAAAAGTCGCAAAGCCTCGTTTACGTCCAAGTTCATCACCGACGCAAAGTCGGCACCGCGAGTAGTGAGCTCGTCAATAAAACCGACAACGTCGCCGCCAGGACCGGCAATATTGGCGGCAAAGCCTGAGAATTGTGTAGCGATCGCGTTAAATTGGTTGCTCGACAACCCCAGCCGGTTAGCTGCCGTCTCACCGAGCGAAACAATCCCCTGTGTAGCGGCACCGTAAGAAACAGAGACCGCGTTTAGAGACTCGTTTAAATCAGACGACGCTTTTACAGAGTCTTTTAAAAAGCTAGTAATACCGGCAACGGCAAGCGCACCGCCAACAACCGCCAAACCTTTTAGGGCTGTGCCAAAACCGCTACTAAAGCCTTTACCGGCGTCGTCGCCAGCCTTTTTACCGACGTCGTTAACGCCGCCCATTTCTTTAGCTACTGCCTGCTGAAAACCTTTAGCAACGGGGATAAGTGTTACATAGGCGTAGGCTTGCTCTGCCACTTAAGGCCTCCGTTTCGTGCGCGTTGTAAAATTTCTCGACCGTCCACTCTCGGCGTACCTTTACGAGTACTACCTCTGGCGTCGGGCCAGGGTCGAGGATACGGTTTAGGTTTACGTTTCGAGTGAACCTGTGCAAGTAGATCGTAAGTAGCTGCGTGCGCCGCCCACTCAAACGAGACGGGGTGGTGCCAACCGTTGTAACTCACTTGGAGCCACGAGGACGGATCGCGTAACAAAACAGCTACAAGATAAACAACCTCGGACCACGGCACAGTCGTACCCAGGTCGCCAAGACCTAAGTGGAAACGCTGCCTAAAATCATAAATAAACGCGGCTTTGTGGTCCTCGAGTAGTACGAGGACCGCAACTATTCCCCCAGTGCTACGCCACCTGTCCACGATTTCATATGCTTAGTGAACTCAGACAAGGGCAACGAGTCCAACACTTTTAGATCGTCGGACGATAAAACGTTTTCGAGGATATACCAGGTTTGCTCGGTCTCGCTCTCGTGTCGCGCTTGGCGCAATACACCTACTGGCATTTCGTTAAACGCTGGTAGCTGGATTTTCTTGCCTTTATGTTCGATAACGTAACTCATAGCGGCTATACCTTTCGTAGATTTTATTGTAGCGGCGGTGGGGAGCGCCAGGGGTGACAAACACCCCCCACCATTTCTAAACCCTCTAGGCCGCCGCAAAGAACCTAGAGGGCGTGCCTGTTATGGCTCGACAGAGCCAAAAGCGCTAAACAGCTTGCTAGCGACAATCTTGGACGCGTCGGCGTAAGCGGTAATAGTGACCTCGTAGCCGATAGCCTCGCCAGACGCGAGCGTGCGCTCGCCCACTGCCGTAATTTCGCCCTGTGGGATATAAGTACGCTCAATGTTTGTACCGTCGATAACGTCAATAACAAACGACTTACGCCCACCTGAAGAGCGAGGGTCAATCGTAATAATTCCACCGGCGGTAGTAGTTCCACCGTAGTAGAGGTTTACAACGTCCTCGTTAGTTTCGATAAAGGTAAGCGAAACCGAATAAGTACCGTCTGAGATAATCTCGCGGACCAGGCTACCGTCCTGCCAGGACCTAATCTGTGTGGTGGACTTGTCCAAGCTCTCAGTAATTCCGTCGGCACTAACATAACCCAGGTCCTTAAACGCGACGTTAAGCGTGTCGTCACTGTAGTTAGGGCCAGACGTACCGGTAGGTGCCACATACACGGCACCCGTTACGGCTACTCTTACGTTGTCAGAGTCTAAAGCCATTTTCTTTACTCCATTTCTGTTAGAGGTTTGTGCCTCTATGGTCAACGGCAAAACGCATAAATCTACGCTCTGCCTTTAGGTCGGTCACGTCTTGTATAGAGCTCTCTGGGATAACGTCGACAATAGGGTTACCGTCGGGTAGATCGTCAAAAACTGCCATAACATTACGGGCCAAAGTTTCCGCGTTAGCGTATGAACTCGCGTACACGTTTACGCCTATGCTGTCGGTCATAATTGTTTTAGACCGTCGGCTGCCGCCGTCTCGGCGTAAAATCACTTGCGAGGCTGAGCTGTCAGCCAAGATACCTACGCGTGTAGTCGTGAAACCCTCGGCTACGAGCTTAGCCTTTACACGTGTAACGAGGTGGGCCATAATGTCGCTAAAAATAACTGCGTTAGCCATTAGCTACTAGCCTTTCTCGCGTTTCGCGGTTTATTAAATTTCTTTTTGTAACCGCGTTGTCCGCCAGCCAAGTCGAGAGCTCGCGAGAGAGCGCCTGTGTCGGCTTCGTCAAAGTCTGAACCGTAGGCGACTTTAGCTCGAGCGCGAACGCCTGAACGGGTAATCTGTAGCTCGCTACCTGGTAGAGCTGCCTGGACTCGACGCATACGGTTACCGAGCTCGACCGCAATAGCTGGGTCGCGCAATAGTTGGCCCATACCTGCCTTGTTTAGTAGCACGTAACCGCCACCGCCAGGAATTGCAGACCTACCCACGATCTAGTTGCCTTTGCACGTTTACAACCGTGCCAGGCGACCACGAACCGAGCCCGTCTCGCCAGTCAAAAGCCTCACCGTCAATTTCATACACTTTACCTCGAACGGTAAAAGTGTCGTCGTCTAGCACACTCAGACCAGACGGTAAATACAATGTAAGACCGTCCGTTACGACAATCTGGTCGGCGTCAAAATTAGTGCCAGACACTCGAGCGGAAACGATCGCGTTAACCGTCGACGTCGTTGTCGTAAATACCGGTTGGCCGTAACTATCGGTAGAGGTCGAATTTCGTCGGGTTTGGGTAATAGACTCCATAGTTACCGTTTCCAATGGTCGAGGCGGATCTAAAAGTTTTCTCGCGGTAGTAGTTAGCTACCTCAATGTCGCTAGGGCTCATAAGTACCTGGCGACCGACGGCCCAGTTGGCGTAAGACTGCGAGAACGGGCCTACACTCTGTTGTTGGATACCAGCGGCCGCGTCGTCGGGTATAAGCAACGTGCGCACGACCATACCGGCCACAACAGCGACCACGTCGTCGGGAATAGTGGCCGAGCCGTGCTCGTACTCCACAATTACTGGGCTATAAGTGCCGAGCTCGTAAATAGACTGGAAACCGTCGTACGTGTAGTCAATTTCTACGCCGTCAATGTCGGTAACCGATACGATCTCTATTACTGGCCGTTGCACGAGACGCACGACACCGTCGCGAGGGAAAAGTCTAACCGTAGACTCTGCGACCTCGAATTTTTGTACGGCCCGTTGCACGAACATAGCGGACGCGTCGGCGAGCCAAGCGTTAGCCTGTGTGGTCTCGCCTGCCGTAAGGGTACGACCTAAACGTGCTTGCACGTTGGCGATAGTTGCTAAAGCCATTTGTAGCCTCTCGTGTGAAACTTTGCGCGGCGTAGAGAGGGTGGCCCATAGGCCACCCTCTCATAAGGTCACCTAGTGACTAGGGAGCTGAGACGTAGCGAACTACAGCCTCTTCCTTAAGGACCTTGCCACCGTAAACATTAAGACCGCGAACAATGTCAGCGAACTTAGTCGGGTTACGCAGAGACTCGAGGCTCTGAATCTGGTTAGCAAACGCCACCATAGACTCGTGGTAACCGATAGCGGTGGGGCGAGCTGCGCCGCCAGGCTGGAGCAAAGCGGACTCAACGACGGTAAAGCCGAAAAGACGCGCAATAACACCGTTACGGAGCTCGTCGCCTGAACCGGCAACAGAAACGTCAGACAAGCCAGAGAGCAACAAGTCGGCGAGGTCTGGGTTTACCAAGAGGTAACGTCCAGACGCTGGCACCTTAGCTGAGCTCATAGCCTTACGAATAGCGCGAACCGCTGCCAAAGCCTCGGCACCAGTATCGACAACAACGTTACCAGGGTTACCCTGCGTGCTGTTGTTAAGCATAATGTCGATAAGGTAGTTTTCTGCGTCCTCGGCGAGAGCCTTACCGGCAGAGTCAACCCACGGGGCGAACTCGCTAGAGGCCTGAACGCGGTCGACGTCGTCAACGTTAACAGAGAACGCCTTTTCCTGGTCAATGTCCAGGGTAACCTCGGTGTCGTTAAGAGCCTCGGCGGTAATGGTACGAGTCGCGCTGTAGTCTGCGATCGTGGGGGTGGTCGCGTTAATCACGTGGATTTTGTTACCGGCGGTAATGTCGCCAGTAAACGCGTTGTCCAGGGTCGGAATAACGACCTGGTTGGCGAGGAAAGACTGGGTAACCCCTGCCGCCCACACCTCGGGAATAAAGTTGTCAATAGCCATTTAGCTATATCCTTTCTTGTTTAAGATTTCCCCATAAGTCCGTCGAGCCGGCCGTCTTTACGAGCCTGCAAGATTTCCGTAGGGGTCATACCGTTTAACTCGTCTCGCGAACGAATTTGCGCGAGAGTAGCCTTGTTGCCACGAGGACCCTGCCCTAAATCGGGTTTAGGTGCCTCGTAGTGTGTACTGTGAGCTTCCACCCACGTCGCAATAGCCTCGCTGTTAATGTCGCCGGTATCGGTGATAAAAGCCGTCCTATCGAACGAAAGAATAGCGTCGCCCTCTAGGGTCTTACCCTTTAGGGAGCTCTTCAGCTCTGCCTCTACCAATTTCTCGGCGAACTCCAAACGAACCGCTTTACGTGTATCGTCTTTAGTTTGCTCGATAAGTCGCTCGGTCTCCGAGAGCTGCGACCGACGTACCTCGTCAAGCTCTTTAGAGGCTTGCGTGTACGTCCTGCGTAGCTCTTTAAGCTCGGCGCGTTGCTTAGCTAAAGTTTTTACTAACGGGTGATCGTCTGGCAATTCCGTAAGGTTATCGCTGGCGTCTATTGTCTCAATATCCACGGGCGTATCGTTTACGGTATTTTCTTTTAGTGTTTCGTCTTGCGACATAGGGTTTACCTTTCCGTCTCGGAATAGATAGAGCTCGTCTCGAGCCATTAACCGACCAGGCTGGTCGGAAACTTAAATATCTTTAGGGCCTGTAAATTTCTGGTCGCGCCAGGTCAAAGTAGGCCCATACTCGCCGTGCTCGCGAGTTACTACAATTTCTGTAAAGTCCGCTAGGCGTTGACTATCCTCATATTGGACTAGTTTGCCGATTTGGGCGTCGCGTGCCTGGTAATCGGTTACACCTAATTGTTGTTGTAAAGCCTGGTGAATACTGTCGAGCGAGCCCTGGTCAATAACCTGTCCAGGGTCGAAGTCGCCATATATGGGCTCTTCCCCACAATCGCACCCAGGGTGAATAGGTTTAAGGTTGTCGCGCCGGTAACGCTGCGTCGACGCGATCGCGCAGAGTGCACAGTTTTCTGAGCCTGTGAGCACACGTCGGTAGCCGACAATATTGGCGTTACCCTGGCGTTGTTTTAAACCTGCCTGCCGACTTGCTAACTGTATGTCTGTCTCGGCAATAGAGGACGCTCTAGCTGCGCCACGCTCCACAGCGGTACGTAACAGTTGCTCACCGGCGAGCGCCGTATAAACCTCGACGAACGGCCGACGGTACACCTCTTGCGCACTAGGCCCGTTACGTAAGACCTGGTCGGTCAAGTCCGACGGTCTAGTCTGTGCCGGCGTAAAAGACTCGCCGTTAGCTTTCGCGACCTCTTGATAATAGGCCGCCTGCAAGTTGGCCGCCTGTTGCTTTAGTCCGTCAATCTGTGGACCAACGACATTTATATAACGCGCTATATCGTCGTCGCGCCACGATCCAAGCTGCCTAAAGACGTTACCGGCTAGAGTACCGGCACCACGGACTAGGCGAGTGTTTAGCCGGTTGTAGCCGTCGCGTATTTCTGCAAGCGTCGCCACACTAAGCCTCTGGTAAGCCGTCTAACCGTGTAACCTCGCTGTAGCGGACGCCAAAGACGGCGGCGGTAGGTGACCAGTCGCCACCGACGAGCTCCCAGCGTCGTACCTGTATGGCTGGGTTAGTAGGTGTGGCCGTTATGGCAAACTCGCTACCCTCAATACCTAAAACGCCACCGGTCATAATATGCTCGACTTGTCCGACACCCTGAGCGAACTCGACAACGTCACCGTTAGCGACGTCGCGGAAAACGTCCACGACTTGCTCAGCGCCAGGCTGTGCCGGTGCCTGTGTAGGCGCTCCGAGTAGTGCCTCGGTAAGCAAAGTCTCGCCGGCGCGTTGTACCTCCATTTCGTCAATTTCCGCTGGGGAGAATTGACCAATAAGAGCCATACGCGACCTAAACGGTATGTCTTGGAATTTAGAGTTAGCGTCGGCACGCTCAGCCATAGAGTAACGCTCGGCCGGCTTCCACAGTGGCTCGAGGTCCAACAAGCTTGCACGCTCTTCGTCGCCCACCCATTTAAAGAGCAACGACATTACGCGAGACCAGCCAGGGCTAACCCGTGCTATACGGTCCTCGGTCTTAAAGACCAGGCCCTCACGTGCGAGCTGAGCGCCCTCTGCCGAGCCGTTAGCGCCCTCTGGCGTAAAATAATGCATAGGCGTCCGAGTAACAGCCGCGAAGTCCTGAATATCAGCGCGAACCGCGTTTAAAATACCCATAATCTCGGCCTGACCGAGCTCGCTAACGTCGGCACCCTCTGGGATAACCCACAAAGAGCCAGCGGACGACTCAAAAATACCGTTATAGTCAATTTCGTTGCCGTCGGCGTCGTGCGTCGGAAAATCGCCCTTAAGTACGCGCTGCCTAAACGCTTGCGTCGTCGCAATAACGAGACGCTGCAAAATCATATGGTTTACACGGTCGATAATGTCCAGGTAAGGCTCGTACTCGCCCTTTTCGTCCGCGTTAGCGAACCTCACCACCGGCGTCTCTCCCAGTGGGTTAGGCATTTCCTCGAGCAACTGGTAACCCTCGGCGTCGAATATGTTTAGATCGCCAGGCTTTACAAAAATTTCGATTACGTCCGCGTGGTAACAGTAGAGGTAATGTTGCCCGTCCTCGTTAAAAACCTTTATCGCCTGGATAACCTTAAACGGGTCTGTAGGCGACGTGTAGCCGTAAACCTGTCGAGGGTCCTCTACGGTCACTACCGGATATTGCGAGCCCTCTGGGTACCCTACAAGCGCGTACGCGGTACCGAAACGCAGTAGGTACGAGTGCAAGTCGGACGCGCCGTAATCTAGGTTGCTTGCTTTCCACAAACGACGGGCCTCACGGTCCCCGTTGTCGTCGTCCTCGGCACCAGTCCTGAAACCGCCGATAACCATACGCTCGCGAACCGCTGCGACCGATAATTGTGCCAGGTTTAGGCGTGCCTTACGCTGGAAACGCCTATAGGCGCGACTTTGACCGTCTGCGCTCTCAGGTAGAGGCGCGTCGCCGTCGTAATAACGCTCGAGTAGGTTGTAGTGCGCTTGCTTACGCGCCAAAGACTTTAATAGGCCCTGTTGGGTCTTAGTGAGCTGTGTAGCCATATAAAAGTGTCCTAACGTATACGGCGCGGTATAAAAGTAGATCGTGTGGCCTCACCTTTAGAGAGGGCTATGAGCCGTGCCTGGTAAGCCAACAAGCCACTTATAGCCGCGTCGATTTTGTCCCGACTCTCGGGGTGTGATTTTGCAATAGTGATACCTGAACGCCCGATACGGCGTCGAGCGTTTAAAACGTGTCGTGTGAGGGCGAGCGAGCCGTCGTGTGTTAGCTCTTTGTCCATTACAGCGGTACTAAATTGCTCGACAGCTCTCACAACAAGATAAGACCTGTTACCGGTAAGCCACCACGCGATCGGGTTAGACTGGCTCGCCCTAGCCTTAAGTTTCTTACCGTAGGCGGCTTCCCACTTAGCTATATAGCTCTCCCAGCGAGCTGGGTCGGCAAACATACCTACGACGTTGTAGGTCTCAAAAGCCTTTTCGACCTCGTAGTCGACCTCGTCGACCGGCACAGCCCAGTCGTCACCGGCCGGCCCGTTAGGTTGCTCCCACACTTTAATCTCGAATAGGTGACCGTCGGATACGCGACAACCGACAAGAGCGGTAGCGTCCGTGACACCTCGAGCGCGTTTACGTGAACCGTCAAAGCCTAGAGTCACCTCTTCCCCAGGCTTTACAGCTTTATCGGCGTAACAACTATTCCACTCTGGCGCGGTTATCCAAGCGTCTCGTGCGCTAGTCGGCTGATTAAAGTAGTAGCGTCTCGAGTCCGACGGGTCGTTACGAGGATCGTAAATTTCCGACACAATCCGGTCGACGTCCATAATCTGCGCAAACGGCCCATAAGCCTCTGCAATACCGGCGCGTACCTGGTCCTCGTCTATAAGGTCTATGTCCGCGTCGGCCTCGCGGTGGTCAAAGAGTAGACGCTGCCGTTTAGTCTTACCCTCGTTAATCATTTTGGCGAGCTCGTGTGTTTCCTCGGCCACCGATTTCTCGCCAGGCAAGTACATAGTGGACGTTTCGAGCGACCACGGCTCAGCGATCTTACGTTTCGCGAGGTTACGGCGCACCGTCTGGTACATACGCTTTAGCTCTGGCCGGTTATAGAGGTGCGTCTCGTCAAAGACCACCATAGTTTCTTTACCGCCGTCTTTAGAGCTGTTGCTCGCAGTCGACGGGATAATCTCCCCACCGCCAGGCAAAAAAATACGGGTAAGACCAGCCGCGTCACGAGGCAACCCCTCGCCCAGTGGGCCCTCGGTTAAGTTGTAATGCACGTTGTCGTACGTGTTACCGGCCTGGCCCTCTTCAGTCGCCAAACAACGTATAACGGGTGCCACAACGTTACGACCGACCGGCTCGCCCTCGGCGAACTCATAAACGGTGCTGTCGAACTCGTAAGCCTCGCCAGCCTTAGCCCAGTGGCTAAACCGTGCCGGCCCCATAGCCTCAAACAACACAATAAAACCGGCGAGCTCCGACTTAGCGCGGCCCTTAGCACGCGACAAAAACGCCGAGTCGTAAAGCCTCTTACCGTTGTCGTCCAAAGCGTAACAGTCCACAACAAACGCAGTAAACTCGTCGTCGAGTTGCACTAGTTGGCCTTGCACGTCGCCTGGACCGTGTACACAAAAATTTTCTATCCACCAAACCGCAAGCCACCCCAGCGAGCGAGTGCGATCGTGTTGGTCTGCGCGAACTAGCTCACGCATTTATGAGCCGTGACCTACGCTCGTCGAGATCGTCGACGGGCGCAAGAATAACCGACTCAGTCTCGAGCTCTGCATAACGTATGCGCAAGTCTCTACGAGCGTCCAACGTCGTACCTAGTATTTTCTCGCGCTGCCTAAGCTCTGACATAGCAGAAACAACACCCGTAACCGCTTGCGCGTGAATAAGCGCAGTGTCAAGACAAAACGCCCAGTCAGACGGCGACCATAAAGCGCAGTGAGGCATAGTCGAAACAGACGCCCACCACGTCACCGTTTGCTCTGGAATAGGGTACACAGAGACGTCGCCGGCCTTGTTCATAATTTCGCGCACCTCTGGTAGTGCCGGCTTAGCACCGGCATAAGGCACGTTAGGCACCTCGGTCCAGTCCACCGTAGGCTTGTGCCTAGTGACTGTCGGGCGCTCACTGGGTTTACGTCCAGCCATAACCATAGTGTTACCTCGTCTCGAGCATAACGGCGTCTCTCACGCCAATTTAGAAACCGCAAACTCGAAGTAAAGTACGCCGAGCTTGCCTGCGCGGTACGGATCGCCCGTAACCGTAATAAACCTGCCAGCCGGATACGCCTCAACTTTGAGACCGCCCAGCTTAAACCGTCTGCCCTTATCTAGAGGACTGTAACCCCACACGTGTAGGCCACGCCCAGACGGCGAAAATTCTGTATACGACGGGCCCAATAACTCTAAAAACGCTTGCGCTTCGTCGTCGACAACCCCGTCGGTAACACAGTCGTCCAAGTCAATACACACAATACCGTCGCCATTAAGCACGAAACCGTAACCGTCGCCGGCCTCACAGTCGCGCACCTCGCTGTAAGAAACCCACGCCTGCGTATCGTGAACCGATATAGTCCAGCCGCCAATAGCGATAGGTCGTTTCTCGCGGTGTCGCACCCAGCGGCGCAACGATCGCAACTCGTCGGGGATAGGGTCGAGTTTCGCCTGCAACTCTGCAAGTAACCCAGGCGACCGTTTCAGCTCTCTATGAGCTCGCACCCTACAGTTAGTGCCACAGTAGGACGGCTTACGCCCACGCTTAGGCTCGATTAGGTCAACACCACACACTACGCAATTAGTCATAGCACGACATTACCACGTGTAACGATAAACGGCAAAGACCTATTTAGCGCCAGTCTCAGCGGTCGAACTGTATAAAAGCCTCGGTACTTGTACCTATCCTTGTACGCCTTTTATCCAGGCGCACAGCCTCGCCCAGAGGGTAAAGGCTCGAGTATTGCACGCACAGCGAACTACAGCACCTCTCCGGCCCTGGCGTGGGGGGGTGGGGGGGTTCCCCCCCCTACCTTTTACACAAGTCCAGGGTGTATACCCTTGTCTCGGTACTCTGAGAGCCTGGGGCCCCGTGCCTTGCTTGCCTCTTCACTTGTTTTACGTTTGTGGTGCCAAGTGCACAAGAGTCTCAGGTTATTTAGGTCGTGGCTTCCGCCGGCCGCCAGGTTTACTATATGGTCCACGTCCGAGCCCTTGTGTGTGCAACCGCTCTCGTCTTGACATTGTCCGCCAGCTCTCTGTATTACTAACTGTCTAGTGTTCGACCACCCTAGGGGGTCTTTAGGTCTACGGCTCGAGTCCCAGTTATGCGACATAGGGGGGGTCTCCGACGATATGTAAGATATAAGCGCGACCGTTTGTACACTACCGTTTTAGCACTCTATACGCTACCGGAATATCACTTTGTCGGCGTACCCAGTCAGGTTAGTGTTTGTCGGCGAGCGCCGTAACCGTTTGTATAAATATGTATGCCAACGTTTATAGAGGTATCGGGCTATTAGTTTTGTTGTGGACGCGGCGAGAGTCGAACTCGCGTACGGATCGTGTCCACGTGTGGCTTTACTATCCGGCGTAACCTATCGCGCCCTACTCGGTGGGCAGACGTACACTATTGGACCAGCGCTGTCCTGCGTCTCCACCCCACGCGTCCCACGCCACACGGCCTGGGCTAGGGTAGCCGTCCTCGCCACGTGTAAACCCTTGCGCTTCCTTGTCTACCTCGTGTCGTGCAAAGTATGAGCGCATACGCTCGATAGTTTCCTCGGATACTGGGCGACCGTTGGCTAGTTGCACAGCTCTCGCCCTACCAGTGTCTGTAAAGCCTGAGCCGGCTCGGCGCTCAGCGATCCATATTAGGGCTCGCTTGGCTGCCTCTTGGACGTCGGCCGGTGGGTTATACGTCGCCACTACTTGACCGGTCTAAGGTGTCTAGTCGCAGTCTTGCGTTTCGCTCGGTTCGCACCGACTCGAACAACAGCAAACATTAGCGCAGACACAAACACTACGCTCATTAGGGCTAGAGGCACAGCAATTACCCACCCGATAAACTCCCATACGCTCATAACTCCACCTCACCGTAGGCTGACTTACCCCACTCGAGTAAACCGGTTACAGCATACAACGGGGTCGTAGCTGCGCGAAACACTACAATCTCTGCGCTTTCGCCGTCCGAGTCCATAGTGGCCGTCGAGGCGACCACTACCCAGTCGCGCACAAAGTCTGCAACCTCTAACGCTTCGTCGAGCACGTGCTCGCTAATGGCCCGACCTAACGCGTCGTAAGTCTCGGCCGACATAAAATACCTCTCGTAAACCTGGCGTAGTCCCTGTCTTATTGGCTAAAGCCTCGACCGCCAAACGGTAGTCGTATCGTAGAGTGTGGACTATTGCCATAGGTCACTTAAAGTAAACCTAAATAGATCGTAAAGTGCTAGTGCCGTCGGCGCGTTTAAGGCGCTGCCATTTACCGCAGTCGTGGCACCTGTAGCGAGGGTATGACTGGCTTGTCGTGTAGTAACGGCCTCGCACGGTTATATGGTCACTACCGCAAGCCACACACGACTCGGGTTTACCGTTCGAGAGCGCAGTGTTAGGTAGTTGACCGTCGGCCCACGGGCGCAGTTTCTCGTAGAGCTCCACGAGTAGCTTTACGTCTTGTATCTGATATTTGCGCATAGTGCGCCAAGCTTTATCGTCGCCAGCCATAACGTCGAGCCATAACTGAAAACCGGTGTGGGATACTTTCGCTCCAACACCTAAACGTTGTGCAACGTAGTCGAGCTTGTTGCTCGGAAACCTAAACAAGCGTTTTACCAACGCCATAAGGTCAAAGTCTTTAGTCGGGCTCGGCGGCAACATACCGGCCTCTAAAAATTCTCGGCGGATATGTTTGTGGTCAAAGCCTTTAGAATTCCAGCCAACAATAACGTCGGCCTCGTCCATTAGATCGTAGAGCGCCTGCAACATACCGGCTTTACCGTCGTGGTAGACCGAGTGAAAATATGTACGCTTCTCGCCGTACCACTGAGCTCCGAAACAGATAACCTCGGTACTCGAGACAATCTGCGAGAGGCTAACGTTCTGCTGCCACAAGCCCCACGTGTGAGCCGTCATAGGCGACGTCTCTAAATCAAAAAAGAGGATACGCATTAGTGCCTCTCGATTTTGGGCAGACTAATAGAGCGCACCTCAATAGTACCACAATTCTCGAACATTTGTTCGACACTTTCCGCGTTTTCGTTATCGGCGTGTCTCAGCTCTTCGCTTTGGTCTATTTCGTACCTGAGCTGGCGCATACCTCGACCGTGTAGCCACGTCGCCGAGCACGCAATACAACGCGCTTTAGTGTGATCTAGAGACCGGTACTCGACGATACGAGACTCGACCAGAATTGCGCGACGGTAAACGCCTTGCTCGTCGTTGCCGTGTGTGGCTTCACAGCGAGGGCACGGCGCAGTAATCTCTAACGCTGTAGGTGGGCTCAGTTTGCTCTCTATCGCGTAAGCCATAGCGTTTAGTTTGCGTAGCTTGGCTGCCATAACCTCGGCCGACACTTTACGGGCGTTCACCTGATTTTTAAACTCGATATACCAGTGCCGTAGGTTACTCTCTGGGCTCGCAAACGGTTTAGCGTCCGTCACCTCTTTAAACAGCTTTACCGCCTGCCCACGGATCGCTTCGTAATGTTCCAGCGCGTCCGCGTCGATAACGTTACGCTCCGACGCTAACCCTGCGCCTTGCACTGTAGAGCCGAGACTTGAATGCACCGCCATACGTAGCTGGACGATTAGGGCGTCGTGCAACATAGTAACCCGTTGCTCTTTACCCTCGTCCTCTACCAACACCTCGGACTTGTGGACCCGTGTAAGCCGGTCCACAACGTTTAGTAATTCTTCCAGGTGGTTAAAAGGGTGCACTAGCGTCGACCTGGGTGCCTGGGCCAACCGTCGCCCACGTTTCTGTAACGGCCGCCACCCCCACCTTGTCAGACATTACGGGCGAGTCCACAACTGTTACGCGAGGCTTGTTTACCTTAAGGGCGACCGCGTAACCTTTACCGCTGCCGTCGCGCTTGTCGTACTCGTCAACGCTTGCAGAGAGTAGGCCCTCAACGTTTACCACCGATCCCTCGGCTAAATTGTGTGCCTCGTCAAAGAATAGTGAGTACTTGGTCGTGCGCTCCGAGCCCTGGGTTACGTAACGCTCCACAACCTGAGCGCCTTTACCCTCCCAAAAAACGCGAGTCACTTGCACTTGGTTTAGTGTGATTTTAGCCACGATACCCCTTAAAGAATTGTTTAGGTCGCCTACAGTATTACACGCGTGTAATTAGACTCAAGGTTTAACGTTTTCTGGCGTGTCGTTTCACGTCGGGAAAATAAACCCAGGTCCGACCTTTACGTTTCTCCCACCGGATTTTACCGGTCGCAGTCCAACGTCTCAAACTCTGGACGCTGTAGCGTATAGCGTTAGCCGCTCTCGTTATTGTTTGCCAGTCGTCCGTAGACTCTGGCGGTGCCGTTATAGCTTTAAAACTATATTGTGGTGTCGGTGCCGTGTAGCGGTAATGGCGTTCAGCCTCGAGCTTGTCCAGGTCAATACCCAACAGCTCTGCATAGTTAGACATTGGCCGGTAGTTTCCCGTCGACAAGCCTCACTATTAAAGTGTCTTGCCGTCGGCCGCTAATATTCTCCGACGCGTCACCGTTACACAGTGAGGCGATCGCTTCGTCGCTCATACGTCGAAACCCTGGCGGTGTCCAAAACGGCATAAACTCACTCATAACAAACCCTCTCTAAGAATTGTCAAGAATATCTACCGGCTCGACGGCCGCCCAGTCAACTTTAGAAACGTCGCGGTAATTAGGCACGTTAGGCCAGTGAGCCTCGAGCACAGTGCTCGGCGCGTCCTCCCACTCACAGTGCCACACAACCTCGGCGTTAAAACTCTCGGTAACGGCTATGTCGAGACCGCCATAACCGCTAAAAAGAGAGCCCACTTTAAGAGTCAAAATATGGCGTCCTCGTACACGTTCGCCACCGCCCACAAGTGCAAACGGTCCGACGGAATACTCAAAGACTTTTTATAGATCGTGATACAACACTCAACACAAGCCGTAATAAGTAAACCGTGCGCTGCACAACGAGGCTGTGGATCGCTTACCCCGTTCTCTTCAGACTCACGAGCTAACCTCGCGGCCTCCGTGTTTAAGTCTTTGACCGCGTCGTGCGACTTAGCTATAACGTGTTTAGGCTCGACCCAATTTATGTTTACGTCCTGGCGAGCTTTAAGCAAAGCCAGCTCGGCCACCTGGTACGACAAGTACCCGACCAGCTCGTGCCAACTATCCACCACACCGTCGTTAACGGTCCTGTTATCCAATACGGCTAGTTTGCGCACTAACCGCTCTGTCTCTAGTTTCTGCATTACTTACTCTCTCTCTCTAGTTCGCGCAGTCTATCTAAATTCTCTTGCGCCCTCGTCTTAGACTCTCCACGTTTAGATCGTGCCGGTAACGGCCCGTCCTCCCACCGCTCACCATTAAGCCAAGTAGCCGGATACGGGATATAAGCCCTCGCCGGTAAATTAGGGTCCTCGGCGAAACGCTGCGCACCCTCCACCACCGGCTTTAGTTTCTTACGGTCAATCTTTCTAAACGCTTTACGAGCTCGAGCCTTGTCGACCTTGTGGGGATAGCTCGACCAAAAGAGCTCGAATTGCTTGCTATACATACTCTCTATTGGTTCTAGTTCATTGGTTATAGTTCGTATGGCTATTTTGTCGCCCCCCCTATGGCTATTTTGTCGCCCCCCTATGGTTATTTTGTCGCCCCCCCTAATGCGCTTCAGAGTGTAAACGCTGCTACGTTGCCCACCCTCGTCTCGGCGTAACTCTTTGCCAATAGCGCCAGCCTCAATAAGCTCAGTTATCGCACGATCCACAGACTTAACCGTGCACTTAGCCCTCGTCGCCAGGGTGCCTCGAGCCGGCCAAGCCGTCAAAGTCTGATTATCGGCGTACCGAGCGATAAGGGCGTAAATTCTTATAGCTTTGTGGCTCACCTCACTATCGAGTAGCCACTCTGGAATAATCGAAAATTTTAGGTCTGCGTCGACCTCGCTACTCTCAGCCATAAATCTCTCTCAGTCTCTCTAGTGCCTCTTCGTCACTTACCGGCAGACGTTCAGTATGTACCAGCCAGTGCCACCCGTCAAAATAACACACCGGCACGTCTGCAATATCCCACGAGTCGACAACCCACCTCGATATAGCCCACCCACGAGCCCTGTAAGCCTCTCTAGCGTCCGCGTTCTCCGTCTCTAGTACATTATGACCCCAGCACAAACTCAACAGCCAGGACGGGCTTGTATCGTATTGGGCGCTGCCGCCCATACCGCGCCCTACCCTGTGTTGTATCGTCAAGTCGCCGTAGCACGGTCGCATAAACCCCGTCGCAACACAGACACCGCCGTCGCGATCGTAAACGGTCTGGCGTACACGCTCCACGTTTGCTCTAGAGCGTTTACCCTTTGTCGACATTATGCATAGCTTGTAACAACGTTATCGTCGCCATTTCTGCCGCTTGTGGGCTCCACCCTTGCGCGAGAAACTGATTTTTAACCCCCGACAACATAGAGACCGCCTCGGTAAAATTCTCTAGCGCCCTAAAAATATCGGGCTCACTCACTCGACGGCCGGCCAACAATATCGAACAACGTTTCGAGCGACATTGTTACCCACCACTCTTTAGCGTCCGCTTTACCCACTCGTTTATGGATCACTACCGGCGGTTTATCGTGCGCCTGCTCGACCGCTTGCGCCCACCACCCAGCCAAGTCAAGCCGTGCCTGATTTTTGACCTCGATAGCGCACGGAAAATTGGTAACAATATCCTCGCCCGACTGGTAACCGCCACGCGCCGCCCTCGACGTTACCGCCGTCCACCCTGCGCCCTCTAACGCTTTGACAACCTCGACCTCGGCCGCGTTACCTTTACGTCTCGAGCTTGCACCACTCATTAGGTGCCGACGTCTTTAGGCCACCACTCAACACAGACCCATAGGTTTACGACGTGAACTACCAGCGACCAGCCAGGCTGGTAAGTCAGCTCTACACCCCACCGGTCACTCGAGCCAACAGCAATAAGTAGTCGGCCTATCTTTAGTTTCTTGTACATTACGCTTGTCCCCACTCGAGTCGAACTAACGGGCCCAACGATCTACCGACCTCGAGACGGTCGCGTAACGCCCTAATCGCTGTAATAGACGCCCTGTGTTGTTGGTCCGCAATTTCCGCCCCAAAATATAGTTCCGCCGTTTCCAGCTCAGCCGTATACTTGCGCACGTCCATAGCGCCCTCGGCCGTTAGAAACGCTCGAGCGTACGCTGTTTTAAACGTAGCCCTAGCTCGTACCGCCGCCTCGTCGAGCCTCGCAATATCGTCGGTAGCCTCGTCAATATCCTTAGCGATACGGGTAAGCGTGTCGATAATCTGTGCCGGCGTTAAATTACTCACTCGGTAGCCACTCCCCACCAGGCTCCAAGTCCTCGGCAATAGATAGCGCGACCATTTGGTCGATAGCGTCCCTACGTGTCCTATGGCACCCGATAGTCTCGCCGCTCTCTTTTAGCACACCCCACGGGCGCGACGGCCGACAATCTGCAACACTCTGCAAGTCCGTAAAGTAATAAGGTGACATTATCGCCCCTCCACTCTCTTACGCCGAGACGCACGCATTTTACGCAACAGCGCCGACGTGTGAGCGTAAAAATCGGTCCACGGCTTACCCTTGTCCAAAATCGTCCAGGGCGTGCTAGCACCGTAAAGCGTTACCCTCTGGTAGTAACTCTGTAGCTCTAACGCGAGGTGTTCGTCGGTTGTAGTCCACTTGCTCATTTTGTACCCCCTGTAATAATCGCCTTTTGTTTACTAATAGACATACGCACAAAGTCAGCGTAACCGCCCACCTTAGCCTCTTCCCACAAAGCCATAAGGTCGTCGACCGTTTGCGACTTTTCTAGCCGGTCGTGAAAATCGGCCGGCGTCTCCACCGTTTGTGCTGCCGGCGCTCCACGTTGTACCTTTTCCATTTCCTCACGAGACGCTAACGATTTAGCTGCGTCGTCTTTGTTGCCGGTCCACTTGTTAGAGGCCAGCGCCAGACAACGGCCTACAGCGCTCGTCTCGCACACCTCAAGCGCACTAGTCGCCTGGGGCCCGTTAGCCGAGTCCACCTCGAAAGCGTGCCCAGTGGCTTTAGACAAGCCCTCGGCCTGGTCCTCGCGTGTTAGGTAGAGTGTCGCCTTTACACGCCAGACACCTCTAGCGCGATCGTCGGCGGTCGAATAGTCCAGCGTTTCCAGTCGATAGTCTGGATAAGCGGCCTCGAGCATAGCTAGGCGTTCTGCCACTGTGGCATATTTATTTAGGTCGAACCGTGCCATTTATTTACCCTCTCTAGTTTGTAAAGCGTCTGCCAGCTCGGCCGAGCGCTCCACCATTGCGTCGATAATATCCTCGTCACGGCCAATAACACCGTGTTTAGGTTCGAGCCACGCCGGCACCATAAGCCCGTCGTGCTCTTCACGTAACAGCCACACAAACACACACGAGCTCGCACCCGTAACGTAGAGCTGCCACTGGACCTGGCGGACGTACTGTATTGGCACCTTGTCCACCGAGCCCCAGTCTTTCCCCGTCGTCTTAATCTCTGCGATCGTGTCGTGGTCCAGACTGAGCCCGTCGGGTGTGGCGATAGCGTCGCTAAACTCGTCGTGTCGTATCAGCCAATCGTTAGGCATAACGCCAGTCGCGTTTTTGGTCCATAAAGCCAGCCACGGCTCACTATCGAGACCAAACTGCATATAAGCGTTCACAGTAATTGGCGTCTCGTTGTCCCAGTTCTCGACAACCTCACGAAACCCCGACGGCGTCATAGCTTTAGCCATAGTTGTAGCCGACATACCCAAACGTCGAGCGTCTAGCCACGCTTGCTCGTCAAAAGACTTACACGCTATAAACCGGTCTGCGCTAATCATTAATTACCGTGCATAATCGAATTGGCGCGAGCATAAACAGTCTCGTAAATATCCAGCTCTCTCGCACGAGCAATAATGTCGGCGCGGCGGTGCTCATTGTCTGAAAAGTCGACCGCGTTACTTGGCGCGTACGTATCCAGCCACGCCTCGACCAACTCGTTAGCCAAGTCCTCAACGTTAGACATTAGACAACCCCCACACAATCGAATAACGGCCACTAGCCAGTTTCACACGCCGGCCCGTGTCAATCACAAGCCCACGATCTACCAGCTCAGCCCTACGCGACCGTATACCCGACTCCGACGCTCGAGGTGCCGTCTTATACGCGCTATAAGCGTTAATAAGCTCCCCGTCATTACGTGGCCTCTTCAGACACCGCAGAATAAACGCCTGCGTCTGGGTAACATTGTCGACCGAGTCCGCTGCCAAGTGCGACGTAATCGGGTCCGTGCGACGAGCTCTAACCGTCCTCGCCATTGTCCTCACCACCCTCGGACTGTTTGACAACCGTTACAGCGTCCAACGCGTCGCGCAGTTTCTTCGACTCTGCCAGCGACAACAACAACGTGCCGCCGTCCATATCCCACCCGTGAGGGTTACTCACAAACAACGTACTACCGAATTGTTCTACGTGCATTTCGTTTTAACCTCTTTCTCTCTAGTTCGCTTGCGCCACCCCACACACCAAAAGACTCTTCAGCTTGTAAAGCGTAGGCAAGACACTCCAACATTACTGGGCACGTGCGACACAGTTTTTTAGCCTGCTCACTACCTGCCCGTTTATCGGGAAAAAATAGGTCGGGCCATTGTTGGCACGGCACCACTCCCCCCTCGTCCTCAATCGCCTTAAGCAACTCGTCGTAACCTGGCTGGCTGTAAAAGCTCACTGGTCGCGCACCGCGATAATAACGCCGGCGGCCATTACCAGGAAACCAAGTAACGTGAGCCCGTTTACCGGCACGTTATACGGGTCGATAATCCCAGGCGTGAGCGCCATAGCGCCACCGATAACTACAAGTAGGTAAGCCATTAGATAAGCCTCGCGATCCACAAAAGCAAACCGATAGCCATAGTCGCAAACCCGATTACAGCGCCCATAATGAGCCGGTAGTCGGACTTGTTCAGTGTTATCGTCTGCGACGCCTTTACCGTGTCGGCGGCCTGGCGTCGAGTCTGCAACTGTAAAGCCACGTGCTCACTAGCTGGCTTAGGCGACTTTACAATAGCCTCGCTAACCTTTGTGGCGACGTCCTGCGCCTCCCAGGCGTGTATAGCACTCCACACTCGCTCGTCGCGAGCCAAAAGCCACTCGTGCAAGTATGGCGGCAAGTATTTACCGCTCGACTTATACCAGACGACCATACGGTCTACGTCGGCTTGTTGGCTTATGCCTAGTTGGTTGTAGTACCCCATTGTCTTTACCTCTCTCTTAGTTGGTGCTTACTGTGCATATCTTGGCACGACGCCCAACATAAAACCAACTCATTTATATAACAGCTAGGTAACAAAAAAAAGACCCCCCTAAGCTCGAAAGCCTAGAGGGGTCTCTATCCCTAGAGAGAGGGTCTATTTACTGGCAACTATCACACTGTAATAGTTCCATAGGGTCAACGGGCACAGCGTACCCGTCCAAAATTTCGCGATCCATTACTCGCCAACCGGTACACGGTCATACTGCAAGACAGACGTTAGCAGCGACATAACCATAGCCAGCGCAGAGACAGACGAAACGTTAAGCCAGTCCACCGAGAAAATACCGGTCGCGCCGACGCTAATAGTAGCTAGCGCTGTTTGTGCAAACGTTTTTAGAGCTCTCTCGGTTGCGTACGCGTGAAACCTTTTAATCTTATCCATCTGGGTTACTCTCTTTCCTGTGTAGTCTTACGTCCTCGTAGGCGGCCGCGCCGGTGTAAACAGATAGGGCCGCGCCCATAAGACCGGCCACCGACAATACTACCGTTTCCAATACTGAGCGGTCGTCGCCACTCGCAACAACCCACACAATAACTACAGCGCCAAACACTAAAGTCGAAAATATGGCGCGACGGCGATATTTCCACGACGGTTTATCGGTCATCTAATTATGTTCACAATCCACGGCATAACCGCAGCGACCAGGCCAAAACCGCCCACAGCCCAGCCCATACGGGTCTCGAGCTTACGTATGCGGTCCTCGTGGTCCTCTATTTTATGTTCACTACTTGGCAGACTATTAACGATTTTCTCAATTAGTCGCCCTTGCCGTTGCACCTCTTCGTAGAGATCGCGCATAGATACCCTAACTCCGACCTCGCGAGTGTTGTCGTCCACTAGGCCACCTCGTTTAGCCACGACTGTAAAGCCTTATACGTGGCCGAGCTCGGTTTGCCGTCAATCTTTCCCGTGTAATAACCCTGCGCGGTTAGGTACGACTGGAAACGCGACCACGTGCCAGGACCAATAACGCCGTCGACCTTTAAGGGTGCCGGTTTGCTCGGTGTTGCACCTGTGTCGGGTGTTGCACTGTTAGCAGCCGACTTAGTCATATCGGTTACCGTCTCAGGGTCAAAGTCTGTGCCGAAACGTTGCGCCTTGCGAGTCTCCCAGTGTAGGTGGACGCCCGTAGACGCGCCCGTCGTGCCGGTATGACCTAATACCTCACCTAGAGCCACTTTAGCGCCCACAGCGAGCGTAGAGGGCTCTCTAAGGTGGTAATAGACGGTGTACAAGTCTGTAGCGTGTTTTACGATAAGCGTGTAACCGCCACCGGTCCGTTTGTTTAGGTCTGCGCCTTTATGCACAACCTCACCGTCGGCCGGCGAATAAATAAAACCGCTATAACCAACGTCGAGCCCCCTGTGTTTCTGAGTACGCCCACTAATCGGGTGCCGACGGTTACCATAGCCACCGTTAGGGTTTACCTTGTGTGGATCGGGCCACGGCTTAAGTAGTTTCATTAACAACCTCAACTACTGGCGGCACAAAAACGTCTAACGCTTTGTCGTAGCTGTAACCGACACCAGGGTAGACGCCCCTAAAGTTTGCGTTATATGAGCATTGGACCAGCTCGGACGGTTTGTAACCGTGTAAATTGGCTAAAAACTTTTGGCCTAGAGTTTCTTGTTCGACACCGTTTTTATCGGTTATGACTCCGTTGTTTACGACGTGAACACCCACAACCACACCGTCCATTACTCTCGCAAAATGCGCCATTAGTTTATCCTCACAATCACAACACCAGCCGAACCGTTACCGCCGTTAGTAGCGCTAGTGTCATTCCAGGCTCCACCACCACCTGAGCCTCGGTTGGCTACAGCGTTACCAGCGTTTGTGGTCGCGCCACCAGCGCCACCAACAGAAGAACCGCCCACAGCAGGAGTGCCACCACGCTGACCACCACCACCTCCACCAGCATAGAAAAGACTGGTGCCTGTAATGTCTGAGGCAACACCAGCA
>Ga0079300_10000087_pt1 | contig 27034 bp, 19 predicted proteins | sample Wag4_2014_7_11_FD_74799 | JGI IMG/M metagenome (GOLD analysis project Ga0079300, IMG submission 74799) | Fresh water microbial communities from Ohio, USA - Utica-2 Time Series HT 2014_7_11 | ecosystem: Environmental > Aquatic > Freshwater > Water tank | place: USA: Ohio | collected 2014-07-11
CTAACCCAACACGAGAGGGTTATACGTTCGCGGGTTGGTATCGCAACATAACCTTAACTGAAAGTTATTCTATCCCTTCAACGATGCCAGCTTCTAACCTCACCCTATACGCGAAGTGGATTGAAATTTTTAATTCTTTTCAAATGAATGGAACTTATGGTTTTTTAACCTCACAAAGTCGGATTTTTAGTTGGGGATATAATGCAAGTGGCTCCATTGGTGATGGCACTACAATTAACCGCTCTAGATTAGTTGAAATATCTCAAAATTTTGATTTATTTCAAGATGAAAATATTGTTCAATATAAAACCAGTTATAGTAATTCTGCAGCACTAACTTCTGTTGGAAGAGTTTTTGTTTGGGGGACTAATTTAAATGGAGAAATAGGTGATGGAACTTATGTTAATCGGTTATTACCGACAGACATAACAACTAATTTTTCATTAAACTTTGCAGAGAAAATAGTTTCCATATACATAGGGTCACAAAATATAGCGGCATTATCTTCTCAAGGAAGATTATTTATGTGGGGATATAATCCCACTGGTAGTATTGGTGATGGAACTAAAAACAGTAGAAATCTTCCAATAGATATAACTCCTTTCTTTAATCTCGAAGAAAATGAAACCATTCAAGACGTAAATTTTGTTGGATATTCCTCTTTTGCTTTATCATCGTCGGGTCGATTTTTTTCTTGGGGTTTGAATTTTAATTATGAACTAGGGAGCGGTAATAATTTTGAAACTTTAACTCCAAACGAAATCACAATGAATTTTAATTTAACGGAAAACGAAAAAATAGTTTCTATCAGCCATCAGTCTGTCTTGACCAATGCCGGACGCTTATTCACATGGGGTTCTTACAGTGGTGATGGGACTGAAAATCAATATTCACTACCTAAAGATATAACCTCACAATTCGTTCTGGTTCAAGGAGAAAAAATAATTAAAATTAACAGGAAGTCCGCCCTAACAAACTTTGGAAGATTGTTTACATGGGGACTTAATTCTAATGGCACAATTGGTGATGGAACACAAAGTGACAGACTTACACCTATTGATATAACACCATATTTTTCCTTGCTCGGCGGAGAAACTATTGAAAGCTTTGCAATTGGTTGGAGTCATTCATATGCTTTAACTTCACATAATCGGTTATTTATGTGGGGGTCTGCTGTTGGAGAGAGTTTCTTTGGCGACGGAAAAACCATCTACAGCTTCTATCCAAAGGAAATGGACTTTTGGAACTAATAGAAATTTATGAATCATAAATCAAAAGGTTTTGCGTATGCTTTAAATTTCGAACGTCTAAAACAGTCAATAAAAGATGAGTATTTCTATGAAGCATTGATGATTGAATTTGCAATGATTGAAGATCGTATATATACATTATTTTTCAAACTCGGCTTATGTAAAATTGATTTTTGTCTAAACTCCAACCAACAGAAAATTTTTGAAAACTTTATGGGTAATCGAGCTCGCTTTATTGACTTATTTTCAAGACTCAAATATTTGTTGAAATTAATTGAATTACCAATTTCCTTTGATCAAGAAAGCAAGACTCCACCTGCATTAGCAGCAAGGTCAATTTTGATTCCTCACAAAGAAATTGTAATAAATCTAGTTGGTCTACTCGTTGATTGGAGTCATCAAAGAAATGTATTTGTTCATAGTTTGCTTTCAGGGTCTTTAAATTTGGAAAATGATAAACTAAAAGTTTTTGTAAAAAATGGATTGTTGCACATTAGAAATATAGATAAACTTGTTAGAAAAATTAAAAGTGTAAAACCAGACATAGTGATATCCCAATCTAGATAAGGTTTTATTTTTTCAAAATTAGATAAGTTTTAAATTACATCTTTAAACTAGAAACATTTTATCTTTTTAGTAGCCAAATACAACACCTAAGCTATTCAGCTTTATAAAGTGTTTCAATTTAAGGTTGTTGGAATTCAACTTGGTGAAATAGACCCTAGAACACTTACAATTATCTTCTTGATTTGAATTTGCCCTTAATCCTTAAACGAAATTCAAAATCCAATATAATTTTGGGGTTACTCTAACCACTTAATCTCGTAACCGGAATAGGAAGGAGTAGGGTGTATAGCATCTCCACCATAAAATCCCGATTCCAGTCGACCTAAAACCTCGCAGTCATCGCGCAAGCGAATTTTAAAAACTGCGGGGTTTTAATTTATCCAAACGAAAGAGTAAAATAAGGCTATGAATTTAAATATAGTTAAGTCTTTAGTTATGAAGCAACTTGGTCAAGATAAAACCGGTCATAGCATGGATCATATTGATCGTGTTCTACGTCTTTCTTTAGATTTTGCTCAGTCATTAAAAGCGGATAAAGACTTGGTCTCACTGATTGTTTTACTCCATGATGTTGATGACTATAAATTAGTGGGTATCGAAAAAGCATCTTTATATGAAAACAGCTTGAACATTATGCATCAAGCATCCATTCCAGAAACCATACAAAGAATTGTTATCGACCATATTAAACGACTTGGATATAGTCGTTACTTGGAAGGCATTAGACCAACAACGTTAGAAGGTAAGATTGTCTCCGATGCAGATATGTGTGATGCGATTGGTGCAAATGGTTTATTAAGGGTTTATGCGTATGGTCGCTCTAAAGGACAACCTTTTTTTAATCGAGATGTCTTTCCTACATTTATCAAAGATGCCACATCTTATCGCAAAAGTGGATCCGATTATACGATTCACCACTTCTTCGATAAATTGCTTAACTTAAAAGACCTGATGATGACTAAACCTGGAAAAAAAGAAGCGCAAATACGACACCAATACATGGTCGACTTTTTAATGCAATTCTTTGAAGAAGAAAATGCACCAGCATGGCAATCTTATTTAACTAAGTTTCTCAAAAAGTAAAATAATATCGAATTTTAAAACTTAATACTGACGAGCATTCGCTTCATATTTTCCTTTGATAACCAGGATTGAAGTTGAGTCACATTTTCAATGTTTGTATACTCATTAATTCGATGGATTTCTGATAACACTCTATCTTCTATGGTTTTTGGGGATTGATAGCTTTCGTTCTTTAAGCCTTGTAATTGTTCTTCAAGATAAATCATTAAATAGCGTCTAAATAAACCCAAAATAGAGTTCTCAAGCCAATAGTGCCACTTCATACCTTTAAACTTATTTTCTAGTTTTTTGAATGCCGTATACAAAGGCAATCCATCTTGAGCGGTTCGATAGATATCGACAAACATATGATCTGCTTGAAACTTTTGATTTAAGAACTCAAATGCATCTTGATGAATCAATGCGATTTTGTTTTGATGGGGAAGTAATGGTTGAATGTATTTGCTAAAAAGGTCAATAACACGTTTATCTTTTTCAACGACGATGACTTTATTAACATTATTTTTTAATGCCGCCATCGAGGCAAAATAACCCAAACCTAAGCCTAATGAGACAACGGTACCACTCACAATTGATAGTGATGCTGCCATGGTTTCGATTTCAAAGGGAGTTACGCTCATCCATGTCACATCACGCTCTTTAAGTGCAAGAAAGGAAAATGGTTCTTTGAAATATCCAATCGGTGTAATATCAAGGTAATCAAAATTCTCAAGGGTTACCACATCACCACAAATCACAGGTTGAAAAGGCTTGTACGAATCTTGAACTAACTTCCATTTTCCAGATGAATGTAAGTTGCCTTTCATGTGCTGATAAAATTGATTAGCAGCGTAATCCTTCAATTGCAGTTCTTTGATGCTTTCATTCACAACCTTATGGAGAAGCTCTTTTTGATTCGTAAAGGAAAGATTTACAGAAAGCTTTGTCTTGATTAAATCTTGCATCATCACATATGGTTTGGTTTCTTTATTTAGTTTTTTATCTTTGTCATTCAAATTCTTTAAAAGGGAAGTTTGATCGAAAAAAAGCCGAATCAAGGCATCTGAAAGTTCGATATTAAAACGATGAACATCAAGTAATTGATGAATCTTATTTTTAATCGCTAAAGTATCTTTGATCAACATGCATTCATTATACGAAATGAATTGGTGTTGATGAAAAAGGAAAACACGAATCTTTTAACTTCTTTCAATCAGGAGATTTCGTTAAGCCTGATAAAAAGACCATGTACCATCGGACTTTGTAGTGCTGGGTACACAATCACCACAGGCATCTAAACTCGTCCAACTCGTTAAGGTAAATAAAGTTTCATTACCGACAAAGACTAGATCTTTGGTTTGATTCACAATTTGATTTGCTTCATTTTTTCTTAAAAATAATAATGAGGATGGTGCGTAATCATCCATCTCGGTTGGTTGGAAGGTATAAGAATAAAGGCCGTCACTCACTTCGTTTAAGGTTGGTAAGGCATTCCAATTCGAGGCTCTTCCGTTGCCCCAATAATGAATGTGATAAGTGAATTCGCCATCACTCACCCAATCTACATCAGGACTTTTCGCCATGAAATAAACGGTGATACTATGATCAACTTCTGAAGTAGAATTCGAATTGGGTTCTGATGTATTGCAACCCAATAACAAAAACGACATAACTGCAAATACGAATGATTTCATTCTCATCGATAGACTCCTTAATTATCATTCTATAACGAGAATAGAAAAACCAATCCTAATAAAAAAATCGGAGATTATAAATGAATAATCATTAAACAACTTCTGCTCTAATTTGATTAATTAATGCGATGATTGCAGCATTGTCAAAGGTGTTGAGTAAGGTGTAATCCACTGGAACGCCACCTTCTACATCGGTATAGGTGCGATTTTCTTGATCATCCACTTCCACGGTAGCAAAGACGTTATTGGTACTTCTTAATAAAAGGGTTCCATCTGGTGTGACAAATAAACCAATGGAAGCAGCGCCTCCAGATGATTTAGTTCCAATTATTTTTGCAACACCCATTTCTTTTGCCATCGACGTCATTAAGTTAGCTGCACTAAATGTCACAGATGAGGTCATCACATACCAGTTGTAATCATAAGCAACATAATCACTTTCATAGAAATAAGTTGCCGCCGATCCATCAGTAGGATTCATTGAACTGTATTGGATTAATTCTTCCGTCATATAACCTAATAATCTAAAGACTGCACCAACGTTACCACCCGTATTGAAGGATAAGTCGATTATTACATCATCAACAGTTTCAGGAAGGGTAACAAGAATATCGTTTACATAAGTTGGTGTATCTACATTGAACCCTCTAACAAATATGACAGCAATCGTATCGTTGTCGAGTAAACGATAATTTGGAGGCATGTTGCCTACACCAAATGCGGCTTCGATTTGATCTTCAGCAGCCCATAAACCTCGATAGAATGCTTGAGTACCAGGTCCTAATTGATTCAAAGAGGTAAGCGGTACTGAGAAAGTTGTAGCTTCATAAAATCCAGGTGCCTCATGCCATGTATGGAGATCATCTAAACCGTATGCGAAGGCAAATAATCCTTCATAAAGCTTTTGATCATTACCTGTTAAGATTTGATCTGCAAAGTCTGCTAAGTAATCATAAAAACTTTCGATTTGTTTGAATTCCTTTAAGCCATAAAAATAATCGAACGCTAATGCAAGGAAGTGGAACGTTAATTGTTTTACATCTTTTGGCATCGATTGCGTATTGAAGCTACTGGTTCTCATTTGCCCAATCAAAGGACTAGCGCTGTCTAGTGCAGTAAACGTATCGAATCCATAGAGCGTATCGCCGTTATAGTAAACGTCATAATAGAGAGAATGTAAGAAAAATAAATTGAGAATCGATAATGGTGCTAAATAAAGATCGTTGTAACGAACCAAATCGATACGATAATCATCTAAATCAATAACCACTTGAACTGCATCGACACCAATACCACCTAAAAAGACAAGCCCATCAGAGAAATTCGTTTCGGTGGATTTGACATAGTTTCCAAAAAAACTGAAATCATCGACTGTTAAAGTGTTTGTTGAAAAATTTAAACTCGCTTCATAATCCCAAAAGATGGGTTGGTTGTTATCATCCACATCTTCTAATCGATAACTGATCACCATTAAATCTCCATCTTCAACAAATTGAAGAATTGGAAAATCAACGGCGCCTTCCACCATGCCCATAAAGGTTTCTATATTCATATATGGAACAGAACCCGTTTCAGTAAAGAACACATCCATTTCAGGTTTATCGGTCACCAAATATTCTTCTGATGTGTTAACAAATGGTAATTTGACCGATCTTGAAAGGGTTGGCAAAGACATTGGTGAAACTTGAACTTCAATTGTTCTTGTGCCGGTTAAACCACCATGCGCTGCGGTTGCAGTTAAAGAAACCGTTTCAGATTGACCACCAGCTGGAATTTCAATATGTGCGCCTCCTGGGGAAATAATATGAGGATGACTAGAAGTCCACGTTAATGTGGATCGATTAGGTCCACGATTTGGCAAGGTTCCACCCAATGTATAGGTTAAAGAAGCCAGATCTAAATTAATTCGATCTAAACTCGTTAATGCGGTGCTGCTCGAACTTGTACTTGCACTACTAGAAGAAGTGTTTTCTGAGCTTGATGATGTTTCTTCGCTAGAAGATTCAGCACTTGAGCTTAAGTCTTCACTTAAAGACGTTGATGATTCTAATTGACTAGAATCAACCGAAGGAGTGCCTCCCCCGCATGCAACAAGCACAAGAGTTAAAAAGATAGATAGATTAAAATACTTTGATTTCATAAGGCCTCCAATTTGATTTGATAGTTATTATCATTTAATGAAAGATAAATTGCAAATTATATGTGTGAGGCAAGAATTCGTTATATAAAATAGCTCAAATCTTGCTATGCTTGCTAACAAAAAAATGAATTTTCATGAAAACTTAACATCTTTGAAAGCGTTTTCATAAGATTTTGTTTAAACTTGGAAAAAATCGATAAATACGAAACAATATGACTGTAAACGGTCATAGAATGGTCTGTCTAAAAGGCGTTGTAATTTTTTTATTTACAATTTTTTACTTTTATATGTATAATTATTTTCAATTCATATGGAGGTGCTATATGCATTCAAAAGTAAAGTCTAGTTTTTTCCTAACTTTATTTGCCATTGTTCTCTCCGCATGTGGGGTGACACCATCATCGTCAACCACATCGCAAACAACTAGTACGACTACTAGTAGTTCACAACCATCGAGTCAAGAAACCGTTGTGGTTACCTTTGACGCTAGAGGTGGATCTGCGGTTGCTCCAGCAACAGTTGCCAAAAACGGAAACTTAGTTGCTCCAGCCACTCCTACCAGAGCTGGTTATCGCTTCATGGGTTGGTTTAGAGGTAAACCTGGTTTAACTTGGTTAGAACCAGCAGCTCAACAATTCCCATTAACAGTCGCAAATGACTTAACCTTATTTGCCTATTGGGAACCATTACAATCCAAAGCAGTTAACTATTCAACGGATGAAACTTATTTCTCCACCATCAGTTCAACTGCTCAACGGTTTATTTTAAACCCAATGACATATGAAACTGCTACTGAAAATGACATCATGTCATCTTTATCAACCAGTTTATATTCTTCCGAAGTTGACTGGGGTAAGGCAATCGAACAAGGCGTCGCTGATTTTATCGGTGACTTCTCAAAGATTGAAGCCAGAGAATTCAGTATCGAAGCATTAGACTTCATTACGATTCTTCAAGGCGCAACCTCTTTCCCTAAAGATGCTTTAGGAAACGACTATACCATCGATGGTAAATATGACCGTGATAACGCGACGAAAATAAATTCAACCGAATGGACTTTTGAAATTCGCGATGATATTTTCTTCGAAGATGGTACTCAAGTTACTGCTTATACCTTCGAATACACACTCAAGCAATTCTTAGATCCAGTTCAAAACAACTTCCGTTCTACCGGATACTATAAGGATGCAGACAACCGTTCAGGTTTACCAATCCTTAATGGTTCTGAATATCGTAAACAACTTACAACCGGTACTCCAGTTGCTTGGGAAGATGTTGGTTTTGATGTTATTGACGCAACCACATTCAAATTAACAACCTTTGAAGCAATCCCACAATCGTCTGCCGTTGGTTTTGGTAGTATTCAATTGGTTCAACCAACCGTCTTTGCAGCATCTTTAGATGGAGCTAACTCAACTTATGGTACTCCAGCAAACCCATTCCGTTCTTATGGTCCTTATGTCATCAAGAGCTGGAACGAAAACCAAAGCTTCGTTTTAAATAAGAACTTTGACTTCGTTCGTAAAGACACCATCACTTATAAGTCTATCTCTTATGCTTTCACCGCAACGGTTGAAGAAAACATGAACTTATTTGAAGCTGGTTCCTTATCCTCGGTCGGATTAATTGGTCAATACTACACACAATATGCAGAAAACGAAAACGTTAAGACTTCATGGGCTGGTTATCCATCCTATATTATTGTCAATACCGCCCCATCGTCCTTAGCTTCGAATCCACACGTCAAGCACCCAATAGTGCAAGACGAAAGATTCCGTCAAGCCTTATTCTTTGGATTCAACCGCGGCGCTTATAACAGCACGGTGTATGCACCAAATGCTCCATCGGTCTTACCAGTACCAGTTGATACCAAAGCTTATATTCAAGATCCACTCTACTATTCTGAATCCCCATACCACTTAGAAAACCTTGAAGATTTAAATATCCCAACAGGTTCTAACGGTTATATTCCAGAAAGAGCGCTTCAATTATTCAACGCCGCATATAATGACTACCTCACCTCTCCAGGTGCGGTTCAAGGTCCAGTCACTTTAAAGTACTTAACTTCAAACTCATCGCTCAACGTTTCTTTAGCCAACTATATCAAATCGATGTATGAAACTTTATTCAACACCGATCCAGCCAACCCAGACAAGTTAATCATTAACGTTGTTGCTGTTGCCTCCGCTTCTGTTACACCACTTCGCTCCGCATGGGATTTCGACCTATTACCAATTAACCTTGGTTTCGGTGTCTCTTATGGTGTCTGGTGGCAATATGCCGCCTTCGGTTTAATCGGCGGTACAGTTGTTCCTCAATTCGGTTTATCAATTCCATACACTGGCGCATTAGATGAAAATGGCAACACCATTGAAGTCGACTTACGTGAAGATCCAACTTCTTGGATTATGGAAAATGTCGATGTTGATTTAACTGGCACATATGACTACTTAGTTGAATTAGGCGAAGATTTCATCTTTGAAGAAGAAATCGATGAAGAAACCAACGAACCTACCGGTGATTTATTACGCCCAGGATTTGCATGGTTATATGAACAATTACAAGCTTCAGAAGGTAAAGCTGCTGGTATCTATCGTGGATCCATCTATGCTTTAGCAGAGTATGTTTATAACGAATCTACTCCATGGGATGCATCTGCTGCAGAACCATTCCCAGGTGCAACTGAAGAAGTTTGGAAGATTACGGCAGTTTTCGAAAAAGCGTTCTTAGAACAAATGCCACTCGTTCCAATGTCCACACTTCAATCCGCTGTCTTATATGCGGACAACGTTGAAATCGTATGGCCATTATACTCAACCGCATTTGGTTGGGGAGCTGCTAGATACCGTTATCTAAATACGGATGCTGACTTTGCTGATGGTTTCTACAACGCGTATGAAGCTGCCTTCTTAGCCAGCCAACCAGCTTAGTTCTAAGTTGTATTAAGTCTTGATCAATGCGCCTGGATAGAGCAATCTTCCAGGCGCGTTATTCTATAAAGAAAATCATTTACATACCGAAGCAGATTAACCTATAATTTAAATACGCATATTTTTTAGTAAAAGGTAAAGAAATGACCCAATATCTGTTAAAAAGATTCTTCTTAATGTTAATCACATTTGTGATTACCGTTTTTTTATTTTTTACCTTTATTAAACTCATGCCCGACCAATATTTAGATCCATTTGGTGATCCGGCTTGGTATGAAGCGTTAAAAGCAAGAGAAGGTTGGGATCAACCTATCCCCGTACAATTCTGGATATGGATAAGAAATATCATTACGGATGGTTCATTTGGTTTTTCTCGTAATAAGGCTACAGACGTTGGTGCCTATTACTTCTCGAAAATTCCAGCATCCATTCAAATCAATATCATTCCATATTTTTTATCCATACCCATTGGTATCGGTATCGGTGTCCTTGCAGCTTTATATAAAAACAAATGGATCGATAACGTGATTTCTGTTGGAATCATGGTGTTTATTTCCATTCCTTATTTTGTCATTATTGTTTTAGCGCAGTACTTTTTCTTTTTCCAATTAAAATGGGTTCCCAGTCACGTTGTTGCGACCGCTAGTCAATTTACTGAAGATTTTTGGTGGAGTTTATCCACGTATATCATGCCTATTACACTTCTCACAATTGTCGGTGTTCCAGGATTGGCTCGAAGTGTTCGCGCAGAATTAACCGAACAATTAACACAAGACTATATGTTATTAGCCAGATCAAAAGGTTTAACCCAACGACAAGCGACATTCCGACATGCATTAAAAAACGCTATTGTCCCATTTTTACCAGGTATCTTTATCGGTATCATCGGCATTATTAATGGTGGTTTGATAACCGAACGATTATTTAGAGTGGATGGTACGGGTCGAATTTATTTAGATGCATTCAATTCAGTCCCACCGGATTACGCGATGTTAATGCTCATTAACGCTTTTGGACAATTTGTAGGCCTTCTCTCTTCAATCGTTGGTGATATTTCCTATACGTTATTTGATCCAAGAATACGGGTTGGAAGTGGGAAAATCATGTCATGATGGTTGATAAGAAAAAACTTGTTTTAGTTCACACAAAAAACACCTACTTAGCGGATAAACCTTTAAAGACCAAAGAAATTGGTTATTATCGAGATTCTTGGAATCGCTTTAAGAAAAACAAAGGTGCCTTAAGTGCTTTTTATATTATTTTAGGTATTTTATTTTTTGTGATTGTTGGTCCACAAATGAAATCATATGATCTGGCTAAAACGCGTCCAGATGAAGCCTTTAGATTTGGTTATCTTGAACCTAAAATACCAGTGCTAGAAAACCTTGGCATCTTTGATGGCACAAGAACCATTACAGCAGGTAAGCGTTTCTTACACGCGGTTATCAATAGTTCCTTTGGAGAAGGTGTGATTATCTCAGGTTTCCCAGAAGAACTCATCGACGATGTCAACCACCCTAATTATGCCAATGTGACAGAATTAACCGTCAAAGTTGATTCCTATCGTTATACGAACTATACGCAAAGTTACATGCCTGCAACTTATTTTTCAGATCTTGATCAAGGTAAAAATCCATTAGCTGCAGTGACCCAAACCCTAACAAGAGTACAATTTGAAGAATATCTAGCACAAAACTTTATCATCGATATTATTGAAATTATAGAAAGTCCTAATCCAACGAATCCAGAAGAACCATTCTTACAATATAAAGTTAGAGTCGATCGTTTTAAAATGTTCATTGGAACCTCTCCAGACGACACTTATTTCTGGTTTGGAACAACGCGAATTGGACAAGATTTATTCAGTGAACTTTGGTCAGGTGCACGTATTTCGTTAATCATGGCGTTACTCGTGGTTGTGATTAACGCGATCATTGGGCTAACCATTGGATCGGTTGTTGGTTATTATGGCGGTGTTTTAGATTTACTCTTTGACCGCTTTGTTGAAATTATCGCTTCTATTCCGTTCTTGTCTGTTTTAACACTCTTAACACTTCGATTTGGTAATGAATTGTGGGTCATTGTTTTTGCCTTCACGGCAACAGGGTGGCTTGGATCTTACGGAACCGGTCGTTTACAATTTTATCGCTTTAAAAACCGTGAATATGTCTTGGCAGCAAGAACATTAGGCGCCTCTGATTTACGCATCATGTTTAAACATATTTTACCTAACACACTTGGTTTAATCGTCACCTCATACGCACTTGCCATACCCGCATTCGTTTTTACAGAAGCATCGTTCTCATTCCTTGGTATTATCAATTATCAAAACGCAATCAGTGTTGGATTGTTAATCGATCAAGGGCAACAAGAAATGCAAACTTATCCTTATTTACTGCTGTTTCCAGCGCTATATATTGCGATTCTAATGATTTCCTTTAACTTGTTTGGTAACGGATTACGGGATGCATTTAATCCATCCTTAAGAGGGGTTGAATAAGATGAATGAAAAAATTCTTTCTGTCAAAGATTTAGCCATCTCGTTTAAAACCCAATATGGTATTTTACACGCGATTCGTGGGGTCTCTTTTGATCTACATCGTGGTGAAACGTTAGCCATCGTCGGTGAATCCGGCTCAGGTAAAAGTGTTACATCTAGAGCGATTATGGGATTACTTGCCGGTAACTCCATTTATGAAAATGGCGAAATTATGTATCAAGATCGTGACTTAACCAAGTTACCCGAAGAATTATTCCATGAGATTCGCGGATCAAGAATCTCAATGATTTTCCAAGACCCTATGAGTTCATTAAACCCTATCCAAACCGTTGGACAACAAATTTCAGAATCACTTATTTTTAAGAGTGGTATGCCTGAAGATTTGGCGAAAAAACGCGCAGTTGAACTGATGACACAAGTTGGTATTGCCGACGCAGAAAAGCGTTATTATCAATTCCCATTCCAATTCTCAGGCGGTATGAGACAACGTATTGTGATTTCAATTGCCTTAGCGAATAATGCAGAAATTTTAATTTGCGATGAACCAACCACTGCTCTTGATGTCACCATTCAAGGACAAATCCTTGAACTCATTAATCAACTTAAAGTTGAAAGAAATTTATCCGTCATTTTCATTACCCACGATTTAGGTGTTGTTGCCAATATGGCAGACCGAATTGCAGTTATGTACGCTGGTAAAATTGTTGAAATTGGTAAAGCTGAAGAAGTCTTTTATAACCCTAAACATCCTTATACATGGGCTTTATTGTCGTCTATGCCCAACTTAGCAACCTCCAATCGTTTAGATGCGATTCCTGGTACCCCACCCAATATGATTTTCCCTCCTAAAGGGGATCCATTTGCCGAAAGAAATAAGTTTGCGATGGAAATCGATTTTGAACAAGAACCACCTTTATTTAAAGTTTCTGACACGCATTATGCTGCTACATGGTTGCTCCATCCAGATGCACCTAAAGTAACCTTACCTGAAGCGGTTATCACCCTCCAAAAAAATCGTGGGAAGATTAATAAATAAATATGGCAAACATGATTGATTACACCGAAAAGGTGTTACAAGTTAAGAATCTAAAGAAGTATTTTCGCGTTGGTTCAGGCCGTCGTAAATTAATGATCCCTGCAGTTGATGATGTGACGTTAGATGTTTATAAACGCGAAGTGTTTGGGGTTGTTGGTGAATCCGGATCTGGAAAAACCACCCTAGGTAGAACCATTATTAAACTTTATCAACCAACGGATGGAACCGTGATGCTTAATAACATCACGATTAGCGCTGGTATTCAAGGTTATCTTGAAAAGATTGCGAACATTAAGCGTCAGTTAAATGAAGATATTCTCAAACTAAATCCCGCTAAAATCAAGGGGATTGAACTTAAAAAAGAAGTCAAAACTAAAATAGAAAAACTACAGTTTGAAAAACAAGAACTGCTTAAACAAAAAGAACAAGAACTCAAAGTCATTTCAAAACTCTTTGATCAATATCGCGCTGACAAATATCAAATCACCGCATTGATGCAAATTGAAATTCAAAAGGTTATTTTTGACTTTAATCAAAAGGTCATGAAGACAAAACAATCTCTGCAAAATGAAGCCCTTTTAAAGTTTAATAATGAAATTAAGATTGCAAACGAAAAGCTTTCCCATAAATTAAGTGGGTTAAAAGACTCTGCTGCGCTGGACGCAAAGACTATTGAAGAAAGAATTGCTAAATTAAAAGCAGACCACGAAACACTTATTCAACAATTAAAAAATTCATATGAACCACAAATTCAAGCTAACGCATCAAAGGTTTTAACCAAAGCAAAAGTTGCACTGATGATAAGCCAATTCACCGCAGAAAAAACGAAAGCTTTATTGGTTATCAAAGAAAAGTTCCAAAAAGATATCGCCTCTTTAGTGGCCCCTGACAAGTCAAAATATGAAAAAGAACTGAAAGAAGTGACTAATCGTTTTGCCAAGAAAATTGATGATACAAATAAAAAAATCAACCAACTTAATGCAAAATTAAAATTAGATTTAACCAAACTACCTATTTCAAAAACCATTTCAGAAAACCAATCCAAGGTTAAAGAACAAGTTCAAAAACTCAAAACAGTTGCAAACCTTAACATTAAAGAACTCCAAGCAAAAATCGCTGATGCAAAGAGAATTAATGGATCGAAGGACACTTTAAAAGAATCCCAAAAAATGCAAATGATCTTCCAAGATCCAATTTCTTCACTCAATCCACGAATGACCGTTAAAGAAATTATCAGTGAAGGTTTAGTCATTCAAGGAAATACTAGTAAAAAAGATATCGAGAAGAAAGTAGCTGAAGTTTTAACCCTTGTTGGTTTATCTCCAGAATATGCTTCACGATATCCTCATGAATTTTCAGGTGGTCAACGTCAACGAATTGGTGTTGCTCGCGCTTTAATCATGGATCCTAATGTCATTATTGCCGATGAACCTATTTCTGCACTTGATGTTTCGATTCGCGCCCAGGTCATTAATTTACTATTTACTCTTAGAGAAAAACTTGGTTTAACGATTCTCTTTATCGCTCACGATCTTTCTGTTGTTCGCTTCTTTTGTGATCGAATCGCTGTTATGTATAACGGTAAAGTGGTGGAAATGGCAAGCTCTGAAGAATTATTCAAGAATCCTTTACACCCTTATACGGTTTCTCTTTTATCAGCTATTCCTCAACCCGATCCAGACTATGAAAAAAATCGTAAACGTATTCACTATAATCCAAGAATCCATCAATATAGTCCCTCCAATCTACCTAAACTTAGAGAAGTTTCAAAAGATCACTTTGTTCTTTTAAGTGATGGTGAACTTGCTCAATTAGACAAATCCACACCAGTTCAACCCAAACAAAAGAAAGGGGCCTAAATCATGAAATCAACACGTCTGATCACTGCCTCTCTTGCTGCTTTAATTTTATTAGCAAGTTGCACCGGCACATCTGAAACCCCAGCCTATAACGTTTATTTCTTTACTGCCAATACTGCTGCATCGACGGTTGACACTATTTTTGACCAAGAAGTTGGTACGCTCATTCAAAGACCAGAAGATCCTACACGAGATGGATTTGACTTTCTTTCTTGGTATTTAGACCTCGACCAAACCATTGAATGGGATTTTGATACTGATGTGATGCCAAGTGAATCAATTGTGCTTTATGCAAAGTGGGCACCAACCATACGCACCATTACCTACGATTTAAATGATGGTGAAATGATTACAGAAGACTATCCAACCACCTTTGTTCCCGGATCAACCTTTGTTCTACCCCAAGCTAGACGCACGGGTTATTTATTCCGTGGCTGGTATTTATATGATCAAGTCTTGGAAAATTTCCCTAATAACGAAGGTACGAAACCAGGTGACCCAGCATTAACGACCTTACCGATTACAGCATTTGAAAACATTGAATTATTTGCACACTGGCAATCGATTAAAGCGGTTGTCACCTTCCGTTCTAATCACCCAGGTGGTACCTCTGTTGTCCCCAACCCAGGTAATCGTGTCGTGGCCTACGGTACTGTGATTGACTATGGCACAACCTTCCCAAATGACTTTGGTACGGTTGCCGGCTATACCTTTATCGGTTGGAACTCACGCGCAGATGGAACAGGAACTTGGTATCCAGATGGTGGCATCTTCACTCGCACATTGGCGATTACCCTTTATGGTCAATGGCAAAGCGCTTAATTTCTAATCAAACTAACTTAAAACAAAAAAGACGCTTCATTTTTCTATTCATCGGGATCTATCTACTTTTCATTACCACCCTTTCGATCCTCTATTTTTTCTTTTACCAAGACGTTATCTTCTTGGAAACCGTTTTGTTATTGATGTTAATTGGTCTATCCATCGCCTTGATTTGGGCTAGACAAGCGATGATTCCGATTCAAATGTATCTGCATTATTACCGGATGATTGATGAGGACTTACCGCCCTTTCAAATTCAAACACCGATTCAATCCAAAGGATTTCAAGATAATTTAGTGAAATATAAGTTTCAATTCGCATTCGAAAGTGATGCCTTTACAATCTATGTACGCCAGGATGACAAATTACCATGGGTTGTCAGAACGCAAGCGAGTTTGATTTTCGTTGTGATTGCTAAAGATCAAACGCTCTCTATAACGGATGAACATCTTGAGCAAGCGATTATCAAAGTCAAAACATCCATTAAAACAAAAAAAGAGATTCAAAATGAATTAACATTGATTTTTTATCAAACCAAGCAGATGACCGCAAACCTAAAAGAAAAGATGCATCAAATCATCAATTTTGCTCTACAAAATCGAGCGATTATCACGATTCCATGCTTACAAGTTGATGAACAAAACATGTATGCATTGCGACCCAAAAAACTATTCCCGAACAAGTTTTATTATGTGGCGATTAAATTGTTATATTATTTAACTGACGCAAACGAAATGTTATGAAAAAAACCGTACTAACTCTTGAACAAAAGAAACAAAAATTAGAAACTAGAAAACAAGCGATCACCTTTTTAGTCTTTAATGGCGTATTACTTTTATTGGTGATGGCCTTTAGTCTTTGGTGGCAAGGTAAATTCAATCTTAAAGCTTTTGCCGATGGGATTTGGCTTGTGTTTGCGATTCAACTAACCATGACGTGGGGTTTCTTTGTTTATAACCGGAATATTTTTACACCTTTGCTTCACGGTGGTAAAACATTTTTTATGCTATTCGTTGGTAAGAAACCCAAAGATGACTATTACACCGCATATACCAAAGTCCAAGAAAACCAAGTTCCGAATTATGTCATCTGGATCGCTTCTATTTACACTCTTATCATTATCATCCTTGGTGTTGTTTTAACCCTAGAAGCTTATCAAGGTATTCTGTGAAATGGCTAAACAAAATCCATATGCAGCCAATGCTTCCTTTACCAATGGTCTTCGTTATGAAATTGGTGATGGTGTAAAAGTTAACCTTCAAAAAGCCTTTCAGTATTATCAAAAAGGCGCTAAAGAAGGTCATTACTTATCTCAATTAAAGATACATCAAACCAAGATTAGAATCTTTCCTACGCTGCTTTTTACAGTTTTATCTCTTTTGAGCATCTTTTATTTCTTGATTATTGGTTTTTTGTGGATTGGTTTTTTACTTTCATTTGTGGGGTCAATAGCGATCCTTTGGTTTGATCGTAACTATTACTGGTATCAACCTGGATTAGGCGCGATATGGTATCGATTGAATCAATATTTAGCATTCCTCATTTACTTACCCATCGGTACACTCATTCCATACTTTGCTGGTAGCACCTATTTTCCTATTCTACTTTTACTAGTGATTGGTTTTTTTATTTTTGGTGCTGGTATCCTTTTATGGATTTCCAACCAAGAAATGCGTCATGGATTGATGACGTTATATGGTTTCACCCTTTTAGTTTTATCAATCACTGCCTACTTTATTCCAAGTAACGGGGTTGCCTATTCCACCATTCAAGTAGAAGGTGGACTTAGAATTACGGGGTATCGCGTGAGTCAACCTGATGTTGTGATTCCTGAACGCATTAATAATCAACCTGTCATTGAAATTGGTGACCAAGCTTTTGCCAACACCAACATCAAAAGCGTCTACATTGGTTCTCACATTCAATCGATTGGTGTTGCAGCCTTTGCCAACAATGCATTGCTTGAAGAAGTGTTCATGGAAGATGGTGTTCCACTCGGCCAAGCGATGTTTGCGAATAATGAATCATTAACGTCACTACGCCTTCCATCTGATGCCACTTCTATCCCGCAATATTTCCTATATAACGTTCAAAGTCTTGAGACCTTAATCTTGCCTTCATCGATTGAAAGCTTAGGTCACTTTAGTTTCTATCAAACGAGAGCCTTAACGCCGATTCCATTAGTCGAACCTTTGTCTTTTATTGGTCACTATGCCTTATCAGGATTTGCAACTTTTGAATCGATTATCCTACCTGACACAGTAGAATTTATCGGTGTTGGTGCATTTTCCGATCTTCCTAATTTAAAAACGTTTGAATTTTCACCTGCGATTGATCTCATTCCCAACAACTTATTCGAAAACAATATTGGACTTGAAACCTTCACCGTCCCCAGCACCGTTCGTTACATTGGTGACTATGCTTTTTATAATGCAACCAATCTTACTGACATCAACTTACATCAAGATATTGTGTACATCGGTGAAAGTGCTTTTCGAAACAATTACGCCTTAAATTCCATCACCCTACCCGATCAAATGACTTCGATTAAAGACTATACATTTTTTAATAATTACGCTTTGTCTGAGGTAAACTTGCCAAACCAACTTGAAGAGATAGGGATTGGTGCATTTCAAAATAACAGTCATTTAAACGCGATTGATATACCTTCAACGGTGACCTCCATTGGTGCGAGCGCCTTTAAAAACACCCCACTTTATCAAATCAACCTACCCACCAATTTACAGTATCTTGGCGAAGGTGTCTTTGCACAAAATCAAGTTATTCAATCGATTATCATTCCCGAATCCATTACCACGATTCCCGATTTCTTATTCGATGGTGCAACCTCATTGGAAAGTGTGACGATGTTGGGTGTCATCGAAGACGTCGGTCGATATGCCTTTAGAGATAACACAGCTTTAACCTCCGTTGTATTCGAAGAAGGACTCATCAGCATTGGCGATTACGCATTTTATGGCGCAACCTCTCTCACCTCCGTTACATTACCCACAACCCTTACTTCGATTGGCAGTTATGCCTTTTACGGTAATGCGTTACTTACATCGATTAATCTATCTACCAGCTTAATCAGAATTGGTGATGGAGCCTTTGCAAATAATGCTTCCTTAACTTCTATCTGGCTCAGTATCAACGTTACGAACATCGGTCATTTTGCATTCTATGGTTGTGATCAACTAACCATTTCCTATCAAGGTACAACTCAACCAGCTTCGTGGATTGTTTCTTGGAATCCAGACGGTCGTCCTATCGTATATCAAGTCGAAATTTGATAAAATTAAGGCGATGAATTTTAAGCCTTGGTTAAAAAGAAATAAACTTAAATTAGAAGTATTTGCAGTTGTTTTATCATTGGTTTTGATGATTCTTGGCGGTCTAACCTCTGACCCGATGTTGAGTCCGCTTTTTTGGGGCTTAGCGTTTGCGATTGGTGGATTTGCCAAGGCAGTTGAAGGTTTCACCAAAACCATTCAAGAAAAGTCCTTAAACGTTGAATTTTTAATGATTGCTGCTTCACTTGCTGCATTCCTAACAGGAGAATATGCAGAAGGTGCTGTTTTAATCTTTATCTTCGCTGTTAGTGGTGTATTAGAAGAATTTGCCACCGCCCAAACCGAAAAAGCCTTAACAAGCTTACTTAAAATCGCGCCAAAGACTGCGATTAAATTGGTTAATGATGTAGAAGTGAATGTTGAAATTACCCAGCTTGTCGTTGGTGATGTTGTCATTGTCAAACCTGGTCAGCAAGTTCCTGCTGACGGATTTGTCATCAAAGGCGGTGCCGCGGTTGATCAATCATCCATCACGGGTGAGTTTAATCCGAGTGAAAAATTAGTGGGCGATTCTGTTTTCGCCGGTTCAATTGTCATTAATGCACCAATCTTGGTGAAGGTTAATAAAGACCCAAATCAATCAGTCGTTCAAAAGATGATTCAACTTATCAAACGTGCCCAAGAAGAAAAAACGCATTCAGAAAAACGTGTTTCCCTTTTTGAGAAGATTTATGTCTATGTTGTCATCGCGTTATCCTTATTCGTCATATTCCTTACCCCTCCACTCGGTTGGTTAACCCAAGATGAAGCCTTCCGTCGAGGTGTGATTGTATTGGTTGTAGCATCACCGTGTGCCCTTGTTGCCTCCATTACACCTGCTCTACTATCAACACTCTCCCATGCGGCTAAAAAAGGCATTCTGATTAAGAGTGGAAAATACATTGAACTCTTAAGGCAAACCGAAGTTGTTGCCTTCGATAAAACAGGTACCCTTACCACAGGTAAACCTAAAGTTGTAGGTTATGCCTTTCTTTCACCAAAAGATGAACAATCCTTATTGCCGATTGTCGTTGCAGCAGAAAAACTATCCAACCACCCATTGGCAAAAGCCATCGCAAACCATTTTTCAGAAACTCCACTTATAACGGTTGATTTAAAAGAAATTCCAGGAAGAGGTTTAGAAGTGAATGCAAAGGGTAACCTCGTTCAAATTGGTAACTTTCCATTTGAAGCCGAAAAAACCTTAAAAGAAAAATATCTAAAGGTAACTCAAGAAGGTAAAACAACCGTTAATGTTATTCAAGAAGGTAACCTAAAAGGTTTTATTGCCTTGCAAGATACCATTCGCGAAGAAGCAAAAGTAGCAATCGATCAACTAAAACAACTGAATGTAGAACCTGTCATGTTAACGGGTGATAAGAAAGAAACTGCATTAGCGATTGCACAAAAAATGGGCATCACGAATGTTCACGCTGAGTGCCTTCCAGAAGGTAAGGTAACGGTTGTTAAAGACTATATTGCTAAACATAAAAGAATTCTCATGATTGGCGATGGTATTAATGATGCCCCCGCACTTGCGACTGCAACCATCGGTGTTTCCATGGGCGATGGCACGGATGTTTCACTTGAAACCGCCGACATTGTGATGATGAATAACCAACTTCAAAACATTCCATATCTTATTCGCCTTGCTAAGCGCACACAAACCATCATTTATCAAAATGTTATTTTTTCAATTTCTGTTATTTTTATTTTACTCATTTCTAATTTATTAGGTATTGTCATCTTAAGATATGGCGTTCTTAGCCATGAATTATCAACCATTCTTGTCATCTTAAATAGTTTAAGATTGCTATCAAGTAGAAAGAAAATGGTGAGGATTTGATATGAAAAAAGAAAACCAATTAACCTATGCAAACCTTACTGATAAGAAACGAGAAATGTTTTTAAATCGAGAAAAAGACTGGCGTAATGGCGGTATTGTCTATCAAATTTTCGTTGATCGATTTGTTCCTTCAGCAGATTTAAAATCAAAAGCCCATCTTTATCAAGCTCCTCGAAGTCTTCAAGATTGGCAAACCCTTCCTCAAAGAGGGTTCAAAGATGCTAAGACTCGGTATTGGACACACGAACTCGCGTTTTGGGGTGGAGACTTAAAAAGCACCACAACCAAAATTGACTACTTAAAGACATTAGGCGTTCAAACCATTTACTTGAATCCAATCTTTGACGCCTACTCTAATCACAAATATGACACCTATAATTACGAAGTAGTTTCACCAGAATATGGCAACCTCAATGATCTTTCCAAACTTATTCAACAACTCAAAGATAGAGGTATGCAATTGGTTTTAGATGGTGTTTTTAATCACATGGCGATTGAATCTCCACGCTTTCTAGAAGCGAGCAAACCTAATAGTCCATATCGAGATTGGTTTGTCTTTGGCAATCAATTTCCCACCGGGGTTAGACTTTGGCACAATGCGCCTAGCTTACCTGAATTAAATTTACAAAATGATAAAGTACGTGAATATTTGTTTTCTGGTCCTAATTCGATTGTGAAGCGCTACATCAAGTTAGGGGTTGCTGGTTGGAGACTCGATACTGCGATTGAACTTGGTTACGATTATTTAACAGAATTAACCGAAGCGGCTCATGAAGTGAATCCACAATCTTTAGTGGTTGGTGAACTCAATAATTATCCTCAAGGTTGGTCACCTTCAATGGATGCCACGATGTTATTACCGTTGCGAGATTTAATCATTCAAACGATTCGTGGAAACGTTTCTTCCGGTGTGTTTTCGGCTAACGTTGAACAAATGATTCAAGAAACCGGTATGGACACCATGTTGAAATCGTGGGTTCTTTTAGAAAATCACGACCTTGGTCGCATTGCAACAGACCTCAAGAATTGGTCTGAGTATCAACTTGCTAAAACCCTCCAATTTACCTTACCTGGAACGATTAACCTCTATATGGGTGAAGAAATTGGCACCCAAGGTGGCGATGATCCTCTCAATCGAGCGACGATGAATTGGCAAATGGTTGAAAAGGGTAATGAATATCTCACCCTACATCGAAACCTCATTCGCATTAGACAACAAGAAAGATCATTAAGGATTGGTGACATCAAATTTCTTCACAGTAACAATTTAATTGCTTATGTGAGAACGACAGATCAAGTCGAAGAAACGCTTGTGGTTATCGTAAATCCACACGACAAACCGATCAAGGAAACCATTCTAGTCACCGAACCCATGTTAAAGAGCCACAATCACTTTGTTGATTTAATCACAGGAAAAGAAATACTAACATCATATGGCATCTTGCTACCAATTGAAATACCGGCCAAAACAAGCTGGATCTTAAAACCAAATCTTAAACCAATTAACGGTTATACCCCGTATAAAAATATAAAGGGTTCCTTCTAATTAACAGCTTGAACGCTGGTTTCGAGTGTCGCTAACCAACCTGGAATCTTGGCAAAACTTAATTGCAATTGTCTATTTTTTTCTTGGACTTTAAAGGTTGCGATTGCTTCAGCATTATTTCCATCTACTTGACCGGCACTTATTGCCGCATTGAGTGCGGTGATCACCTTGGCATCAATGCCTTTGGCTTCATTGATAATTGCTTTTGCAAACGCATCTGCAGGAATCCAAAAATAAGACGAGACTGCTTTCGCTTGGGGTAAACCAAATTCTCCTTGGGCGGTCAACGCTTGAATCGGTCCAATTTCTTGGATTGTAGGATCTTCAATAGAGGCTAAGTTAGATGGTGTAATTTTTAAATCCATCGCTTTGATGGTTTGATTTTCTTCTGAGGTTAACCAATTCGCAAATGCATGCGCATGTGATGGTTGATTTGAAAAGGGATTAACCCCTACTAAACGTGCCCCAACCATGGAACCAAATTGATGGGTTTCACCAGCAGGATTGGTATAGGTTGGCATTTTAATGGTGCCCATGTGTTCGCCTAAAATCTCGGTAATATCAGGTGCTTGCCAATAACCAGAGACTGCGGCAATAATGCCAGATTCCAGTCGGCCAGCGTTGTTTTCTAAAAACAAAGTTGGAATTAATGCATTCGTATCAATGATTAAATTTGTCGCATAATAATGCATCATTGCTTGAGCAGCTTCAATCCCATTTTGACTATTCCAGGTAATGGTTTGGGTTTCACCATCCCACGCCAATGTGTTTTCGGGAATAAACCACATCGTCATACCCCAACCACCCATTTGATCGATATTAATTTTAGTGTTTAAAGATGCTGCTTTTTCTAGAATGGTGTCGAGTGAGGTCATCTCTTCTGCGCTAATATATCGTTTATCATAGAACATATAAACCCCATTATCGGCAGTATATGGATAGGCATATAATTCATCTTCAAACGTTGCCACATCGACAGTCCAAGGAATATTTCGTTCTATTACCGATTGCTTAAATTGTTGAACTTTAGCTAAACCACCCGCTCTGACTAATCCAGGTAATTGATCATCTAAAAATGAAAATACATCTGCACCGGATGGAATATCTAGTGTTAAAAAGCCTTTTAATTCAACTTCACTAACAGCGGCAATTTCAAATTCAATATTCAGATTGGGGTTTGCAGTTAGATAACGTTCTACTGCACCAAATAAAAAGTTTTGTTCTTGCTGAGGACCCCAAACCTTTAACGTTATGGTTTGATTTGGCACGCTTGTACCACATGCAGTCAAAAGTAGGCCTGCAAGCAGAAACCTTTTTAAAATGACCATTGCTTTAGTCTCCTTTATTGAAGTATCAGTGTTGAGAAAGCAGGAATCACGATTGAGTCTGAACTCACCGTTCCTTTAGTCGTGGTAGGATAAATACCTTCTAACAACGTTAAACCATCTCCATTGCTAACAGTAATATCGGCACCCGTCACATTGGTGATGATGGTCAGATTATCAACGCCATTATCATATGAAAGGGTATAGAGTCTTGTATCTAAATTAAGCGCGGTAATGTTGGCGCGTTCAATAACATCATTATATTTATTGCGAATAGAAATAACTTTTTTATAATGGTTCCATAAACTATTTGGAACATTTTTTAAATCTTCAATACCTTGTGTGACTTGTAAACTCATATTGTAATCAGCGGCAGAAGCAGGATTGGTTTCACCGGTTTTATCGGTTTCAGACCAAATCAAAGGTAAGCGTTTATTTTCATCTCGCCCTGATCCCTTAAGACCGATTTCTTCACCATAATACATAAAGGGTCGACCCGGCATCAGTAAGTAAATCGAAGCGAGGAGTTTATGATAGAGTTCATTGTTTTCAACAAAGAGAAGACCCGCGACACGACTTTGATCATGATTACTTAAGAAAGGTGTATCAATCGCGTCCGGTCTTAACGCAAATAGATTTTGGTTAAATAAAGCATTCACTCTGGCGAGATCATACCCTTGTTGTAGGCGAACCCGGTCTACAATACGATTGCCAGTCACGGAAACTGGAAAATTAAAATAAGAGTCAACTCGACCTGGATAATATTGTAAGAGTCCGCTCGATGTCATCGACCAAGGTCCTTCTGCAACGATGAAACTGTCGGATTTAATGTCTTTTGCCGTATCACCAAGCCAGGATAAAAATTCAATATTGCGATTCACATCACCTGTAAAATAAGAGGTGACTGCATCAAGTCTAAAACCATCAACGCCTAGGTCAAACCAATATTGCATGATGGCTTCAATTTCATCTCTAACAAATGGGTTTTCAAGATTTAAATCAGGCATACCAGACCAAAATCTTGCTTCTGCATACACGCCACCACCATAAGGTTCATAACCTTCATTTCGTGTGCGAGAGAAATTGTAGTAATGACATTTGCTTGCAGGGTTTCCACACGTGTCGTTGACAAAATCGAGTAAACCTTCTTGAAACCAAGGATGGGAATTCGATGTATGGTTCACGACCAAATCAAGAATCGTTTTGATGTTACGCGCTTTGGCTTCTTCTAAATAATATTGGAAATCGAACAACGTTCCGTATTTAGGGGCAATCTCATAGTAGTCTGTCACATCATATAAATGATATGAACTTCCTGGATGAATGGGCATAAACCAAATACCAGAGACCCCAAGATCTTGGAGATAATCTAACTTTTCAGTAACGCCGTTTACATCACCAATACCATCGCCGTTTGCATCATAAAACGATTGAATAAAGATCTCATACCACACCGATCCGCCTTCATTGCTAATCGGTTCAATATCATAGGAAAAACTAGGTGTAGGATTGACACACCCAGAAACAATTGTCGATAAGACAATAAGTAAAGACAAACCAAAAGGTTTTTTCATCGTCAACCTTTGATGGATCCGCCAGTGACACCTTCAATGTAATAACGTTGCATGAAGACAAACAATAACGTAATCGGTAAGGCAACTAACACAGAGCCTGCAAGGAAGGTTGTAAAGTATTGGGTGATGTTTTCTCGTTGGGTAATCCACACTAAACCGACCGCTACGTTGTAACTTTCGGTATTATCCAAAAGAATGACGCGAGCGAAGATATAGTCACCCCATGGACCTATAAACGACGTTAAAGCAGTAAAGATCACAATCGGTTTGGATAATGGAAGAATGATATGCCAGAAGATTTGCGAACGTGAGGCACCATCAATCATGGCCGCTTCATCAATCGCCTTGCTAATCGTGTCAAAATAACCTTTGGCAATGTAATAACCAAAGCCAGCACCACCGGAATAAATAAAGATTAAGCCCCAAATATTACCTGTTAAATTAAGTAATTTCAAGATATTAAAGACTGCAATCATTGACATAAATCCTGGAAATAAACCAAGTATAAGAATCAGTTGCATCATCGGTAAACGCGCACCAAAACGTAAACGTGAGAAGGCATAACTGGTGAGTAGCACCATGATGGTAGAAATAACCATGGTTACGGTAGCGATAATCAACGTATTTAAAAACCATTGAGGAAAGCGAATCGAAGTTTGAGCTAGGGCAACTGGATCAAAAAGATTAATGTAGTTTTGTAAGGTATAACTTTGAGGAAAGAAATTAACCTGAACAGAACCAGGTTCAGCTCTAAAGGATTGAATCACCAACCAAAAAATTGGAATCACCCAGATGATCGAAAGAATCGTTAAAAAGGCATAAACAAAAAGGTTCGATGTGTTTTCTAAAAACTTCTTACTACCAAAGAATGATGGTTTCTTTTTCTTGATTTCAATCATTATTGGAATGCCTCCTCATCTTTAACACCTTTAATCTTGGAGAACATAATTAAAGATATAAAACTGGAAATGATGAAGATAATGATGCCCAGAGTAGACGCCATCTTATAATCTTGTTCAAATAAGGTTAGTTTAAATAACCAAGTGACCAATAAATCGGTCTCACCGGCCTGAAATAACGTTTGTGAACTTGGTCCACCACCAGTTAAGAAATAGATGACACCAAAGCTATTGATGTTACCAATAAACGCAGTTAATAACGAGGGACCTGTTACAAAGAACATATAAGGCATGGTAATTTTAAAGAATTTAGTAATCGTACCAGCACCATCGATCGTCGCACTTTCATATAAATCTTGAGGAATATTCATTAAGATTCCTGACGTCATGAGCATCGTGTAAGGAACGCCAACCCAAAGATTGACGATGATGACGGTAATTCTAGCATTTTCAGCAATACCTAAAAAACTAAATCCTTGACCGACCCAACCCATTTCTACAAAGAAGTTTTTAAGAGGTCCTAAATCGTTTAAGAAGAAGTTAATGACGAGTAGAGAAATAAATTGAGGAACCGCAATCGTAATAACAAAGGCGGTTCGCCAAAGTTTTTTAAGACGAATCCCCTTTTTGTTAATCATTAATGCCAAGATAA
>Ga0079300_10000088_pt1 | contig 26991 bp, 42 predicted proteins | sample Wag4_2014_7_11_FD_74799 | JGI IMG/M metagenome (GOLD analysis project Ga0079300, IMG submission 74799) | Fresh water microbial communities from Ohio, USA - Utica-2 Time Series HT 2014_7_11 | ecosystem: Environmental > Aquatic > Freshwater > Water tank | place: USA: Ohio | collected 2014-07-11
AAAAAAAAGATAAAGCCCGGAGTATAATAAACTCCGGGCAGTTGGCTATCACATCCAGTCGATGATGATAACTACACATTGGCCACGGGGCCGAAGTGTAACATAGGACCCACAATCCTGTTTGTCACATTTGGTCCCAGCCCATCCGATTTGCTTCTTGATGTAACGAATCGGGTCCCTATCTACGGGTACATAAACCTGGTGGAAGTTGACCCAACTGTAGTTGGGTTCACCACCGAATGTATCGGTGATCGTTACACGAACCTTACTCATTCTGCCCTGAGCTACCATCAGCTCCGAGAAGTAATCGGTAAACCTGATGCGCTCGCTTCCATCATCTTTGATGGTAACGTAACCCGCCAGCCTGGCGGTAGTGGCGTTGCTGCCACCCTGCGCCTTGATGGCAGTGTGGTGGGCCAGGAGAGCGGAACCGGTGAGCATGGGAGGAATCCCGACGACCCTTAAAGTCTACACCATCGACCGGCCAGCTGCGCGGTTGACGGCTGTTTGTCACGGAACCCGGACATTCTGGATTTTGTAGCGTGGGATACAGGTCACCGGCTAACGGCTGTGCTAGACTGTATTCAACAAACAGGGGGAGCGGGGGGCCGCAACGACAGAAAACTGGACACCTAACCTGCCATGAAATAATAGTATAAAGAATAAAGAAAACCCGGAGTATAATAAACTCCGGGCCACGAGTTACTAACGTAAATGAGAGTAACCTTTCACCTCATAAGCATAAGCGGGCGAAGGATAATCCCTGAGCAATTTCTTATACTTACGGACACTGATTTTCTCACGCTCTGCAAAATAAGCATCTTTTCTCCAGATACCAGGCACAGCGTCCGAGCCCGAATAGCCTTCATCCCATACTGCGAGCATCTCGCCTTCAGGATCAATCAAGGCATACAATCGCTGCGGGTTACCGTTGCGATCATTGTCAGCGCAGAAGTGACGGATAGTGACCACGGGAGGTCTCCCTTTGGGACCCTTAGAGTATAGGCCACAGGAACCGGCAACCAGACCGGATGGTGGCCGGTTCAGGAACTGGCTGGATCTGGCTGGTCGGATCGGGCCAGGCCATGCTAGGATTGCTTCAACCGCAAGGAACCACCTTGAGAGCCTGAACCACAAACTAACGAACGCGGGGGCGTGATGACATAAAACTGGTCACCTACCCTGCAAGTTAATAATACTATAAAAAACTAAAAAAACAAGTTAGTTATAAAAACCATTTTTTTCGTTTCGACATTGCAGCCAACGACCCATAGCACGTCCACAATCCCGAAACGAAAAAAACAGAAACTATAAAAAACCCCCGGCACTTGCCAGGGGTAAGATACTGATTTGTTTGCCCGGTCAACTGAGCTTCTCGGGAACATTCACCATCGTAAGGTGATGCTTTGCCCTGGTAACTTGCACATAGCAGAGGTTATCTTCCTGGGTCAACTCCCAATCCTTTCGTGCCCACTTACTGGGAGAATAGTTGTTCATGCCGAGCGCGAACACTCGCTGCCATTCTCTACCCTTAGACTTGTGGATTGTGCTAAGGGTCAGCACTTTCTGCTGGCCCTCAGTATCACCGAACAGGGCACGAATCTTCTCCACCAGAGTAGAGATAGGATCCTCAAACTTACACTCTGAGATAAACACCATCAGAGTTTCTGCCTGATCTTCGATAACCTGACAACGAGAATCGTTACCCTTTTCTTTATGCTTATTGATTTCTTTATCCTTCCATTCTTCCAACTTATCTAAAAGTTGGGCCACAGTCTTAATTTTCCACCGTTGGGCAAGTTTAACCAAACCCTCACCAATCGCCCGACCCTCTACACGACAGGGGATAGAACGGCGAATCAGGCTATACGCCAGCTCGACAAGTGGTTTGGTATTGCGACAGATAATCGCATCATCTTGCGATGCCAACTTATAAACATCTTGCAACTCGCAAGAGTCTACGATACCCTCAGGGGCAGAATCAGCAGCCTCGATGTGATCGACCCACTGATTTGCCACTTCGACAACATTCTTGGGGCAGCGGAATGTGATGCTGAGAGGCATCGTAACTGCCTTAAAATCTTCCCGAATGTTATCGAGAGCCTGATGATCTGCACCAGTGAAGCCATAAATGGCCTGGTGGGGATCGCCCACTGCAACTAGCCTACCGTTAGGCTTGAGCATCATCTTAACCAGTGCGCGACGAGTCGCATTAGTATCTTGCGCTTCATCGAGGAAGACATTATCGTATTGCCAAATCTTCAGCCGATTAAGAATCGGCAGATAAATCATGTCTGCGAAGTCTACAACATTCCGCAGCTGATTGCTACAGTTAAGAAGATACTGAGAGGCATCAATCGCCGTCTCAGTAGAAACATTGTCGGGGAGATTCTCCCACAGATTATAATGATCGAACATTCTAATCCATGAATCTTTATCATTCTCGGCGCAAGCCGCGATACCGACCTCCTTTGCCATTGCGACGGAAGATGTAACGAACCCCTGAAGATTCGCATACTCTCCATTAAACTCTTCCCGCGCAAGATTGCGCAGTTTGTTACCATCAACCTTGACTCGACTGATGGCGCGACGGATAGCACCAAACCCGAACGAATGAACTGTTCCCACCTTAACCCGATCGCCAAGATTCTTAGGTTGAATCTTGTAGTCAATCTCACTGGAGATTGATTTGTTAAATGCACAGAACGCAACAGAACCTTTAGTCTGCTGCAACATCTCAATCAACGTCGAAGTCTTACCAGCCCCTGCAACGGCTTCCAGCACGATCGAATCGTGGCCGGAGGCAACGGCGGCAACGGCGGCGGTCTGCTGGGGGGAGAGAGCGATCATGGTAGGGGTTTCCCTGACGACTCCCTAAGTGTAGCAGGTTGGCGGCGGCCTGACAAGCGGCCTGGAGATACTGACAAGAACTAAACGTAACTTATGATTGATTGTTTATATTTTTATAAACATGCAGGGTAGGTGACTTGTTTTATGTAACCGCGCCGCCCGCGCTAGGTTGGTTGCTGATGTAAGCATAGGACGGCGGGGAGCCGTTGCCGACTCCCCAGGTGACACTTAATCAGCTGTCACACTCTCCACCATTTCTTGGATGACTTCATCATCATAAACACCATAAAGCTGGTCCATAACATCTTCCTCTCCCATGTGAGAAAGATTTTCTACAATAGTATCATAAACAAACTGTTCAAGGCACTTGGTATCCATGTCATTAACACACCTTTCAGCATAGGCTTCAACCAGTTGATTGAGTTGGTCAGTAGTAAGAGCCATGATGATTTAAGCGAGGGTGATTATCGCCAGGGCAACGTGCTCCCGACGACTCCCATAGAATACCAGCACCCCCACCCCCAGGTCAACCCACCGACCCATAAGCACTGCTAATCACCGGAATCCCCCAGAGGATGCTAGAATGACTCCAGACAAAGAAAGAAGAACGCAGGGGCGTGATGACATAAAACTGGTCATCTACCCTGCAAGTTAATAATGTTATAAAGAATAAAAAAAAAGATAAGGCCTGGAGTATAATAAACTCCAGGCCACAAGTTACTATAACTTACCCCCCGCAAAGTTGACGCTGGACGCTACCACTAGCCTGCCGATGTAGGGATACACTATTGCCAGCACAAGCACCGGCCATTGCACCACTACCAGAGGCAAATGTTCGGATAGACTTAGCTCGTCCCCATCGACGTTTGGATACCTCACCCTCAACAAGTTGCTTATGTTCATGCACCCTATTCGTTTCCCGCTTCATCTCACTCAACCGACGGCGAACTTCAGCCGCAAAAGTTACCTTGAAGGCCTCAAGAAACTTTCGGGAAGGCATAACAGAATCAGTCAGTTCTGCCAGGATCTTCTCACCTTCATAGGCTTTATTGGCCTCATTATGCATACAATCACAGATAAACTCAGAATAGAGTTTGACCTGAATCTGCTGAGCCTCAGATCCAATAACACGCACTTCATTTGCACTGTTTTTATAGTACAACTGTGCATCATAAAAGTATGCCACAGCCTCCCAAATGAGTTTGTTATACGATCTCACGCGACCTGAGGCAACAACCTCATCAAGAATTTGGGGGGTAAGATCATCCAAACTCACGCCATACTTTGCGCAGAGCTTGTCAATCATCGCAGCAGCATTAGCTGCCTCACCTTCAAAGGTCGATGAATCTTTGAGATTCATCATCGCCTGAATCTTGTCGAGAACTGCCTGACGGTCCATTGTGGTGTCGGTTGGTTGACTTGCTCAGTATAGGCCCCAGGAACCGGCAACAGGGCCGGATGGTGGCCGGTTCAGGAACTGGCTGGATCTGGCTGGTAGGATCGGGCCAGGCCATGCTAGGATTCTATCAGCAGCCAAGGAGGAACCTTGAAGGCCTGATCTAAAATCTAACTAACGCAGGGGCGTGATGACATAAAACTAGTCACCTACCCTGCAAACATAAAAAAGTATAAAGAATAAAAAAAGGGGGAGAATCCCCCGTTATAACTATTCACAAAAAACTTTATTTTCATTCGTTAACCAAACTCGACCAGCCTCATGTATGTCTCCATGTCTAGTTTGAAAGAAATCATTATGGTAAGGATTATAATTTACCTTTACCATTCTTTCACTTGGGCCACACGTATTTGCCATAAGTGTGCCATACACAAAAGCATGAACATACTTTTTATTCTCTCTGCGAACCCGATTTTGCCCTGCTTTGTTAACAACAAACTGGGCATTATCGAGAACAACATAATCCCATCGAAGCCAGACTCTCCAGCCTTTGTCAGTCTTACGCTGGATGCTCCAGCAGTTCTCCCGCAGATTGCGGTAGACTCTCACGGTTTCCTTGCAAAGAATCGGATCACCGTTGGCGTTCTTCATGGGTGGTGTTCCCTGACGACTTCCATACAATACGGCATCAGGCTGGATTTGGGAAGCCCTTAACGATAAGCGAATTTTATGTAACAGATAAGCAACACTAATCTCAAATCTCCATGGGCTATGATAGACTGTATTCAACAAAAGAAAAGAACGCAGGGGCGTGATGACATAAAACTGGTCACCTAGCCTGCAATAAAACATTAAAAGATAATTGAGTATAATAAAAAAGTGGCCCTAGGTATAATTAACCCAGAGCCACGATTACTAAAAGTCAACTAGACATTTTAATGTATTGCTCAAGGATACTTTCACTGTCCATAACGTTACCTTCCTTATCAACATAAACAACACAAACGTCTACACCAGAACGACTATCAATCGATGCAGATTTAATAGTCATAAACTGAGAAGTCATAATAGGTGGAAACTGGTCAATCAACCAATCCCAAACCTCACTATTACCATTAGATTCTTCAGAGTCACATTCAATCAGAAGTTTGCCACCACTGATGCGAACATAATCAGCAAAGTCTACATCAAGGTTATCATTAGAATCAAGACCATAAAACTCAAAGATAAAGTTTTCTTCCTCCACACATCGAACCAAAAGACCATCCAGATAGGATTGCAGGTTGAAATCATCCACTACGGAACAGGAAGCAGTGGCGACGAATTGAGTGTAAGACATGAGAAGTGATTGCCTAACGACTCGCTCAGTATAGGCCACGGGAACCGGTAGATGGTGAGTTGCTTGTGCCACTTAAAAACTGTCCACTGAAGGCGGCTGCTGGTGGTTGTGGTGTTGTAGGATTGCTTCAACCGCAAGGAACCACCTTGAGAGCCTGAACCACAAACTAACGAACGCAGGGGCGTGATGACATAAAACTGGTCATCTATCCTGCAAACATAAAAAAATATAAAAAATAAAAAAAAAGAGGGATTAAATCCCTCTTTTATGTCACACATCATAAACTTTATTATAATTAAAATCTTCTTGATACATGCTTTTTTCACTATCACTCCAGAGAGTAAGAGAAAGGACAAAATTAAAGTGGTTCATCCAATTCTGGGCGAACAGCATAAGTCTTTCGTGATTCGATTCGTAGGTTGTCATCGTGTTGTTTGAGTGATGAACAATAGTAGAATAACCGGGCACCGGATTAAAGTCCAGTGCCCTTGTGCCAGTTAATCAACCGGTTGGTTGTTACGGATGATCTCAACATAGGCACCCGAAAACTTATTTGAATACCTGTCGATCTTGCGATCCGCCGCATCATAATCCCAGAACGATTCCAGGATTTGCCAGTTACCGCAATCGCTCATCTTGGCGATGTGGTATAGTTCATCAATGTAATAATCATCCCACTGAAAACTATCCGGCAACTTACCAGTTGCCTCTGCCAGTGATGATGCCATCACGCATCTATCTTCACCACTGTATTCAGAAGTGAAGATGTAGCCTTTTTTGGTCATGTTCATGGCTGTAGTGCCTGTGGTGAACGAGATCATTGTAGGGGGTGAATGGGGCCGAATCACGGCCCCCTGTGCCAGTTGTTTAACTGTCACCGCCTGTAGGGCGACTTCCAGTATTCTGTATAAACAACAGCCAGAATGGTGGTTGTAAAAATAACCCCAAACAGACCAATAAAGGTCACAATGTTGCCAGAGAAATCAAAAGTTTGAATCATGTTCACTTTGAATACCTTTGTGCGAAGTGTGCGGAAATCGTAGCCGCCGAAAGAACAACCGGTTCACAATTTTGAACCATTTGTTGTTGGTTATTGAAACACGACCAGACGTATTGTCTGGTCTCCAGATCACAGGCGATTGAGAATGTTCGGGCCATGGGTGGTGTTCCCTGACGACTCCCATACAATACAGCACCTAGACGGATTTAGGAAGCCCTTAACGATAAGCGAATTTTATGTAACAGATAAGCAACACTTATCGTAAAACTGCCAGAGCCATGCTAGACTGTATTCAACAACCAAACGAGAGGCAAAGTAGCCTCGATGACAATAAAGATCGACACTTACCCTGCAAACATAATAAAGTATAAACAATAAAAAAAGGGATTAAATCCCCTTTTATAATTATTCAATTATGTTTAAACTTCCATTTATTGTTAAAATAAGCAAGTGTAAGATGTTCACAGTTATTAACTGCTTCCTTTAGTGTTTTATGTTCCCAATAATTAACATCTTCTGCTGTAAGATTATCCAACAATTCTTTATAAGATTCTTTAATTGTTGACCTATGACCTTCAGGAAGAAGACGCGACATAATTCTCCTATAATCACTAAAATTTTCTTTCAACCAATTCTCTACAGATTGACCATACTCCCAATGAATTCTGATACTATAAAACTTTCTTTTGTTGGGATGCTTTACAACAATTAGTGAACGATTCATGGTTGCTGTGTTTGAACTGAGGTTAGTTTAATGTAAGATGGGGACCATTTATGATCCCCATGTGCCGGTTATTTAAGTGTCACACAGCAACTTTATTTTTACTGTAACCAGTGAACTGATTCTTATTCTTACGCTCTTTAATCGCCTGGCGCCATTCACTACCAGCAGGCTGATTACCGTGGACAAGTAGAGCAAACGGCCCATCTTGCTTGTAGCAGTGTGAATCATCATGATCCACTTCCAGCCCCATTGCCTCTGCTTCATCTTCATTCTTCACCACCACAGAATAACGGGGGAAGAATCCTTCATCAATAAGGTAGTCAAACTTACCACCTTTAGATGCCGTAAGATAAAAATTCTTAGGCATCATGTCCAGACCATACTCAAGAATCATAGGAAGATTCTTAGAGTAAGCATAAAAAGTAAGGTCAGGAATCAATCGACAAACGTGCATCCACAGAGCAAAATACTCAGAAGAATAAAAATCTCCGCTCTCATGAATTCTGACAAGTTTAGTAGACTTTTTACGCATAGACTGAATTTGATCAGCCACCATCTTACCGGCCTTTCCTACACCGAAAGTCTTAATAAGATTCTTTACAGTCTCCCAATTATAATGCCGAGAATCATAAGCCTGAGGATACATTGCCTCAGAACATGCAGCAAAACACCTAAACTCCATTTGCGGCCCATTAACCAGAACACGCTTGCCGTCAACTTCCTTAGCAAATGCAAGACACTTATCCGCACCCGGACAAGTCTTACCAGCCGGAAGATTAAAGATCAAAGTATCATTGGCAAGTTTACTGTTGCCGAAAGAAAACTTGAGAATCATGGGAGCAGATCCCGTAACGACTCCCATACAATACAGCACCTAGATGGATCTGGGAAGCCCTTAACGATCAGCGAAACTTATCGGTCTCATAAGCAACGCTAATGCCCAGATCCCACCATAACCTGCTAGACTACTATCAGTTGCAAATCCTGATTAAAATTAGTTGAGGAGTGATGTAACTCTGTGGACTAAAATGTTCGTCACTTACCCTGCAAACATAATAAAGAATAAAAAATAAAAAGCAGAATTAACTGCTAAATTTTTTCTTTATAAACTTAAGTCGTTGTTTAATTGACTTAAGTTTACCCTTACACATTCCTTTTGTATTCTTTTTTTTACCTGAATTGTGTTTCCAGTTAGGAGTGTTCATTGTTTTGATTTAACTGTGCTTACTGTAACCCACAAACAAATAAAAGTCAAATAAAGATTATTTATTGATCAACAGGTTTTTCATTGCATAAGCAAATACTTTAGTCCTATCATCTTTGTATTCCATAAGAAGTTTATGAATTTCTGTTACATGTTCCAGACTCATATCACTTTCCCTGGTAAGTTCAAGAACAATCATAAAAATCTCTTCAGATTTAATAAGATTATGACGATTTTCATCTGCTTCCCAATAAAAATTAACGAATTCTGGATCAATTTTATAACCAATTTCTTTAAAATAACCAAGCCCTGCTAGTTTTTCCAAACTACCAATAACCCATGCAGTTTTCAATTCTTCTGTAGTAAGCATAATGTATTTTTTAAGGACTCACTAATAATAATGGACTTTATGAGAGATAATCAGATGCTTGTGCCAGTTTCCATATTGGCTAGTAGTCTTTATTAACTAATAGTTACAACTAGACTTCTAAAGCGACAAACCCACTCTAATCACGATTTTATAAAAAGTCAAGAGACCTTGTGCCGATTATTTAATTGTCTACTGATTATAATTGGATACGAGAAAATCCCCTAAAGATTTCGCATTTTTGCGACTGGGGCTAACCTAGTATTCAATTAGAAGAATAATACGTCTTTTTTTATTATAATCTTTAATGCTTTATCCCGTAGGAGCAACTAAGAGGATTATAATAAACGAAAGATAATTCTTTTTTGTTTTGGAGACTTGCCCGAACATAAATGCTCTTGGGATCTTTATTCACAAAAAGAATTGTTCACTGAATTATTTAGTGTTTTATAAAAGTCAATAGACCTTGTGCCGATTATTTAAACGTATTTTATGTTGTTATAAAAGTTATACGCTCGACAGGACTTGCACCTGCAAGGCCATAGGGCCAGCGGTTTTTAAGACCGCTATGTTTACTAATTTCATCACGAGCGCGATGTTGGTTCTTTATAAGAACCAATAGGAACACTGGGGCTTGAGCCCAGAACCTCCCACTTATAAGGTGGGTGCTCTAACCACTTGAGCTATGTTCCCATAAGGGTGATCTCTTGACTACCCTTAAACAATACAAGATTATTTAGAAAATAGGATAAACAGTGGACAGTTCTAGGATTGGTCAGAGGGCCACAGGAGACGCTAGAAGGCGGCTTAAGGCAGCAGACTACTGGTGGCTTATCGGATGGGTCAGATGGCCTTCTAGGGGCTTCTAGGGGCCTCTGGCGATTTATGTTTATTTGCGGGTTGTGGGGGATTTTTGGTGGAGTTTTCTTTTTTATAAATAGTTTATGTATTGTTTATATTTTGCGGGCCAATATTGCTACATAAAAATCAATAAAAAATCAATAAAAATTAACAATAAACAGTCATAAAAATCAATAAAAAATCAATAAAAAATCAATAAAAATCAATAAAAAACAATAAAAAATCAATAAAAAACAGTCATAAAAAATCAATAAAAATTAACAATAAACAGTCATAAAAATCAATAAAAAACAGTCATAAAAATCAATAAAAAATCAATAAAAATCCATAAAAAAACAACAATAAACAGTCATAAAGACAATAAAAAAATTCATAAAAATAATAAAAAACAACAATAAAGTCTTATAAGGAATTCATAAAAAACAACAATAAACAATTATAAATCTAATAAAAAAATTCATAAATATCACCAAATCCACACAATTCAAAAAAAACTGTCATAGGTGTAAATACTAGCACCAACATAATTTTCCATAAATATTTTGACGGTGTACAGCACTCAAAACAAATGGAAAATTTAAAGGAAATTAGTAAAATACCAGGACTAGAAGATTTTCATGGCTACTATGCCGGAATAGATGGACACATTTATTCTACAAGACTAAAGAAACTTGGTCTAAGAAGAATGAGTTATTTTTCATCTAACCATAAACGTAATTATAAGAAAGTTATTCTCTGTAGTAAGAATAAAAGAAAGGCAGTTTATGTTCATGTTATTATTGGAAAATTATTCTTACCAAAAAGTAATCTAAAAAGATATATTGTCCATAGAACAGATAATCTTGAAGATAATTCTGTTGCGAATTTAACAAGTATTGATAAAATTGTTTTTAGTCCAGGTCATAAGGCCGGAAGACCAAAAAAAGATCCTAATTCTCCAGTAAGTACCTACAGGAAAAGAAAGGGTAAAGAAAGAACCCGTGAAGAGGTTATTGCGGAAAAGGAAAAAGAATCTATTCTAAGTGATCATTTGATTAATGAATTAAAAATACTCTATCAGGCAAGTCTAGAAAAAGGTCTTGCCATCAAAAGTGAATTTGATTTTATTAATGAAATGGTAGGGGAATTGATAGATGAATATTCTAACCGTAAAGGTCTAAAAAAAATTATACATCAAATAAAGCAACGATAATTTTATTTTTTTATTCTTTTAATCTCTCATTAGTTCATCGGCCGCGACAATAAATTTTTGGGCCAGGGCGATTCTTTCGTCTTTATCAAGAACCCCAGAAGTAATTTCTGTAAACCGGCAGTCTTCTATATGAACCTCGGCATAATGATCGTCAAGATAATGAACAGTAATTTCCATAATTTAATGAATCTCGGAGTAATAATTTGTCATAAGAATCAGTCTTTCAATGAGCTGGGTTCTGTTTGGGTTTAGTGCAACGCAGTAGCGAACATCAGAATATTCATCAGTTGCAAGAAGTTCTAGGGTTTTAATTGGGGTGTTTGGGTTTCGTGCAACCCGGTAGCGAACAACATAATCTTCATCAGTTGCAAGAAGTTCTAGAATTTTTGTTGAGGTGTTTGGGTTTCGTGCAACTCTGGAGCGAACAAGATAATATTCATCAGTTGCAAGAAGTTCTAGGGTTTTTATTGGGGTGTTTTGGTTTTCTGCAACACAGTAGCGAACATAAGAATCTTCATCAATTGCAAGAAGTTCTAGGATTTTTGTTGGAGTGTTTGGGTTTTGTGCAACGCAGCGGCGAACAGAAGAATATTTATCAGTTGCAAGAAGTTCCAGAGACTTTGCTGGGGTGTTTGGGTTTCGTGCAACCCGGCAGCGAACATAAGAAACTTTATCAGTCACAAGAAGTTCTAGGGTTTTAATTGGGGTGTTTGGGTTTTCTGCAACGCAGCGGCGAACAAGAGAATCTCTATCAGTCGCAAGAAGTTCTAGGGTTTTAATTGGGGTGTTTGGATTTAGTGCAACGTCGGAGCGAACACCAGGATCTTTATCAGTTGCAAGAAGTTCTAGTGTCTTGATTGGGGTATTCGGGGTTCGTGCTGCATCGATTTTTTGTTGATGATTCATGGTTGCTGTGTTTTTTGGTTTAGTTTAGGTCAAAATTGGTATCTAAACAACAGCAGTAGACAGTTTGCTTTCTGTCATAAGAATCAATCTTTCAACAATTTGAGTTCTGTTTGGGTTTAGTGCAACCCAGTAGCGAACATCAGAATATTCATCAGTTGCAAGAAGTTCTAGGATTTTTGTTGAGGTGTTTGGGTTTTGTGCAACCCAGTAGCGAACAACATAATCTTCATCAGTTGCAAGAAGTTCTAGAGACTTTGCTGAGGTGTTTGGGTTTAGTGCAACCCAGTAGCGAACATCAGAATATTCATCAGTTGCAAGAAGTTCTAGAATTTTTGTTGAGGTGTTTGGGTTTTTTGCAACGCAGTAGCGAACATCAGAATATTCATCAGTTGCAAGAAGTTCTAGAATTTTTGTTGAGGTGTTTGGGTTTTTTGCAACGCAGTAGCGAACATCAGAATATTTATCAGTTGCAAGAAGTTCTAGGGACTTTGTTGGAGTGTTTGGATTTTTTGCAACCTGGCAGCGAACATAAGAATTTTTATCAGTCGCAAGAAGTTCTAGGGTTTTTGTTGGGGTGTTTGGGTTTTGTGCTGCCCAGTAGCGAACACCATAATCTTCATCAGTTGCAAGAAGTTCTAGTGTCTTGATTGGGGTGTTTGGGTTTTGTGCTGCGTTGATTTTTTGTTGATGATTCATGGTTGCTGTGTTGTTTGGTTTAGTTTAAATCAAAAACCTGATTTTAGGCAGCAGCAGTAGACAGTTTACTTTCTGTCATAAGAATCAATCTTTCAACGATCTGGGTTCTGTTTGGGTTTTGTGCAACCCAATGGCGAACAAAAGAATCTTCATCAGTTGCAAGAAGTTCTAGAATTTTTGTTGAGGTGTTTGGGTTTTGTGCAACCCAGTGGCGAACAAAAGAATCTTCATCAATTGCAAGAAGTTCTAGGATTTTTGTTGGAGTGTTTGGGTTTTGTGCAACGCAGCGGCGAACAGAAGAATATTTATCAGTTGCAAGAAGTTCTAGAATTTTTGTTGAGGTGTTTGGGTTTAGTGCAACGCAGTAGCGAACATCAGAATATTCATCAGTTGCAAGAAGTTCTAGGGTTTTAATTGGGGTGTTTGGGTTTTCTGCAACCCGGTAGCGAACAACATAATCTTCATCAGTTGCAAGAAGTTCTAGAATTTTTGTTGAGGTGTTTGGGTTTCGTGCTGCGTTGATTTTTTGTTGGCGGTTCACTTTTTTACTGCCTCAAGAATAAAGTTTTGTGCAAAAGCAATTCCCTCTTGGTCCACTCGACTATTGCATTGTGAGACGATTTGTTTGATATTATAATTTTTCATATCAGTTTCAACAGTGTACAGAGGAACCCCATCCTTTTCAATGAAAAAGATCCAAATAGATTTTCCGATATTCTCTTCGTAAGATGCAACACAATTTTTTACCTTTTTACCCCAGATAACGATTTCAATACTATCTTTGGGCTGAGAGAGAAGATAGTTATCTTTTTTGTATGGGCTAATAATAGTTGGGAGTTTATTATTCTTGGTGTTATTTTTCAGATAAAGATAAGACACATGATCGTGAAAATCAATAAGTCTCCACCTTTTAGGTGTAGATACATCTACATTCTGTTTAATCAATTTATCAAGTTGGTTGAACGTATCTTTTAAAAACGTGTTAATTGAAATACAACCAACTTTAGTATAGTGATTGTTAATCATGTTGAGAAATGATTGGGGCTTGATATTAGCAATCAGCCAATTTGCCTGAGTAACATTAATAGAAAGATCAAGAATTTCGAGCCAATCAATATTATTCAAGATCAGGTCAAATGCCAAATAAGGCCACATCTTTTTAAGAGTTTCAATGTTGTTTGAAAAAACTGTCTTTTCAAACTCCACAAGAGCCTCAGGATAACCCGAAAGCAGTTTTTGCCCATAATGTTTTTTGATGCTGGGCTTAGAGAAAATGTCGGTGGAAGTCAGCATAATAAAAAATCAACTGTGACCAGTATATGTCGAGAATAAGGGGTCAGGCAGCAGCAGTAGACAGTTTGCTTTCTGTCATAAGGATCAGTCTTTCAACAATCTGGGTTCTGTTTGGGTTTCGTGCAACCCAGTAGCGAACAACATAATCTTCATCAGTTGCAAGAAGTTCTAGGGACTTTGTTGGAGTGTTTGGATTTTTTGCAACCTGGCAGCGAACATAAGAATTTTTATCAGTCGCAAGAAGTTCTAGGGACTTTGTTGAGGTGTTTGGGTTTTGTGCAACGCTGGAGCGAACATAAAAATCTTTATCAGTCGCAAGAAGTTCTAGAGTCTTGATTGAGGTGTTTGGGTTTTCTGCAACCCAGGAGCGAACACTAGAATCTTCATCAGCTGCAAGAAGTTCTAGGGTCTTTGTTGGGGTGTTTGGGTTTTGTGCAAAGTCAAGTTTTAAGTTAGTCATAAATTTAATAAAGGTTTTAAAAGTTACAAAGTATTCCAATAATTGGCATTCTTAATAATGGAATTATTTAAAATGTCAAGACATTCTTTTACTGTGTATTCGTGAATGTGAGTCGTTTCTGTCAATGGGTTATAATAAGGAAATTTTAGATAAATCCAAATACCATCATTGTCTCCATATGGAGATTTTCTTTCATCAGAAACATCAGAGACTCTTGGATCATTTAATACATCTTTAAATGTTCTGATTTTCATTTTTTTCGACATAAGTTTTCACGCGATTTTTAATGTACCCCCACCCATCTTTGTCATAAAACTTGACACCTTTTTCCAGATAAGTTTTCCTCAATTCTGCACAATCATTATAATAATTGATTTGATTGATGATTTTTTTGATTTCGAAAGAGTCCATTAAGTTGCTTTGTTGTACTCCTACAGTTTACCCTCTGATGCTAGGCAATGACATTAAAGTAGACGGTTTTTTAACTGTCATATTTTCCTGGTGTAAACGTCTTTCTTCTGGTTTCTCTATCTGTTTTCATCCACCCCCACCCGTGTCCTTTCCAATTTCCATAAATTCCTTTTGTCATCCTTTCTCTGGCTAATCTGCTCTGAGTTTCTTTATCTTTTGCGCGTGATTCTTCTTCGTCTTTTTTTATAGCCGTCTGGAGTTTTTGCTGTGTCTTTTTTCTTGAAACATCGCCTTTAACACCACCTAAATCAGTTGTCATTGCGCTGACATGTCTACCTATGGCCTCAGTAACAAATTGTTTATAAGTTTTTTTCACTTTATTCATTGTATTTTGTTGTAACTTTTTAACTTGAGGTCCGGTTAAATCTTTTTCTGGATCTCCGGCTTTTTGTGCGGCGGCGGCAATAATTTCTTTTATTCTTTTGCTTGCTTCTGACATTTTTTTTGTTTCGTTATTAACTATTTATGAAAAAACCCCTCACATGAGGGGTAGGGGGAGTTTAAATTTGTGGGATGCCGTCTCCGTCAATTGGATACATTTTCATTGCACTGTCAATAAGATCATCTAGATGCTCAATACCATTAAACCCAGTGCCATTTACTGCTAGTTGGTGTGAAGGATAAAACTTTCTTCCGGTTTCGGTGTTTGTCCATGGCTCCCCATTAGTATAATTCGTTCTCAGATCAAGTTTTGCTTGGGCCTTGATCCACCGATAACGGTTTGCGTCTTGTTCAATACTTGAATTGTTCATTGTCAGAGTTGCTCTTGGATAATTGCGGCAATTTCTTTGAAGGATTTTCCATTATCGTTGAGATCTGCTAATGAAAGACGTTCCTCGCCATATTCAACTTTTGGATTATACGTATTCACAAAACCTGCCCATTCACAAACTGCTGTTGGTGGATAGTAATACTTTCCATCTTGAACCCAATCTTCCCCAGTTTCTTTGGAGTAAAGATCACAAAGAACTCCTAGGCAACAAAACCCACTTTGATCTTTAAGAGTTGCCCTGGTTTGTTGATAATCACCTGATTTGAGGGCATCTACCCACTTTTGCTTAACTTGTTGGTTCATTTTCTCAAAAATCAAATTTTTGTCCGTTGGAGGTGATGCTCAGAACTCGATTAACGTCAAATGAGCGCCATGCACCGGCTCCGTGATCCTTGGCAATTTTAAAGTCCCGAACACGAATGATGTCAGGGTTAGAGGTAGAAGGAGAACCCCCAACCAGCTCTTGTCGATCCATAGGATTGAACTGAATTTTCCGAAGTTCGCCATTCTTCTTGACAAACTCAACCGAGATAATCGTGGAACCAGAATTTTGAATGAAATTGCGGATGGTAGTGGCGCGATCCATAATAAGAAATGTTTGGTGAATGAATTCAGGGCTCCCTGCCCTGATGTAAGCATTATTTCAGGTCGGGAGCCAGAATGGACAGCCTAGTGGACGGTTTTAGGACTGTCCCAGCCTTGTCCTCAGAACGTGTTCAATTCGATCATCGAGCTTACTGAGGATGTAGTTTTCAAGCTGTGAATCAAGACTCTCTTTAATTTCATTGGAAACTGTTTGAGTCATTGCCGGAATCTGATAACGCTTAATGTAATTGGTCAACCGGCTCGACATATGTTTGCTCTTCATAAACTCTTCTAGCTTAGCTTCAATGGTGTTAGCATCAGGCTTTGCGGTCTGAACCTCTTCATAGAGATACTTGAGAGCATTCAGAAGATTAGCAAACTCAACAAGTTGATCGTTCACATTAACCAAGGAAGTTTCAGTAGTGGTAGTCATAATAAATTCAGGAGATAGAGGTGATAAGGGTGCGGCCATTGAAGAACATGCCGCTTTTTTTGTGATCCAACATACCGTCTAGGAAATTTTGAATCACAGTAAGGGTAATTGCTGCTGCCATAAAGTTAGCAGAAATCAGTTGAGGGCGAGAAGGTGCGTTAAGAGCGCAAGATCCTTTATGAGGAACACTGTCTTCTGGATTCTGGAGATTAGGATAAACCAGAGTCGGATCCATTCCGACATTTTCTCCATCACACCGACCAAACCATAATGTTTGGCCCTTTACAGTTTCAGTCCCATCAGAGTTGCCAGGAGTAATAAAGAAGAAGTCCTTGTTTTTACAAGCATGATCAATGGCCTGAATTACATCATGGCGGGTTGCATCATTGTCAACCGAACAGATAATCAGGGGAGATTTAGTTTGGTTCAGCATCGGAATAAAAGAAGTCATTGAAATGAAATCTTCTTTACATTCTACATTGCTAAGACCCTGAAAAGTACAAAAATCAACCATGGCCCTGGCCTTGTTAAGGCCGATTTGTGATGGCCCCACAATCTGCCGAGTAGCATTATGCTCTTCAAATTCGTCACCATCAATAAAAACAACCTTGGCATTTTGAGTTGCTTCGTGATAAGCAACCAACCGGGCAATGGGAGCAGCAAGGTAGCCACCAGTGCCACCAACGCCGATAATGAAAACTGTATCAGGATTGAAATTCATAGGAGAGCTGTGAACTACTTCGTTATGGTAAGTGAAAAATGGGTCAAAGAAACCGGCCAGTGGTCAGAAATCAAACTGTCACAAATGATTCGTCAAGTTGACCAATCAAAAATCCTTCTGTTGAGATGTACCAGGATCGACCGACTGCATCCTCTTGAGTAGCATAACCAAGATAAATCATTTCACCTTTTTTAATAGTCGCGGTCTTGGCAGGAACAACCATAATATGCGGAAGTTCAGGAAGAGGTGTAAACCCGGCCATCAGCATAGTAAAGAATGCCTGAACATCTTTATCCGCATCAATAAGGATCAAACTATCATAACCAGATGCCAAGAACTTATGACTTGATTTTACATACTGTTTGTACTCCACACTTTCCCGTGTTTTGCTGATGTATGATTTAAAAGCAGAAATTCTCAGCAAATCATTATTAAATTTAGAAGTCGTATAAGAAGTTACAATGTCCCTCAAAGTAAGGTGATTTGTAATATGGTTCCAGCAAATCTTACCATATACATAACCTGGATCATAACCAAAAGATGAGGTGTAAACATTTGCAGCAGGTTTCGCAGTAGTTTCATAAATCTGCCCGGATTCGTCTACATAACCAGCCTTCAGATGGGCATTGTCCGTGTATTTTTTAAATCGAGGTTTAGTTTTACCATGTGTCAATTTAATATCAAACACCATGTTTGCAATTTTGTCATATGTGGGAGGTTTCGCTTCAAATACATTTCCCATGGGACACTGTTGCCCGCGAAACCCTTCCCAATAAACAGCACACTCTCCGTTATCTTCATCAACAAAGTCACTAACTGCTGATAGAATTGAGTTTAGATACCCATCTTCTTCTGGATCATGGAAAAGCTCTGGGTGATTAGTCTCATAAAAATACCTACAATTTCTTTCACACTCTACGCAATTTTGACTATAAAATCTATCATAGTCTTGCTGCACCGATGAAGACTCATTAAGATTGGCAAAATTGTCTGGCATCCATGCCCGGAGAGTAAATGTGTCCGGTTCTACAAAATAAGAAAGAAATTCTGCCTGAGGGGGAACAAGATGGACATTAACTTTCGCAGGTTCAGTTGGGAAAATGGGGTTCATAATTAGGTGAAAAGTTCGGTGTGTTCTTCAACATAAACAGAAAGAAGAGAAATCAATTCTTGAATTTCTTCAACATTTCCTTTATTTTGTTTGATGTAGTCTTCAATAACATCTTCAATCTGCCACAATTGAAGATCTTTCTTTTTGGCTACTTCCGTCTCACCAAAAAATTCTCGGTAGTAATCTTCTGTGAAATCAATTTGATCGGAAAAGCCAAAAGGTGATTTGTAATTGTAAGAATTACTCCTATTGTTTGAATTTTGAAACGATCTATAATTATTTGTTTTGGAGGGCAAATTAATTACCGGCTTGGTATAATCAACATACTTAAGAACGTTATTATGGAAGGTCACTTCTTCTACTGGCTCACAATCAATAATTTTGTTGTGATCTACATCAAACCTTCGACCATTAGCAACGATAGATGCCTTGATTGCATAGGTTCTTTTTTCTGTGTTAATAGAACCGACTACAATATGGATCCCAGGATCTCCAAGTTCATACTTGTCATCAATAGCACTAAAGAATGCTTGCATAGTATTATGACTGTGAGAACTTCCAACCGGAATCCATCCAACAGGAGGAAATTGGGTGATCTCTTCACCAGTTTCAATATCAACAGCCTCATGAAAACTATCAACTCGCACTGTTGCGGCAGAAACTTTCTGCTTAGGCACAACAATCCGATAAACAGAAGGATCTTTTTCACTCCGAAGAATCCTGATAGATACTTCCATATCAGATGGAACTTCTTCGACAAAATGAAAACAAAGTTGAACCCACCGCTGCCAAAGTTCAGAAGGAATTCGATGAATGTCTTCTTTAAGAGTGAATGTTTCTAGATCTTTTTTCTCAATGATCACATTGGCTTCTGGATCATCAATCGGCCGGATATAAGTACCCCAGCCTCCAGTATAAAACTGAAAACATCCATGATTTGCTGTTCGTAGAATTTGATTTTCCATAAAAAAAGAAAAGAGTGTAAAAAGGCCCTAGAGTTCTAGGGCCTTGTCATTGAGTGGCTAATCAGCCCTTGCTCTCGGAAGTGATAACCCCACGATAAACCTCACCGGGGCGAACCACAGTTTCACCGGGAACCTGAGTTGCGTCCAGGATATAGGATTGGATGCGGGAAGCATCAACACCCAGATTAGAAGCGTACTGAGCAAAAAGCTGAGCGACGGTCTTACCTTGATAGTTTGCAGGGGTGACAGCATAGGACTCTTCGTTAACGAGAAGGGTCACAGGAGCAGTCTGATCTTGAGCGCGGACGTTGTTAAGGAATTGCATAATAAAAAGAAAGTGGTAAACGACAGTTGGTGTGGTGTGAGGTATGTTCCCCTCACCGACCTTCATAATATACAGGATGGGTTGCCGCCTTTCAACTGGGTAGGAGTCGGTTCCAAAAGTGTCCACCAACAAAAAGGCGGCTAGTGCCGCCTTAATCATAAATTTTAAAGACTATTGACCAATAGTGGTCAGTTTAATAATTGGCACAATACTTGTTTACAAGAAACTGGACATAATCATCAGAGGCTTCTCCTAAATCTTTTCCATCAGAAACAACTTCAACATAATCTCCAAACTTTGTAAGGTCTCTCCCCGCATCATCATTATCACAAACAGCAATAATTGGGCGATTTAACATTTGCAGCCAGTTTCTATAGTCTTTTGGTGGATTACCCGCAAGAGTTGCAAATGCAGTTTGACCAAGTTTTGTCAATCTACAAGCATCAAAGACACCTTCGGTTAGGAAAATTGGACCATTAGAAATGTAATAACTTTCAAGTCCCCAGATTGCAATGGTTAGTTGATTTTTATTCCTATAGGTATAATATTTACCCTCTTTTGGACAATTAAAACCTTTTTTACACCCCCCTGGTTGATATTGTTGATAACCTACTAATTGACCAGATAGATTGTAAAAAAGAAATGTTGCAATATTTAATTCTTCATCAAGAATTGGTCTGTGAAGTTCTAGGTCAAGATGCCTTTGTTTTAAGTGTTGTGTTAAATTCATTATAATATTCTTTTCCTTTTAGATACATCAATTCCTCTTTTTTTCTGATAATGAGTTAATCCTGCAGGAGTAGAAATAAACCCAGTTTCAATACATTGCCATTGTTGTTTATTTACATCTAAATTCTTTTTGTTGAATTCATCAATAATTTCATTCACAGGTTTAAAGGGCGTTCCATCTACAACTTGAACAAAAATAATGTCTTTTGCTCTTGCAAATTTCTTTTTATAAACATACCAAACTGAGGGTTTAGAATAACCATTCTTTTTGACCCAATTATGTAAATCTTTAGTTATTACTTCTCTTCCATCAATAAAAACTATCCTCCAAGTTTTTACGCTATTATTTTTTTCTCCCTTTTGAGATAATGTTCCATTCTTATATTTTTCTAACATGATTTGTCGGTGTGCCTCAATTAAATGTGGAGGTGTTTTTTTGCCTTTATTGCCGGGAGATTTCCCCTTATGAGACTCACTTAAGTTTCTTCTATGTTCTTCACTAAAAATTAATCCAGAAACTCCTTCGCCACCATCAGTAAGATTTCTTAGAATTCCTGTACCCAAATCTTTTCTACCAAAAACAGCTATCATATACTTTTCGTGTTTGAATGCTTCTTCTTCGGTTAAGTTCTTTTTAAGAAAAATAATTCTACTTTTATCCTTAGGCTTTTTACACCTTCTTCCCGCAGTTCCAGTAATTCTTTTACCTTTCCCCTTACCAATATAGTAAGGTGTTCGATCTTCACGCAAATATGCGTAAGTGTAGTATTCCATCTGCTTTATTGTAACTCGCATTATTATTTATGCAAAATGGGAAGGAAAAATCCTCCCCAACTTATGGAATTGCGAGTTACATAAGCATCTTTATTTATGCCTCTGGTTTAAGTGTTCTTTGAGGTTCATTGTATTCTACTCCAGTTCCTCCACAATTCTCACATCCTAAAGTTTCTATAATTGGTTCATCAGCATAAATGTAATACCCATCTGCATTCATAAGAACTTTTACAAGTCCGGTCCCATCGCAGGTTTCACATTTAACTTTTGTTATCATTTGTCTTAGTCTTTCGTTTTGTTTTTTAAGAAGTTCGGTTTCTTGTTTAAGGATTTCGGTTTGTTTTCTTTGCCCTGGCCTCGGTTAGCAGTTTAATCTGAGTTTCGGCCATTGTTTTGTCAGTAAAAACACCATAAACATGGTATCCCAAATCAACGTCTTCGCAAATAAGATAGAGTTTCATTTCTTGCGCTCCATTTTCTCTATTTGAATTTTATCAAGGTTGTCATAATACTCGGCCACTTTTTTCTTATTTTCTTCATATTTACACATCGCCTGAAGAAGAATCTTTGGGTCCTGAGTAATGTCTTCACTAACAACGACCGGATATCCGTTTTCCCAATCGTCCTCGGTTGTTTCTTCTCTGCCAATATTTTCAAAAGTTGGCCAATCTACTTCAACTCCACCAATCACCTTCTTTTTAGTCTCATAAACATCCTTGAACCACTTTACATTCCAAGAACCATCATCATAAATGTGGTAGGAAATAAAATGGAGTAGTGGTCCGAAAATATCGGCTTCTTGCCAAATCATTTCATCAAACATCTGATGTAACCATTGCCTTTTATGTGGTGAACCATACCATTCAAAATACTTTTCTACAAAAAGCAGAACATCGTCAATAGTATCTTTATAGTATGGATTTGAGCCATACTTGTACTCATTAAGTCGGGCCAGAAAATTATTGTAATTATCTTGGATTTCTTTGATGGTTTGATTGTAAATGACTTGGGCGGTGCTAGTGATGTTTTGCATTGTGGTTTCTTTTGGCAAGATTAGTTAATCAAATGATTCTAAAATAATTTGGAGTCCAGAAATAATTCCTTCAAGATTGCTCGGTGAAATGCGAATCTTATTAGAAAGAAACTCACTTCTACCATCATTCCAACTATCTTGAATAATTTCTATATTGCCTCTATAAAAATCAATAGTAATACTACCGTTATCCAAATCTTCAAATTGAAGAGTTCTTTTAAGTGCCATTTGAGTGAGTTGGTTGAACTGTGTGCATCATAAAACAAAAAGGACCCTGATAATAGGGTCCTTGTGACAGTTTAGGGAGTGGTCATCAATCGCTCAACTTCTTCTGGAACATTAACTAACCAAGACAACCGAAAGGCAACCCCAAATCTATCGGAAATATAAACAAGATTATTCTGAATTTCTTCAATAGAATTATATCCATAAGTCTCATACCCATTACGATAATCGCCCTCATTAATTTGATGATGCGATTTTAGTTTTTGAATAATTTTAAGATACTTTTTAATTTTCAGGCAAATATCTGTAATATTAAGTTCATTCACATGAGCATAATTAAACACTTTCTTAAAAAGAAGATTTCGGTACTTTTTACGAATTCGTCGTTTCATGGTAGTTTTTGTGTATGAGAGCACTATAAAGCAAAAAAGGCACCCGCGAAGGTGCCCTTGTGCCAGTTCAATAATTGTCTGAATTACTTACCGTTTAGACCTCCCGGCAGGAAATCCATGCTCGCCCCATTAATAATAATGATTTTTTCAATACTGCCATTTTGAAATGCAGCCTTCATAATTTCATTCCTCTGGTACTCAAGAGATTGTTGAGTTACAGTAGAAGCAAGAGCCTTATTTTCTTCTGCCTTCAATTGCGCAGTTTCGGTTTTCACCTTCTGCTCTTTATTTGCAGACTGAGCTGCAACAACCCGATTCACCGATGCAACCAAATCATCAGGCAAGTCTGCCTTTACGGCAACTACAGAATCAATGCGAATCTTACCCGCAAGATTATTCTTCTCAAGAGCAAGATTAAGATTAGACTTAATAGTGTCCTGAATTTTATCAAGACTGCTATTAACCTCAAGAGCAGCAAATTCATCTACCGATTGATTAACAGCAGATGTGATAAGGCGACTAATATAACTTGCCATCAGTTGAATTTGACCACCATCAGCAATACCGTGATTACTCATGTCATAATTCGTATAAAATTCGTACAACGAAGTAGGTTCAAGAGAATAGGTAACAACAACATCCATATCTTTCATAATGGTGTTATCTTTGGTTTTAGGCCGAAGGTCATTAGCCGTTACAGTAATTTTTCGGGTATTAAAAACTTTGATACTACCAAACCCTTCATATTTGAGCCCCGGCATGAGAATTTCATTCTTTACCTGGCCATCAAAACTTGTGTATAGGCCATTTTCACCAGTATTGATAGTGGTAAATTGACCAGCAGTAAGAATGAGTACACCAAGAACTCCAACTGCACCAATAACAATCTTTTCAGTAGACATAATAATTTAAAAGCGAGGGACAAAAATTAATTAGAATCAGACATAATTCCTGCAATTATAAAAGCAATTGCAAGAAGAAGAATAGCAATCAGAGGGAACATTTTTAGTAGAACTAAAACAGGAAGACCCCTGAAAAAAAGAATCAACAGAATCAAGAAGATTCCAAAACCAACCGCAAAAATTCGTGTAATCATTACATTGTTTCATCAATTCATAAATTACTTTAGTATTATAGAAGATAAAAAGTATAGACCCTAAGTCAGAGTGACAGCTTAGTAACTGTCACATAAACTCCATCAAGAAATAATCAATGGTAATTTCTTTTTCTTCACAGAACTTTTCAACATTTTCCGGGAGAGACTCAATCAACGTAGAAGCCGTAAATCGCTCCCAAAGTTCATAGAAATTTTCTTCAGTCATTTTTATTTTCCTCAAAATACTTTTGGACTAACGCTGCAATTTCACATCTAAGCCATTGTTCTTCATCTAAACTATTCATCCAAAAAATGTCAACATCACCATTTTCGTCTAGTTTACATTCATCTTTAATGAAGGTCCAAGGAGTCTTGAATTTAGAATACAAGATTTTATGAACTAATGGATGATAATTCGATTTCATATTAGTCCCAAGAAATATTTTCTACCAAAAATCCAGGCATAACATAACTGTGTGGAGTAGTTGAGCCAGGGACATTGCCTACTTTATAATCCCACTTGTACTCAAACTTATTGTAATTATCCCAGGTTACATATCCCCTCTGAGGGTCAAACTTACCTTTAATTGTCAGACTAAAGCGATTGGAAAAAATATTCCTTGTCCTTAGGGCACCACCTTTTTCTCTTGTCTCTACAACTGTACAAACATCTTGTTTGTATTCTTCTTTAGATTCAAGATAACAGGTAGTCTGGTATTTAAAAGCCGGACTAGCAAAAGTCGGAAACGGGACAAGAAAGAGTAGAAGAAGAATTTTATTCATGTGTCAAGCAGGTAATCAAGTTGATTTTCATAATAATTGATATCATCAAGAATAGAATCCACAATATTTTGTGAGTATTGAGGATTATCGTCTATTTGTTTTTTTAGATCAGCGATCCGAGTTTTTAGAATAGAAATTTCATCCATTAATTTAATGTGCAGTTTTAAAAATCCTGAGTTCTCTGCTTCAACTCAAAGAACCCAGGACATTAACATGGTTTTTAAATCGGGTTTATTTCCAAGAATCATCGTGGCCTGACTATCTTGGCTTTATTATACGTTTAAAAGAAAGAACTTGCGGTTCTTTTAGTAGTCAACAGCTCTATTGCTTTGAATAAATCGTAAGACGAGATTCCATATTAAAACAATCAAAAAAAGCAACTTTGCTGTGGATTTGTGTAGGATGTTATTTAATTTTAAGTGAGTTATTCAATTGTGGTGCTCACTTGTCCTTCCACAAACAAGTGAGAATTGCATCGAGTGTTACGGAATCCCCTCAACGCCCCTTAAAGATAACAGGTAATTCGTTCGATTCCTATTTTAGTAGACAGTTGAGGAAGTGTCCTAATCAAGAACTTTGTCTTGCAATTTGGTTAATTTTCTCTCTAATTTGTTTAGCCGTTTTAAAATCTCTCCTGGCAAGCGCATCTGTCAGTGCGTGTTGGAGCGATGTTATAGCGGCGTAGCTGGCCTCTTCTTCAAGATCCTTGACCCACTGATCTGGGCCGGTTTGGAGTGCTTCTAAGGCCAATTCTTCGTTCCTAAACAGTCCAGATTCCATTAGGATGTTAAGAACTTCTTTGGCTACTAGATCGTGTTGCATGGTTATGTATTTTCTAAATATTTATTTAAATAAGAAGATGACACAACAAGTTCTTATTGGTTTTTGCATCCTTATGGTGGTTTCATTAACTGCATACCTTATAAGAGTATCAGACTAACCACCAGACGGATAGACCATCACCTGTTTAACTTCTTCATTAGTCATATTCAGCTTCTTTCCAAGAAGAAAGGCCCGCTTCTTCCAGATCGTAATTGCTTTGGTTAGTTGCTGGACCTTTGCATGATTAAGAAAATGTGCTCGACGCTTCGTAACAACAAACAAAGTATTGAAAACTTTCATATCCTCAATAAGGTCAGGGTGATCGTTTACTTCTTTCCTAGGAATTTTATTCCACAATTTATTATAAATTTCTTTATAAGATTGGAGTTCATCAAGAATAACATAAACTTCATTTAGGGGACGGTTTTCAATGTCATCAACATCAATTTGTGCATCAAAAACTTGTGAAAAATAAGAAATTGCCATAATAAAAATAAAAAAAAGAAAGGGGGGCCTTTCGGCTCCCCCGTATCCTAGCACACAATTGTCTGCTTTTGCTGACGTAGCGTGGCTGATTGGGCGGTTTTCAGGCTATTAGCTTTTCTGATAGCTGCCCGGATCAGATTAAGATGGATATTTTTTGTTTGTGGCATGGTTCCTCCAAAGAAACGAGTGGTTAAGTTCGCGTTCCTTCACCCCAAATGGGATTACTTCCGGCCTTACGGCTGAACGAAAGGAGTATTGGTATTTAAGTGTTAGCCCACCAACAAAGAAGACAAATAATAATAAAAAAAGGCAGGCAATAGGTAAAAATAAGATAACCAACAATAAAAATACCACATAACCATAACTTTTGTTCAAAGGTAATAGTATCTTCAAAAGAGTGTTTAGGTGTTTCTTGATAGTCGTCTCTGGCAGAGATTACTCTGAGGTTTCTCATCCAATAGACTTCACCCCATTGAGCTTCAATAGTTTTTTTCGCCATTTCACTGGACCCGGCAACAACTTGAACCGAAAAAGAACTCCCACCCTGAACTGGCTTTATTTCAGCGGACCAAACTGCCATTATTCTTTACCAAAAACAAGAAACTTTTGATTATGATCATGAAAAATAATTTCATAATCGTCCTTTACATTGTCAATTGTTATGTCCCAATCAACCCAAAGAAAATGAGGAATTTCTTCAAGTCCAAAGTGCTTTATTACAAAATCTTGTGGGGACTCAAAAGCACCATAAAAAATAGTGTGGAGAAATGAGAAGCCAGAAAAATAAGAAACAAGTTCATCTAGATCTAGTATATGACCATAAATTTCATTGAAATTAAGATAATCGTCGTAGTAAGTAAGAAAATCTTCCTCCCCGAACTTATCAATAAAGGTCAAACAATCATCCGAACAGTAATCAACTTCCTCATATTCTTTCATTCGATCAATTACTTCTTGTGAATAGAGAGTTTCGTAGTTCA
>Ga0079300_10000089_pt1 | contig 26847 bp, 28 predicted proteins | sample Wag4_2014_7_11_FD_74799 | JGI IMG/M metagenome (GOLD analysis project Ga0079300, IMG submission 74799) | Fresh water microbial communities from Ohio, USA - Utica-2 Time Series HT 2014_7_11 | ecosystem: Environmental > Aquatic > Freshwater > Water tank | place: USA: Ohio | collected 2014-07-11
CTGCTGAGCAGCAGCGGCAGCAGCAGCACCAGGGCAAGAGCAGCGGGCCGGGGCAGGCGCAGGCACCAGGCCAGGAGCAGGGCCAGGGCCGCCACCAGGGGCAGCAGCAGGGCGGGGGTGAGCAGCACGGAAAGCAGCAGCTCGCGCAGGGGGATCCAGGCCAGCGGCTCGGTGGGGCAATCGCGCCACTGCATCAGTTGGGGGGTTCAGCGGCCTGCTCCAATTCGCGCAGGCGGCAGGCGATCTGGGTGAAGTGGCCGGCCTTGAGCAGGCAGAAGGCGAAGCCGGTGCTGCCGTCATGCCAGCCGCCCATCAGAAAGAAGCTGCCAAAGAAGAAGGCCAGGCCGCCCCAGGGGGAGGTGATCAGACGGTATTTAAGGCGCTGGTGGGGCTTCCAGCTGGCAGCGCTGCCGGAAGCATGGCGATGGCTGTAGAGGCGGTGGGCTTCCCAGGCGGCGTACTGGTTGTGCTTGGCCATGTAGCTGTCGATGCCGCGCAGGTCGCGGTGGTCGATGCGGCTGCGGATCAGGCCCACCGTGCCGGTGAGCTGCGGGTGTTCGTGCACCTCCATGTCGCACTGCGACCAGTGGTCTTCCTCGATGCGTACGTATTCCACCTGGCCCACACGGAAGAGGGCGAGCTTGCGCAGGGGGTAGCCACCACGCAGCCGGCGACCGAGGAAGTAGTTGGTGTAGCTGAGCAGAAAGCCCTGATGGCTGCTGGCGGGGAGGGCGGCGGCGATCTCCCGCTTCACAGCGGGGGTGGTGGCGCAGCACAGGTGAAAGCGAGAGTTAACTGATCATTCCTTCCACCTCGCGCGCAAGGGAAAGGCCGGATTTCCCTGGCAGATTGAATTCGAAGGAAGATTATCTTTAACCATAGAGCAAGCAACTACGACAGACTCAGAACCAATAGAAACCCCAGGGCAAACAAAGGTTCTGGCCTGAAGCCAAACACCTTCACCCAGGACAATGGGAGCATTGCGATAAGAGAAAGCAGCATCCCTGAAGTCGTGCCCACCTGCGCACAGAAAAGCCTGCTGGGATATGCAAGAATTAGAACCAATCTTAATTGACTCAAAGTTTAAAAGTACAACCTCCTCGCCAATCCAAACGTGACTCCCAATCTCAAGTTTCCAAGGGAACCAGATATTGACGCGAGGCTTAATCACGCTACCAGAGCCAACTCGGGCTCCAAAGAAGCGAAGCAAGATGAACTTAAGGGCACTTGGCCACGGAACACTGGAAAGAAAGAACAAACGTTTGACTACGTACCAGGCCACAAAAACATATAGAGGTCTACCCCGATCAAAACGGAACAACGGATTAAAGGAACCCAGGTCTGTACGCTGCATGCAACTACTCAACCACGCAACACTGGCAGCAGATTCCTGGCCACTGAGGCGAAATCAAAGCGCTCATGGAAAAGCTGCAGCCCCCGCTTTCCCATCTGCGCCTGCTCGCTAGCGGACAACACCAGCCACTGGCGCAGGGTCTCGGTGGTGCCTGCTGCCGTGTCGGCATGGATCAGCCCGGCAGCAGCGGCGGCCACCTCGCTGGCGATGTTCACCGGCTCGGCGATGGCCACCGGCAGGCCGCAGGCGAGGGCTTCGGCCACCACGATGCCGAAGTTCTCCTGGTGGGAGGGCAGGCAGAACAGTTCGGCGGCGCGGAAGGCGCCCCACTTGAGATCACCGCTAAGCATGCCGGGCCAGGTGATGCGATCGGCAATGTCGAGGGCAGTGGCGCGCTGCTGCAGCTGGGCCTGCCAACCCAGCTGATCGGGCCCGGCGATCACCAGCTGCAGGTGGGGATCGCTGGACGCCACGGCTGCGAAGGCCTCAATGAGCAGGTCCACACCCTTCTTGGGGTGGATGCGGCTGAGGAAGAGAAGGATTCGCTGGCCGCGCAGCTGGGGGAAGCGCTGCAGGAAGGCCTGGCGCTGGCGCTCGGCATCGGGAGGGGGCGCGGAGGTGCCGTAGCCCACCACTAGCTCGTTGGCCTTGTAGAGCCAGAACGACTGGCGGGCCAGCAGCCGCTCCTGCTCGGTGGTGAACAGCACGGCCTGGGCATCCCGCAGCACCCGGTAGTCGGCCCAGGGCCAGTAGGCCCACTTCTTGAGGTGCTTGAGCGGATAGGTGCGTTTGAACCAGGGATCGAGCATCCCGTGGGTGTACACGAAGTAGGGGATGGCGCTGCCGCGCAGGGCGCGCCAGGTGGCATAGGCGTGATATTGCCAGATGCCCATGATGATCACCACGTCATGCTCGTGGGCCAGGGTGCGGATGCGGGCGGGCAGGCCGCGGCGGTAGCCGTAGCCACCGGCCACCGGGCCCAGGCCAATGGCCTGGAAGGGCTGGTCTTTCAGCCAGGAGACCTCAGGCGGATCGAGACTGGCCACAGTGGTGTGCACGCCCAGTGCCGCCAGGTGGGGGGTGATCTGGCGCAAACCCTCTACAGGCCCACCTGCAGCAGGATCAAGAGAACGAATGAGATGAAGTATCTTCACTTCAGACAAGCCGGAGTGGATGGGGGAAATTGAAGAAGAAGGCGTAGCGCAAAGATGTCAAGATCTTTCAACCGAAGCCCCAAGAAGCCCCTTCTTGGCCAAGATATACTCATATATTTTTTACCCCCTAGCCTTCAATCCTTTGTCGGCATATAGATCATACTTATGGCGAATAGCTGCTTTCATCCTAGACCTTTGAGCAGTTGGGCCTATATGGTGAGACTTGGATATAATACTTGCTGCAGAATCAGCAGTGTGATCAAAAATAATATAGTCAGTAGAAAAGAATTGATTGAAGTCGCGCATTACTGCACCGAAGTCACTAATGACATCCGGAAAGTGTCCAATATGAAAATTACAATAGAACGGGGCAATTCGTTCATAGAATAGAATGTACCGGTTCAGCGAGTCATTTATAATAGAAATCGATAGACACTTGACGTCCAAGCTTGCAAGCTCGGCTTTGAAAGCAACATCAGCACAGACGGCATCACCTACTTCGCGCAGCAAAACCAGGGTTGGTATCATCCATCGACAAGCCTGCACAACCTGAGCACTAGAATGAAGATGTGTTGCGCAGCGGATATTGCCCTGGTTCGCAAGAAAAGCATCTACAGCAAAGCTGTTAGCACTTCGGGGAAAGCCCTCTATAACAACATGTGTATCTTTAGACACAATCCAAACCCTTGACCAATGCCGAAAGCGCTTGAAACGAAGTAATGCGAGATACAACCAAGAGAAACGATCAAGATATAGCTTTAGAGAAAGAGACATGTGCAAATCTCAAAGAAGAAAGCAAAAATTATTGGATCAGCTTAAGTGTGTAAGTATTATACGAAAAGAAGCTGCCATGAAATCATCAATCCTCCAAAAGTGATACCTTAAAGAAGTGGCTGGCTATAATGCGAAAAATGGACGAAATGATGAGCCAGTGTGATTCTGCCTTTGAAAAAGGCAGCAACTAGCCATCCACATGCAAAAAAAGAAATCAGGAGCCCAGTACCATAAAAAAGGCTATACTAGCCATAAAGGTATAAGTACATTAAGTGCCTTCGTTTGCAGCATTACTTCGCGAAGAAACCGCATCCAAATAGAGCCGATCTAAGCCAATACAATAGCTTTCAAACCAACTGCATGATTAAGCTTGGTTACTACGCGATAATGCAGCCTTGAAGTAGGCGTGGAGTGGTTAGATGCAGCGAGAGTGAGGCCGGCCGAAAACACCAAGAACCCTAGCCCTGTAGGCTGACCAATCTGGCCAAATAACATAGGGAGAAAAGAACTACCTGCAAGGATCAATGGGAGCACATCTCCCTTTAAGGCATTGAGGAACCCAATACGCATTATCCAAAAGGAAAGGAGAACTCTCCAAGCCAGAAAGACAGGGCCAAGGATTATGCCCATTTCACCCATGCTGCTTTCCCAAGCCCCCTCACCCAATTGCCAGCCGCTTGATCCTGTGAGCCTAGTGGCTCCAACTTGGGAACCCATGCCTACTCCATAACCCAAAAGTGGAACTTTGCCTAGATTTACAAATGGCCGCATAATCTCTGGTATAAATCGAGTGTTAACGACCCCAACTACTCCATCCAAGCTATCATCTCCTTGATTCTCACTGCGGGAAGCATTTTCCCATCTCTGAAGAAATGCTCCTGATGTATTTTGAAATGCAGGCACGTTGATGGCAATTGTTCCTGCCAAAAGCAGGGCCAACAGACCAGAAACCACAGGCATCAAACGAGCTCGAGACATGACCAAAGCTGCGATAAGTGCCGCAACAACCTGTAGGTAGCCAGCCAGTAAGGTGCGACTGATGGAGACAGGTAGAGCCACCAGCAAAGCAATTCCTACAGCGACACCGAACAGCCTTCCAGGTTGTTTAAGAGCAACTCCATAGAAAAGGATAAAAAGGGATGAGGCCGCCAGGGTGTAGAACGAAGAAACGCCAGAAATGAAAGAAAATAGGCCTGGTGGGCGAAAGCGCCCTAAAGCACCAGAGAAAACGGCTGTACCTTCCCCACCTGGAGCAACATTCAGGATATGGCCGCTGGGAAGGTTGGACTGGGCCACTATCAGCAGCGTCATCGGGATACTGAGCCAAGCCAACACCCAGGCGAAGCGGATCACGTCATCCCGGTTAAAGGCAGCCGCAAATACGAAGATCAAGGGCAGCTGAATCAGCAGGATGCGACTGCCGTAGAGGGCGGTGAACAGGTCGCCATGGCCCACACTCACTGCCAGCAGCAGGGCCAACAGCCCGATCAGCAGCAGCGGCAGCAGCCAGATCTGCCAACGCCTCTGTCGCAACAGCGGCCAGCCCCACCAAAGGGCCAGGAGTGCCACCGGCTCACGCACAAGTAGTAGGGGGTTGGAGAGGCCGGGAAGCACCCACTTGCGTAGGGCGCCTTCAAAGATCAGCAGCCAGAAGTAAAGCCAAAGTAGCTGGCGAAGCTGCCGCAGGCGGGCTCTTTTCATACCGGGACAATCTCACCTGCCAAAACAACCCCTACTACACGACGTAGCTCCATTTCGTAGCCGGCCCAGCTGAGCTCCGAGGCGCGGCGCAGGCAGGCTTGTCTCATGGTGGCCAGCTGATCGCGATTGTCAGCCAGCTGCTGCAGCCGATTCGCGATCGCTTGGCTATTGCGTATCGGTACGATAAAGCCTTCCTCGCCGTCGCGAATGGTGGCGGCGCCCCCGGAATGGCCGGTGGTGATCACAGGCAGGGCCTGGGAAAGGGCCTCACTGATCACCAGCGCGTAGCCCTCAAACAACGATGGCAACAGCAGCACATCATGCTGGCGCATCTGCTCGAGGATCCTGGGATGGGGAAGAGATTCGATCCAGTGATGATGCTCTAGAGCCTCAACCAGAGGGCGGCACTGCGGCGCCGTGACCTTACCGATCAGGGTGAGGCTTACCTGGCTACCCAAGGCAGCCACGGCGTCAAGGGCATAGGAGAGGCCCTTGCGCTGGCCTAGAGAACCCACATAGAGCACTCGCAACGGTCCGGTACTGGGGCGCGGGGGAGACCCGATAAGCGGGAGCGGCGATCCGAACGGCACCACAGCGATGGGTGCGGAAGTAGCGCTGTGATCGAGAAGGGTGGAGCGCACGAACTCGCTAGGTACAACTACCAGATTGGCCAACTGCAGTTCCTGGTCCTTGCGTTCCAGCTTGGCGCGGCTGTCATCCAAACCGGTGAGGGTGCAGGCCCATTCTGGCTGGAGATCACGCTCCTCCTCGAAGATCCGCTGGGCTGAGCGCCAGTAACCGATCGGCAGGTCGTAAATACGGCGTAGGCCCAAGCACTCAGCAGCCTGAAAGATATTCAGTGAACCGTCTTCATAGGCATACACAGCTTTTAGACTGACCAGAGAGGCTAAACGGGCCGACACATGGCGATCGAAACTTCTGTAGATGGCATCGATGGAAAGGGGGCCGCGCTCATGGCGACCCAACCAGGTCAGGTGGCGATTCACACCCGCCAGCCGCAGCAGCTCGCGCCAAGGGTAGCTGCGCTGCAGATGGTGCGGCATATCGTCGAAGGAGCGGCGGTTCAGCTGGGCAACTAATGCCGCAGGCAGTAGCCGCGCAAAGGGGGAACTGGAGTTCCAACACACACAGGTGTGGAACTCCTGTAGCCAACCGGCATCAAGAAAGGCCCGCGCGGCAGCGCGCGAGAAGGTGTTGCCGGTGGGGTGAGCAAGCAGAAGCATGACGTCAGACCAGAATGCTCCAACTGCAGCTAATGAGGGGATCGCTGCGATTGATCTCGATCAGCCACCGAACCGGCTGGCCTGCGGAATGGCCACAAGCTTTGCGATGGGGTGTGTTGAGAAGGGTGCGTGCACCGAGGCTTCTGTGCTCAATCATTTGCAAAGCCAGGTCGTTTTCAGCGCAGACTGCAGAGCAAACTTGGTGTAGGCGAGGCTTATCATTTCCGGATCGTAACGGCGCAGATTGATCTCTCCCTTGCGGATTAGGCGGGCACGGGTGGAAGGATCCTCAAGAGCACGAACATGGTTAGCGAAGGTGGCCACATCGTGGGTGCCGGCATAGAGGGCACCATCACCAGCCACTTCGGGAATCGACGTTGTGGTACTGGCGATCACCGGGCAACCACAAGCCTGAGCCTCGAGAAGAGGCCAACCAAACCCCTCGGCTAACGAAGGGAAGAGAAGAGCATGGGCCCAACAATAAAGATGATTGAGCAGGGCATGGCTGGGGCGCACAATCGATTGCACATGATCGCCAAGCTGGTGCTTGGAGATGAACGTCTGATCACTAGTCGTAAGGGGCGATCCTGCGAGAACCAGATTGTAAGGAAAAGAGTCAGACATCTCAAGAAGCAAGCTAAGGGCTAGAAGGCGATTCTTGCGAGGTTGACCTGAACCCACCATTAGCAGATACGGCTTTACAGAAATGAGACGCTGCTCCTCAAAAGAAAGTTTAATGGAGGAAAGATCCGCCGTGAACGGGGCGTTCAGCGGAATCGGTATCACAGCATGGCGTTGGCTAGGGGGGGAGCCGACAAGACGCTGAAAGTCGTTGAAGCTGGACTGAGAATCAAACACCACAGCTCCAGAGCGCCTTAGCCCGGCCCTGATCAAACGCTGAAGCCATATCCCGATTGGAGAAGGTTTACAGGCAACAACGGGATCACCCATGGCGCCGCGCATGGCAAGCAGATCGTGACAGGTGACGATGCAACGTTTCCGTGGACAGAAGAAGGCGTAGAAGGCGTTTCCTTGATCGGCAATGTGCACAAGCCGATAGGAGCGAGAGCGCAGCACCAGCCAAAGCGGAAACAGCAGCAGCTTGTCGATGTAAGCAAGATACTTGCGCACCACAGCCGGCAAAACGCTAGGGCGAGCAACCAAGACTGGGGGCCGGATCAGCTGAACCACGGCGTGAGGCTGGTAGAAGCGCACCAGAAGATGGGCAAAGCGCATCATGCTTTGCTGTTGGTCGGCGGGGTAGTTACCCACCACGAGGATGCCCCTAGATGCCATCAGCAACCTGCAATGGAAGGACGCCGCACCAACTCCTCGATCAGCTCCAAGTACTGAGAGCACACCTGGTCTTCCTGAAAACGAGCTAGGTGGTCGGGGGCCTCGGCGCGGAGACGGTCTCGGAGTTCACCGGTGTTTAGCAATCGCTGAAGCTGTCTGGTGAGGTCAGACTGGTCGCCACGTGCAAAGAGCAGACCGGCCGGTCCGACGGCATCAGGGAGGCCGCCTCCATCGGAGGCCAACACCACACACCCACAGGCCAAACCTTCCAGGGCCACCACGCCGAAAGGCTCACGCCAGCGAGAGGGGATCACCATCAGCTGATGACGGTTGAGCTCCCTGGCCAACGCTTCCCCCTGGATCGCGCCAAGAAACTGAACGAATGGGCTGATGCTCAGTGCATCGGCAAGCTGCTCCAATCCCTCTCGCTCAGGTCCGTCCCCGATGATGGTGAGATAACTGTCGCAAGGGTTGAGATCGGCGAAGGACTTCAAGAGAAGATCGACACCCTTGTCACTGACAAGGCGTCCGAGGAAGACGATCTGCTTCTCTCGTTGGATGCAAGAAAGCTGACGGAAGATCGTGCTGCAGTATGGATTACCAATAATCATGGAGGATCGAAAGGAATCATCACGGATGACTTGGCTCACGGAAACGACGCGATTCGCGGAGAAAAGCAAGAGCTGCTTAAACCGATCAACAGCTCTCCGGCGACCAACTGGAGAGCGCAGCCAGGTATGCAGCGTGATCAACAAAGGACGCCGAAACAGCAACTGAGGCCACAACGTTCGAATCTCGATGTTGTTCTGGAAGACAACATCAGCCCAGTCATAACAGGCCAAGAGTGAACGCACGGAAGGGCGTCGGATGATGGGGAACGGGAAGGCGCGTCGATCAACCTCAACGTTACCGGGGGTCTGGGTGATAAGACGAAGTGAATGGCCAGCGGCACTAAAATATCGAACCAAAACATCCGAGATGCTTTCAATACCACCAATATCAGGATAAAAACGATTTGAGGTGAAAAGGATGTTCACGGAGTAAGCCGGAGGCTGCGAATAAAGAGATTAGCCGTATCGTCAAGCTGGTTTTCAGGATCATAGTGTCGGGCAACACCGAGGCACTTCACAAAGGAATCATCAAGCAGGATATATTTACCACTGCTGCGAAGTTTCTGATGCCATGGATCACAGCCAGTCGACAATCTATTGATGATCACCGGAAGCCCATGAGCTAGCATCGCGGCGACGGATCCACTTTTTTCAATCAAGATGGATGGGGCCACACAAATGCCAAAGTCGGCGAGCTGGAGCTGCTCGGACACACGCTCAGCAGACAAGGGCCCAAGACGAGAGAATTCAAATGCTGGATAAGGCAAGGCTTCAAGTGAATCCCACAGAGCAGCGCCATAGCCCCCAATCTTGCCAATAGATAAGAAATGGCAAGACTCAATACCGTGAACATAGCGTGCTGCCTCGATCTGCTCAAGTAGCTGATCAGGATGCCAATCACGGTTAATCGTACCAAAGATGACAAAGGTCCACCGAGATTCAGCTCGATCAGTTGTCGATGGGAGTGGGCACAGGGGGATATTACTGAATAAGGGTAGAATGCTAGACTTGAATGAATACCTAGCAAGCTGAGATTGGTAATAGCTATTGGTTACGTGCAAAACTACGGGGTCAAGTTTGGCATATAACTGCTTGAATATGAGACGCTGCAGCCTGGATAGCAAACGATAGCGGAGGCTAACGGTGGGATCAACCCACAGCTCGTGCGCGGTGATTTCCCATTTTGCTCGGTAACGAAGTGAAAGCAGACTGGTGAGCAAAGCAAAGGGCAAGCCGTGCTTGTTATAGGCATAGGGCACGTAATGCAGAGAGATATACTCAGGATGCAGAGACTCCAATTGAGCGATGATAAGTTTTATCTTGAGACTCCAAGGAAAATCCATAGGAATTCTTAAAATATCAACATTGTGCTTTGTGCTGCACTGAACCAAGGTTGAAGCAGTTGGCCGGATATAAGGATCATGGATAGACAGGCAAGCACACTTGACTCCTTTGGCAGTCAGAGTGTTCGCTAAAGCATGAATATAGTCTGCAACTCCGCATTGGGCAGGCTCGAGAGTTCCACAGAGGAAAAGTATATCTATAGACATGGGATATCATCTCGAGAACAGAACTACTGAGAGGAAGAGGAGCACATTCATAGCCCCAAAACAGTTAGGTTTAAAGCCTCTCCATGGGAAAGAGAGACAGATAATCAATGTAGTCTAACAAACTGAGAATAATGCCTAAGCACAACCCTGATAGCATAGCAAAACAATTTTTATAAAGCCTGAAACAAAGTGCATAGTATCTAAAGAACTGAGCAGAAAACAAAGATTCACACGTCACCGTTTGACCCAACTCAGGCACTTACAAGAACTGACATTTCCTGGCTGGATCTATAGACTTGAAATCAAAGACTTCTTGTCAGCACGCTTAGCATCAGCAAAGGCACGATGATGCGCCAAAAAGGAATTCAGAACAACTGGAATTGCATAGTAGACATAGACAACAAAGACAAACTTAATTGACTGCAGACTCATGCAACTCGGGGCTTAAGCATGCTATACACTAAGAGTAATCAAGGTGCCATACTCCGTTGACCAATTTTTCGAGCAGGAACTCCAGCCCAGATTTCATTACCAGGTATAGGTTTTGTAACAACAGATCCGGCCCCAACAACAGAGCCTCGACCGATACTCACTCCACGAAGTATAGCTGTATTTGCCCCAATCCAGACATCGTCATCTATTAGTATGGCGCCAGTTCTACCGTCAATAGGCTCAAAGGAGTCGATCCCACGAATATTATGATCGTGATCAATAAAGCGAGAGCCAGCGGCAATCAAGGATCTTGAACCGATAGATATCATACTTCTGACATTAAACTCTACACCGGCCCCAATAAATACACCATCGCCGACAACAATAGAAGGGCCGGGCTTATAGATTCCATCGTAGTGGAAATATACATTGTGCTCAATAATACAGCTAGAACCTATTGAGACTTGATGAGGCCATGTGAAATAGACTCTTCCTATTGATGTATTTCGGCCGATCCTCATTCCCAGTAGCCTATAAGCTAGCCTATAAAGACCCCCAAGGCTGGTCCCAAGGCAATGGAGCCTGAATGCAATCGTTGCTCTCAGTTTTCCCATTTCAAATGAAGTGTCTCCAATAGTCAACTTTATAATCAATCATGTCTGGGCGAATTCCTATAACCCTTGCTGGAATACCAGCAACTATCGCAAATGGAGGCACATCCTTTGTAACACATGCGCAAGCTGCAATTGCAGAACCTCTGCCAACAGTCACTCCTTTCAATATAGTGGCTCTTGTACCAACGAATACATCATCGTCAATGATGACTGGTGCCACCCTGCCTACTAAGTTCGTGGCAGTCACGTCGTGATCAGCAGTTAAAATGCAAACATCATTGGACAGTGAAACATTATTCCCGATGTACAAACCACCACGATTATCAAGCTTACATCCAGAGTTAATGGCAACATTGCCTCCAATAACACAGTTTCCAATGGAGGAGAAAGATACATGCAAGCCAATATAGACAGTGCCCCTAAAATGAATCCTAGCAAAGCCTCGATATAAGATTAAGCGCAGGTGTGCCGAAGGAATAGAGGGAATAATGTTCTGGGTGGCATAAAGTAGTAGATCGAAAAAGATTGCTCTTATCGCATGAATTAGCATATCAGCCTAACTGATTATTTGCCTTCACGAAAAGGAGGCAATTGATCGATGAGGTTTTCGACAACTCTGACGATAAGACTTTTTGGATAGCGACGGGTTGCTTTTAACCACAATTGAATAAGGAAACCAGATAGAGATAGTTCAGGTATATGGCGATACTGAGCAAGGCATGCCTCTGTTTTCCAAGGAAATCCCCAAATTGGAAGTGTACGAAGCTTGTATCCTTTGCTTGGGTCTGAAAGTATGAGGCAAAGCTCTTTATAATGCCATGTTTCATAACTATCAGACACCAGAATACTTTCAAGAATACCATTTGCCTGAACAATAATACTTTCATCAAGTCGTTCAGGATTACCAAGGTAACCATAAGCATAATTATAAAGTGTTCTACGTTGCCTCATGCATAACCCACCTTTCTGCAAGATCTCTAATGCCATATAATAATAAGACTTCACAAGTTGCCGCTTCTGCCAAAGTAAGTTGATATGCAAAACAGAAATTGCGCCAGTACAAATTGGCCTGTCATTGCACCTAAAGCGACTCAAATGAATCTTGTGACTGAGTTCATACTTCCTTGGGTTTCCCTTATGCGCAAAAATTGTATTCTTGAAAGTGACAGCAGATACCTTGTCTGGATTCAGGAAAATCCAATCAAACGAATATGATTGATTACTACTCTCTGTAAGTGAGCAATGCTGACAGAAATCCTCCCATTGCTCATTGGTTGCCATCAAAAACTCATCAGCATCAAGCAGAAACAGAAGATTATCAGCACCGTATTTTAGCGCTTGCTCATAAAGAAGATTCTTTCGCTTTCCCTCGTCATAATGTCTTGATTCATTTCGAACAGGAACAACCTCAGGATAGCTAGTAATGATGTTCCAACTATTGTCAGATGAACCTTGATCAGCAATGATTATAACATCAAAGTATCTCTTATGGTGATCTATAAAAGTTCTTAATAGCGCTTCTTCGTTTTTGATAGGTGTTAATAAAATTTTTTTCATACAGGGCGGGCCAATAAGTTTATAAGGGGTCTATCAGAGAACTGAAGCACTTCAATAGATGTCAAGTCTTCGTTGATATTGCCTTGATATCCATCAACAACAGAAAAGGTGTATTTAACTGGCTCCAATATATCTAGTATTTCCGATAAAAAGCCACGCTTATTCTCAGCAGTAAATAAGTGAACTTCAATATCTAGAAGTGGCCTGCTCCTTAATAGATGCTGAGACAAACCACGAAGTGCATCCAGCTCTGCTCCCTCAATATCAACTTTAACGAACGAGACTCTATCCATAGAAATATTATCTAATGCCACCATAGGTACAAGGATACCACTGTCAGAAATTGAGGCATTACTATGGGTTGAAATGCATATCTGCCCAGAGGAGTGCGACGAGGCTGCGTATGGAAGGATACCAACATTATTTGTATTGTTGATTCTTATATTTTTGGCAATGAGTGAGACATTGTAAGGATTGGGTTCTATTGCTTGCACAAAGCAGCCGGGGAAGAGTTTTGCATAGTAAATGGAAGTGATACCTTGATTAGCGCCAACATCAAGAATATATCCAGAGTGAATATCTTTTCTGTGTTTTTCTAGCCACTTCATCTCGGGCCAGCTGCGCAAATTAGAATAGACAGATGAGCCGAACAAATCCTCTATTGAGCAGCTTACCTCTTGGCTTTCGATTCTTATCAGCCTTATTTCAGGCTTGAACATAAGTAGAGCATAACGGTGCTTGATCTTCTTGATGAGTTTTGTGAGCATGGTTTAAGGTTTGGGTTGATTAGATAGCCGTAGCCACTTAAGAGCTGAAGGGTGTACATCACAAGTGTCTTGTCGCCTTTTAAATGCAAGTTGTAGTTTAGGCTTCGCATGTGACTACCCCAGCTTAAAGTAATTAAGCCGACGCAAGAGGATCTTCACAATCATAAACGGCAAGGTACGCTGCATCGACTTACTTAGTCGCTCCTGCGTAGTTGCAGAACGAGCTTCGTTGACCTGCGGACAAGCCCCGGTATAGCTGCTATCGACTCCAAGAAATGCCTTCAAGCGGTCATAGGTAAGATCTCCCTGATCAATAATTAAATGGCAATAGTCATGGTCACGTCCATAGAAGTATGACTCAATGGCATCGATGTGGTTCATGAAGACTCGAGCCAAATGATCCCGATCAAAGCTAGTGGTACCATATACCTCCCAATGCAGTTCGTCGCCAATTTGCCCTCTCTGCCAAATAACACCACCATCATCAAATAACCACTTCATGCTCTTGAGCCAACCTTCAAGGCCCCGCGAAGTTAGAATAAACTTAGATCCAGGAAACATCTGGTCGAGCTGCCGGTAAAACAATGGAATGGGCAAGTCTCCGAAAGCATCCTTATTCTGCAGAATCTTGCGGGTGTCGAGACAAGCTAAGGCCTTGATCTCCTTCCTCCGTCGCCAACTGCGGTAGGGGCCAAGCTTTAATTGGGGGCGGAAGGTTCCAGCTCCAATCACCTCACGCTGGGTGAAAAGGTGAATAGGATAATGAACGGATTGATGGCCTAGAACTTCTAATGCAGCGCAGAGAGAAGACGTCCCAGTACGTGACAGACCAAGACAAAAGACTTTTGCTTTCTGGGTCATGGAGAGGCTTCCGGCAAGTGCGAAGGTTTAAGCCAGTACGCAATGTACAAAGCTGGACTTGATGAACTACTAATCGAATCATTTCAAGGATGTACCTCGCATTAATTTATCGTAGAAAGACTAGAAGATCTTCATACTCACAATCAGCTGCATTGCTTGATTGAAATGGGGCCTCAGCCATTGTAGAAACAGTTCAAGACTATGAATCAAAAGAAATGTGTAGTTCGGCAGCAATCAAACGAGCCAATCACGGATTAGTGGCCCTGTTCAATTGATATTGATTAAAAGACCACGATGCAAGGGAGAGAATGCGAACACAGCTGAATCAAGATGATCAAGGTGATCTATTTCTCTAGAATCCCAAAAGTATTAAGATTGAACCCATCCACGTAAAACTCATAAACATCGCATTCTAGTTCAAGTGCTATGCCGTAAGCTTCTGAACTCGCCCTTCAAAGTAGCTTCTCTGATGATGGTAGTGAATCCAATATAACAAAGTAGAATATCGACTGGCCTTACCAGGAAAAAGCAGAAATCGAATAGACTCAAGAATCACAGTTATCGCACTCAACAATTTCTTTAGCTTGCTCAATTTTTTCTCTTTAGTGCAACTAATTATGTTCTCCCATCCCGGAGCAATGCTGCCCAGGAGCTCACGATGTTGAATGAACATAGGATGGTGAGAGAAGCAGCTCCACGGCTTGCCTTTGGCAACAAAATGATAGATACAAGCGACTGAAGGAGAAGACAGGATCAGCAACTCATCGTTAGTGTGGTTTTTTGCGTGGAGTTGCGCATTCCATTTTTCATCAAGATGCTGAAAATTACCTTGGTAAAAGTAGTTAAGCGCGGATTGATCGTGAAAGCAGAAGGACTCATTGGGATAGCTAATGAGCATGCTTAATGCCTTTTCAAAACTTTTGTTGTATCTTATAAGATTTAAGTTCAAGACCATGACCCCAGCGTTGAAGTATGCTGCATTAAAGTCAATATCCATATCAATACAGTCAAGTGGAATATCGTCTTCTATTCTAGGTGCTATTTTCTCTACACATGCCGCGACCTCATACTCATCCATCTGAACCGAGAAGAGACATGAAAGATCATTTTTGACCAGCAGATCCGCGTCGAGATAGATAATTTTCTCTATTTCTCTCGGCAATAGAGATGGAAGAAGGAGACGAGCATAGGTTAGAGTTGAATTTCCATCAGCCCAAAAGCTTGGGCAGAGACTAAAGTTATCTGGATCGACGTACAAAAACTCAACAGCAAGATCTCCTTGTAGATTCGACAATACCCTGGCTGAGTATTCTTGCATTCCCCGAGACAGGCCATCGTGGAGAAAGAAAACATGGATTCGATGCTTTTTATCAGTAAACAGTCGTGCGCTCGCTAGTGTGGCAATTGCCCCAGGGAGATAGTTTTCATTTGAAGCAACAGCTATGTAGATCATGCCGAAGAGGACTGGATTTAGAATGCTGACCAAAGAGGCGGAGGCATGCCTATTGGCCAATATCTGAACTGACGAGCAATTTGTTACTCACTTTACAATACTTAACAATGGCTTGACTGGCAGAGATAAGGATCAGAACCTGTTACTCGTTATTGCGCATAGAGAGATTCGAATCAGAATGTAATAACTAAATTAGGCTTGCTGGTGGAAAAGTCTTTAAGAAGCAAAGGGTGGGTTGATTTTCTCATTATCAGAGGTTGCAAGTTGATCTTTTGGATCAAGGAGTGGGCGGCTGGCGCTCGAGAGCTAGCCGCTGGAAAGCGGGATTATTCGCCAAGAGGTCTGAATAGCATCCAAGGCCAGCGATAACCCCCTGCTCAAGTAGCAGGATGCGGTCACAACGTTGCACTGTACTTAGACGGTGGGCGATCAAGATCACCGTGATTCGCCGATTGAGCCCCTCAATGGCAGCCATCACCTCCGCCTCCGTGCGGTTATCAAGCGCGCTGGTGGCTTCATCAAGCACCAGCAGCTCAGCCTGCTTATAAAGTGCTCGGGCTAAACCTATGCGCTGGCGCTGGCCGCCGCTCAAGCGCACGCCACGCTCACCTACCAAGGTGGAATAGCCCTCGCTGCTGCTCTCGATGAACTCGGCGATCTGCGCCTGCTCCGCCGCCAGCCGAACACGCCCTTCATCGATTTGTTCGGCTGGCACACCAAAAGCGATATTCGCCGAGAAACTGGCATCACTCAGGTAGATGCTCTGGGGCACATGAGCAACACGCTGCTGCCAGCCGGCCACCAGCGTCGGGGTTGCGTGCAGATCCTGGCCATGCACCAGCAACCAGCCTTGGGTGGGCGCCAGCAGGCCCAAGATCAGATCACTGGTGGTGCTTTTACCGCTGCCGGTGCTGCCCACAAAGGCGATCCGCTCTCCAGCTTGGATCGCAAGATCAAGATCGCGCAGTACCCACGGGCTCTCAGAGCTGTAACGGAAGCTCAGCCGCCGCAGCTGCAGCAGGGGGGCATGGCCCGTTGGGGCAGGAAAGCGCGGCAGCAGAATTGGCTCGTGAGAACCTGCAGGCTCATCCCCCCCCCAAAACGGCTGTAGCCGCTGCAACGAGGCCTGATTAGACTGGAGGATACTCAACGAAGAAAAACACTGCTGCAGAGGTTGCAGCAAACGGTAAGCCCCCAGTGCCAAGGTGCCGAGAAGGGGGATCTGTTGCTCGATTGGCTGGCCGCCTAGCGCCTGCGTCAACGCAATAGCCACGATCAAAACCACCGCAAAACCCTCGATCAGGTAGCGCGGGACCTGAGCCTTGGTGTTGATCGCCGCCGCTGCCAACTGGTAGCTGCGGATGCGCCCCCGATAGGCCTGCAGAAAGAAAGGCTGGCATCGATCAATGATCACATCGCGGATTCCGCCTAGGCTTTCCTGAGCTACTTGCAAGCTGAAGCGATAATCGATCGTTAAACGCTGGCCATCGGCCCGTAGTGAGCCTCGCGTGAAGCGAAATACCAGAAGATAGAACACCGCCAACAACGCAACAATTATAAGCATCAAGCCCGGCGCCAAAGCGATCAAAGAAGCGCCTAACAACACCACGATCGCCAGATTTACCATCATCAGCAGCAGCGCCTGGATGCTGCCGGCCGCCTGTGCCACGTCCTTGGTGAGATAGCCAAGCACATTACTGGTGTTGTGCTGCAGGTGCCAGGCGAAAGGCTTATGCAGCACCGAGGCAAACACTTGATCGGCAAGGTCTACCGCGATCAGCGCCGCCAGGTGTAGTTGGCTGCGGATCGCAACCACACGCAGCGTTGTGCTCAGCAGCACTACCAGCATGAAGCCCAATCCGAGAGCGAGTAGCAGGTGCTGCTGCGGCAGGTCCCGCAACGGCTGCGCCAGCGGGCCCAGGGCCTTGATGCCCTCAGTGGGGTTGGCCAGTAGACGCAGGAATGGCAGCAGTGCTCCGAGGTTCGCGACCTCTCCTGCAGCTGCAAGCAATCCGAGCACCTGTAGACCCAACAGCTGTTTGCGACGCCTAGGGCTTAGGGCGTACCACAATAGACTGAATCGATTCCTGAGTTGGCTCAACGGCATTCTTAGGATTTTGACTTAAGTGGAAGCAAGATTCGCCTGGAACGAGGATACAACAATTGCGATCACATTACAGCAATAATTTGTGGAATACATTAACGACGATCACGGGCAGATTCATCGCTTAATCGACCAGATCTAGAGAAGGAGTCTTGAGCGCCTATACCTAATAAAGGCGAGAGATGAAACCTAGATGAGCACATGATAACATGACTCAATCATAATCGTGCAGCGATATAGTGGCGCCAGAGACGAATCACTGATTACAATTTTACTGAATTAGATTGCAAGCGATGTCGCGAAGAGACCGATGGAGAGCAACCATATATTGATTAAGACAAATGATTTCAACAAGAGAGCAAGGGGATTACAGAAAGCATTTAATTGAACGTCTTATCGTCACTTCAAGGCAAGAGAAAGAACGCTTTGGAATCAAGAATTTGCGCCACATCCAATCCACTATGAACCTTAAATGCTCCTGCTCAACAAAGAAGCACTCAGCTGGCGAGCAAGGCGATGCGTTGGCTGCTCCACAAGCTTGTAAAAAGTCCATGCAATTGGGATCATGGCAAACGTCGCGATGGTAGGAACAATAAAGCTTTCAGGCTTACCATCAAAAAGCCGGTCCCATGCAGCCCCAGCCAACTTAAAAACAGGAAAATGGAGCAGATAGTATGAATAAGAGATCGTCCCTGTAAATATCAAAGGTGGCATCCACCAGCTGTCAACGGCAAAAAACCGGGACCCTGGCCCAAGTACCCAAAACAAGAGGAGAACTGACCAGATGCCCCAACCGTAGTGCAGATAAAAATCATTGACATTTGCCAAACCCGCCAACATCGTAATCACAGGTGTAGCTAACAAAAAACATCCATGAAGGCGTGACCAACGCGGTAAGCGATTACTCGCATAGGCTTCCGCCAGCCAAGCACCAGCATTCCAGACCAAGGCATACTTAAAGAAAGAAGTCGATGCCCATTGATAGCCTTTTGCGAATAACACGAAGCTAATTATAGTTAAAACAATCGTATATCCAAGGGCAGAAAGCACTCCGTGCCGGCGCCAAATCCAGTACAATAGTGGATACAAAAAATAAGCTTCTACCTCAACGGGGATCGTCCACAGCGATGGGTTCATTGCGATCTGTCGGCCCTCATGGAGCCAGTTCTGAACCATGAGAGCGCTTGCTGCATAGATGTTCAACTCATCAGGCTTGGCAGCTGCCTGAAACAAGCAAAGAGCGGCCAATAGACAGATCAGAAGTGTGACCAGATATGCGGGATAGATCCGCATGAAACGGCGCATCGCATAGGAGCTCCAATGCGGCATGCGTTGTCGACTGGCAATGGGCAAGTGGATGAAGAATCCACTCAACACAAAGAAGATCATGACCGTCCCTCCCATCTGTGATACAGGAAGAGATAGATAGCTGAGCAACCGATCCACGGTTGAGTAAGCACTGTGATCAGTCTGAATCGCCTTAAACCCTACCCAAAGATCCACACGGGAATGAAACCAACCCACACCAAGAGCTGCAATGCCGCGTAAAACATCCAGGCTTGCTAGCCTATTCACTGGGGTAGCTTGATCAAGTGGAGCCCCATACACGGTCTCTATAGCACTAGCTGCATGCTGATTAATCATTTGCGCTTCAATAGCTTGCCAAGAACTAGGATCTCTTGACCACTGATCATTTAACTAGAATAAACATTGGCGTGCGAGCATTCATCAATATTCTAACGATATTCCGATAATGCTGCTAAAAGAGCTGGCCAGTATACATCTTGTTAACTATCTCATTGATTGGCCGATTTGAGCGCCACCCCAGCTGCGTCGAGATCTGAGACGGGTTCATCGCCGAATAGGCTAGGTCGGCCGGTCGCTTAAGCGCCTCCACGGATTCGAGATGGTCTGCCAGATCCAGATCCGCCACCGCAAACGCCGCCTGGGCGAAATCGCGCAGGGATGTGGTGGTGCCAGAAGCTATCAGGTAATCCGCCGGCTGCTCCGCCTGCAGTATCAGTGCCATGGCCTGCACGTAATCCGGGGCCCACCCCCAGTCGCGCCAGATGTCGAGATTTCCCAGCTGGATCGTGCGGGCATGGCCGGCCTTGATCGCCTTCACCCCCTCGATGATCTTCTGGGTCACGAACCGCTTGGGCCGCAGCGGTGATTCGTGGTTGGCCAGAATTCCTGTGCAGGCAAACATGCCGTAGGCCTCCCGGTAAGTGGCCACCTGCCAGAAGGCCGCAGCCTTGGCGACCGCATAGGGGCTGCGTGGCCGTAGTGGCGTGTCCTCCGTGGCCGGTTCCTCGCCCGTTTGGCCGAAGCACTCCGAGCTACCCGCAGTGAAAAAGCGGATGCCGCCGCCCAGGTAGCGGATCACCTCCAGCAGGTTAAGCGTGGCCACGGAGATCGACTCCATGCACTCCACCGGCTGATCAAACGACAACCCCACGCTGGTTTGCCCCGCCAGGTTGTAGATCTCCTGCGGCTGCGCGCTGCTCACCACCTTCAGCACACTGCGGAAGTCGTTCGGAGCCAACGACATCAACTCCACATCGGCCACGATTCCCAGCCGATCCAACCGGCTCAGATCGGCCATCTGGGCATCACGGCTGGTGCCCACCACGCGGTACCCCTGGCTGAGCAGGTGGTGGGCCAGGTAGGCCCCGTCCTGGCCGGTGACGCCGGCGATCAGGGCTGTTTTGTGTGGGCTCATCCGTAGTGGGCCGTGAGAACAGCTGCCTTGGTCGAGTTGTCGCTGGTAGAGCAATGGCCTATACCGCTGCGCTGCATTAGCAAACAAAGATTGTCGCCATGGCCAATCTGGGTCCGCATGAGCGGCCTTAACAGTCGTGCCGCCAACCGCATCGCCGGCGGCGATGTGGGTGAGCTGCCATCCAGAGGGAACCCCCAGCTCTCCAGCACCGTCAGCCCATGCCGCTTCAGCAGCCTGGTGAAGGGAAACAGCACGATCGGCGTGATGTGGGTGGGGTCACCCTTAGTATCAAACTGTTTGAGCCGATCACCCAGGGCAAACAGCAGCTTCGCCTGGGCCGAATGCAGGTTGGGCTTGGTGAACAACGCCAGGCCGCCGGGCCTCAGCAACCTAGCCAGCTCGGCCAGAAAAAGTCCCGGATTCTCGATGTGCTCGATCACCTCCACCGCCAGTGCCAGATAAAATGATCCATCTGCGGCATCAAGCCGTAACTGATCCAGATCCGCCTGCTCATAGCGGATCGCCGCCGTGGCAGCCGGTGGGCGGATGTCCACGCCGGTGAGGTGGAGGTAACTCATCGCCGCCAGCCGCTCCAGCAGGGCACCGTTGCCGCAGTCCAAGTCGAGGAGTCAGATCACCAATTCGGTTGTCATTTGGCATCGATACTTGGGGCAATCTATTAAAAAAACGAGCTTTTTCAAGTAATTGCCAAGCTAATCAAAGCCACTTACATCTTCGAATCAGATAATGGCTTGCGAGCAACCATCATTAAGTTATCACTAAATAATCTTCCTTTGAGGAGGCCAAAAGAAAACGAACTCCACGAGATCGACGGAAGCTTTGGCACTCTCCCATTGTTAGCATAGTAAAATTTTTCGTTAACAACAAATCCTGCTTCATTGGCAATTCGAAGTAAATCAAGCCGCAAAAGTGCAGTAATGTGCGCGGGATATGAACTACCCAAGAATAGCGCAAAGTGCCCACCCAGCATAAGCGCCGCGATAGCCCTTATTGACTCTTGATTAGGCATCGTAAGAACAAGTGTACCTCCGGGCTTCAGCAACCTAAAAAAAGATCTAAACACCTGCCTGGGATTCTCTAGGTGCTCAATAACTTCAGAGCAAACCAACCAATCAAATAAAGTGCAACTCTCCACATCATCATTTAGGTCTTGAACATGCCACCTGATTTGCTCAGCAAGGTCGAAAGGGCGGTCGTATAGGTCCACACACTCAACATGCTCAAAAAGATTTTTATCCCATAAAATCCTAATTAATTCACCTTTCCCGGCGCCAAAATCAAGCAAACTGCCTTTTGCATTATTTTGAAGCAGGTACTCAATGACCATTTTCTTGATCTCGAACCCGGAAGTCCCCCCGGAAAGAAGAGATGATTTACGCCTAGATTCCAACACAGGGTTAGCCATTGAGTCTGAATGTCAATAGAGCGCTTTTAGACATGAATCAAAATCTCTTTCGGACTTAACCTAGCGATTAAGCAGCCTTGGGAAGTGCACAGGCCTTCAATTTACTGAAGACTTTGCGCTGTATTGGCGACCGAGATTCTAAGCATGAGAGAAAACGTCGACTCAGTCTAGACAAGCTGACTGCCTGCGAAATCTATTGCCAGCTGCCGCGCATTGGCGGCTAAATGGGGCTGCAGCTGGGGCGTGGAGGTGTGCGGTTGGGCTGGCGTTATGGGGTGCAGACGTGGGTTGCTGGTTTTGGCGCCGGCAAACGGCCGTTGCCGCGCGTCGCCCTTGCGCCGGGCAGCCCCTGCGGAGAAAACTTGGCCGTCGGCCCCAGTTCGCTTCGCTGCCTTCGTATCCAGCGCAACGAGCACCTCGCAAAGTTGCGGAGAGGGCAGGGCCATCAATCCAGGGCGGCAACCCGTGCGGGCTGGCTAGCGACATGTCGTAGCCAGGCCAGTGACCATCGGAGGCAATCAACAGGCGTTCATCGTCGCAGTCTTCCGCGCTGGCTGGTCAGGAGCTCGGGCGAGGGCGCTGCCAGAGCGCCTCGTTCGGGCTGGGGGTCCTTGCGGCTCAGGGGGAGGTGTCCTCACAGGGCACTTCTGAACTTCGGTTGGATTGCGGCACTTGAGACACCAGATGTGGTGTATAGGCAGGTCAGCGATCGATCTCGCGACATCGCGGAGATGGCATGGACATATCAATGCAGGGCGGCAACCGAGCGGGCTGGTCGGCCTTCCCAATCAAGGGCTCTTGACTGTTGGCTGGACGTTCAGCTGCCCAGCCACCAAGGCCAATTGCCGATCGAAGCTGATTAGCGCTCCACAGCCCTCGCTACGAGCCAAGTGGAGCGCATCGGCAAAATCCATCCCCTGCCGGTGCCACTCCAGTGCTCGCCTCACGAGCTCTTCCTGCTCCAGATGGAGATGGCGGATGGCCAACAGCCCCTCAAAAGCCGTGATCACCGCCTCACGAGGCAACTTGTAGGCCCCTCGCAGCACCCATTCCAGCTCCAGAGCTACGGTGATTGGCACAAAACAGGCCGCACTGGCATCGATCAGCGCTGCCGCCTGCTCGGCTTGGGCCGGATCGTCGTTCACCAGCAGGCGCACCAGCACGTTGGTGTCGAGCGCCACAGGCAAGCTCATGCTTCGGCGAAGAGTGCCGGATCCATCTGCTCCAAGCTCAGGGGCGGCCCCTGGTATCCAGCGCAGCCGATCAATGCGCGGGCAGAGCGGGTTTTCGCCCGATCCTCGGGAACCAGCCGCAGCCCATCAACCTCCAGGCTCAAGGCCAGCCGGTCGCCTGGCTGTAGACCCAACAACTGACGCAACCGCGACGGAATCACCAGCTGGCCCTTGGATGACAGGGTGAGCAGCGCATCCATAGCGCCCCGATTCGAACGTCTTACCAGCGTAAGGCGTGCAGGAGGCTTGGTGGGAGCAGGTTCACCACCGTCTCCTGGCTGAGAAGGGGCGGAAGCCACGGGAGTTGGCCGGGCTGGAGTCCTGGCGGCTCTGGAGGGAAGTCCGTGCACCGGCCCTACAGATTTCGGGGAGTGGAGACACCAGATGTGGTGTGGTGTCAGGCGTCGGCTGGGTCACCATCCGCTTCCAGCAGCCGGCCGGAAGCCCCTGACGATCGATGCAGGGCCAGTTCGAGCACCGTTTCCAGGCGGATCACTCGGCCCTGGAGATCGTCGAGGCGGCGTTGCTGCTCCTTCATCAGCCCAGCCATCTCTTCCACCTTGTCGTTCATCCGGATCACGGTGGTGAGAGCCGAGAGAATCCGATCGGTAACGCTCATGGCTGAGCGCCCAAGGCAGCTCTCACCTCGGCCAGTGCCACATCCAGGGTTCGCTCGGTGCGGCTGGTGCTGAGTTCCAGCTGCCTGAGGGCCGCTTCCAGGGCTTCCGCTTCCGCGAGGGAGCGCGTTTCGGCTTCAGCGTTGCGGTTGGCGTACGCCGCTCCCGCCTCACGGAAAAACTGGCCGAGTGAAAGGCCAAGGCTGTTGGCCCGATCGGCATAGGCAGCCTTTTCTGTGGGTGTCATCAACACGGCTACCCGCTCTGTGGCTCGCTCTGAGGGGTGCTGTGGACTCTTGCCGACTGCCACGATGCCCTGTGCATGATCAACACATGCTAAGGGGAGTGCGGCAGCTGGTGGCGCCGGGTGTTGCTGGGATGCGACGGCCTCGGGGTTCGTTCCGGCTGGGGCGCCTGGCGGCTGAGGGGGAAGTCGCACCTGGCGCCTCAGGCTTTTGTTCGCTTTTGGGTGGATTGCGACACCAGATGTGGTGTGGTGCCTGGCTGCTCGCTTCAGCCGCGCCGATCGAGCCAGCCCAGCAGGCGCTTGCTCAGCCGTTTCAGCCGGCGGGATGCGCGGGTGCGGCGCCCGGCGGGGGCCGGGCTGGCACCCTCACTCTCACCCGCAGGCAGATAGCGGTTGTAACCCTGGCCGTAGCGGCTGTAGCCATAGCCATAGCCATAGCCATAGCCATAGCCATAGCCATAGCCGCCGTAGCCGGAGGCGCCGGCGGCCGGGGCTGCCACATAGTTGGCCACCACCCCCAGCACGTCCACCCCGCCGGCCTGGATGCGGCGCAGGGCCTGCTCGGGCAGGCTCCGGTCGATCCGCTGGATGCTCACCAGGAACACCAGGCCGTCGAGGTGCTCGCTCAGCAGCACCGGGTCGGCCAGCTCCAGCGCCGGCGGGCTGTCAAACAGCACCACGTCGTAGCCCGGCAGCGCGCGGATCACCTGGCAGAGGTCGCGGCAGCGCTCCGAGCTGAGCAGCTTGGCCGCATCCGGGGGCACGTCGCCCGCCGGCAGCACATCGAGGCCCTCGCTGGCCGTCTGGATCAGTTCCCGCACCGCCGCGCCATTGGGCGACTGGGGATTGGTGAGCAGGTTGGAGAGGCCGGCGCCATTGTCCAGCCCCGTGTAGCGGTGCACCCGCGGCCGGCGCATGTCGGCGTCTACCAGCAGCACCTTCTGGCCCAGGTCGGCCAGGGTCTGGGCGAACAGGGAGGCGGCGGTGGTCTTGCCCTCCGCCTGGCTGCTGGAGGTGATCAGCAGCAGCCGCAGCGCCTTGCCAGCCCGCAGCAGCCGGAAGCTGGCGAACAGGTTGCGCAGCGATTCGCGCACCCCGAAGCGCCGCTCCGCGGGCAGGGCCGCCAGGGCCTGGGCCACCGTCTGCCCCTCGCCCACCGGCAGGTGGGGGATGCTGCCCAGCAGCGGCTGGCCCAGGGCCTCCTCCACCTCCCGCGAGCTGTGGAACACATGGTCGAGCCGGTCGCGCACCACCGCTGCCGCCAGGCCGCCCACCGTGCCCAGCAGGGCCCACAGCAGCAGATTGCGGCTCAGGCTGGGCTTCACCGGGCGCTCGCCGAACCGCGGCGGGTCGATCACCTGCCAGGGCACCGTGCGCTGGGCCACCTCCAGGCGGAAGTTCTCCCGCGCCGCCAGATAGCTCGCAAGGTTGGTCTTGGCCACCTCCAGCCGCTGCTGGATGGCATCAAACTGCCTGATCAGGTCGGGGTTGCGGCGCAGATTGCCGGCCTGCTGGGCCTGCTGGGCCTGCACCGCCCGCAGCTGGGCCTGGTTGTCGCTCAGCTGGGTGGCCAGCACATCCAGCTCCCGCTGCTGGAGCAGCCGGCGCAGCTGGTCGCGCCGAGCCCGCAGATTGGCCACCGCCGGACTGTCGCTGCGGTAAGTGGCCTGGGCCTGGGCCAGCTCCTGCTCCACCTCGTTCAGCTGGGTGCGCAGCTGGGGAGCCACGTCCGTAACCAGCTCCTGGGTTTCAAACTGCTGCCCCAGCAGTCGGCCGGCCTGCACCGCCGCCACCAGGTTCTGCAGCTGGGCCTGCTTCTGCTGCAACGCCTGGGCACTGCTCTGCAGGGCGTTGCGCTGCTCCTGGATCTGCTCGGCATTGGCGGCAGGCTCGATGAAGCTGTTGGCCTTGCGGAAGGCCGACAGCTCAGCCTCCAGGCGATCCACATTGGCCTGCAGGGCCGGGGCCTGTTCGTCGAGAAAAGTCAGGCCCTGCTGCAGCCGCTCCTGGCGCTGGCGCAGGGAGTAGGTGAGGTATTGCTGGGCCAGGGCCTCCAGCACCTGCTTGCCCTCAGCCGGATCCGGCCACTCCAGCTCCACACTCAGCACGCCCGGACTGCTCCTCACCGCGTCCTCCACGCTGAGCCGGCCGGCGATCTCGCCCGGTTCGAGGTTCAGCCGCTCGGCGAGCGGCTGCAGCAGCAGTTGGCTGCGCAGCACCTGAATGAGCACCTGGGTGCTGCTCACGCTGCCGGCCCCGCGCAGGGCCAGTTCCTGCAGGGCCGACCCGTCGCCAGCGCCGCCCCCGCCGGGCTGGTCCTTCTCGCTGATCGGATCGGTGACGAGCAGCCTGAAGCTGCCCTGGTAGATCGGGTTGAAGATCCGCTGGCGCAGGGTGAGCAACCCGCCCAGGGCAAAGATCAGGGCCGCCACGCTGAGGGCCAGCCGGCTGCGGCGACGCAGCAGCGCCATCACCTGGCCGAGGTCGATCTCGTCGTCGTCCTTCTGCTCCGCCGGCGGCGCCGCGGGCACCAGGGTCATGGCCTGGCCAACGTCCATCCGGGTGGAACCTGCCTCAGCGCGCGGGGCACCAGCGGCAGCAGCGGTGGACGACATGGGGGACTGCACCTGGGAAGACAACCTCGAAACGACTTGTACTGGACTGACTCAGGACTGACTCAGGACTTGTTGAGGACTGGTTCAGGTCAAGAAAAACGCGATTCAGGTTAGCCGAACCCCGCATTAAGGCTGGCTGATTCAGCTCCTTGCAGAGCAGTGAGGCACATCTAGGATTCCTCTTTTCACACCAATGGTCTAAAGGAGAAAGGGAGATGCGAGACGGGCTCGAGCATCTTCGCCAGACCTCCTGAGCCTATCCGAAAAACGCTGGATGCGAAAGCCCATCCGCGCCGAACCATGCTGAAATGAGAGCTTGACAGGGGGCGCCCCCGACACCACCGATGCCGTCACCCGCCAGCGCCCTGCCCCAGCCCTTCAGCTGGATCCGCAGCGGTCGCCTGGCCATCGGTGCCTTCCCCCGCCAGCCCGGCCACTGGCAGGCCCTGGAAACCTGCGGCATCCAGCGGGTGTTCAGCTGCTGCCACCCCAGCGAGGCCGCCTGGGACCCGCCGC
>Ga0079300_10000090_pt1 | contig 26708 bp, 24 predicted proteins | sample Wag4_2014_7_11_FD_74799 | JGI IMG/M metagenome (GOLD analysis project Ga0079300, IMG submission 74799) | Fresh water microbial communities from Ohio, USA - Utica-2 Time Series HT 2014_7_11 | ecosystem: Environmental > Aquatic > Freshwater > Water tank | place: USA: Ohio | collected 2014-07-11
ATCTTTAAAACAAAAGATATCGTTTTGGGTAAAGCAGAAATCTTAGATGTATTTACAGATGTTGCAAAAGTAGATGCGGATTACAAAAAAGAAACTGAAACAGAAAAGAAAAGAGAAATTGATGCAATTAAAGCACATTTAGCAAAAAATAAAATTACTGCAGTTGAATCACCAGAAGGTGTATTCATAGTATTGAAAGAAGCAGGAGATGCTGCTAATAAAATTGACACAACCAAAATTGCTAGTGTTTATTACAAAGGCTATACCATTGCTGGCGAAACTTTTGATACCAATATTAAACCAAACGATCCAGCTGCTAAACCATTGGATGTAAACATTGGCACTGGTGCAGTTATCCCAGGTTGGGAAATTGGATTAAAATATTTTGGAAAAGGTGGTAAAGGCACAATTTATGTTCCAGCTATGTTGGCTTATGGCCCTCAAGCCAATGGTGCTATCAAGCCTTATTCTAATTTAGTATTTGATCTTGAAATTCAAGATGTAACAAAAAAATAAGTTGAAATTAATTTTTGAAAAATAAAATTAATAGATAAAAAAAGGCCAAATTAAATTTGGCCTTTTTTTATGCATTCATTTCATTGATTAGTAAAATTGCTTCTTTAGCCTCTTTTACATCATGTACCCTTAAGATATTGGCACCGCCTTGTAATCCAATAGTATTAAGCACAGTTGTGCCATTCAATGCGGCATCTGCATCTACTCCTAATGTTTTGTAAATACTAGATTTTCTAGAAACACCTAATAGTATAGGCAAATCCAATGCTTTTAACTGTTTTAATGATTTAACTAGTTCAAAATTTTCGGCCTTAGTTTTACTAAAACCAAATCCAGGATCAATGATCCATTCTGTTAATCCAATTTCTGCAAATTGCCTTTTTTTAATCAAAAAGTAATCCATCAAGGTTTCCATGATATTGTTTCTAGATAAGACCTCGTGCATGGATTCTGGACCACCAGTTTGATGCATACCAATATATCCAACTTGGTTGGCTACTACTGTTGAAATCATCTTTGGATCAAAATTGCCACAACTAATATCATTCACAATGGACGCACCAGCATCAATTGCTGCTTTTGCGACACTTGCATGATAGGTGTCAATGGAGATAGGCATATTTGGAATGGCTGCATGTATCGATTCTATCATAGGTACCACACGATCAATTTCCATTATATCAGTAATCATTTCAGCACCTGGTCTTGTACTTTGTCCCCCAATATCAATGATGCTAGTACCAAATTGAGCCATTTCGATCGCTTTTTTCACCCCTAGATCTATCTGCTCCATTCTGCTCCCTTTAAAAAATGAATCTGGTGTCGCATTCAAAATACCCATCACAATGGGGGTCGTTAAGTCGAGTACCGCATCCTTTAAATGGATTTTAAACATAGTTTTAATTTAAGGGCCTTATTGATTATCTTGCAACTGTTCAAAGATATTAACTAACCGTGTAATTTGTTGTTATTTCATGAGTCAAACTTCTGCACAATATGATCAAGCAATCGCTTCTTGTAGCGATATTTTTATTAAGAAGACAAAAGATTATGGTACTGCATGGCGTGTGCTAAGAATTATATCTGTTGTAGACCAAATTTTCATCAAAGCTTTAAGAATTAGAACTATTCAAGACAAAGGTTTTCAAAAAGTAGACGACGGCATACAAGATGAGTTTAAGGGCATTATCAATTACGCTGTAATTGGATTGATACAACTAAAATTAGATGACCCTAAGGTAGAAGATATGCCTGTTGCTCAAGTTCAAAACTTATATCAACAGAATGTGGATTTCGCTAAATCTACCATGATGGATAAAAACCATGATTATGGTGAAGCTTGGCGTGATATGAGTCAAGAAAGTTATGCTGATTTAATCTTGGTAAAACTTTTGCGTATTCGACAAATTTTAACCAATGATGGTAAGACTTTAATCAGCGAAGGTATAGATGCTAATTTTGTAGACATCTTAAACTACGCCACATTTGCTTTAATACAAATTTCCGAAGGAAAACATTAATTCTATGCAATCATTTTTGAAAATCCTAAGATGGTCTGTTGGACTATTATTTATTTTTTCAGGTTTGATCAAAGCCAATGATCCATTAGGTTTAAGTTATAAAATGCAAGAATTCTTTGAAGTATGGGGTATCGCATTTTTAGATGATTATAGCCTTGTATTTGCTTTAAGCATGAATACCCTTGAAATTGTTGCAGGTATTGCTTTGTTGATTAAATTTCCTTATAAACAAACCTTATGGTTGTTATTGGGTTTAATTGTATTTTTTACTTTCCTTACTGGTTATGCTTTGTTTTCAGGAAAAATTAAAACATGTGGTTGTTTTGGTGATTGTATACCACTGACCCCAAAAGTATCCTTTATAAAAGATGTGGTTTTATTATTTGCAATCTTGATCTTACTTTTTAACCATAAGAAAGTGAAGGACAATCTTCATAAAGCTTTAGGTATTTTTTTATTGCTTTTATCTACAGGAGCAGTAGGATATGGGCAATACTATGTCTTGCAATATCTACCCATCATCGACTGCCTACCATATAAAAGAGGCAATGATATTCAAGAACAAATGAAAACCCCGGAAGGCGCAATTCCAGATAGTGTATCCATTCAAATGTCTTTTAAAAAGGAGGGCAAAAATGTTCAATTTGATATCAATCAATTTCCATCCGATTTTGATAGTACTTATGTGTACCAAGATCGTAAGGAAGTATTGATTCAAAAAGGCAATGGTCTAGTGGCTAAAATTGTGGATTTTAGTTTATTTACATTGAATAATGAGGATACTACAGCAGCATTATTTAATGCTACTACGCCATATGTACTCATTTTCTCAGGCAAAATTGATTCAAGTATCCCTTGGAAGACACTTATAAATACGATCCAACAAAAAAATCAGCAGGTGTATTTAATCACTGCAGATAAAGCAAATGCATTGCAACTTAACCTCAATATTCCAATTTTAATAGGTGATATGACCATGATCAAGACTGCCGCGAGGGTTTGGCCAACTGTGGTGATTATGAATGGATCAAGGATCATGGAAAAGCAAAGCTATATCGACTTCCTAAAAAAATAGGTGATTAGTGCTATTGATTTAATTCGTAACTTAGGAAAACAAGTCTACCTAAATTCAGCATTATGTCAAAAATTAAAGAAATATTAGAGAGAAAAGGGCCACATTTCAATATTGTCACTTCAACTACGCCAGTGTTGGATGCTTTAACCATTATGCAATCCGAAAATTTAAGTTATGTAGTGGTCATGGATGATAATCAATTTCTTGGCATCATGTCGGAAAGAGACTATTCCCATAAAATTAAATTACAAGGACGACATTCAGATACTACCACTGTGAAGGAAATCATGACACATGATTTACCTGTCATTGGATTACAAGAAGAATTAGAACGTTGTATGATATTAATGAATGTTTATAAAACAAGGTATCTACCTGTTTTTGATAAAATTGAATTTAAAGGCGTGATTACTATGAACGACTTAATGAGGGATGTTTTAGAAAAGAAAAAGTAGAAATACTTTAATTATTTAATCACCACATCTGTAATTACTTTTTCACCCATTTTTTCATTGACCCTTTCAATGATTTGAACTTTTTGAAAACCCAGTTCATTTCTAAGTGGGCCAACATTGGTATGAATAAATAACTTTTGATCAAAAATAAATATTTTGTCAGTGTACTTAGCAACAGTAACTCCCATAATTTCTTCCCAAACAGCTTCAATCTGAGCCGCTCTAATACCATTTTTTAATTTGGCATTCTCTTGCACCATTTGTTTTAATGCATCCCCAATTTTGAATGTAGCCATTTTGCTAAATTAGTATTTTATAATTCAATCAGTTGGAATTTTTCGACATATCTACCCAAAAGATCTGCTACACGTGCCTTATGGGTATCCGTTATAAAAACAGGGCCATCAGTGGAGATAGCAACCCAATTCAATAAATGGGCCATTCTTTGTTCATCTAATTTTTCAAAAATATCATCCATTAATAAAATAGGCGAGAAGCCTTTTGTTTTTTTCAATAATTCCCATTCAGCCAATCGAATTGCAAACAATAAACTTTTTCTTTGTCCTTGAGATGCTTCTTGTTTAAACGACTGCTCTTGTATTGTAATATTTAAATCATCTTTATGAATGCCTACTGTTGTTCTTTGCATTGCTTTATCTTTTTGTAAAGCTTGATGTAATAAATCCTTAAAATGATTGTTTTGAAGGCTGGATTGATATTGAATTTGAATCGCATCCGCATTACCTGCAATAGATAAATACAGTCGATGCACCATCGGTAGCCATTCCTTGAGTAGTTTAGTTCTTAGTTCAAAAATCGGGATACCATATTCCACCAATTGTTGATTCAATGTGTCCAATAAAGTTTCATCTATAGTGTCTTGTTCTGCAGACCATTTTAAAAGGCTATTTCTTTGTTGAAGTACTTTATTGTATTGTATCAATAATCGTAAATAAGTAGCATCAATTTGTGATAACAAACTATCCATCAATTTTCTTCTTTCTTCACTTGTGCCTGTGATAATTTGTACATCATCTGGCGCAATCATCACAGTTGGTATTTTTCCAATATGTTGGGACAACTTTGGATATTGCGCTTCATCAAAATAAAATTCTTTCTTGCCTGTTTCTCTTAAAATACAAGTTACTTGAGTTGCATTACCAGCAAAATCAAATTGACCATCTACCCGCATCCCTTGAAAAGCATGATGTACATTTTGCGCATCTGGTCTATTAAAGTAACTTTTTGTGAAAGAAAGGTAATAGATGGCGTCTAAAATATTGGTTTTCCCTGTACCATTCGCACCTACAATACCAACAATTCTAGTATCAAATTCAAACTGCTTTTGAATGTAATTTCTAAATTGAGTGAGTCTTAGTGTTTTTATGGACAGCATAGCTGCAATTTACATCCAAAAAAGCTGTATTTTTAGTCAAATTTTAAGGAATGATCCTAATCAGTGAGCAACAACTTCCAAGCATTATCAAAAGGCTGTCTCATCAAATTTTGGAGACCCATCCAGGCCTGGAAAATACTGTAATCATAGGTTTACAACCAAGAGGTGTTTTTTTAAGTGATCGTATAGTAGCTGCCTTACACCAAGAACTTCCTGCAGATCAGGTGGTTTATGGTAAATTAGACATCACTTTTTACAGGGATGATATAAGAAGGGAATTACATGTAGCAACCCAGACCGATCTACCGTTTAGTATTGAAGGTAAAACCGTGATTTTGATAGACGATGTTCTATTCACTGGGCGCACTATTCGGGCTGCTTTAGATGCTTTATTGGCTTTTGGACGCCCATCCATAGTAAAATTATGCGTCTTAGTTGATCGTAAACCTAGTAGAGAATTGCCTATCCAACCCGACTTTTCAGGTAAGGAAATGGATACTTTGACCCCTTTTAAGGTAAAAGTTAGATGGAAAGAAAATGACGGAGTGGACGATGTAATCTTGTTAGATCAATAAAATATATTAATTTTGTTTTTTAATGGCACTATCTACCAAACATCTTCTTGGTATCAAGGACCTCCAAACGGAGGATATTCAACTTATTTTATCTACAGCAACTCAATTTAAAGAAGTCCTCCAGAGACCAGTTAAAAAGGTTCCGACCCTAAGAGACGTCACTATTGTCAATCTTTTTTACGAAAATTCTACCCGAACAAGAATCTCATTTGAATTAGCAGAACGCAGATTGTCTGCAGATGTGGTCAATTTTACCGTATCTAGTTCTTCTGCAGCTAAAGGAGAAACCTTGTTGGATACTGTAAATAATATCCTGAGCATGAAAGTGGATATGGTAGTCATGCGACATAGTGCTTCAGGCGCCCCACATTATTTGTCAAAACACATTGATGCACCTATTATCAATGCAGGAGATGGCATCAATGAACATCCAACACAAGCCTTATTAGATGCCTTTTCGATGCAAGAGCAACTGGGCAAGATTGCGGGTTTAAAAGTGGCCATCATTGGAGATATCATGCATAGCAGGGTTGCATTAAGTAATATTTTTCTTTTAAAGAAAATGGGCGCAGAGGTGATGGTTTCTGGACCACCTACTTTAATTCCAACCTACTTACAAGAAGCAATGGGTATTCAAGTAGAGTATAACATTGATAAAGCGCTTGCTTGGTGCGATGTGGCGAATATTCTAAGAATTCAATTAGAACGTCAAAACCAACCTCTATTTTCTTCTCTTAGGGAATACAACTTAGCTTATGGCATTACGAAAGCAAGACTTCAAAAATTAAATAAAGAAATTTTAATCATGCATCCTGGTCCTATTAACAGAGGAGTTGAAATGGATAGTGATGTGGCAGATAGTCAACAATCCATTATTTTAGACCAAGTTGAAAATGGAGTGGCCGTGAGAATGGCTTGTTTATACCTATTAACAGGACGAACTAACCCTTAAATTATGCAGATGCAAAGAATTTGTTTATTCCCAGGTACTTTTGATCCTGTTACACTAGGTCATATTGATATCATCAATCGCTCACTTCCTTTGTTCGACAAAGTTATTGTTGGGATAGGTATCAATGCCGCTAAAGATCCCATGTTTAGCGCAGAACAAAGAAAGCAATGGTTTGAAGAAATTTACAAAGACGAACCCAAAGTAGAAGCAGTTACTTATGATGGTTTAACTATAAAATATTGTCAATCCATTGGTGCTCGTTTTATTTTAAGAGGGATCAGATACGTAAGCGATTTTGAATATGAAAAAACCATAGCTGACGCCAATAGAACGATGGATCGTCATATAGAAACGATCTTTTTAACAGGTGAACCAAAATATACCTCAGTGGCTTCGACTATTGTTAGAGATATCATTAGAAATGGGGGTGATGCATCTCCCTTCTTACCAGAAGTAGTTATTAATGCATTGAAGTAAGATAAGCTCCAATAACTTCTTTGATGGTGTCATAAGTTTTTGCTAAATAGGGTTCAATGTCCTGTTTTTTCACCCAAGCAATTGCTTCTATGTCTTCCTCCGTTTGTGGAATTCCATTTTGTAATTTATCTATTGACATTTTGTACCAATAAGTTGTTTTCTCTACTTCGGAATTAAAATAGATGTCAAAGTATCGATGTGTGGTTGATTTAATTAAGTCGCCTAAAATAAGATTGCTTATTCCTGTTTCTTCCATGACTTCTCTTAAAGCACATGCTTCTATTGTTTCGTTGGGATTTAATTTCCCTTTTGGTAAATCCCAAAAGCCCCTTCTAAAGATCCACAACATCTCCTGATTTGGATTAACTACTATGCCTCCGGCTGCAATAATTGGTGTCAACATAAAATGTGTATAGTATTTAGTAACTCTTGCAAAAATATTGCCTTTTTGACGGTAAATTCGTGTCAAATCTAGGATATGACGAACGAAAAAGCAGTCGCTGAGAAATTATTACAAGTTAGTGCGATAAAGTTAAACCCAAATGATCCATTTACATGGGCAAGTGGATGGAAAAGTCCAATTTATTGTGATAATCGTAAAGTACTCTCTTTCCCATATGTTCGAGATTTTATAAAAAGCGAAATGTGCAATGTCATTTTCGAAAAATTCGAAGGGGCTGATATGTTAGCAGGGGTAGCTACTGCGGGCATTCCTTGGGGTGCTATGGCAGCGGACCAATTAAAACTACCTTATATCTATGTACGTCCAAAACCAAAAGAACATGGCTTGGGTAATCAAATAGAAGGGGCTTATTCAAGTACTAATAAAATTTTAGTCATAGAAGATTTAATTTCTACAGGAAAAAGTAGCTTACAAGTAGTAAATGTCTTAAGAAATGCTGGATTAGAAGTAGTAGGAATGGTGTCTATTTTCAATTATGGTTTCCAAATTGCAGAAGATGCATTCAAAGCAGCTGGTGTACCATATGTTTCCTTAACCAACTATGCAAGTTTGATTGAATTAGCAGTGGAGAAGGATTTGGTAGATGCCAATACACAAAGTACATTAATGGAATGGAGAGATAGTCCTTCTACTTGGAAACAATGAAGATCAATTATTTATTTCATTCCTGACAATGCTGCTCCTAAATTTAATTTTTGTGTTGTTTCGTAGTCGATAGGAACTGTCTTAGTGAACATGCCTTTACTTAAAGTGGCATTCCCTGTGATATTTAATTTAACAGGTTTGTTTAACAATAATTCCATGCTATTTTTAACCAAGTCTGACATTTGAAATTCAAGTATTGCTGGAAGTAAAAAATCTTTTTTGGGAGGTACGTTAAAGTTCGTATCTAACTTTAATTGTGTAAACTTTCCATTATTCAATAAAACTTTACAATCGATTTGTTTTAATACCAAAGAAAAATCATTTGGATTATAGTATCTAATATTAGCTCTAATTATATTTTTTCCCATGGTTAATTTATCTAACTGAATATCTTGTAGCCCTTTGAATTCAAAAGATTGCGGTTCAGAACAAGCTGTTAATAATAGTATAATAAATAAAACGCCATAATTAAATTGCTTCATGGATTAATTTTATTAAAATTACAAAACAAAATGCATTCATGGTTTATACAGATCTACATTATTTTGGTTGTTTATCCTATTACCATGTATTCTCAGAACATGAAAAGATTGTATTTGACAGTAAGACTGCTTTCAGTAAAATGAGTTTTAAAAATAGGATGGTCATTGCAACTGCTCAAGGACCTTTACATTTAACTATTCCAATTGTAGGAGGTAGGGATCAAAAAACGCCAATGAATGAAATTCATATTGCCTATGACAGTCCATGGAGGTCACAACATTTTAAGGCTATTTATATCAATTATAAACGAGCACCTTATTTTGAATATTATGTGGATAGTCTAAAAGTATTGTATGATAATGACTACACATACCTCAATGATTTTTTATTTGCCACGCAACAATGGACCAAGCAACAATTAAAAGCAAAATGGTCAATTGAAACAAGCATTGAAGAACCAACTATCAATTTTGAAACTAAATGGATAGATCCAATCAAGCCCAATAATTTTCAAACTGTTGGCAACCAATTCCAATACCAACAAGTATTTGACAACAACACAAGATTCATTCAAAATGCCTGTATTCTAGATGCGCTATTTGCAATGGGAGGGAAGCAAGTACTTGCTATGATCACTAAATTTTAAACCTAATTTTTATTCATAAAAAAATCCCCCCAATTATTGGAGGGATTTTTAATTTATATTAAAATTGAACTACTTCTTTTTCAAGTAAGCAGCGTATTTTTCATTTTGTGCATCAGTTAATGCAGTTCCATTCACAGAAATTTTACCATTCATAACTTGAATATTCACATTATCTGTTGGTGCCAAACCATCTTCTTGTAATGCTTGAATCAATGTTTTTGAATCAGCAGAAAAAGTGACTGTAGTAGCAGAATCAACCATTGTTGAATCTGTATTAGTGATAGCAATTTCAACTAATTGCGATTTTGTTTCAATTGTTTTTATTGGGTGTAATTGCGCTAAAGTTGGTGCAATAACCAATGATACAATTGACATCAATTTGATCAAGATATTCATTGAAGGACCAGATGTATCTTTAAATGGATCTCCCACTGTATCTCCTGTTACAGAAGCTTTATGTGGTTCTGATTTTTTATAGAACATTTCACCATTGATCTCAACACCTTTTTCAAAAGATTTTTTAGCATTATCCCAAGCACCACCTGCATTGTTTTGGAATATACCCATCAATACGCCACTAACAGTTGCACCTGCCAAGAAACCACCTAATGCTTCTGGACCCATTGTGAAACCAATTAAGATAGGAGAGATGATGGTGATTGCGCCTGGTAACATCATCTTCTTTAAAGAAGCTTCAGTAGAGATGGCCACACATTTTTCATATTCTGGCTTACCAGTTCCTTCCATAATACCTGGAATAGTGCGGAACTGACGACGCACTTCTTCTACCATGGCCATTGCAGCTTCTCCAACAGCACGAATTGCTAAAGAAGAGAAGATAAATGGTATCATACCACCCACAAATAATGCAGCTAATACATCCGCCTTATAAATATCAATATGTTGATTGTCTGGCATAGCCACGCCTACAAAGGCAGCAAATAAAGCCAATGAAGTTAAAGCAGCAGAAGCAATTGCAAAACCTTTTCCACTTGCAGCAGTTGTGTTTCCAACCGCATCTAAAATATCTGTTTTCTCGCGCACTTCAGCTGGTAATTCACTCATTTCAGCAATACCACCTGCGTTATCTGCGATAGGACCAAAAGCATCAATCGCTAATTGCATAGCAGTTGTTGCCATCATACCTGCAGCAGCAATCGCTACTCCATATAAACCTGCACAATAAGAAGCACCAAAAATACCAGCAGCTAAAACAATTATAGGCATGAAAGTAGATTCCATTCCAATTGCTAAACCACCAATAATATTTGTTGCATGTCCAGTGCTTGATTGTTTGATAATGCTTAATACTGGACGCTTACCCATCGCAGTATAATATTCAGTAATGATACTCATTAATGTACCTACGATTAAACCAACCGCTATAGCACCAATCACACCATTTCTTGTAAACTCAATACCACGAAGTGCCATGTTTTCAGGAAGAATATAACCCACTAAAAAATAACAAGTAATTGCTGTTAAAATCATAGAACCATAGTTACCCATGTTCAATGCTTTTTGAACAGTAGCTGTATTTAAACCAGCAGTCTCACTAATTCTTACAAAGAAAGTGCCAATGATAGATAGTAATATACCTACACCTGCAATCATCATTGGTAATAAAATAGGAGATAGACCATCAAAGGCATCTACTAATTTACCACCACCTACTGCAGTTACTTCTTGTCCTAATACCATTGTAGCTAAAACAGTGGCAACATAAGAACCAAATAAATCGGCACCCATACCAGCCACATCACCTACATTGTCTCCTACGTTGTCTGCAATAGTTGCAGGGTTACGAGGATCATCTTCAGGAATACCTGCTTCCACTTTACCTACTAAGTCAGCGCCTACATCGGCAGCCTTTGTATAAATACCACCGCCTACACGTGCAAACAATGCAATCGATTCAGCGCCTAAAGAAAATCCAGTTAATACTTCAATCGTTCTTAGCATTTCAGAAGGGTCACCATTTACAAAGAACATTTGTTTTAGCACTAAGAACAAACCTCCTAAACCTAATACAGCTAATCCAGATACGCCTAAGCCCATCACAGATCCACCAGTAAAGGATACTTTTAATGCTTGAGCTAAACTTGTTTTAGCTGCTTGCGCAGTTCTTACGTTTGCTTTAGTAGCTACTTTCATACCAATATAACCAGCAGTTGCACTAAATACAGCACCTATTACAAATGAGACAGCAATACTCCAATGACTTTCAGCATTTTTAGTAGCCATAAATCCTAATAATAAAGCAACAATCACCACGAAATAGCCTAAAATTTTCCACTCCGCTTTCAAGAATGCCATGGCACCTTCAGCGATATAAGTGCTAATTTCTTTCATACGGTCATTACCTGCGTCTTGTTTAGATACCCAATTGAATTTCAAGAGTGTATACAATAATCCTACAACACCCATTGCCGGAACGGCATAAAATAGAAGATCTTTCATAGCAATACTTATTCTTTTGTTTTCTGTTTAGATTCGTTTAAGGTCTGCAAAAATAGGGGGTAAAAGTCAAAAATGGGCAAAAAAGGGCAACTTTACTCGACCAAAGAGGTCGTATCCTCTTTTCCAGTAAATACAGCAGCAATCTCCTTGCCTTTATAGATGGCACGGTTATATTTATTACCTAAAATGATAATTGTTGCTGATTGACCTACTAATCGAGTAAATACGGTATTATTTCCATGCCACCATCCATTATGATAAATCAGCTTTTCTTCGTTTGGCTTCGTTAAAACTCTCCATCCTAAGCCATAATTATGCCAATATTTATTGGTTGGACTTTTGGGTTCATATGCCATTTCTAAAGTCATAGGTTGTAAAAAACGACCTTCAGTTAAAGCTTTATCCCATAAATAGAGGTCTCTTGCCGTACTATAGACATTTTTATCGCCATAAATCATGTCGTATTTTTCTATTTGATAAGGCACCATTTGTGCATTATAGGAAGGCAGGTATTTGTCCATATTTTGCTGACTCATGACAAAACTATGCTCCATTTTCAATGGCTTAAAAATGGCTTCTTGCAAATAAGCTGGAAAGTCTTGACCAGTGATCTTTTCGATGATCAAAGCTATTAAGACATAATTGGTATTACAGTACTTAAAAACACGGTCAGGATTAGCAGCAATAGCAGGTTTTTTTTCAATCATGAAATCCAAGACATCTTGATTGGTATATAAACCTGGTCTAAAGGGAGCTAGATTTTTCACCAATACCAATTTCTTAGCCCATCGACCTCTTTTAGTTTTATACCTAACCGATTTATATTGTTTAGTCTCCAAGAAATTAGCATAATCAGGCAAACCGCTTCGATGGGATAATAACATTTCAATATTTACATTCTTGTAAGGAAATCCCGGCAAATATTGGTCTACAGATGCTTTCAGGTCTAACTGATCCTTTTCCCATAATTGAAGGGCAGCCATACCTGTGAAAGTTTTAGAAACAGAAGCTAAATGAATAGGGGTTTCTGCCACTAAGGCATCTTTAGTTTTAAAATTGGCAAAACCTTTGTAATCTTCAAATATTATTTCACCATTTTTTGCGACTAAAATTTGACCACTAAAATTTTTATTCCCTAAAATGGATTGGTACTTTAATTTAATCGCTTCGGCATATTGTTCCTTTTCACCATTAGATATTTTATTGTAAATGAAATTATTGGCAGCACCTAAATAATTCGGACCCTGACTTGATCCACAGGAAGCAGTCAGTAATAAAATTTGTAACAATAAATAGCATCGAACGATCATCTGTTAGTTTTTATAGGGTATAGTTATATAACGTATAATGGATATAAAATATTGTGATTGAAGTCAAAACGCCAATTTTAAAGTAACTTTGTGATATGAGCAAAATCGACCTAACCAGCTATCCCAAAGATAGAATTAAAGTACTGTTTTTAGAAAATATCAGTGATAAAGCGGTACAATACTTCAAACAACAAGGGTATGCGGATGTGAAGAAAGTAGCTGGGGCTTTAAGTGAGGAAGAATTGATTAAAGTAATCAAAGACGTACATCTTTTGGGCATTCGTTCAAAAACATTTATTTCAAAGAAAGTATTGGATAGTGCAAAAAAATTACAAGCGATTGGATGCTTTTGCATTGGGATTAACCAAGTGGATTTAAAAGCATGTAAACAAAAAGGAATTGCTGTTTACAATGCGCCATATAGTAATACAAGAAGTGTCGCTGAATTGGTCATTGGTGCTTCCATCTTATTGATTAGAAGAATTTTAGATAAAAACAAAGCAGCACACAATGGCATTTGGAATAAAGAGGCTAAAGGAAGTTTTGAATTAAGAGGCAAAACAATGGGCATCATTGGCTATGGTAATATTGGTACACAATTAAGTGTGATGGCAGAAGCGATGGGGATGCGTGTCCAATTTTACGATATTGAAACAAAGTTGCCATTAGGAAATGCGCAGGCTAGAAAATCGATTAAAGAAATTGTGAGTAGTTCAGATATCATTTCATTGCATGTGCCAGAAACCAACCAAACAAAAAATTTGATTAACAAAGCATTGATTAAACAATTTAAATCAGGGTCTATTTTAGTCAATTATGCTAGGGGAGAAGTGGTAGATTTGGATGCATTAGCAGAAGCGATAAAAGAAAAACATATTGCAGGTGCAGCGATAGATGTATTCCCTGTGGAGCCAGAAAAAAATGGAGATGCATTTAGCACACCATTACAAGGTTTATCCAATGTCTTATTGACACCACATATTGGCGGTTCTACAGAAGAAGCACAAGAAAATATTGGAGAAGATGTAAGTATTAAATTATATCAATACTTAGAGCGAGGCGTATCTAATGGTTCACATACCATCCCATCTTTAAACTTGCCTCCAGTAGATGGAGCACATCGAATTTTACATATCCATAAAAATGTACCAGGTGTATTAGGAGCGATTAACACTTTATTGTCTAAAAATAAAATCAATATTGTGGGTCAATACTTAAAAACAAATGACGAAATTGGCTATGTGGTTTTAGATGTGGATAGTAAATTATCTAAGCAAGCCATGACCTTATTAAAAGAAGTAAAAGAAACCATTAGGGTTAGGATGCTGTATTAATTAATCGCTTCGATCATTGATTTAATTTCATTAACATCTACATCAAAGTAGTGCATATTTTCTTGCATGGTTGGCTGATTAAATACCATTTTTGACGCCAACGCTTTTCTTGCAGAACTATGCATTTCCTTCGCACCAGTTTGCGCAACAAGGGTAGCAATATTATCCGCTCGCACTCCACTTCCTGGTAAAATTATGATTCTATCTTTTGCTTTTTCAACCAATTGTTGAATCATTGGAATGGCATTACCTACATTTGGCACTTGACCACTAGTTAGGATTCTTTTACACCCAATATCAATCAACTGTTCTAATGCCAAAAATGGATCTTGACAACGATCAAATGCCCTATGAAAACTAATTTCCATTTGGCCTGCAGCCTGAATTAAAGCGCTTGTTCTTTTGGTGTCAATATTTCCATCTGCATTTAAAAGACCAATCACTGCACCCTTAAATCCCAATTGCTGACAAGCCATCAAGTCGTTTTGCATTACCTGAAATTCTCTGTCTGTATATAAAAAGTCTCCACCTCTTGGTCGAATTATAGGATAGACAGGCAGTTTGGTTAATTGAGACATTAGTAATAAACTTCCATAAGAGGGCGTAGTACCACCTTCCATTGGATTCTCACAAAATTCAATTCTGTCCGCACCTGCAGCTAAAGCATTCAATGCAGCTTCTATATTAAATGCAGCAATTTCAAGTAATACTTTTGACATCTCTATTTTATTTAACCAATTTTTTTAACAACTTTAATTTTACTAATTCGACTTAAAATTAAATTCAAATTAACCTTTAAATTAAAAATGAAGCATCATTTAGTTTGTTGCCTTCATTATTATACACAGAAAAATTAAATCCTTTTTGTAAAGCGTAGGCACCTACTTTTCCTTTTTTATTGATGGCAACAAAACAAACTTGAATATCTTTTGCTTTTTCTTTTTTAATTCGATTGATTTTTTCAACAACAAGCTTACATGCTTCCTCTGGGCTTTTTCCCTGACGCATCCATTCCACCACAGCACTTGCTCCAGCTACTCTTATGACATCTTCCCCCTGACCAGTAGCCACCACAGCGCCCACTTCATTGTCTACATATAAACCTGCTCCAATGATAGGGGAGTCACCCACACGGCCGCGCATTTTAAATCCAGCACCACTTGTAGTACAGCTTCCACTTAGATTACCAAATTGATCCATTGCAATCATTCCAATGGTATCATGGTTCCACTGACCATCGGTTAATTTTTTTGGCGCATCGAATGCAGGATCATTATAAGTAGCCGATTGATGCTTCTCCACATTAATAATTGGTTGATAATTGGATGTTTTTAACCATGCTTCATAATTCTTTTTTGCTTGATCAGATAAGTCAGCAGACTCTAAAGAAAATCCATTAGCTAAAGCAAATGCTTGAGCACCTGCACCTACCAAAAACACATGTGGTGATTTATCCATTACTTTTCTCGCCACTGAAATAGGATGTTTGATGCGTTCTAAAAATGCAACAGAACCACAATTAAATTGATGATCCATGATGGACGCATCTAAAGTAACTATCCCATCTCTATCCGGGTTTGCACCTAATCCAACACAACAATTAAGTTCATTTTCAGTCACCATAACACCTTTTTCAACTGCATCTAAAGCAATGCCTCCATTTTTTAATACTTCCCAGGCTGCTACATTCGCTCTTAATCCTGCATCCCAAGTAGAAGCAACAATGGGTTGAATTAAATAAGATGGATTCCTTGATTGGATGAAATTTGGTATTGAAAAACTGGTGATACCTAATCCACTTAAATTGATAAATTTTCTTCTGTCCATAGTGATTGTACTTTAAATAATCAGTTATTAAAGATAGTCAGTAAGCCGTTAATTTTGTACATTTATCAAGATTATGATGCAATCAATATTTGATCAATATGGATGGGGAAATGCGATAGCTATCCCTTTAAAGCAAGGGTTAATCAACCAAACTTTTGAAGTGCATTCTGTGCAAGGTGAGTTTATTCTACAAAATATCAATACACAAGTTTTTAAAGATCTCTTTGCGATTGATCATAATATAAAAGCGATTGGACAATATTACAATACCAATCAATCAGAGAAATTATTTACTCATTTGGTGCCTAATTTAAAAGGGGAGACATTGATTGAATGGGCCGGAAAGCACTACCGTGCCTTCAAGAAAATTGAGGGAATCGCATTAGATGTTTTAACGTCTGCAGCACAAGCAAAAGAAGCTGCGCATCAATTTGGACAATTCACTGCGAGTTTAGCTGAATTTCAAATAGGAACATTAAAAGTCACTATTCCACAATTTCATGACCTTGCGTTAAGGTACCATCAATTTGAGCAGGCTTTGATGCATGGAAATGTCAAAAGAATGGAAACCGCAAAAGAGGCGATCCTGTTTCTTCAATCCCATCAATCTTATGTAAAAAAATGGTTGGATTTCACATCCAATAAGGAAGCACATTTAAGGGTCACACACCATGATACAAAAATTAGCAATGTCTTATTTAAGGACGGTAATGCAATTTGTGTTATCGACCTGGATACAACCATGCCAGGTTATTTTATAAGTGATGTAGGCGATATGTGTAGAACCTATCTATGCCCAGTCAATGAAGCTTGTCAGGATTTAAGTCAAATCAAGGTTATTTCAGAAAGATGGACTGCGATACGAAATGGTTATTTAGAAGCGATGGGGGAGTTCTTGACCCCTTTTGAAAAAGACCATTTTGCATTTTCGGGTCAATGTATCATTTATATGCAAGCCCTACGTTTCTTAACCGATTACCTACAATTAGACCAATATTATAAAGTAGATAGACCAAATCAGAACTTAGACCGCACTTTTAATCAGAACCAATTATTGATAGAATTCAATCAATTGACTTAATATTAATTAAAACTGGTCATCCATTGCGAAGTCTGGCTTTCTGTTTTTCCATTTACCTTTGGTGAAGTCTGGGATCTCTTGAACCTGTCCATTTTCTGCAATAGATTTTTCAGATAAAGGTGTAATCGCATACCAAGTGGCTAAATCATATACATCCATTGGGAAAGGAACGGCTCGTTTAATACATTCTAAAAAGGCATTGACCACAAAAAAGTCCATACCTCCATGTCCAGCTCCTTTCGTATCTGACTCGTAACGTTTCCATAATGGATGGTCATGTTGCTTTAAATAGGCTTCTGGATTTTCCCATTGATGGGATTTTGGAGAAAGTCCTTCTATATAGATATGTCCAGAGGTAAATTGTCCAGATGAAAAGTCCTGCCAAAGACCTTGAGTACCTTGAACTCTGAACCCAAGATTATATGGACGGGGCGAATTTGTGTCATGCGTTAATAAAATCGTCTCTCCATTAGCAGTTTGAAGACTGGTTGTTACAATGTCACCTAATTTAAAATTTAATTTCGCATTAGGGTGATTTTCACCACCTTGTGGATGGTTAACTATATATTTATGTAAACCTCTTGCTTTTGTTGCAACAGAAGAAAGTCTTGTTAATTGATTTCCTCTATTGATATCAAGCATCATCGCCACAGGGCCAAGTCCATGCGTAGGATACAATTCACCATTTCTATATAAGGAATGGTTTGTTCTCCATTTTGCCTCACTATATCCTTTTTCACCAAATTCCACCCCTGAATTATAGGCTGTAACGCCATTATTGAACTTAACGCCTCTTAAATCATGCTTATAGCCGCCTTCCAGGTGTAATAATTCACCAAATAGGCCTTTTCTTACCATATTATAGACTGCTAACACATCACGACGATAACAAACATTCTCAAGACACATCACTGGTACATTGTACTTTTCACTGGCATTCACCACATCCCAGCATTCCTTTATATTAACAGCACCACAAACTTCTACGCCTGGAATAACACCATTTTTGATCGCTTCTATGGCTTGAGGGATATGCCATTCCCATGGAGTAGCAATGATAACCGCATCAATATCCGTCCTTTTAAGTAGGTTTTTATAGTCTTCCTTGCCATTTTTATACTCAATTGCAGCAGGTCTTCCTGCTTTTTTAAGTAGGTTTTGTGCATCCGCTAACATCTTTTCATCTGGATCGGCAAAAGCAACTATTACGACGTCTTGACGATTTACCAACATATCGATATGATTTTGGCCTCTAAATCCAGTTCCAATAATGGCAATTTTTACGATATCTTTTTTCGCATTGGATTGTGCTTTGATAAACTGTGGACTTAAACTTAAAGCGATAGATGCTAAACCAGCGTCTTGTACAAATTTTCTTCTTGATGAATGTGATGACATTGTGTGTAATATGTTTATCCTACAAAATACAACCTATTTTCTATTGAACAAACTGTATAACGATAGATTTAAACCTAAATTAATTGCTTATAATTAACATTATGTTAAATAGTAAATTGAAGATAATACCCCGTTGGTAGTTCTGAAGCAAATAAGGATTGGACTTGATCTTCTGAAAATTTATAAAATATGAATAAAAAAGCCCACCCGTTTGGGAAGGCTTTCAATTTAATTTTAGAATTTGTTTAAACCAATTGATTTAATCTATTGATATTTATCGTGTAGCAAATCATATTTGTTGAACTTAGCGTCTAACTCATCATATAATTTTTGATTGCCTCTGTTCTTATCTCTTTTAGCTGCATATAATGTTGCTAAGAAATCTACCGATCTAGATGCTACATTCTTCTCTGTTTTAGATAAAGTTGTTTTGTCCTTTAAGATATTAAATGCATTTTCGATCCACTCAATGGCTTGGTCCACTTTAGCCTTCATTGGTGCATCTAAAGCTAAGTTCAATTTTTTAATGGAATCTTGTTGTGCTTTGAATGAAGCATCAAAAGCCAATTTCTTCTTTGGATCTTTAGGTGCAGCTGGCTTATTCGCATTCAATTGCTGTAAAGCCCTAATATTATTACCAAATTGGTCATCTAAAACTGTGTATTGGTTGTAATAACTAATTCCTACGTTAAAAGCTGCAGCAAAATTAGTAGTATTCAACTTATAGGCTCTCATATAAGCATCAGCTGCTTTATCTAAGAAGTAATTTGCTTTATCGTCAGACAATCCATCAACATTTCTGGAAGCCATGAACATGTCACCATACATTTGACATTCTGTTTCATTGATGGTATTGGCTGCTATTTGTGCTTCATATGCTGCAACTTTTTCTTCTGCAGTTAAATTTTTATCAATATAATCTGCTCTAAATTCAAACCATTTTTCTTCTGGATAATTCTTTTCTGAAATAGTATAATATTGATCAAATAAGGCTTTGTCCTTCTTCTCTGCTGCCTTAATCAATACAAATTTATACATATCCAAGAGATCAGGCGACTTCATATTCGCATTAATCATTCTAGTATAATACTTGATAGTAAGGTCATCGTTACCTGCATTTTGATTCGCATAACCGGCATACATTAATGTTGTGGTATCAAATGGTTGCTTATTGGTAGACCAACCTTTTGAGAAAATGATATCACTTAAAACTACGCCTCTATCAAAATTTGCAGCAGCATCTTTCCACTTTTTTTCTCCAAAAGCAGCTACACCATCTTTAAAACTTTTAATGTACACTTCAAAAAATGGCTCTTGACCACTTTTAATAGCAAAAGTGAATTCAGGATCGGCTTTGATATAGTCTTCTAAACTTTTGTATAATTTATCTGCAGCATCTGGATATTTTGCAGCTGGATCCTTAGATAAACCTGCATAAATTTTTGATTTCCAGTAATACCCTTCTGCGCTTGTTTCTAAGCTTGGTTTCTTAGCTACCGCTTTTTCATATTCTGTTTTGGCAACCTCAAAATTATTTAATAATAAGCCTGTCTCTACTTTTTTAAAGTCTTGAGCGAAAGCTGTTTGCATCAATGTCATCAAGAACATTGCACCAATCCATTTTTTCATAATGATTATTTTAAAGTACTAAAGTTATAAAATTTATGCTTCGGGTGTATCCTCTGCTTCGTTATTGTTTGAATCATCATTTTGAGAAGGTGCATCATCCCCTATATTTAATTCTGATTTAGTTGAATTATCCTCTGTAACTGATTCTATTTCAGCAATTTCGCCTTCTTCTGAAACATCTTGCTCTTCGATCTTAGAAGTCGCCGCAATCTCATCATTTTCGTCTAAACGAATCAATTTAACACCTTGTGTTGCTCTACCCGCTTCTCTAATATCTGCAATACTTGTTCGAATAGTTACACCAGATTTACAAGTGATGATTAAGTCCTCTTTTTCTAAAACATCCATTAACCCAACCAAGGAACCAGTTTTTTCTGTCACATTGATGGTTTTAACTCCCTTACCACCACGGTTGGTGATACGGTAGTCATCAATTGGAGTACGCTTGCCATATCCTTGTTGACTTACTACTAATATTGTGCGGTCTTTGTCTTCTCTGCTTACACAAACTAAACCAACTACTTCGTCTGTATCATCGTCCACTTCGATACCAGCAACACCAATCGCACCTCTTCCTGTTGGTCTCACTTTTTCTTCAGGGAATCGAATCGCGCGACCAGACTTCACAGCCATCATCACTTCGTTATTACCATCCGTTAAACGTGCAGCTAATAATTCATCGCCTTCATTAATTGTAATAGCGTTTACACCATTTACTCTTGGACGACTAAATTCTTCCAAACATGTTTTCTTGATGATGCCTTTTTTAGTACATAAAATGATATGATGGTTATTCACATAATCTTTATCTGCCAAATTACGCACTTCGATAATTGCTTTTACTTTATCGTCTTGAGGAAGTTGAATTAAGTTTTGGATCGCTCTACCCTTACTTGTTTTTTCACCTTCAGGAATTTCATATACACGCATCCAGAAACACCTTCCTTTTTCTGTAAAGAACAACATGGTATCATGGGTAGATGCAATAAATAAATGCTCTACATAATCTTCTTCTCTTGTCTTAGATCCAATGGCACCGCGACCTCCACGCTTTTGTTGACGGTACTCTGTAGCAGATGTACGCTTGATATACCCTAAATGAGAAATGGTAATCACCACATCTTCTTCTTCGATTAAATCTTCGATACGCATTTCATCCGCTAAGTATTGAATCTCTGATTTACGTTCGTCACCAAACTTTTCTTTCACTTCTAACAATTCAGTTTTGATGAGTTCAAAACGTAAATGTTCGCTACCTAATAATTCTTTTAAAGAAGCAATCAATTTCATTAATTGGTCAAATTCTTCTTTAATTTTCTCACGCTCCATGCCAGTTAAACGTTGCAATCTTAATTCTAAAATTGCTTTCGCTTGGATGTCAGAAATACCCCATCCAGCACTAATTAAAGATTCTTTTGCTGCTTCTGGATTGGCTGAGTTTCTGATTAAACGAATCACTTCGTCTAAATGATCTAATGCAATTAAATAACCTTCTAAAATATGTGCACGCTCTTCGGCTTTTCTTAATTCAAATTTAGCGCGACGAATCACCACTTCCATTCTAAAATCAACGAACTCTAAAATCAAATCTCTTAAGTTCAAAATTCTAGGACGACCTTTTACCAAAGCCACATTATTAATACCATAACTGGTTTGTAATTCTGTGAATTTAAATAATTGGTTGATGATCACTTGTGCTACTGCATCCTTACGTAATTCAATAACGATGCGGGTTCCCTCACGTTTATTACTTTCGTTGTTCACATGCGTGATACCATCGATCGTTTTATCAACCACTAACTGACCAATACGATCTGTTAAATGATCACGATTCACTTGGTAAGGAATTTCATTGATCACGATCATTTCGCGACCATTGGCTTTTGTTTCTACATTGCATTTTCCACGCAACACCACACGACCTCGACCTGTCATCAAACCTTGCTTCACCCCTTCCATGCCATAAATCACGCCACCTGTAGGAAAATCGGGCGCTTTTACAATAGAAATTAATTCTTCGATCGTGATATCTTTATTGTTGATGTAAGCGATACATCCATCCACTACTTCATTCAAATTATGAGGTAACATATTGGTGGCCATACCTACCGCAATACCAGATGATCCATTCACTAAAAGCTGTGGAATCCTTGTTGGTAGAACACTTGGCTCAGATAAGCTATCATCAAAGTTCAATTGATAATCGACTGTATCTTTTTCCAAATCATCCAACATCGCTTCGGAAATCTTTTGCAATCTTGCTTCTGTATAACGCATTGCTGCTGGTGGATCTCCATCTTGGTTACCAAAATTACCCTGTCCATCTACTAACTTATATCGCATGGTCCACTCCTGTGCCATACGCACTAATGTGTCATAAATAGCGGTATCACCATGTGGGTGGAATTTACCCATCACTTCTCCAACAATACGAGCAGATTTTTTATATGCTTTATTGCTGTTGTTTCCTAACTCATGCATTGCAAATAAAACACGACGGTGAACTGGTTTAAAACCATCACGCACATCGGGTAATGCACGACCTACAATGACAGACATTGAGTAGTCAATGTAGGAAGTTTTCATCTGCTCCTCAATGTTGACTCTGATCACACGATCATTGTCTTGGGTCTGTTCTAGACCTAAATTTCCGCCTAAATTTTCTTCCATATTTTTTGTTTCTTATAGTCAATTTCCCGTGGCCAAAAAGGCCTTGGATAGGAACCTTTACGAAGATACCTTTTTGACCCCTTTTTTATGCTTAAAATCAGTATTAATTTACACAATTTTATCCACAGTTTTTGGTAATAAATACTAACTTTAACCCATACATTTTTAACCACTTATACATTCAACAATGGGCCAAAAAATTCTCATTATTGGAGCTGGCAAATCTGCCACAGTTTTAATCCAATATTTACAACAAAAAGCGGTCGAAAATGATTGGTTTATCCTTCTAGCAGACGGTGACGAAGCAATCGCTAAAAATAAGTGGAATAATGCCTCCAATGGAACAGCCCTTGGCATCAACATCGAAAATGATTTAGATCGTCAAAATTTGGTTCAAAAAGCGGATATCGTAGTGTCTATGTTGCCTGCCCACCTTCATTTTTTAGTGGCTAAAGATTGTTTACAATTTGGGAAACCATTGTTCACCGCCTCCTATGTGGACGATAATATGCGCTCGATAGCTGCAGAGATAGAGGCAAAACAGCTTTTATTCCTTTGTGAAATGGGTTTAGATCCTGGAATTGACCATATGAGCGCAATGGCTATCATTGATGATATTCATGAAAAAGGAGGCAAAATTACCAGCTTTAAATCGCATTGCGGCGGATTGATTGCACCAGAAAGTGACGATAATCCATGGCATTATAAAATTAGCTGGAACCCAAGAAATATCATTTTAGCCGGAAAAGCTGGAGCAATTTATCAAGAAAATGGCGCAACTATATCTAAAGATTATTCTACAATATTTGAACAAGCGCCTGTAGTGGACTTGCCAGGTATTGGTCATTTGGCCTATTATCCAAATAGAAATTCCTTGTCCTATATTGACACTTACCATTTACCTGGAATAAAAGATTTTGTGCGAACTACCCTTCGCTATCCTGCATTTTGTACTGGTTGGAATGCCATAGTACAATTGCATTTAACCGATGAAACGGTCTTTGAATTAGCGCCAAATACAACCATTCAAAATTGGTTTGAGACGCATATTCAACAAAAAGGATTAGAACAAATTTTAATAAAATTTAACCAAAATCCAGCCATAAAAGAGCAACTTGAATTCATCGGATTGTATGAATCATCATGCATTCCAAATCAATTTAATTCCAATGCAAGCATCTTGCAATGGCTATTAGAAGGCAAATGGAAACTCGAAGCAACAGACAAGGATTTAGTGGTGATGTTGCATGAGATTGAATACAGCATTGGTTCGCGTCAATTTAAGCTGGATAGTAGTATGGTGTTAACTGGAGAAGATGCGATCAACACAGCAATGGCCACTACAGTTGGTTTACCATTGGCGATGGGCGTATGTGCTTATCTAAAAGGCGAAATTAAAATGACTGGTTTACATATCCCTATTGACGCTAGAATTTATCAACCAATTTTAAAAAGCTTGGCAGAAGAAGGGATTGTTTTTCAAGAAACCTTAACGGCTTATTAATTGCTATTCAATTTTATTTATTTAGCATCCCATTCACTTCCCATTCGAAATCTAATTGGCGTTTATCCAAATTAGCTGCGGCCACTTTGACAACCACTTTATCCCCCATATTAAATTTACGACCCGACCTTGAACCGACTAAAGCATAATCTGCCTCAATCAATCTAAAATCATCAAATTTTGATAAGCTTGCAATGCTCACTAAGCCTTCGCATTTGTGCTCCACTGTTTCTACAAAGAAGCCAAAACTTGCTACGCCACTGATTATCCCTTCGAAACTATGTCCCAAATAATCACGCATGAATTCAACTTGCTTATATTTATTTGCAGCACGTTCTGCTTCCATTGCTGCTCTTTCACGCATGCTACAATGCGCACATTTTTCCTCTAATCCTTCGTCATTCATTGCATTGCCCATCAATACACTTTGCACAATTCTATGAACAAGCACATCGGGATAACGACGTATTGGAGAAGTGAAATGACAATAGTGTTCAAAACCTAAACCATAGTGTCCAATATTATTGATGGTGTACACTGCTTTGGCCATCGTGCGGATACCCAATTGCTCTAATACATGTTGTTCTGGCTTGCCTTTGGACGCCAACATTAAATTGTTAAAGCTATGTGCGATATGGTCTGGAGAATCAATATTAAAAGGATATCCATGCTTTTTAGCAAAAACAACAAATGGATTTAATTTGTCTTCATTAGGTTGGTCATGTACGCGATAAGGGAAAGGCAATACTACTTTTTTCACTTTCACCGTACCCATTTTTTCTGCAATCAATTGATTTGCTTTCAACATCAATTCTTCGATCAATTGATGAGAAGCTTTACTTTCTTTTACAGTGATCCCCATTGGTTTTCCTGTAGCATCTAAAGTAAAACGAACTTCCTGTGATGAGAAGTTAATGGCTCCATTTTCGAAACGTTTTTTCCTCAAATTTTGGGTATAATCATGCAACCATAAAATTACTTCTTTATGGTCACCTTCTTTTGTTTCTATAATTTCTTGTACATCCTCATAGGTAAATCGGCGATCAGAAAAGATCACTGTTTTGCCATACCAAGTATGCACAATTTGACCAGTAGCATCTATTTCAAATGTAGCAGAGAAAGTTAATTTTTCTTCCTTAGGTCTTAATGAACATAATTCGTTTGAGATTCTTTCTGGCAACATTGGATACACACGATCTGGTAAATAAACCGATGTGGCTCTTTCATAAGCTGCTTTATCCACTGCTGTACCTGGTTGCACAAAATGACTTACGTCAGCAATATGCACACCAATTTCTATATGCCCATTGTCTAAATGTTGGAAAGAAATAGCGTCATCAAAATCCTTCGCGTCCACAGGGTCGATGGTGAATGTCAAGACTTTTCGGTAGTCTTTTCTTTTTGCAATTTCTTCGGGCGTGATTTTATCAGAGAGTGTTTTAGCAAAAGCCAAGACTTCTCCATCAAACACCAAAGGAAATCCTGATTCCGCCACAATCGATTTCATGGCCATATCATTCTCTTTCTCAGGGGTAAATATTTCTAATACTTCTCCTTCTGGTTTCTTATTTGAATTCTCCCATTTAGTCAATTGTACAATTACTTTATCCCCTGTCTTAGCGCCCTTTAATTTATCCATTGGGATATAAATATCTGGCATTGGATGCATCGTATTGGGTAAGAAGAAAGCATGGTGTTGCATGATCTGCATAGTACCTGAAAAAGAAACTTGTTTTCTTTTAACAATCTCTACCACTTTTCCTTCTTTCTTTCCAGAGCCCTGTCTTATTTTAGTGATTTTAACGCGCACTTCGTCTCCTTTAAGTGCTGTATTGAAATCGGTTGGGAATACTAAAATATCTTGTTCTAAACCTTGTACAATTATAAAACCCATGCCAGATTTGGCAATATCTAAAACCCCTTTATACGTTGTCGTTAAATGAGTCTGTTTTGTAGTTGTTTTTGACTTCTTCTTGTCTTTTTTACTGTTCATTTGTTTGTGGATGGTATTGGGCTACAAAATCAATGACCAATTGATTAAATTCAGTTGCTTGATTAAATAGGAAAAATGGTTTGATAGGTAGTACATACAATGGCATATCATTTAATTCATTGGTATACTTTACTAATCTAACTGCATCTTTTTCTGTGGTAAGAATAAGCTTACTCTTAGCGTTAATCTGTTCAAATTTATTGCGCATCTCATTTAAATCTTCTATCGAAAAAATATGATGGTCGCTGTAACTTAATTGATAATAAGTGTGTGTGTTTTCGTGTAAATAATTTTTTAAA